>Ga0187867_10000315_pt1 | contig 43581 bp, 28 predicted proteins | sample June2016WEW_13_1_FD_132976 | JGI IMG/M metagenome (GOLD analysis project Ga0187867, IMG submission 132976) | Peatland microbial communities from SPRUCE experiment site at the Marcell Experimental Forest, Minnesota, USA - June2016WEW_13_10 | ecosystem: Environmental > Terrestrial > Soil >...
CGCAGGCCACGGCGGCTTCCGGCGGGTTAAACGACCTGCCGGACATACGAAAATGCGCCGATTTCATGCCCTTGCAGAAAAATACCGGCGACGGACTCTTCTAACTCGGCGCTTTTCAGAGGTTCCCTAAGTTTAAGATAAATCTCCCGCTGCCTCAATATTTCGAGATGAGCGTCGGGCTCATCAAGCAGGAGAACCGCTCCTGGATGAAGGGCAAGATAGGCTAACAGAAGAAGCGTCTGTTGAAGGCCAAGTCCAGAGCAAGTCAGGTCGAGTTTGACATCGTATTCGTCCCTATATGTCATCTGGATCTCACCGCGCTCTGGAATATACTCCGGGACATCCAGCTTCACCTTAAACAGATCTTGCATATGGGAAACAAGCTTTGCCCAATCCGAGGCATTTCCCTTGTCGTCCTTCTTGTTGGAAAGTGCATAACACAAATTCCGCAATACCTCAGCGGTTCGTCCGTCTCCCAGTCTCACATTAATTGCGCCACTGTCAAGGCGTGTCTCCGTGGAACTAACGCCGGACATGGGAGGCAAAAAAGCAATTTCAACGCGGCTCGCTTCCTCCGGTATCGACATCCGCTTTGGCTGCTTGCCCTCCGACATCCTCAATGGACGGCAAGCAAACGATTCGTCATTCGAGAAGTCAAATTCCAGACCACACTCCCATCCCTTACCATTAGTATTCCCGCCGACGAGGATATCGATTCGAATATTCTTGGTTTCTTGTTTCCCATTCGATTTTTGAACGTCGCGCACGTGCAACTTGCGCCATAGCTGTTTTGCATCATCACCGGGAACAAACAAGTCGCGCCTGTTAATGTTCACGCCCGGGCGCTTTTCCGGCGCACCTGCGCCCCGTTTCTCCTTCCACCGGCGTAGGCCCAATTCCCAGAGCGCAAACGCCTGCAGCGCCGTTGTCTTTCCTGAGTTGTTGGGACCGATGAATACCACGGGGCTAGACAGAGGAATCTCGACGTCTTCGAACCGCTTGAAGTTCCGAATGACCAGTTTTGTCAGCATGATTCCCAAACCTCGTTCAGCCGAAACCGGCGCACAGATTCTTCGCCAATACCGTAGTCTATACTCTCGGCCCGTGGATTGGCCCTGGCCCAATCGACGCTGATTGTGCTCAAACTGTGACTGGCCTGGAACGCGCTGCGCCCGCCCACCCCCGAACGATACAATCCCATTTAGGCCGCCGGGAGCTCCGGGAGGCCGCGGGAGCGGGTTCACCGATGGGTTATCAGGTTCTGGCCAGAAAATATCGACCACAGCGCTTCGCCGACGTGGTGGGCCAGGACCACGTCACCCGCACGCTGATGAATGCGCTCAGCCAGAACCGCATCGCGCACGGTTATATCTTCTCGGGGCACAGGGGCATCGGCAAGACCACCATCGCGCGCATCGTGGCCATGGCGCTGAACTGCCGCGCCGAGGTCGGCAGCGAGGCACGACCCACGCCCGAGCCCTGCGGCGTCTGCGACTCCTGCATCGAGGTTCGCCAGGGCAACGCCGTTGACGTGATCGAGATAGACGCCGCCACCAACCGCGGCATCGACGAGATTCGCGAACTGCGCGACGCCGCCCGCTACGCCCCAGCCCGCGACCGCTACAAGATTTATATCCTCGACGAGGCCCATCAGATCACCGAGGCGGCCTTCAACGCCCTGCTCAAGACCCTCGAAGAGCCTCCGGCGCACGTCATCTTCATGATGGCCACCACGCAGCCGGAAGACATTCCCCAGACCATCCGCTCCCGCTGCCAACACTTCAGCTTTCATGCTGTCAAATTCGACGACATTCTCGCCCAGTTGCGCATGATCGCCGTCGCGGAGCAAGTGGAAGCCGAGGACGGCGCGCTGGCCCTGCTGGCCGAGGCCGGCGACGGCTCCATGCGCGACGCGCTCTCGATTATGGACCAGGCCATCGCTTCCGCGCCCATCGAGGCCGGCCGCCCCGTGCTCTCCGCCGCGCAGATTCGCGAGCTCATGGGCGCGGTTCCCAACGCCGTCTTCGAGCGCCTGCTGGAAGCGGTCGCCGCCGGCCAAAGCGCCGAACTCATGGGGCAGTTGAACCTGCTGGTGAATGCCGGTCACAGCCCCTCGTCGCTGGCCCGCCAGATGGTTCGCTACCTGCGCAACGCGCTCATGGCCAAGCTGGACGGCGAGCAGACCGAATTGCTCCAAATCTCCGGCGATGAGCGCGCCCGCGCCGTCCGCACCGCTCTGCTCTTCACCGAGGAGGAGCTGACCCGTAACCTGCAAATTGTCCTGCGCGCCTTCGACGATCTGAACTACCGCCAGGAGCAGCGCTTCCATCTGGAACTGGGCCTGCTCAAGCTGATCCATGCGCAGCGGCTGCTGCCTCTGGAAGAGCTGCTGAGCGGCGTGGCGATTGGCGCACAAGGCGGCTCCGCGACCCGCGACGCCGTACCTCCCAACGCTTCCCGTTCGTCGCCGGCCCCATCGCGCTCGGTCCCGGCTGCTCCTTCCGTCTCGCCCTTTGGGGCGGCTGGCGATAGCTGGAGCTCAAGCGCCTCAAACTCCGCATCGAAGCCGGCTTCGTCCCTCAGGCACGGCGCTGGGTCCGCCGCTGTTGCCGAGGTGGAACGCGCCACGCCTTCTCCCGCGTCCGCGGCAACCGAGGCAGCAGGCAGTCCGTTCCGGGGCACCGCGCAGTTCCCTGCCCCGGCAAGCCTCGCTGCCCAGCCGCTGACGGAAGGCGCACTGGCCAGGGCGCCGGAGTCTCCCGCACCACTCTGCGCCACGCCCAGCATGGAGACAGTGCGCCAGAACGTTGGCTCCGCGCTGGGCAATGCCGGGCACAACTCCGCGGCCCAGTTGCTAGGCACGGGCGCATGGACCCTCGACGGCTCCAGCCTGCGCATCGAAGTGCCCGGAGTAGGCAAGAAGATGCTGGCCTTGACGGTGAATGGCGCAGCGGAGAAGATCATTCGCCAGGAGCTGCAGCGGCTGGGCGCGCCGGCGCGCTTTCTGGTCGTTCCGGCAGAGGGCGCTGCCCAGGCCGCAGGTCCAATAGCCGCGCCGACCGCTCCACTGGCGGGCAGCATTCATGAGGCAGCGCTCGCCAATCCATTGGTCCAACGAGCGCAAAAGGTATTCAAGGCCGAGGTGCGCAGCGTGCTCGATCTGCGACCGAAGTAACCCATTCTCCAACCAGGAAAAGAGACCATGATCAACCCCCTCAAGATCCCCGAAATGCTTGCCCAGGCCAACCAGTTGCAGGAGCAGGTGCAACGCACGCTGGCCGAAACCGTGGTCGAGGCCAACAGCGGCGGCGGCGCGGTGACCGTAACCATGAACGGCAAGAAGCAACTGCTCAAGCTGCGCATCGACGCCTCAGCGGTCGTTGGCCTCAGCGGCGGCCAGCCGGATGTGGAGATGCTCGAAGACCTGGTAGTGGCCGCCGTCAACGAGGCCGGACGCAAAGCCGACGAGGCCATGCAGTCGAGCGTGCAAGGGATACTGGGCGGCCTCAAGCTGCCGGGGCTGGGCTAGTAACGAGACTTGATGATCTTGTGCTCTCCCAGGTCCCCAAATGCGAGGGACCTGGGGCACCCAGCCATGGATCCTCCCATTCGCAGAAGACGCGAAGGCCAAACCATGCACGGTTCACAAGCCGCGAATCCGCTTCAGCGTGGAAGCGCCAGCAGCGCGCCCCAGTTCAACCCAGCGCCAAACGCTGAGAAGACCAGAGGGCCGGAGAGCGGAGCGGTTTGCGTACGAAGCCATTCATCGGCTGCAATCAACAGCGATGCCGACGAGGTGTTGCCGTAGCGGGCGATATTGGTGAAGAACCGCTCTCTGGGCGCCTTGACGGCTGCGGAGACGCGTGCGATCAGATTCAGATTGGCCTGGTGGAGAAGGAATGCCTCCACCTCGCCGGTCGTAATCCGGTTGCGGGCGAGCAGTTCGTTGATGGCGCGGGGAATCTTTCGCGCCGCCTGCAGGATGACCGCCGGCCCATCCATGTGAATCTGCCCGTCGCGGACGAAGAGAATCTCTGCCGACGCGCCGTCGGTAAACAGGCGGGAGTCCGCGATGCGGGCAAAGCCTGTTTCTGCGTCAACCAGGGCAGCCCCCGCGCCATCGCCGAAGAGGATGACGGTGTTCTTGCCTTGCGGAGTGAGCGAGATGCGGCGCGACATGATCTCCGCGCCAACCACCAGTACGCGGCCCGCGGCGGGGGCAAGGTGCGCGGCCAGCGCCAGCCCGATCAGCGAGCCGGCGGAGGCGACGGGAATATCGAGGGCGGGCGTCGAGGCAAGGCCGAGCGAGGCGGCGATCTGGCTGGCCGGTCCAGGACAAAAGCGGTCGCTCGATCCGCTGGCGACCAGGATCATGCCCAGATCTGCGGCGGTTGCTCCGGCCTTCTCAAGGCAATTCTGCGCGGCCAGCAGGCCGATGCCCGCCACCGTGTCTCCGTCCGATGCGTAACGGCGCTCCTCGATGCCGGAGAGTTCGAGAATCCACTCCGGCGTCGCATCCACCAGGGGCGCAATCTCCGCGTTGCTCACGCGGCGCGGCGGAAGCCACGAACCGAAGGCGCGCAACCAGGCCATGGTTACGCCTTTGAGGCAAGGTAGGACTCGACCTTGCCGATGGTGTCGAATTTGCGCGCGGACAAGTCAGAGTCGGGAATGGAGACGCCGAACTCCTCTTCCAGGCCGCTGAGAAAGTCGGTGAGAACAAAGGAATCCAATAATCCCGAGACGAACAGCGACTCATCCGCGCCGGGAGCGATCTCCTTTCCGGTAACCTTCTGAAGAACCTTAAGGATTCGAGCCTGTGGCTCCATCTGCCGCTCCTTGCGCCGCTCCCTGCGCGGTGGTTTCGCTGCCGGCCGGGTTGCGTTCTTTGTAGCTTTGATAGCCGGTCATCAGGTCGGCCATCAGAGCGTCGGCCAGCGCCCGGTATCCGTCGCCGGTGAAATGCGTGTGGTCGGGCTGCGCCCAGCCCGCGTAAACCCACTGCTGCATCGCTCCCAGGCCGCCCATTCGCTCGCGCTGGTCCCAGTACGCGCACCCATGAGCGCGGCAAACGGCGCGTTGCGCCTGGACGATGGCATCCGTTCCCGCATAGGGATGCCAGGCGCGATGCTGGGTCACGGAGCGATCCGGCGGGCCAACGACAAGAATCGACGACTCCGGCACGTACTGATGGAGAGTATCAACGATCGATGCGAAGGCCTGGCGATAGCTCTCCTCGTCCCAACTGGAACTCGCGGCTTCATTGGTTCCGTAAGCCAGCACGATCAGTGCGGGCGAGTTGTCCTTGAGGTAGCGCGAGAAGAGCGGCTGATCCCACTTCAGGATCAGCGGGGCTTCGGCTCCGTTGATCCCGATCGACTCCCATGTAACTCCCGGCTGGGTCGCCACCCAGCCCAGCAGGGTTACCGGCGCGCGCTGCTCCGTCGCGACCTCAAAATGGTGGTCGCCGGGCGGACAGAAGTAGCTGTATGTGCCGGGGCCGGCGATGGGCGCATCAGTCTCGATCTCCACCGGATCTCCGCCGTTATCGGTGAAGCGAAGGTTGCCGCCGCCGGGCTGTTGCAGGTACTGGAGGTCGAGCGTGGCGCAGGTTGTGTCCAGCGTGACCCACTCTCCAGCTCGCGCGGTTGAAATGCTAATGCCGCCCAGGCCGGTTTGGCCGTCGCCGAGATCTAGGAACTTGTTTCCTTGCGTCTTCCATCCCGGCGACTGCGACCGCGCCGAGCCGAGAATCTTGTACCCGGCAAAGGGGTGGCCGGCATAAGAGTAGCCGATGCCGCCGTTGCCGAACTGCTCCTGGAAAACGCGCCGGGCCTCGCCTGTAAACAAATCCGCAGCGGTGTGCGAGTCGCCGAATTGAAGTACGCGAACGGTGGAGGTTTGCAGCTCTGACGCATGGAGCGAGGACTCATAGGATGCGAGCTGGGCATAGAAGCCATCCAGCGCGGAGCCGTATGCGATGGCCTTCGTGGCCGGTTCCTTGAGCTGAGCGCCGATCTTCTCCACCAGCTCGGCCCTGCGCGCAGGGTCGATGCGCGGTCCGGAATAGTAGCGCACTCGGGTACGCCTTCGGGATCGAGCGGACTTGGCGGTCGTTGACGTGGTCTTGCCGGTCGGAGCTGCCGTCTTGCCGGCCGCAGCCTTTCCGGGCGTGGTTTCTCCGCTCTTGTTCGCCTGGGCGGGATGCTTCTTCTTGGCCGGAGCAGCCGACACGAGGTTAGCGCCCGCCAGCGCAAGCAGCAGCGTGGCGGCCAGAGCCACGGCCAGCTTCGTTCGGAGATGCCAGGTTGGAAGTCGCCAGTTCATTTCTTGCCGGCCTTCCTTCCGCTGCGCCTCGCGGCAGGTTTGGATTGCGACTTTGCCTGGGGCGCTTCGGCCTTGGGAGCGGCTGCGGGGATTGCAGCTGGCAGGGGAATTCCGTGTTGCATCTTCCATCGATTGTATCCCAGGCCCAATTGTTCGACGACGAGGCTGGCCACGATGGCGGCGCCCTGCGGCGTGGGATGCAGGAAGTCTGCGGTCACCAGCCTGGGACTGGCCGCATACCAGCGGCTCATGGTTCCATCGCCGCCCATCGCGTCGTAGGTGTCGAAGAAGGCGCAGTGCATCTCGGCCGCCGCCTGGCGCTGAATGCCGACGATCTCGGGAATGGTGCTCATGGTCTTGATCTCGTCCAACCCGCTGCGCTCTCCGCGGTCCATGGGGCTCATCACCAGAATAGGCACGCCTGGGGCAGCCTGGCGCAGGCGCTGTATAGCCAGACGCAACTCGCCCGTGTACTGCTTGTGAACGAATGCGCCGAAGCTGCTTTCGTTGGAGCCGTAGTTGACGATCACCAGCACCGGTTGGGCGCGATTAAGCTCCTGCTTCCACAGGACCGGCTGCAGGACGCGGCCCAGGACGCTGACGGTTGCGCCGTTCAGGCCCAGGCTGTCGTAAAGCAGGCCGCTCGACCCGCGGCGGAAGTCTGCGCCAAACAGAATCACGCTTCCCGACGTGGGCCGGATGGATACGAACTTCGTTCCGGGAGGCAGTTCGACGTGGACCGAGGCAGTCGCCTGCGTCTCGGCTCCGGTCGTCTGCTCGACGATCTGCTGGGCATCCGCCTCGACGGCAAACGCGCCTCCGCCGGGCTTGGCCAGGTACTCCACATCGACGGCCGTCTGCTGCGATTCGGTGAGCCGGAACTTGCTCCATGCGCCGGGCTGCCCTTCAAAGGCAGCGCCGCCCAGCCCATAGATTCCCTCGCGCATCAGACCCACGCCGGTGCGCATCTTCCAGCCGTGGTCGCTGATTTCCACGCCGCGATGGCCATACCACGCCCACGGCTTGGCGATGAGCGTGTAGCCGCGCCCCGCGTCGCCAAACCGGCGCTGCAACTGGGCGCGCACGTCGCCGGTGATCAGGTCGGCTGTGGTGGGCGAGTCGCCATAGTGCAGGATGGTGACCACGCCGCCCTGCTTTCCCTGGGCCGGATTCGCTTGTTCGAGCTGCCACAACGCCGCAAAGAATGGGTCCAGGCTGTTGGTGTCGTCCACAAAAACGGGGGAGATGGCCTGTGGCCTTCCATTCCCCTGGGGTTGGATTGGGGGCGCTTTGGGAACCGGAGGTGCAGGTGGCTGGGGCCAGCCCAGCCTGAAGGTCTCCGTGAAGACGCCTGGGTCCAAGCCCTTGCCGCGGTCCACGTATAGGCGCCAGCCCGTCAGCGCGTCCGCGAGCACAAGAATGGCGAGCGCGGTCTTGATCGGAAAGCCTGAGCCGCCAGCCGGGCCGGGACTAGGCGGGTGTGGGCCGGGTTGGGAAGACTCAGAAGTTGCCATAGACAAAGGGAGCGGAGCCGCGGCCCGCCAGCGTTTGAATGAGCAGTACCAGGGCCGCGATAGCGAGCCCCAGCACCCAGAAAGGCATGCGGGCGGCCACGCCGGCCGAAACGTCAAACCAGCGCGCCGGGAGCGAATGGATCACCGCGGCAAGCACCAGCACGCCCAGCACCAGCGGCGTCAAATTCTCCGCCGACCAGGTCAGCGCGCCCAGTCCGCGCAGGATGGCGAGCGCGTTTTCAAGCGTCGCGGCGCGGAAGAATATCCAGGTGAAGCAGACAAAGTGGAAGGTGACGAAGCCTCCCAGCAATTTGGCCCACCAGTAGGGCGAGGGAAACTTGCGCCGCAGCTTCCAGGCAAAGACAACGCCCAGCGCCAGCCCGTGCAGCACGCCCCAGATAAGGAAGTTCCAACTGATCCCATGCCACAGGCCGCCCAGCGCGAATGTGACCAGGAAGGCATAGCTGTATGAGAGCAGCGGATGCTTGCGCCGCTTGGGAAGCACGTCGAAGAGGTAGTCGCGCAGCCACTCGGAGAAGGTGATGTGCCAGCGCCGCCAGAACTCGGCCACGTTTACCGCAAAATACGGCTGGCGGAAGTTCTCCGGCAGGCGGATGCCCAGCAGCAGCGCCGCGCCCATGGCGATGTCGGTGTAGCCGGAGAAGTCGAAGAAGAGCTGCAGCGCGTAAGCGTAGACGGCGACCAGGGTCTCCACGCTGGAATAGAGCGCGGGAGTATCGAAGACGCGGTTCACCAGATTGTTGGCCAGGAAGTCGGCGATCAGCAGCTTCTTCACCAGGCCCACCGATATCAGCAGCAGGGCGCGGCCGGCATCCTCGGCGTTGAAGGCGAAGGGTCTTGAGATCTGGTCGAGCAGCTTGCCCTGGCGCGGAATCGGCCCCGCCGTCATGGAAGGAAAGAACAGGGCGGAGGCCAGATAGGCCAGGTAGCTTGGTGTGGGCCGCATCTCGCCGAAATAGAGATCGACGGTATAGGTAAGCGATTGAAAACAATAGAACGAAAGGCTCAGCGGAAAGAGCCAGGCGAAGCGCCCCGCCGTCAGAAGCGGAAGCAGCTTGAGCCCCGCGAGCAGGCCCAGATTGACGGCCAGCGAAATGCACAGGAGCAGCCGGCGGGTGGTCTTTCGCTGGAACCGGCCCAATCCAAGGCCGACAAAATAGTCCGCGCTTGCCGCCAGGGGCAGCGCCAGATACACCAGGCTGAAGCGGGCCAGAAAGAAGAGATTGGCCGCCACCAGCACCGCCAACCGCAGCCGGCGCGACCCGGCGGCGGCCCAGTAGAGCAGGCACACCGCAACCAGAAAGACAAAGAAAGGAGCCGCGCTGACCAGCATGGGAGGATTCCCGATTATATCCCGTGACCTGCGGCGCGGAGGTCATTCGCCGCCCGGTCATCTTCTAATGGTCGGGCCTTGGCAGCCACGCCGGACCCGCCCGCGATTGGGAAAACGGTCGCGGGAACACAGTTGATTACCTGCATGGACGTCAATGGCGGTCAAACAGCAAAGGAGCGCGGTCTCGCGGCCGCGCCAGGCGTCAGCCTGCCGCAGCGTGAATGGGGGTGACAGCGGCGCAGTTTTCGAGTGGTTGACAATGCGTCCGGAACCGAGAAGTAGCGCTAATTCTCTTCTCCGTTCGCCTTCCTATCTTGCCTGCGGCTATCATTTACCAGCCGGCTGCCACAATGTTTGCATCTGCTCCAGCGAACGGCCTTTGGTTTCCGGCACAACTGCCCACATGAACAAGGCGGCGAGAATGCCCATGACGCCATAGATCCAATAGGCGAACCCATGCTTGAAATGGTCAACGAGATAGGGATTCTTATCGAGGATGGGGAACGTCCAACTGACGAGATAATTCGCGATCCACTGCGCCGCCACCGCCACGGCCATGGCCTTGCCGCGAATCTGGTTGGGGAAGATCTCGCTCAGGAGCACCCAGGTGACTGGCCCCCAGGAAACGGCAAAACCGGCAGTGTATACCAGCATACTGATCAGCGCTACCATGCCCTTGCCGCCCAGCCAAAAGTCAGCGCCCAACGAAATCATGCTCACCGCCATGACCAGCGCTCCGATAATCTGGAGCGGCTTTCGGCCGAATCGATCTACGCTCAGAACCGCAACTACAGTGAAAACAAGGTTGACCGCGCCGACAATGATCGTTTGGAGGAGCGAGGCATTGGTGGTCATGCCCATACCCTTGAAGATATCCGTCGCATAATAGAGCACGACGTTGATGCCGACAAATTGCTGGAAGACCGACAGCATAATGCCGATAAGAACGAGGAGCACGCCGAAGGAAAACAAATTGCCGGAATGATGCTCGCTAAGCGAGGCGCTGATTTCGGAAATCTCCTGTTCGCCTTCCTCCGGCGTCACCAGTTTGGCCAGCACCGCGCGCGCGCCACTTTCATTTCCCTTTAGCATCAGGTAACGCGGGGTTTCAGGCACAAGAAACAGGAGGATCAGAAAGAGGATTGCGGGAATGGCGCCGGAAAGGAACATGTAGCGCCAGCCGATGGAATTGAGCCAGGCATCGCCACTCCCCGCTTTCGAGATTCCGAAGTTGACGAAGTAAATCACCAGCATGCCGAAGATGATGGCGAATTGGTTCCAGCCCACCAGATTTCCCCGGACCTTGGGCGGCGCGATTTCCGCGATATACATCGGCGACAGCATGGAAGCCAATCCCACGCCAATGCCGCCAAGGATACGGTAAACAACGAAATTCGCCATATATCCTGGCCCGCCGTGGCCGATGGGGGCAAACGGAAACTCCGGCGCGGCGGCGCCCAGGGCTGAAATCAGAAAAAGCACGGCGGCAACGATCAATCCGCGCTTGCGGCCGACGTGGGTACTCACCCAGCCGCCAAACAGCCCACCGACGATGCAACCGATCAGCGCACTCGAAACCAAGAAGCCAAGCAACGAATTCGCGGCGTTGGCCTGGGCTGGGTTGGCCAGATCGGCAAATCGCGGATTTATGAAATACGCCTTCAGACTGTCCACCGCGCCGTTGATTACAGCCGTGTCATATCCAAAAAGCAATCCGCCCAACGTGGCGATGATGGTCAGCAAAACGACGTACGGATTCAATCGCGACATAAGATCCTCAAGAATTACGGGTGGACTGGAGGCGAGATTCGCAGATCATTGTGGTCCAGCGCAATTGCGGGGAAACATACGTCATTCTCGCGCAACGGCGGGTGGTGAAAGAATTCTAGTCGCCTCTAACGGCGACGGTGGTTTCGGCAACCGATTCGCGGCTTGAATCGGCCGGACTGCCCATTTCCAGACAGCGCAAATACGGAACATTGCCATAATAACCGATTCGATAGATGATCAGGCGGTAGCCCGAAGCCGGACCGCTGCCCAGCAGGCCAAACTGTGCAATTCTGTACAACTTTCGGGTCGCAGAGAATAACTATCGGTAAGCCTTATGAGAACTTTAGGCAATTGCCGCGGATAATCGTTGGGTTTACAAGGGAAAAAGGTTGGCAAAATCCTGCAAATTCAGTAAGATATGCAGATGGTGATACCAAGAAAACCCGGCCGCACGCGCCTCAAGACTCAGGTGGCTATTTGTCTCCTCGCGGCAGTTTCCTCGGTTGCGCTGGCCGCCGTGGTGGTTACGCTCTCCACGCCGGCGGTGCAGGCGGATGTGCGGCTTGCAAGACCCGCGTCAACCTTGCCGCCCGCGGCGCCCATCCTGAGCGAAACGCCGGCCTTGCTTGCGCCGCCGATAACCTCCAAGAAAGCCAAGAAGGCCTCGAGCGGCGATCTTCTCCACGGTATTGCCTCCTGGTACGGTTCGGTGCTCAACGGCCATCGTACCGCCAGCGGGGAGCGCTTCGATATGTACGCCATGACGGCCTGCCACCCCACTCTGCCGTTCGGCACCATGGTGCGCGTGGTCAACCTCAGGAACAAAAGGTCGGCGGTGGTGCGCATCAACGATCGCGGCATACTCGACGAGGGGCGCATCATCGACCTCTCCTATGCCGCGGCCCAGGAGCTGGAGATCACCAAAGCCGGTCTTGCTCCGGTGGAGTTAGAAGTCATCTCCTTGGGCCAGCCCAAGCACAAGAAGTAAACTGGCCATCTTGCTTGTTCGATTCTCGCCCCTCCGTCAATTCGACTGTCGCTCATGTGTGAGCCAAGCGGCGCAACTGGGCCTTCCCTCGGCATTCTCCAACAATTACAAAGGGGTATCTTTTGACTGCCGGGAATAGCACCGCTGCGGTCGTCGAACGTAATAATAGATCGCGGCGCCAACGATGCTTGCGAAGATGATGATGATAACCCAGACGATCTTGGTGTTGCCCTCGTCCGGTTCGTTGGCGGCGCAATCCGCCAGCATCCACACCCAAAATATGAATCCCAAAAGGACTAGCAGGAAAAGCAGCAAACTGAGCATAATCAGCCCTCCTCCGCAAAAGAGTACACCCTCAAGCCCGCCAGTTAGGCGTCAAACACCGCAACCACGTTTCGTCTGGCTCGATTGCTAGGCCAGCGCGCGGCGCAGCAGCGGCTCCGAATCGGCATTGGCGGCGAGGTAACTGTCGATGGCGGCGGCGGCCTTGCGGCCTTCGGCGATGGCGTGGACGACGAGCGATTGGCCGCGGCGCATATCGCCGGCGGCAAAGATGCCCTCGACCGAGGTCATATAGCTGGCGTTGGCGGCCACATTGCCGCGCTTGTCGAGCGCCAGGCCCAACTTCTCGACCAGGCCCGACCGCACCGGGCCGAGGAATCCCATGGCCAGCAGGACCAGATCGACGTCGATGGTGAACTCCGTGCCGGGAACGGGCGCGAACGACGGCGGCGGACCGACGCGCACCAAGTGCAACTGCTGGACGTTGCCATTCTCGTCGCCGGTGAAGCGCACACTGTTCACGCCCCAGTCGCGGATGCCGCCCTCTTCGTGAGCGCTTTCGGTGCGCAACTGCAGGGGCCACATCGGCCAGGGAGTGGATGGGGCGCGCTGGGCGGGCGGCTTGGGCATGATCTCGAACTGATGGACGCTCCTGGCTCCCTGGCGCAGGCTGGTGCCCAGGCAGTCAGCGCCCGTGTCGCCGCCGCCGATGATGGCGACGCGCTTGCCCGCCGCGTGGATGGCGATGGATGGATCGACAAGATCACCCTCGTTGCGGCGATTCTGCTGGGGCAGGTAATCCATGGCGAAGTGGATGCCCTTCAGCTCGCGGCCGGAAATCTTGAGGTCGCGCGGCTGCTCCGAGCCGCCGGCCAGCAGGATAGCGTCATAGTGATCGGTCAGGGCCTCGACGGGTATATTCACGCCCACGTGCGCGTTGGCGACAAAGGTGACGCCCTCGGCGGACATCTGGTCCAGCCTGCGGTCGATGACGTACTTCTCCATTTTGAAGCTGGGAATGCCGTAGCGCAGCAGGCCGCCGATGCGGTCGGCCTTCTCATAGACGGTGACTGTGTGGCCGGCGCGGCGCAACTGCTGCGCGGCGGCCAGGCCCGCCGGACCGCTGCCCACGACGGCCACGCGCTTGCCGGTATTCTGCTCCGGAAGTTCCGGACGAATCCAGCCCTGCTCCCAGGCGCGCTCCACGATGGAGCGCTCGATCAGCTTGATGGAGACGGCCGGCTGATCGATGGCCAGCACGCAGGCGGCCTCGCACGGAGCCGGACAGATGCGGCCGGTAAACTCGGGAAAGTTGTTGGTGGCGTGGAGCCGGCGAATGGCCGCCTCCCAGCGCCCGTTGTAGGCCAAATCGTTCCAATCGGGAATCAGGTTGTTCACCGGGCAGCCGGTGTGGCAGAAGGGCACGCCGCAATCCATGCAGCGAGCGCCCTGCTCGCGCTGTTTCTCCTCGGGAAAGGGCTCGTAGATTTCAAACCAGTCCAGGAGCCGGTCCTCGACCTTGCGGCGGGCGGGCTGTTCGCGCTCAATCTCAAGAAAACCGGTGACCTTACCCATGCTGCACCTCGGCTGCCGCCGCCACAGGCGACGAAGTTATGGGGGGAACATAGACCTCTTCGACGCGCGCAATGCCCAGAACGCGCTTGTACTCGTGCGGGAAGATCTTGATGAACCGCGGTTGCGCGTCTGCCCAGTGCTCAAGAACCCACGCCGCGCGGGGGCTGCCGGTCAGGTCGCGATGGCGTTCAAGCAGGCCGCGGACGCGGTCCACGTCCTCGGCGGCGGCCAGCGGCTCCAGATCCACGGCGGCCAGATTGCAGCGGCGCGTTGAGAAGTCGCCCTGATCGTCGTAGACGTAGGCGATCCCGCCGTTCATGCCGGCGGCAAAGTTGCGCCCCGTCGAGCCGAGCACGATCACCGTGCCGTTGGTCATGTATTCGCAGCCGTGGTCGCCCACGCCTTCCACCACCGCCGTTGCGCCGGAGTTGCGCACCGCAAACCGTTCCCCGGCGATGCCATTCAGGAAGGCTTCGCCGCTGGTAGCGCCGTAGAGGACGACGTTGCCCACCAGAATGCTCTCCTCGGGCAGGAAGCTGGAAGTCTTGGGCGGATAAACGATAATGCGCCCGCCGGAGAGCCCCTTGCCCAGGTAATCGTTGGCGTCGCCTTCCAGTTCGAGCGTGACGCCGTTGGGCACAAATGCGCCGAAGCTTTGGCCGGCCGATCCCTCAAAGCGGAAATGGATGGTGCCGTCGAGCAGTCCAGCCGAACCGTAGCGGCGGGCAATCTCGCCGCCCAGCATGGCGCCCACGGTGCGATGCACGTTGCGGATGGCGAAGCTGCCGGTGACCGGCGTCCTGGATTCGAGCGCCGGCGCCGCCTTGGCAATCAGCAGGTGATCGAGCGCCTTGGTCAGCCCGTGATCCTGGGCCTGGACCTTGCGCCGCGCCACGCGCGACGGCAGCGCGGGAGCGTAGAGGATCGAGGAGAGATCGATCCCCTTGGCCTTCCAGTGCACATTGGCCACGGTACCATCGATCTTGTCCACGCGGCCTACCATCTCGTCGAAGGTGCGGAAGCCGAGTTTGGCCATGTGCTGGCGCACCTGTTCGGCGAGGAAGAAGAAGAAGTTGACCACATGCTCGGGCTGGCCTTTGAAACGCGCGCGCAGCACTGGGTCCTGCGTGGCGATGCCCACCGAGCAGGTATTTAAATGGCATTTGCGCATCATGATGCAGCCCATGGCGATCAGCGGCATGGTGGAAAAGCCGAATTCTTCGGCGCCCAGCAGCGCGCCGATCACCACGTCGCGGCCGGTCTGGAGCTTGCCGTCGGTCTGCACCCGGATGCGGCTGCGCAGATCGTTCAGCAGCAGCACCTGTTGCGTTTCAGCCAGGCCCAGTTCCCAGGGCAGTCCGGCGTGCTTGATGGAGCTGAGCGGCGAAGCGCCCGTGCCGCCGCTGTCGCCGGAGATGAGCACCGTATCGGCATGAGCCTTGGAGACGCCGGCGGCCACCGTTCCCACACCCACCTCGGAAACCAGCTTGACCGCAATGCGCGCCTGCGGGTTTACGTTCTTCAGGTCGTAGATCAGTTGCGCCAGGTCTTCGATGGAGTAAATGTCGTGGTGCGGCGGCGGCGAGATCAGGCCCACGCCGGCGATGGAGTGGCGGGTCTTGGCGATGATCGCATCCACCTTGTGGCCGGGCAACTGGCCGCCCTCGCCGGGCTTGGCTCCCTGCGCCATTTTGATCTGGATTTCATCGGCGTTGACCAGGTAATTGGTGGTCACGCCGAAGCGTCCGCTGGCCACCTGCTTCACGGCGCTGCGCCGCGAGTCGCCGTTGGCATCTCGAATGAAGCGTTCTTCGTCCTCGCCGCCCTCGCCGGTATTCGACATTCCGCCCAGGCGGTTCATGGCGATGGCCATGGTTTCGTGCGCCTCTTTGCTGATGGAGCCGAAGCTCATGGCGCCGGTGGTGAAGCGCTTGACGATCTCCTTGGCCGGCTCAACCTTATCGAGCGGAATCGGCTTATCGGAATACTTCAGCTTGAACAGTCCGCGCAGCGTGCACAGGTTGCGGCTCTGTTCATCGATCAGATCGGTGTACTCCTGGAAGGTGGCGGGACTGTTCTGGCGCACGGCCTGCTGAAGCGCGGAGATGGTGAGCGGGTTCACCAGGTGATACTCGCCGCCCTCGCGATACTGATATTGGCCGCCGACCGTCAGGTCGGTCTCCGAATCGGTGAGCGGCTGGAAGGCATATGTGTGCTTGAGCTGCGCTTCGCGCGCCAGCACCTCCAGGCCCACGCCCTCGATGCGCGACGCGGTTCCGGAGAAGTATGCATCCACCAACTGCCGATTCAATCCCACGGCCTCGAAGACCTGCGCGCCGCGATAGCTTTGCAGGGTGCTGATGCCCATCTTCGAGAAGGTCTTCAGCAGTCCCTTGTTGATGGCCTTGATGAAGTTCTTCTCGGCGTATTCCGCGGTCAGGCCGGCAGGCAGCAGGTTGCGCCGCTGCAGATCGTGGATGGTCTCGATGGCCAGGTAGGGATTGACAGCGCTGGCGCCGTAGCCGATGAGCAGGGCGAAGTGCATCACCTCGCGCGGCTCGCCGCTCTCGATGATCAGCGCCACCTGGGTGCGGGTCTCGTCGCGCACCAGCCGGTCATGCACGGCCGCCATGGCCAGCAGGCTGGGTATGGGCGCGTAGGTCGGATCGACGCAGCGGTCGGAGAGGATCAGCAGCGTGTAGCCGGAGTTCACCGCATGGGCCGCGCGATTGCTCAGATCGTCGAGCGAGTGCTTCAGCCCGTGCTCGCCGTCCGCGGCGCGGAAGAGCGCCGGCAGCGTGGTGGCCAGCAGATCGCCGGAGGAGACGCGGCGCAGCTTCTCCAGATCCCGGTTGGTCAGGATCGGGTGCGGCAGCTTCAGCGTGTGGCAGTTGTCCGGCGCCTCGTCCAGAATGTTCCGCTCCGTGCCGATGTAGCTGATGAGCGACATGACCAGCTCCTCGCGGATGGGATCGATGGGCGGGTTGGTTACCTGCGCAAAGAGCTGCTTGAAGTAGTTGAACAGCGGCTGCGGGCGGTCGGAGAGGCAGGCCAGCGGCACATCGGTGCCCATGGCGCCCACCGGTTCCGCGCCTGTCGAGCACATCGGCACCAGGAGCACCTTCAGGTCTTCTTCGCTGTAGCCGAAGGCTCGCTTCCGGCGCAGCAGCGTTTCATGGTTTGCCCCGATCACCCGCGAAGGCTCCGGCAGATGGTCGAGCGTGATCTGCTGTTCCTTGAGCCAGGTTGCGTAAGGCTGGCGGCCGGCCAACTGCTTCTTGATCTCGGCGTCGGAGATGATGCGCTGCTGAACCGTATCCACTAGGAACATGCGGCCGGGCTGCAAGCGGCCCTTCTTGCGCACGTCTTCAGGCGGAACGTCCAGAACGCCGGCCTCGGAGGCCAGCACCACCAGGTCGTCCTTGGTGACCACGTAACGGCCGGGGCGCAAGCCGTTGCGATCCAGCGTTGCGCCGATCACGCGGCCATCGGTGAACCCGATCGCCGCCGGGCCGTCCCAGGGCTCCATCAGCGAGGCGTGGTATTCGTAAAAGGCGCGCTTATCCTCGTCCATGTCCGGGTTGCCGGACCAGGCCTCGGGAATCAGCATGGCCATGACGTGGGGCAGCGAGCGGCCCGACTGGAAGAGGAACTCGACCGCGTTGTCCAGCGATCCGGAGTCGCTGCCGCCGGGCGTGATCACCGGGTACAGCTTGTCGATCTGGCCGTCGTAAAGCGGGCTCTCCATAATCGACTGCCGCGCGCTCATCCAGCTGATATTGCCGCGGATGGTATTGATTTCGCCGTTGTGCGCCACATAACGGTACGGATGCGCTAGCTTCCAACTGGGAAAGGTGTTGGTCGAGAAGCGCTGGTGGACCAGGCACAAGGCGCTCGCGACCAGCGGATTGGCCAGTTCGTAATAGAACCGCTCAATCTGCGGCGCCAGCATCAGCCCCTTGTAGACGATGGTACGGCACGAGAACGAGGGAATGTAGAAGGTCTCCTTGTCTTCGATCTCCGAGGCCGCAATCTCGTTTTCGGTGCGGCGGCGGATTCTGTATAGAAGGCGCTCGAAGGCATCTTCGTCCAGCCCCGCCGGCCGGCTCACGAAGAGCTGTTCGATATAGGGCTGGGAGGCGCGGGCTTCGCGGCCCACCGCGTCGATGTTGATGGGCGTATCGCGCCAGCCCAGCACGGTCAGGCCCTCCTCGCTGGCAATGCGCTCGCAGACGCCCTCGCACTGCAAGCGGCTATGCCTCTCGACGGGCAGAAAAACCATGGCCACGCCGTATTCGCCCGGCCCCGGCAACTGGGTTCCCAGTTCGCCGCAATCGCGCGCAAAGAACTCGTGCGGAATCTGAATCAGGATGCCGGCGCCGTCGCCCGTCTCCGGGTCGCAGCCCGCCGCGCCGCGGTGCGTCAGGTTGATCAGAACCTCAAGGCCCTTGCGGACGATCTCATGGCTCTTCTCGCCGCGAATGCTGGCGACCAGTCCCATTCCGCAGGCGTCGTGCTCATTCCGTGGATGATAAAGACCCTGCGGTAGAGGTGTGCGGAGACGACAATCCGATGTGTCCAATGTGCTCATGGCAACCCTTTTCGATGAACCGTTTGCGCTGCGAAGTGCGCTGGCCAGCCCGGAAGACACAAACCCCGCGCGATTCCCGTCGAGGAAAATCGCCCCTGTCTTTCTTTAGGGCTTGCCGGAGCAGGCCGGGCCCCGGTTGGGACTAACCTGAATCTTTAATATACCGAAAATTTCGCTTTTTTGCTGGAATTCCATGCCCCGGAGGGGCCGGTTTGGGCCTTTCGGCAGGCTTTCGGACCGGATGCTGGGACACCTTGCACCAGCGCCGTACGACCGTCATGGGCCTCAATCCGCCTGCGGAGGGCTCAACGAAGCCGCGCCTGTCCGGTTCTTCAGCCCGCTCCAACCTGCCCGGCTGCACCGGCCCGAAGATCGTTCACTGTTGGTGAATTCCCATGATGCTGACGGGCAGGCGCGACGTCGTTTTGGGCGTTCCGAACTCCTTGACGCCGTCCGCAAGAAACTTTCCATCGCGCCATATATATCGAGTGCGAACGAACCGCGTCGAGCAGCATTCGCCAACTTGCTTCTTCGAGTCGAAAAGCTCGACAACCAGCTTTCCGTCTTGCCCGTATACCCTGTAGAGGCCCGAATCGGCGCGCTCGCCGGACTGAAAGCACGCCAGCAGTTTTGGCTGTGCGGCGGCAAACGAATAGACATAAACGAAATAGAAGAACATTGTGCCGCCTGTATCGTAGCGCAGGGCGACAACCGCATCGGTCTGGCCGTCGCCCGTCACATCGGCGTACTGCACTTCTTCGAGCGTCAGGCCCTCGCGCATCACGCCATTTCCCGGTCCGGGGTTGTGCAGCCGCCGCCCGTTCGTGAGCCGGACCAATCTCGCGTGGGAGATATCCAACCATCCCGGCTTATCCCGCAATGAGCCGGACCAGGGATAGCTGAAGTTCTTGAAATCGACCTGGCTAATGTCCGTTTGCGCGGCGGAAGGGTTGGCGGGAAGAAAGGCGGCGGCGGAAACCGCAATCGCGAGAAGCAGCTTGGCGCGCATTCGCAGGCTCCTTTCCTTCCGTTGAGACGCCGGAGCGATTATACGCGCCAGGCAAAGGCGAATGAAGGCGCGGATATTCGGGGATTTGGGCGGAAAAGCGTTGTCCTTTGGCTCAAAACCAGCTCAAACGGGCCAAAATTCGCCGGTTTTGTTTACCGATCGGTTAACGGGCGGAATTCCTATCCTGCTGATTCGTAGCGATTTACAAGCAAGCGCGGGTTGAAAACGGGCCTTCCGGAGTGGGGAGGGGGTGGGGGTGCCGCGGGTACGGACCGGGCAGATACTTGACATTTTGGAAAGTGGTCAGTGAACAGTGGTCAGTGGTCAGCAAAGGCTCGCTCGGTCGATCATTTCCATTGTGCGCCGGCGGGATGAAATATTCGGCAAAGGTTGGCCCTTTCGACTTCGCTTAAGGCAGGCTTTCGGCGAAGGATGGCCCTCAAATCCTGCGTTATGAAGGATAGGCCCTGGGGGAGCCGTCAGGCTGACGCCGAGTTGAGGCTCTGGAACATAGGCTGCTCGCCGCGTCGATGAGCGCTGGCCGACTCTTCGGGAGTAATATGTGTGGGCAACCTTCCCAGGCCCCAGAAGCGAGACCTGGGACACCAGCGCGCCAAAACCGAACAAGAAGGCGTTATGGAAACGCAAGCCAAAATTACCGCAGGGTCCCCCATATGGCCCAAAGCAGCGGCCATTCTGATTGCCTTACTCGTAACCTCACTTTTCGTTCTCTGGCTGGCATCGTTTTTTGCTCCGCGCCCGCGGGCAAATCCGATTCCGAAGGTTGTGGATTCGGCGGGCGTATTCAGCCAACAAATGGTAGACGCGCTCACAGCGCTTCGATTCCCCGACGATACCCCGGTCGTCATTCGTACCGTGAGCAAGATTCCATCGTCGGAGATCGGCAGCTTCGCCACCGAAGCAATGAACCACGATCCAAATTGGCAGTCACTCCGCCCTCGAGGATTTCTGCGCCGTTATTTTCGCCAAGACCTCCCCTATGGAACCGGAGTGTATGTTCTCGTGTCTGTCGAACCGCTGCTGGTTCAGGTTCGGTTTGGAAACGAAATTCGCCTTGCGGCCTACCAGTCTGGTCTGGCTGCCGGTCCCTGGTACCGCCAGCAGCAAGTCTTCCCCCGTGATCAGATCGAGACCCACGCCGTCGCTGTTGTGAGCGAACTCGCAGGCAAGATGAAGGATGTCCGCCATCCTTCATGGCTCATGAGCCTTGTAGAGCGCCTTCCTTCCGAGGCCTATTCCGAAATCGAAGATCTTCTTGCCCCCTCCAGCGAGACCGGGAGCACTATCGTGACCTGGTACGTGAAGATTCTGAACTGGTTCGGTGGGACAAAATCCCTGTTCAGCTTTTTCATGGTCAATGTCTTCGTTCTGTTCCTGCCCTGGACGATTCTCACCAGGGTTCTCCTCAGAGGGTTGGTTGACGCCGATATCAACAAGGCGGTCAGTATCATACTCAGAATCATTGCCAATTGCGGAGTCCTGGGCATTGCAGTGATGTCCGTAGTCGCTTTGGGACTGCTGGGCCACGGACGCGTCGAAGATGAACTTGCGCTTTCCAATCTGGGACTGGGATTCCTTGGTTCGATAGGATTTAGCGCACAAAGCTATGCCCGCGCGGGGGGCATTCTCATCGCTCTCCCTGCAGCCATCTTGCGATTCTTTGTCGAACTCCTCGAAGCCAGTCAAGAGCAGCGCAAAGCCCAAATCAAGGCCAATGTTTTACCGCTGGGATGCCTCGTCTGGGGAGCCGTTCTCTTCGTCTTGCCCCTGGCCATCGGCTTCTACTCGATTCCGCTCCTCCTTTGGCAGCTCGGAAAGGCAATCGTGGGGAACTTCAAAGAGAATACAGAAGCGACGAGCAGTAGCTAGTCGGACAGACAAGCACACTGCGAGCACCGATGCAGCAAATTCAGGATTGGACGGTAAGCCAAGAACAGCGCAGAGTTCGTGTGGTCGGCCATCCGGAAGTTACTATTTAGACGACCGCCTGCCACGGACAGCGCAATTGGAGGACCGGAGTCAGTAGGATTCTCGATTCCCGGCACCCCAGCATCGACCGCTTGCCGCAACGAGGGGTTCCCGGCTAACGAAGGGCCGTTTTTCCCATTCGGACTCTTGAAGACAACTGCGGCATTCAGGAGCCCGAAGGCCCGGCTCCCTTGCGGCGCGGAGCGGCTGGTGAGCGCCCCTACGCAAAAAGTCAAGGCCCGGACTTGGCATCCGGGCCTTCTTCCGACCTACGATCATGCTGCCGATCAGCCCTGACCGCCTCCGGGTCCGCGACCGCCACCAGGGCCACCGGGACGGCGACGACGACGGCGGCGATTGTTGTTGTTGGCCGGGGGACGGCCCCCGCCGGACGGTTGACCAACCGGAACCGGGGCGCCCTCAACGCGATTGAAGTTCGGCTCGGTCTCCTCGTCGAACTCCTCGCCAGCCTCCTCGTCGAAGTCGTCTCCGCCCTCGATGAGAATGGTGCTCTGGTTGGACTTCGGCTGACGCTCGTCGAACTCGTGGCGGGGCCTCGGCGGCGCGGCCTGCGCGGCTGGATACTCGGACGGCGCAACCTGCGCCTCCGCCGTCTCGGCCGGGGCCGATGGAGCAAGCTTGGCTTTCTGTTCGCGGATGAGCGCCTTGCGGCTGAGCTTGATGCGATTGCCCTCGATGGCCAGAACCTTGACCATGACCTGATCGCCTTCGCGCAGCTCGTCCTTCACTTCCTTGACGCGATGTTCCGCAATTTCCGAGATGTGCAGCAGGCCATCGGTGCCGGGGAAAAGCTCGACAAACGCGCCGAACTCGGCCAGGCGAACCACTTTGCCCAGATAGACCTTGCCGATCTCCGGCACTGCGGTGATGTTGCCGATCATTTCGAGCGCCTTCTTCAGGCCCTCGCTATCGCAGGAGGCGACGCTGACGCGGCCGGTATCGTCCACGTCGATCTTTGCGCCGGTCTGCTCGATGATGCCGCGGATGGTTGCGCCGCCCTTGCCGATCAGATCGCGAATCTTGTCGGTGGGAATCATCAGGGTTTCGATGCGCGGGGCATAGGCGGAGCGCTCGGTGCGCGGTCCGTCGAGGGCGGCATCCATCTTGTCGAGCAGGAAGAGCCGGCCGCGGCGCGCCTGTTCCATGGCCTGTTCGAGAATCTGGCGGGTCAGGCCGCCGATCTTGATGTCCATTTGCAGGGCGGTAATGCCCTTGCGGGTGCCGGCCACCTTGAAGTCCATGTCGCCGTAGTGGTCTTCTGCGCCGGCAATGTCGGTGAGGATGGCGTAGTCGTCGCCCTCCTTGACCAGGCCCATGGCCACGCCGGCCACCGCGCCCTTGAGAGCGATGCCGGAGTCAAAGAGCGCCAAACTCGCGCCGCAGACCGTGGCCATCGACGAAGAGCCGTTGGATTCGAGAATGTCGGAGACGATGCGGATGGTATAGGGCGACTCCTCGGGGCTGGGCAGGACCGCGGTGATGGCGCGCTCGGCCAGAGCACCATGGCCGATCTCGCGACGGCCCGTGCCACCCATGCGGCCCGTCTCGCCCACGCAGAAGGGCGGGAAGTTGTAGTGGAGCATGAAGGGCTTCTTCTTCTCGCCCTCATAGCTTTCGAGGCGCTGGCCGTCGTCGGTGGTGCCCAGCGTGGCCGTAACCAGGGCTTGGGTCTCGCCGCGGGTGAAGAGCGCCGAGCCGTGGGTGCGGGGCAGAACGCTGGTCTCGATGGTGATCTGGCGAATCTCGTCGAAGGCTCGGCGATCGGGGCGGATGCGCTCGTGGGTTACCTGCTCGCGGAAGACGCGCTCGCGCAGATGCTCGTAGTAGTGAGCCAGCTTCTTCTTGGCATCGGGCTCGTCGGCGGGCAGCGCGGCGGCCAGTTCGTCCTTGATCTCCTTAATCAGTATCTGGCTGTCCAGCTTGGTGTGGGTCTTGGTGTCCAGGGCATCCTTGAGGCGGTCGCCAACCCTGGCTTTCAGCTCGTCGTAGTAGGCCTGGTCGAACTCCGGCGCGGTGAAGGCCCGCTTGGGCTTGCCGGCTAGGGCGACCAGCTCGTCGATGGCGGCGACGATTTTCTTGATCTCGGCGTGGCCAAACTCGATGGCGGCCAGAATGGTCTCTTCGGACTCTTCCTTGGCGCCCGACTCGATCATCACGATGCCGTCCTTGTGGCCGACGACCATGATGTTGACGGTGGTGGCGGCACGCTCGGAATAGGTGGGATTGATGACGAACTCGCCCTCCACGCGGCCAACCCGGACCGCGCCCACCGTGGCGCTGAAGGGAATGTCGGAGAGAGCCAAAGCGCAAGCGGCGGCGTTGATGCCGATCACGTCGGGGTCGTTCTCCTTGTCGGCGGAGAAGACCAGAGCAATCACCTGGGTTTCGTTGCGAAAGCCGTCGGGGAAGAGCGGGCGGATAGGGCGGTCGATCTGGCGGCAGGTGAGAACTTCCTTCTCGCTGGGCCGGCCTTCGCGCTTGATGAAGCCGCCGGGGATGCGGCCGCCGGCGTAGGTGTACTCGCGGTAATCGACGGTGAGGGGGAAAAAGTCGATACCTTCCCTGGGTTCGTTGGAGGCTACGGCGGTGGCCAGCACAACGGTTTCGCCCGTGGTGACCAGTGCGGCGCCAGAGGCTTGCTTGGCCATGCGGCCGGTCTCAAAGACCATTCGCTTGCCGCCGGCAAGCTCGACGGCTACTTCATGCTTTGACATACAGTCCTCGTTTCGTTTTTGTTTGCTTGGGAAACTTGTGGGGGGAGGGCGGCGAGCGGCGCGCTCAACCGATAGTTCTGCGCGGTCCCTGGCAGCGGGTCCGATTCGCCAGGGACACCATGGCCCCAAGTCCTGGGTAGAACGCGGGCCGTGACCAATACTCGGTCTGGGCGCTTCCTGATCAAAGTTCGCCTTCCGGCTATTTGCGGATACCGAGTTTGCCGATCACGTCGCGGTAGCGATCGGTATCGTGCGTCTTCAGGTAATCCAGCAGGCGGCGGCGCTTGCTGACCAGCTGCAACAATCCGCGCCGGGAAGCGTGATCCTTCTTGTGCGTCTTGAAGTGCTCGGTCAGTTCAGCGACACGCGCACTCAGAATCGCGATCTGGACCTCCGGCGAACCGGTGTCCTTATCGTGGGTGCGGAAGCTCTCGATCAGGGTTGTTTTCTTGGCAGTCGCCAGCACGGCGTGTGTTACTCCTCTTGTCTTCTCAGGTCCACTCTCAAGTGTCTAGTGTGAGATTACCATGAATGGGCGGCGGGGGGGAATTCCGGGCGCGGGCGGGAACCAGAGTGCAAACCCAAGCGGGTCAACGGGAGCCGAATCGGAACAGCCGGTTGTCGAAGCGCTCGTGAATCACGGAGCCGACGGTGATCCGCGGCGCGTCTGGATGTTCGGGATTCAGCAGGATATTCCATGTGCGCGGCATGATCGCAGAAGGAACTCGCGCGAGCGGCGTTTCCCGAGAGGCCAGCCAGGCATCGCCAATCCTCTGGGTCGATTCAGGCTGCGTTTTCCAATCGACATCAGCCAAAGGCAAAATCTCCCGAGTGGCAAGATGCTCGGGAGCTTCAATCTCCAAGAGGGCAAAGGTGTAAGGGAGTTCCTGGCCACGGTCCTTAAGGTGAACGAGTACCTCAAGCATCGCCCCGGCTGGAGATTCCGCCAGATAGACCAAACGCTTTCCCAAGCTGCTCCATCGGGAAGAGTATTTCCTTCCGCCCCAGCCGCCCAGATCCAAGTGGTTGCTAATGCGCCACAGAGTCGTCATCGTTCCTCTTGCACACCCGGTTCCGGACCGTCCTCATGCGAAAACACCCTCATCGATCTGATAAAGGAACTCCTCAACCCCCCGTTCGCCAGCCTCCGTCCTCAGCATGGCCAACGCAGTCTTATCATTGAACCGGCTCTTCTTCCCGCACAGCCACTTCCTGCCATCCTCGCGATCCCCGTATACCTTCACCGCCAGTTCATAGAGCCGGGCCACGCGGGCCAGCCTGTCGGATTCATCCGGGTTGAGCGGCTCCTGCCTTTGGCGGCGATGCTTGAGCGTGCGAGCGGGAATCACCACCTCCAGCAGATCCTTGACGGCGATGCCGGAGTAAGCGGAGAACTCCTCCAACGTAGAGAGCGGGAGGCCGCGCTCGATCTCCCGCCAATCGAAGGTGAAGGGGGGTGCAGAGACGACGGGAATTGCGGCGGCTTGGCTCATGGGGACATTATGCCACACTTTTCGCGGCATTTTGTCTGGGCGCCGAAAAATGCAGGTTGTGATGATTACTTCCGGCTTGCCGCTAATCCGGCCGCAGCTTGAAAATTACAACGCTTGGCACCTCAGCCCAAGAACAAATGAAGAGTCCTCCGAGTAGTAGTAGGCGGCGCAGACCGCATGCGGAACAGCGGGTGGCGCTTGCGCGCCCGTGGGTTCGTTGTCAGCTGGTCGAGTCAAGCCTTAGGATTTCCGCGGATAACTCAATCACCTCTAATGGGCAGTCCGGCCAGTTGTTCTCCCAACATACGATCACATCACAACTACTTTCGTCGTGGCCATGGGTGAAGAAGTTACGACTCCGGAATTCAAATTCTATTTTGACCTTCTCCCAGCGGTCCTTGCCTACGCGACGCTTAGCCTCGCAGTCAGGAAAGCTGGTTCTCACGATCTCGACGACAAACCCGAGCTCCCGAGCTACCATGCCGAACAGGAAGACGACCCCCTGCTCATTGACCGGTTCATGCTTTAGACCGCGAAAGTCAATGAATTCTCCTAACAATCGTCCCCTGTTTGAGTCCGGTGATTTGAGGTGGAATCTCTTCCCAATCTCGGCCGAAAACTCCTTTTGCTTCATGGTCTGAGCTGCTGAGATCACGCTGACGCGCTTACCGTCCTCGATCTCAATTTCTCTTGCCCTGTCTGTCGGCGACATTAATTTCAACTGCTCAATATTGCATCGTGGAATAAGAAGCAAGTCTTCAACGCGCATATCTCGTAGCTCCTTGACGGCTGCCAAGGCGGCATAGCAATCCCGGAAGGAAGCGGGCGCGATCCTTTTTATCCATTTTCTCAAGGATGGGTAGGGCTGGTCGGTATCCGGGTCCTTGAGAAGACTCCAGAGATCCCGTTCCTCGAATTCCAGTAGAATCAGGCCGCGTTCTACAAAACTGCGCTTCCATTGGTCCTCCAGGATACACATCCGGGCGTCAAGGACGAGCGCGGCCTCCTCATCGCCCATTCCATTGACCCGAAGGGCGAGTTCTAACGTCTCACCGCCAAGGATTTGACCGGCGTTCCGCTCTGTCGTCATAGGTATTCAGCCCCTTTTGGAACAATATCAGGTTGTACACTGTCGGAATCGACGAATATTTCTGGAGGCATGTCCGTTCAGTTGCCAATCCGGAATTCTGCGATCTGTTGGCAAGCAACTTGACCTCGAATGCTGGTCGTGCCGGAAGAGCCGGGAGCTAAAAGCTAGAGGCTAGAGGCTGCTTTCACTGCTCCGCCGCCAGCCAATAATTGGCGCGGGCTACGATGCGGGCGCCATAGTCCACGGCGGTGCGCACGCGGATGGTATGCAGGCCGGGGGTGGGATCGGAGGGGCTGAAGGTGATGAGATAGCGGTTGCGGGCGTGCTTGGCCGCATCCACCACCCTCTGCTCGAAGCCCTTGTCGCCGGTGAAGGTGGTGTACTCGCCGCCACTCATGTGGGCAACCTCTTTGGCCACGTTCTTCTTGAAGGCCTGCACGGCCATGGCCAGGGTGGAGACGATGTTCATGGTGCGCTCGTCGCCCGAGTCCTTCACATCGTGGAGCAGTTCGGCGCGCGACGGGGAAAACGAGACGCTCAGCACCAGCACGTCGGAGCGGCCTATCTTCTCCACCAACTGCTCCGGCTTGGTGTGCTTGCTGCCGTGGTCGCGCTCCTCGCTGATGAGCAGGAGCACCCGGCGGTACTCCTTGGGCTGGGACTCGAGCAGATCGACGGCATAGCTGACGGTATCCAGAATCGCATCGCCGCCATTGCCGGGTTCCAGGTGCTTGAGGGCCTGGTTGACCTCGTCGCTGGAGTGCGTGTAGTCGACAATCAGGTGCGGCCGGGAGTCGAAGCCCACCAGCGCCGCCTGGCTTCTGCCGTCCGAGAGGAAGAGATCGAGCAGCGGGCCGAGCTTGGCCAGCTTGTCGAATTCGAGCACGCTGACTCCGCCCTCCTCGACGGCCACCACCAGGGAAACCGGCGCCGTGTCCATCTCCTCCTGCACGCGAATCTTCTGCGGCACGCCGTTGTCTTCGAGAACGAAGTCGTCCGGCTTGAGGCCGTAAACAATGCCGCCGCCGCGCTTTTCGACCAGGGTGGGCACCAGCACCTCATTGGCCGTTACGCGCAGGGTTGGAGCGCCGGGGTGAGCGCCGGGCAGCGGCTGAGGCGGCTCGATGGGCGGCAACTGCTGCGCCCCGGCTGCCAAAGCCGTCGCCAGAGATGCCGCGAGTGCGATGCGGGCCAGCCAAGAAACTCCGATTCTCATGGAGAAATAGACTCCGTTGTTTGCTGCCGGGGATCAGTTCCCTGCCCGATTCCCGGCTTTGTTACTTGGGCAACTGGCCAGCGTCCCATCCCCCGCCCAGCGCTCGAACCAGGCCCACGCTGGCGACGAACTGCCGGGTCCGGAGGTCGATCGCCGTGCGCTGGTTCTGGAGCAGCGCGGCCTCGGCCGTAAGAACCTCAAGATAGCTGGTGACGCCGCCCCTGTAACGCTGGTTGGATAGATCGAAGGAATGCTGCGCCGACTCGACCGCCTTTTGCTCGACACCTGTTTCCTGCTCCAGAATCCTCAGGCCGGAGAGCTGGTCCTCCACGTCGTTGAAGGCCTGGAAGACGGCGTTCCGGTAGGCGGCGACCTGCGCCTCGTAGTTGTGGCGGGCCTGATCGGTCAGAGCGTGGCGCTGGCCGGCGTCGAAGAGCAACTGAGTGGCTTGCGCCCCCAGGGTCCACAGCGCGCTCGGGCCCTGAATCCAGGTGCCGAAATGCAGGCTTTCAAAACCGCCTTCGCCGGTGAGGTTGATGGTGGGATAGAAAGCGCTGACGGCGATGCCGATTTGGGCGTTGGCGGCGGCAGCGCGGCGCTCGGCGGCGGCAATGTCCGGCCGGCGCTCAAGCAGTTGCGAGGGCACGCCGACGGGAACCTTGGGCAAAGCCAGATCGAGAGGCGAGGGCGGAATGCTGAACTCGGAGAGCTTGAAGTTGGCGATGGTGCCGATGGCGTGCTCTAGCTGGGCCCGCGCCACGCCCACGTCGATCCGCTGCGCGCGTACCGTCTCAAGCTGGGTTCTGGCCTGGGCGACGTCAACCTCGGTGGCCACACCGCCATCGAGGCGTCGCTGGGTCAGGTCGAGCTGTCGCTCCAGGTCGGCGACCGTGGCGTCGAGCAGCTTGATCTCGGAGTCCAGGCCGCGAAGCTGGAAATAATTGGCGGCCATCTCGGCGTGAAGGCTGAGGTCGATATTGGCCTGGTCGGCGGCGCTGGCCTGGGAGTTGGCGTGAACGGCCTCGACGGTGCGGCGGATGCGGCCCCAGAAATCCGGTTCCCAACTTGCCTGGCCGTCCACCACCAGATCCGTATAGGCGGTGGGTTTGCCGACTGCGTAAGAGGGTCCATTCGACGAGATGTGCTCGCGGGTGACGGAAGGCCCGGCGGAGAGCGTGGGGTAGAGAGCGGACCGGGCCGCGGCAACCTGGTCGCGCGCCGCGAGGTAGGTCTCAAGCGCCTGGCGCAGGCTCTGGTTATCGGTCGCAATGCGCTCTTCGAGTTGGTTCAGCTGCGGATCCTGGTAGATCTCCCACCATTTGCCGCGCAGCATTCCATCGGAGGGCGCGGCCGGCTGCCAGCCGCCGCCGTTAGCCGGGTTGGGCGGCAGGACAAGAGCTGTGGATGCGCCAGTTTCCTTGTAGGCCGGAGGCGCTTCATAGCCGGGACGATTGTAGTTCGGCCCAACGGGTTTGCAAGCGGTGAGAAAGCTGAGAGCGGCAAAACAGGTGGCAAAGAACAGCACCCTATTCCTCTGAGTAGCCGGCAGGATTCCCTCAGGGACTAAAGCCCGCGTTGGTTCTGTGGGGCTAATGTACGGGCTAAAGCCCATACCCTTCGCCGGCCTGAGCCTTTCCGCAACCTGGAGCGCTGGCATCGCTACTTGCCTCCCGCGGGGGTGGGCGCCGAGGCGCTCTCCACAAATAGCTCCTCGCCCTCGATGAGAGAGTCGGGCGGGTCCTGAATCACCCGGTCGCCGGCGCTCAGCCCGCTGACGATCTGCACGTTTGCCCCGTCGTCCTCGCCGATGACCACCGGAACCAGATGCGCGACGCTGCCGTTGACCACGACCCCCACGCGCAGGCCTTCTCTGCGGAAGATGAGCGCGGCGGCGGGCACGATGAAGACGGGTCCGGCAGCCGGCGTCTTGAAGTGGACCTGGGCCAGCGAGCCGGGCAGCAACTCGCCGGCGCGGTTGTCCACATCGATCTCCACCAGCAGCGTGCGGCTGGTCGGGTCGATGGCGTCGGAGGTGCGCGCGAGGACTCCCTGGTAGGTCTTGCCGGCGTGCTCGGCAAAGGTCAGATCGATCTTCAAGCCATGCTTCACGTTATTCGTGTAAGCCTGTGGTAAGTTGGCATATACGCGCAGGGTTTGGATGGCCTGCAGATGGAAGAGCTCCCTGGCCGCGCCGGGATCGATCAGCTGGCCGGTATCGACATTGCGGGCGGTGACCACCCCGTCGAAGGGCGCGTAAACCTTCTCGAAAGATTGCAGCTCGCGCAGCCGCTCGACGTTGGCCTGGGCAGAGCGCACCGCTGCCGCTGTAGCCGTGGCCTGGTTCACAAAAGTATCGGTGTCCTGGCGGGAGACGGCGTTGGACTTGACGAGGCCGGTGTAGCGATCGGCCTGCATTCGGGCGTTGTTGGCGTTGGCCTGGGCAGTGTTCAGGTCGGCCTCGGCCTGGGCCAGTTGCTGGTCCACCTCGGGCGTGGCGATTTCGGCCAGCAGCGCGCCCTTCTTCACCCTGGCGCCGATGTCGAAGTACCACCGCGTGAGGTAGCCGGAGGTGCGCGCGTAGATGGGCGAATCCGTCCAGGCGGTTACGTTGCCGGGCAGCACAAAACTGTCCACCGGAGCGCCCGGCGTGGGAGGCGCGGCGATCACCGCGGGCGCAGCCAGCTCCTGGGTGCGCTCAGCCAGAACGGTGGCGGCGGACCTGCGGCTCAAAACGCCGAAGACCGCCAGCAGCACGGTCACAAAGACTACCAAGGCTACGCCTGCCAGAGCGAGGCGCGGCGAGATGGGCTTCTGCTCGGGAGCGGTCTCGTGGCTTTGAGCCGTTTGGGGGGTCGGATCGGGATTGTTGGTCATAAGAAGCTACTCCGAAAGCTCGTCAAACTCGTCAAGAGTGCCGGCCAGTGCGGCGCCGTGCGCCGTCCGGCGGCGGCCTTCAAGCCAGCCGTGGACGACAGAGAAGAACGCGGGAACAAAAAACAGGGTGGCCACGGTGGCCAGCAGCAGCCCGCCGATGACGGCGCGGCCCAGCGGGGCGTTCTGCTCGCCGCCGTCGCCCAGCCCCAGCGCCATGGGCACCATGCCGATGATCATGGCCAGGGCGGTCATCAGCACCGGGCGCAGGCGGACAAAGCCGGCATTCAGCGCCGCCCGGCGCGCATCGCCCACCAGAACCTCCAACTGCTCGCGGGCAAAGCTCACCACCAGGATGGAGTTGGCCGTGGCCACGCCCATGCACATGATGGCTCCGGTGAGCGCCGGCACGCTGAGAGGGGTATGGGTGAGGAACAGGAACCAGACAATGCCGGCCAGCGCCGCCGGCAAGGCCGAGATGATGAGAAATGGATCGAGCCAGGACTGGAAGTTGACCACAATGAGCAGGTAGACCAGCAGAATCGAAAACGCCAAGCCGCCGAGCAGCCCCATGTACGACGATTTCATGGTCTCGCTCTGGCCGCGCAGGTCGAAGTGCGAGCCGCGCGGCAGCTCGGCTTTGTGCTTGTCGACAATTCTCTCCATCGCGCGGGTCACCGTACCCAGATCGGTTCCATCCACGTTGGCGTAGATATCGATCACCGGCTGAACGTCGTAGTGGCTCACCGTGCCCAGCTCCGCTCCGGGCGAGACGGTCGCCAGGTTGCCAAGCACCTGCACGGGCCGCTGAGCGCCCGGCGCGCCGGTGGCTGCCGCTCCGTTGGACTGCGCCGCCCCGGTCGTGCCGGTAATGGGCAGGCTCTTGAGCGCGGCCAGCGAGTTCACCCGGTACTGCGGAGCCTGGGTGGCGACGTTGTAGCTCACGCCGTTCTGGGGGTCGAGATAGAAGCTGGGAGATGTCTGGAAGCTGCCGCTCAAGGCCACCAGCAGGCTGCTGGCCACGTCCTTTTGCGTTAGGCCGATCGTCTGGGCGCGGGTGCGGTCCACGTCCACGCTGATCTTGGGATAGTCGAAAGGCTGCTGAATGCGCGCATCGACAGCGCCGGGAACATGGCGAACCTCGTCGATCATGCGCTCGGCCAGGGCGCGATTCCTGTCCAGGTCGGGGCCCACTACCTGAATATCGATGGGCGCCGAGAGGCCGAAGTTCAGAATCTGGGTCACGATGTCCACGGGAAGCACATAGAAGGTGACGCCGGGGTACTGGCGGCTCAGCACCGCGCGCAGGCGCTCGACGTAAACCGCCGTGGGGTGGTGATCCGGAGTCAATTGCACTTGAATGTCCGCGTCGGCGGGGCCGATGGGCGCCGAGGTCGAGTAAGAGAGGTTCAGCCCGGAGTAGGGCAGGCCGATGTTATCGAGAATGGTGACCACTTCCTTGGCGGGTATCTGTTCGCGGATGGTGGCGTCGATGTGGTCGCAAAGCGCGGCCGTCTCTTCGATGCGCGTACCGGTGCGCGCGCGCACGTGAATCTTGAACTGGCCGGAGTCCACGGAGGGGAAGAAGTCCTGGCCTAGAAATGGCGCCAGCAGACCCACTGAACCTAATGCGAAAGCCAGAAACAAAATCAGAAAGACTCCGGCGCTATCCACGCATAGGGTGAGCAGGCGCAGGTAGCCGTGGCGGAAATTCTCAAAGCCGGACTCGAAGGCGCTCTGGAAGCGAATGAAGGGGTTGCGGCTGGCGCTCTTCCGTGCAACTTCCGCGTCGCTGTGCTCTTTGAGCAGGTACTTGGCCATGGTGGGAACCAGCGTTCGAGAGAGGAAGTAACTGGCCAGCATGGCGAAGACCACCGCCTCGGCCATGGGAACGAATAGGTAGCGCGCCACGCCGCCCAGGAAGAACATGGGCACAAAGACGATGCAGATGGCGAGGGTCGAGACCAGGGCCGGGACGGCGATCTGCGCCGAGCCATCGAGAATGGATTGCTCCAGTTCCTTGCCCGCCTCCAGATTGCGGTTGATGTTTTCGATGGCGACGGTGGCGTCGTCCACCAGGATGCCGACGGCCAGCGCCATGCCTCCCAGCGTCATGATGTTGATGGTCTCGTGGAGCATCGAAAGCACGCTGAGCGAACAGAGAATCGAGAGCGGAATGGAGACCGCGATGATCACCGTCGAGCGCCAACTGCCCAGAAAGACCAGGATCATGATGGCGGTGAGGCAGGCGGCGATGATGGCCTCGCGAACCACGCCGTCGATGGCTCCGCGCACAAAGATCGACTGGTCGGAGAGCGGGTTGATCTGCAACTGCGGCGGCAACTGGGTCTTGATGGCGATCAGCTTCTTCTGCACGCCGGCGATGATGTCCAGCGTGGAGGAGGAGCCGGTCTTCATGATGCTCATCAGGATGGCGCGCTTGCCGTCCACGCGCACGATGTTGGTCTGCGGCGGATTGCCGTCGCGCACGTGGGCCACGTCGCGAATGTAGATGACCGCGCCGTTCACCGACCGGATAGGCAGGTTGTTCAGCTCGTCGATGATCTGGGGAGCTGAATTGGTCTCGACCGCGTACTCGAAGCGGTCGACCTTCATGGTGCCCGAGGGCGCAATCAAGTTCTGCGCGGAGATGGCGTTCACCACATCCACCGGCGAAAGCCCCTTGGCCTGGAGCGCGGCGAGGTCCAGGTCCACCTGAATCTGGCGCTGCTTGCCGCCGTAGGGAAACGGCGTCTGCGCCCCCTCAATGGTGGCCAACTGCGTGCGGATGGTGGTTGTACTCAGATCGGAGACTTGTTGTTCGTTCAGGCCCTGCCCGGAAAGTCCCAACTGCAGCACCGGCACGCTGGAGGCGTTGTATTGGATGATGAACGGCGGCGTCGAACCCGGAGGAAGCGAGCGCAACTGAACCTGGCAGATGGCCGTCACCTGTGCCACGGCGTTGCCGATGTTCACATGCGGGTGGAAGAAGATCTTGATGAGGCCGATGCCGTTGAGCGACTGCGACTCGATGTGCTCGATGTCGTTGACCGTGGTGGTCATGCCGCGCTCGCTGTTGGTAACGATGCGGTTGGCCATCTCCTGCGCCGAAAGGCCGTTGAAGCCCCAGATCACGGTGACGACGGGGATATCGATGTTGGGAAAGATGTCCGTAGGCATCGTGAGGATGCTGAAGGCGCCGAGGATGAGAATCAAAAGCGCAAAGACGGCAAACGTATAAGGCCGCCGCAGCGCAAGCCGGACAATCCACATAAAACTGGCAATCGCTCCTGAGCCGGGGCACCGGAAAACAGGCCGGCAAACGCTCTGGCCCGGTCCGTGGCGGCACTCCCATCTTCGAGGCTGGAGGTTGAAACCGCCAGCACCCTTCCCAACTTACGGCCGAAACTACAATGGTAGACGAAGAGGCCGGCTAAAACGCCGCGCGCAAATGAACGGGCTGGCCTGAACACGCTCGCGGAGCTTGAACCGCGAATCAGATGCGCCTTCGAGGATCCGGCTCCCTGAATGCAAATTGCGCCGGGCAGCCCCGCCATTCCGCCGGTTCTTTCCGCCGATGACGCCCGTTCGCTTACAATGGTCCGGTCTCTCATTCTCAGCGAATGCGGTTCATTGTCCGAGGCCGGGGAATTCGTCTCGGAGTCGCGGTGGCATCGCTTTGGGACGGGCGAAACTTATGCTGAAACTGACGCGTCCGTAGAAATATATTCGGGCGATCTACCTCCGCCCGGCAGGTACGCGTCTGTGCCCCTTCCGGGGCTGAACACCAAGGAACACGACGGGAATCGAAATCATGTCTATCGAAGGCACTCCGGAGTCCAACCCGCACTCATTCAGCTCATTTGAACAGCCGCCCGCCCGCAGGGGTTCCTGGGTGCGCATCCTCGTTTACGTTGTGCTAGTGAGCGCATTGGGGCTTATCGTCTGGCGTATCTACCAGAATCAGAAGCAGAACGCGGCAACCAGCGCCAGCCAAGCAACTGCCTTGAGGAACCAGCCGGTTCCGGTGCAGGTAGCCGCCGCGGAACAGAAGCCGATGCCCATCTTTCTCACCGCTCTGGGCACGGTGACGCCTTACATGAGCGTTACGGTGAAGGCGCGGGTCAGCGGAGAGCTGGAGCCGGTCAAGTTCACTGAAGGCCAGGAGGTCAAGCAGGGCGAAACCATCATGGTGATCGACCCCAGGCCTTACAAGGCCGCACTGGACCAGGCCAAAGGAACCCTGGCCCACGATCAGGCGCTGCTTAAGAACGCCCAAGCCGAGTATGCCCGGTACAAGGCTTTGTTCGACGCGGGCGTGACCTCAAAGGAGACGCTGGACGCCGATGCGGCGGCTCAAGGCCAGTATATGGGCGCCATCGAAGCGGACAAGGCAGCTATTGAAACCGCCCAGTTGCAGCTCGACTGGTGTTCCATCCAGTCCCCAATTAACGGCCGCATCGGCCTGCGCCTGGTGGACCCCGGCAACATCATCACCGCCAACACAACAAACCTCGTCGTCATCAACCAGTTCCAGCCCATCGCCGTTTACTTTACGCTGCCCGAGAACGAGCTTCCCCAGGTGCTGAGCAAGTTGGCCTCGGAGAAGCGCCTGCCCGTGGATGCCTATGACCGGGACGACGTGCGGAAGCTCGCCACCGGCTACCTGCTCACCGCCGACAACCAGATCGACACCACCACCGGCACCGACAAGTTGAAGGCGGTCTTCGACAACAAGGACCAGTCGCTCTTTCCCAACCAGTTCGTCAACATCCATCTGGTGCTGGAGGATCGGCCCAAAGCGGTGGTGGTGCCTTCGGCGGCCATCCAGAGCGGCTTGCAGGGATCGTATGTGTGGGTGACCGATACGGATGCCAAGGGAACCGCGACCGCCAAGATCCAGCCGGTGAAGATTGCTCTGGCAGAGGGACAGGTCACCATCCTGGACAGCGGCCTCCAAGCCGGACAGAACGTGGTGGTGGATGGCGCGGACCGGCTCCGCTCAGGACAGATTGTGACCGTGAGCACGGCTCGCCAGCGCTCCGGTCAAGGAGCGGGGGGACAAGGCAAAGGTCAGCCGGGCGCCTCCAGCGGTCCATTTGCGCCCGCCGGCGCGTCGCCTCAGTCCGGGGCGCAGTATGGAGCCGGCGCAGCTTCCGGTAAAGATAGCGGCGAACCGAAGAAGGAGCGGCAGTGAGCCTGAGTCCTTCCCGGCCGTTCATTCTGCGCCCGGTAGCCACCTCGCTGCTGATGGCGGCCATTCTGCTGGCCGGCTTTGTTGGCTACCAGCAATTGCCCGTCTCCGCGCTGCCTGAGGTGGACTACCCCATCATCCAGGTGCTCACCTTTTACCCCGGCGGCGGCCCCGAGGTGATGGCTTCGTCCGTCACGGCGCCTCTGGAGCGGCAGTTCGGTCAGATGCCCGGCCTCAAGCAGATGACATCGGTCAGCTCCGGCGGCGGCTCGGTCATCACCCTCGAATTCGACCTGGACGAGAACATCGACGTTGCCGAGCAGGAAGTCCAGGCCGCCATCAACGCCGCCAACAGCTTTCTGCCCGCCGACCTGCCCAATCCCCCCATCTACAGCAAGGTCAACCCCGCCGACGCGCCCATCATGACCCTGGCGCTGTACTCCGATTCCCTGCCCCTGGACAAGGTGGAAGACGCGGCCGACACCAATCTGGCCCAGAAGATATCCCAGGTCACCGGTGTCGGCCTGGTTTCCATCGCCGGCGGGCAAAAGCCGTCGGTGCGCATTCAAGCCAATCCGGCCCAACTGGCTGCTTACAATCTCAGCCTGGAAGATCTGCGCATCGCTTTGGCGGCGGCCAACGTTGATCAGGCCAAAGGCACGCTGAACGGCGCGCGCCAGTCCTATACCATTGGCGCCAACGACCAGTTGCTGGCCAGCGGCGATTACAAGCCCGTGATCGTGGCCTATCGCAACGGAGCCGCCGTCCGCGCCTCCGATGTGGCCACCATCGTGGACGCCGCCGAAAACTCGCAGCAGGCCGCCTGGATGGATCGCCAGCCCGCGGTCATCGTCAACATTCAGCGCCAGCCGGGAGCCAACATCATCGCGGTGGTGGACCGCATCAAGAAGCTGCTGCCGCAGTTGCAGACCAGCCTGCCCGCCTCCATTCAGGTGCGCGTGCTCACCGACCGAACCACCACCATCCGCGCCTCGGTCAGGGACGTGGAATTCGAGCTGATGCTCACCGTGGCGCTGGTGGTGATGGTCATCTTCCTCTTCCTGCGCAACCTGGCCGCCACCGTAATTCCCTCCGTCGCCGTGCCGCTCTCCATTGTGGGCACCTTCGGCGTGATGTATCTGCTCGGCTACTCGCTCAATAACCTCACCCTGATGGCGCTCACCATCTCCACCGGCTTTGTGGTGGACGACGCCATCGTGATGATTGAGAACATCTCGCGCTTCATCGAAGAGGGAGACAGCCCCATGCGCGCCGCGCTGAAGGGCAGCGAACAGATCGGCTTCACCATCATGTCGCTTACTGTCTCGCTGATCGCGGTGCTCATCCCGCTGCTCTTCATGAGCGACGTGGTGGGACGGCTCTTCCGCGAGTTCGCCATCACTCTCGCGGTCACCATCCTGGTCTCGGCGTTCGTATCGCTCACGCTCACGCCCATGATGTGCTCGCGCATTCTTCAGGACAAGGCGAACGCCAAGCAGACCCGCTTCTACTATTGGTCGGAGAAGGTCTTCAACGCGGTGATCGCGTGGTATGGACGGACCCTGCAGGTCGTCTTGCGCTATCGCTTCATCACGCTTCTAGTCACCATCGGCACGCTGGTAGCCACCATCTTCCTGTTCATTGTGGTTCCCAAAGGCTTCTTCCCAGTGCAGGACACGGGCGTGATCCTGGGCATCAGCGAGGCGCCGCAGACGGTCAGCTTCACCAGCATGGCCGAGCGCCAGCAGAAACTAGTGGATGTTCTCCTTCAGGATCCCGCCGTCGATAACGTCTCTTCCTTCATCGGCGTGGACGGAACCAATACCACCCTCAACTCGGGCCGCATCCAGATCGATCTGAAGCCGCTCGATCAGCGCGGAATCTCCGCTACCGAAGTGATTCGCCGCCTGCAACCCAAGCTGGCCGGCGTTGAGGGAATCCAGCTCTTCCTGCAGCCGCTCCAGGATCTCACGGTCGAAGACCGCGTCAGCCGCACGCAGTTTCAATACTCCCTTGAAGATCCCGATCCCGTCGAGTTGGCCAGATACACCCGGCAGATGGTGACCGAACTGAGCAAGGAGAGCGTGGTCACCGACGTGGCCAGCGATCTCCAGGACCAGGGCCTGGGCGCCAGCCTGGTGATCGATCGCGACACCGCCGCCCGGCTGGGCATCGCTATGGCCGATGTGGACAATACCCTCTACGACGCCTTCGGGCAGCGCCAGGTCTCCACCATCTTCACCCAGCTCAACCAGTACCACGTGGTCATGGAGGTGGGGCCAACTTTCCAGACCGATCCCACGGTGCTGAACGACCTCTACGTCAAGTCCGGCAACGGCACGCAGGTTCCGCTCAGCATGGTGGCCCACTGGGAGCAGTCGCGCGCGCAACTGTCGATTGGCCACCAGGGACAGTTCCCCTCCACCGTCATCAGCTTCAACCTGGCGCCCGGCAAGGCGCTGGGCGACGCCGTCAACGCGGTGAACCGCATCGAAAAGGACATCAAAATGCCGGCGGCCATCAATGCCAGCTTCCAGGGCACCGCCGCCGCCTTCCAGACCTCGCTCGCCAATGAGCCCATCCTGATCCTGGCCGCCCTGGTGACCGTGTATATCGTGCTGGGCGTGCTCTACGAGAGTTACATCCACCCCATCACCATCATCTCCTCGCTGCCCTCGGCCAGCGTGGGCGCCCTTCTTGCGCTGATGATTACCCGCGTCGAGTTCAGCGTGATTGCGCTCATCGGCATCATCCTGCTCATCGGGATTGTGCAGAAGAATGCCATCATGATGATCGACTTTGCCCTGCAGGCTGAACGCAACGAGGGCAAATCCGCCGAGGCTGCCATCTTCCAGGCCTGCCAGTTGCGCTTCAGGCCCATTCTGATGACCACCATGGCCGCCATGCTGGGCGGACTGCCGCTCTGGCTGGGCGGCGGCGTCGGCGCTGAGCTGCGCCAGCCACTGGGCATCACCATCGTCGGCGGACTGCTCATGTCGCAGGCGCTGACTCTGTATACCGTCCCGGTCATCTATCTCTACTTCGACAAGCTCGCCCAGCGGTTGAAGCCGCGCGAGATCCACACCAGCTACCAGCAAGAACCGGTATCCGGCGACTGAGGACAAGGACCGATGCATCTTTCCGCACCCTTCATTCAGCGCCCGGTAGCCACTTCGCTGATCAGCCTGGCCCTGCTGCTGGCCGGTTCGGTGGCTTACTCCCTGCTGCCCGTAGCTTCTCTGCCCAATGTTGACTTGCCGGTCATCGGCGTGGGCGCGGGCCTACCCGGCGCCAGCCCGGAGACCATGGCTTCGTCGGTCGCCACCCCGCTCGAACGCCAGTTCGGACGCATCGCCGGCGTCAATCAGATGACCTCGTCGAGTTCCCTGGGTTCGGCCAACGTCACGCTGCAGTTCGACATCAATCGCAACATCGACGCCGCCGCCCGCGACGTGCAGGCCTCCATCAATGCGGCACGCAGCCAGTTGCCCTCGTATCTGCCCCAGAATCCCAGCTACCGCAAGGCCAATCCCGCCGAAGCGCCGATCCTGATTCTCACCCTGACCTCGGACGTTGAGTCCAAGCGGCAGATCTACGACATGGCCGACTCCATTCTGTCGCAGAAGATTTCGCAGATTCAGGGCGTGGGCCAGGTTTTTGTCGGCGGCAGCTCCAGCCCCGCCGTGCGCGTGGAACTGAATCCGATGCAGTTGGGCTCGAACGGAGTCGGCCTCGATGCGGTGCGGACCGCGCTGGCCGGCGCCAACGCCAATCGCCCCAAGGGCGCATTTCAGGATGCGGGCCATCGCTGGCAGATCAGCGACAACGACCAGATCTTCAAGGCCAGCGACTACGCGCCCCTCATCGCCGGATATAACCGCCAGACCGGCGCTCCGGTGCGCATCTCCGACCTGGGCACCGTTTCTGACAGCGTTGCCAACATCCTCACCGCGGGTGTGTCGGGCATCAACGGTCCCGACGGGCAGCATGGCGAGTTGAACGACGCCATCCTGATCTTCGTCTTCAAGATTCCCGGCGCCAATGTCATCTCCACCGTGGACGCGGTGATGGCCGAAATGCCGCGCTTGCAGGCCGCCATTCCGCCCACCATCAAGATCGACGTGGCCGTGGACCGCACCACCACCATCCGCTCCAGCGTGCGCGACGTGGAAATCTCGCTCATGATCAGCGTGACGCTTGTGGTGCTGGTGGTCTTCCTCTTCCTGCGCGAGGTGTGGGCCACCATCATTCCCTCGGTGGCTGTGCCGCTCTCCCTGCTGGGCACCTTCGGGGTGATGTACCTGCTGGGCTACACCATCGACAACCTCTCCCTGATGGCCCTCACCATCGCCACCGGCTTCGTGGTGGACGACGCCATCGTAGTCATCGAGAACATCACCCGCTATCTCGAGATGGGCATGAAGCCCTTCGATGCGGCCATGAAGGGCTCGAAGGAGATCGGCTTCACAGTGCTGTCGATGAGCACCTCGCTGATCGCCGTCTTCATTCCGATTCTTCTCATGGGCGGCGTCGTGGGCAAGCTCTTCCGCGAGTTTGCCGTCACCCTATCGGTGGCCATCGCCGTTTCGCTCATGGTGTCGCTAACCGCCACGCCGATGCTGTGCGCCAGGTTTCTCAAGTCGCGGGACGACAGCCGCCATGGGCGCGTCTACCGCGCCAGCGAACGCGCCTTTCAGTGGATGCACAGCGAATACGCCACTGGGCTGCGCTGGGTCTTGCGCCACCAGTGGCTTATCCTCGGCGTGGTCTTCGGCACCGTGGCCCTCAACGTCTACCTCTACATCATCGTGCCCAAAGACTTCTTCCCGCAGCAGGACACCGGCCGCATGGGCGGCCGAACCCTGGCCTCGCAGGACATCAGCTTTGAAGCCATGCGTGTCAAGCAGCGCCAACTGGCGCAGATGGTGCTCGACGATCCGGCCGTCGCCTCGGTGACGGCCTTTGTGGGCGGCGGCGGACCCGGCGGCGGCAGTTCGAATATAGGCAACATGTTCGTTGGGCTCAAACCGCTCAACCAGCGCCCTGGGCGCGTCTCCGCCGATCAGGTGGTGAATCGCCTGCGCCGGAGGCTCACCAGCGTGCCCGGCGCCACCCTCTACCTCCAGGTCCAGCAGGAGTTCCAGATCGGCGGCCGCGGCAGCGCCGCGCAATACCAATACACGCTCTCCGACGAGAACCTCAGCGAGCTGAACGCCTGGGCGCCGCAGTTCGAGGCGCGCGCCAGAGCCATGCCTGAGTTGCGCGACGTCTCCACCGACCAGCAGAACCAGGGCCTGGCCGCCAACCTGGTCATCGACCGCGACACCGCATCGCGGCTGGGCATCACCACGGCCGCCATCGACAACGTGCTCTACGACGCCTTCGGCCAGCGCGAAGTCTCCACCATGTACACCGCGCTCAATCAGTACTTCGTGGTGATGGAAGTGGACCCCAAGTACCAGCTCAGCCCCGACTCGCTCAATGGCATCTTCATCAAGTCCTCGACCGGCGCAATGGTGCCGCTATCGGCCATTGCCAAATACGAGCCGCAACGGACCGCTCTGCAGGTAAATCACCAGGGGCAGTATCCGGCCGTCACCCTCACCTTCAACCTGGCGCCCAACGTGGCCCTGGGCGACGCCGTCACCGCGCTTGAGAAGGTCCAGGCCGAGATGAATATGCCCCCCTCGATCCACCCCACCTTCCAGGGAACCACGCAGGCCTACAAAGACTCGATCAAGAATGAGCCCTACCTTATCCTCGCCGCGCTGGTCGCCGTTTATATCGTGCTCGGCATCCTCTATGAGAGCCTGATTCATCCGCTGACCATTCTCTCCACGCTGCCTCCGGCCGGCGTCGGCGCCATCCTGGCTCTGCTGCTCACCGGAACCAGCCTGACCATCATCGCCCTCATCGGCATCATCCTGCTCATCGGCATCGTGAAGAAGAACGCCATCATGATGATCGACTTCGCCCTGCAGGCCGAGCGCGACCAGGGGCTGCCGCCCGTCGAGGCCATCTATCAGGCATGTTTATTGCGCTTCCGCCCCATCATGATGACTACCATGGCCGCGCTCTTCGGCGGACTGCCGCTGGCCATCGGAATGGGTGTCGGCTCTGAACTGCGCAAGCCCCTGGGCATCGCCATCGTCGGCGGCCTCATTGTCTCCCAGATGCTTACCCTCTTCACCACCCCGGTCGTCTACCTCTTCTTCGACCGCCTGCAATGGCGCGTGATGAAGCTGCACAAGCTGGGCGCGGAGCTGGAAGCGGCGCCGGGCGACTGACGAGCGGCGCTTCGGCTCGCGCCACGCCGCGATGCTCTAGACTCAAATCTGGATCCCTCCAACGATGAAGCTCTTCGGCGGCAAAAAAGACTCGATAATCCCTCCGGCGGCGAACGCCGAAACCGCGCCTCTGCCCGGCGAGGCGGAGAGCCCGAAGGCCGGCTTCTTCGAGCGCATGAAGCAGGCCGTCTCGCGCACCCGCGAGAGCCTTTCGTCCAAGATCGAAGGCCTCGTCGCGCTCACCCGCACTGTGGACGAGTCCACGCTCGAAGGCCTTGAGACCGCGCTGCTCACCAGCGACCTGGGAGTGCAGACGACGACCCGGATTCTCGACGCTTTGCGCGACCGCGCCCGCCGTCAGGACATCGAAGGCGGCGACGAGTTGCGCGCCCTCTTGAAGGCCCAGTTGCGCGCCATTCTGGAGGCCCCGCAGCGCCCGGTTCCCTGCCCTGAAACCCCTCCCAAGGTTATCTTCCTGGTGGGCGTGAACGGCACCGGGAAGACCACCTCGGCGGGCAAGCTGGCTGCGTGGAGCCGCTCTCAGGGGCGCTCTGTACTCCTGTGCGCAGCGGATACCTTTCGCGCGGCGGCGATCGAGCAGCTCGAAATCTGGGCCTCGCGCTCCGGCGTGGAGATGATCAAGACCCGCCAGGGCGGCGACCCGGCGGCCGTCTTGTACGACGCGATCGCCGCCGCCAAGGCGCGCGGGATCGACGATCTGTACGTGGATACCGCCGGACGCCTGCACACCAAGACCGGCCTGATGGACGAGCTGGAAAAGATGCGCCGCACCGCCCAGCGGCTGATCCCCGACGCGCCGCACGAGGTGCTTCTGGTGATGGACGCGACGACCGGCCAGAACGGACTGCAGCAGGCTCGCCTCTTCACCCAGGCCGCCGGCGTAACGGGCATTTTGCTCACCAAGCTCGACGGCACGGCCAAGGGCGGAATCGCCGTCGCCATCGCCCAGGAACTCAACCTGCCGGTCCGCTTTGCCGGCGTAGGCGAGCAGATGACCGACCTGCTGGAGTTCTCACCGGAGGCGTTTGTGGATTCGCTATTGGGGTAGAAACGTTTGCCGATTCGATTGCGATTGTTCTTGGCCGGCCACGGTGGAATTTGGCTGCAATCTACTCACCGCCTGAGATGAGATGCCAAGCACCTCGATTTGGAGGTAAGCGTCCTGAGTTCCCCTCTGGCATAACCTCGGGGGCGCGACCGACTATTCAGTCATGGTTCATTCAGAGGGTGTGGGAGAGGCGCGTCGCGCGCGGAGATGGCGATCGGTAGCTGAGA
>Ga0187867_10000320_pt1 | contig 43092 bp, 31 predicted proteins | sample June2016WEW_13_1_FD_132976 | JGI IMG/M metagenome (GOLD analysis project Ga0187867, IMG submission 132976) | Peatland microbial communities from SPRUCE experiment site at the Marcell Experimental Forest, Minnesota, USA - June2016WEW_13_10 | ecosystem: Environmental > Terrestrial > Soil >...
GATGCGGATGGCGGTCTCTTCGCTGTAGTCGCGGTGCTGCGCGATCTCCCGGCCCAGGAAGATCTGCTCTTCCTTCTTGCCGAAGCTCAGCGGCCCGAGCTCGCTCATGCCCCATTCGCAGACCATCTTGCGCGCCATATCGGTGGCGCGTTCGATGTCGTTGCCCGCGCCCGTGGTCATGTGGTGCATGTAGCGCTCTTCGGCGATGCGCCCGGCCATCAGGATGGCAAGACGCGCCTCCAGATATTCCTTGTTGTAGGAATGCTTGTCGTCGATGGGCAACTGCATGGTCACGCCCAGCGCCATGCCGCGCGGAATGATGGTGACTTTGTGGAGCGGGTCGGCATCCGGAATAGTAGCCGCCACCAGCGCATGGCCCGCCTCGTGGTAGGCCGTGTTGCGCTTCTCGGCGTCGCTCAGGATCATGGACTTGCGCTCGGCCCCCATCAGAATCTTGTCCTTGGCCAGCTCGAAGTCGATCATCATGACGACCTTGCGGTTTTGGCGCGCGGCGTTCAAGGCGGCCTCGTTCACCAGGTTGGCGAGGTCCGCGCCTGCCAAGCCCGGCGTACCGCGGCCCAACACGGAAAGATCCACGTTGTCGCCCAAGGGGATTTTCTTGGTATGTACGCGCAAAATCGCTTCGCGGCCTCCCACGTCCGGCAGGCCCACCACTACGCGGCGATCGAAACGGCCGGGACGGAGCAGGGCTGGATCGAGCACGTCGGGCCGATTCGTAGCGGCCACCAGGATCACGCCTTCGTTGGATTCAAAACCGTCCATCTCCACCAGCAACTGGTTCAGGGTTTGCTCGCGCTCGTCGTGCCCGCCGCCCAAACCCGCGCCGCGATGCCGGCCCACGGCGTCGATTTCGTCGATGAAGATAATGCAGGGGGCGTTCTTCTTGCCTTGCTCGAACAGATCGCGCACGCGGCTGGCGCCCACGCCCACGAACATCTCCACGAAGTCAGAACCGGAAATTGAGAAGAACGGCACACTGGCCTCGCCTGCGATCGCGCGCGCCAGCAGCGTCTTGCCGGTGCCCGGAGGGCCGATCAGCAGCACGCCCTTGGGAATACGTCCACCCAGCTTCTGGAACTTCTGCGGCTCGCGCAGGAATTCGATGATCTCCTGCAACTCCTCCTTGGCCTCTTCCACGCCCGCGACGTCTTTGAAGGTCACCTTTTTCTGTTGCGTGGAGTGCAGACGCGCGCGGCTCTTGCCGAAGCTGAGCGCCTTGTTGCCGCCGCTCTGCATCTGCCGCATCATAAAAATCCAGAACGCCAACAGCAGGATGAAAGGCGATGCCTGCACCAGCAGTGAGAACCAGGGATTCGAGTTGGTGTCCTTGATCTCAACCTTCACGCCGTTCTGTTGCAACTGATCGTAAATGGCCGGATAGTTGGTGGGGATGAGCGTGCGCAGACCTTTGTCGCTGCCCACGTAAGTACCGTGCACTTCGTTGCCGGCGATGTTCACATCCCTGACCTTGTGGTCTTTCACCTGATCGACGAAGTCGGTGAAGGCGATCTGCTCCTCGGTGGGATGCTTGCCTTGGCGGACGATAGTCCACAAAAGCACCGCCAAACATATCAGAACTACCCAAAAAATTGCTGTCTTGATGTTAGAATTCACGAAACCTCCCACCGCTTACGGCCACGGGGTCAGCTGCTATTAGCATAGACGTTCGAAACATGCCAGTCGATTCCAAATACGTTACATTCCGGTTTCCCGGATGCTCAGCACCGGCCGAGAACCAGGAGTAGCGGCGAAGCCGGATGCCGGACCGAACCGGCGCGCCCATAGTATTACTTCACCCATGGTGACCACAGGCCAATGCCGACGCTCCCACAAGGGAACCCGGGCCTGATGAAAAAGGACCTTGATCTTCTCTGCCCCGGAGTGCCCCACTGGCTGGTATTGATCGCCTGGCCGCCAGTTCCGAATTTCCAGGGGGCTGCAGAGCCTATTCCAGTCCAAACACCCCACGCATCCATTATATACGTCCGATAACGTTTCCGTTACGTTAGTATTTTCAAATAGTTCCGTATGTACTACCATCTTTTGGCCAGGCAACTGCACAGCGCCGGGAACCGGTAAGGGTAGGCGATAGTTACGGTTGTCCAGGTTGTCGAGGGCCGGCGGGGCGATCCGCAGCCGGTCGAAGGACCGGAAAATATCGAGCCCGGGGATCTGCAAACGGCCGTGACCTTCCGCCGAGGCCGTAAGTTCCAGGACACCCGCCAGGTGTCCGAAGCCCACGCCGCGCAGATCGCCCTTGGCGATTTCGATGGCGCGGCGAACCAGCCTGCGCGCCACGGCCAAGGGTAGCGCGACTAGCGGATCGATGTCGATCAGCACTGCGGGTGGCTCGTGGACCAGGTGCGCGGGCGCCAAGCGGGCCATCTCGGCTTCCCAATAGGCCTCCTCGGCCAACGCCCAGTCGGCGGTGTGCGCGAGCGTTTCGGTCATGGCGGGATTCCAATCTAGGGTCAATTGCGGCAGCAGTTCGTGCCGTATGCGATTGCGGGCAAATGCTGTGGAGGCGTTGGTAGAGTCGGTCCGCCAGGCGATGCCGCGCTCGCGCAGATACCTCTCAATCCCCGCGCGATCGCTTTCGATGAGCGGCCGGACGATCCCAGCGTCAGTCACCGGCCGGATGCCGGCTAGTCCGGCGGTCCCGGCGCCGCGCAGAAAGCGGAACAGCACGGTCTCGGCCTGATCCGAGCGTGTGTGGCCCGTGGCCACCCGGTCGATGGTTCCGGCTTGTCTCTCACGCTGGAAGAATTCCAGGCGGACCGCGCGCGCCGCTTGTTCGAGATTCTCACCCGTTTCGCGGCACAGCGCCCCGACATCGGTCTCCTGCAACCCGAATGGCAGATCGAGCTTGGCTGCCAATCTGCGCACGAACGCCGCATCCTGCCGCGATTCTTCGCCGCGCAGCTTGTGATCCAGGTGCAATACGACCAGCCGCAGATTCCAGCGCGGAGCGAGTTCCCGCAAAACGTGCAGCAGACACACGGAGTCGGCGCCTCCGGAGACCGCCACGCCAACGCGTTGGCCCGGCTGAAACATGCTATAACGGGCTATAGTTTTTGCGACTTGCTCAAGCATTGCCGGCCGATACTCATTTTAAATCAAGTGACAACTGAAGCGATCCAACTGGCTGCCAAAATCCGTCTGCTGCTGATGGACGTGGATGGGGTGCTGACCGACGGCAAGCTGATTAACCTGCCGGATGCGTCCGGCAACATGGTGGAAACCAAGGGCTTCGATTCGCAGGACGGAATCAGCCTGCAGTGGATGAGTTGGAAAGGCATCGCCACAGGCCTGATCAGCGGGCGCGTGTCGCCGGCCACCGCGGAGCGCGCGAAACAATGCAAGTTTCGCTACGTCTACCAGGGGCACATCGAAAAGATCCCGATCCTGAATGAGATTATGGCCGACGCAGGCTTGGCCCCGGATCAGGTTGCGTATATCGGCGACGATTTGACGGATGTGGTGGTGATGCACCGCGTGGGGCTGGCCATCGCCACCGCGAATGCGCGCCCGGAGGTGAAGGCGCAGGCGCATTACGTGACGACGGCGCCGGGCGGCAGCGGGGCGGTGCGCGAGGTCGTGGAGCTGATCCTGAAGGCACAAGGTTATTGGGACGAGATTCTGCGGAAGTACGAATTGGCCCCTGAAGATCTGGTATGATGCTGGTAGCGGAGCCGGCCATAGCGAGACCGGCCCCGCAACGGCGCTTACCGCCGGCCCTTACGGGGCCAAACGATCAACGCCGTTAACCGGCCGATCAATTTCAGCCGGATTACCAACAGTAGGATCATAAGCGATCCCCCTTTCTGCTCCGCGTGGAGGCCCGGTCTAGAGCCGGGCTTTCCCGTTTTCGGAGCTCAAAAGTGCTCCTCTGCGAGAACCCGCTCATCCACGTAAACAGGAAGGCTAACGATGTAGTGGCGGCGCGCCACGAATTCTCACTTGCATTTGTTGAGAATCGTGAACGCCGGAAAAATCTGGTATGATGCTGGTAGCGGAGCCGGCCATAGCGAGACCGGCCCCGCAACGGTGCTTATCGCCGGCCCTTACGGGGCCAAACGATCAATGCCGTTAACCGGCCGATTAGTTTCAGCCGGATTACCAACAGTAGGATCATAAGCGATCCCCCTTTCTGCTCCGCGTGGAGGCCCGGGCTCTTATCCCGGGCTTTCCCGTTTTCGGAGCTCAAAAGTGCTCCTCCACGAGAACCCGCTCATCCACGTAAACAGGAAGGCTAACGATGTAGTGGCGGCGCGCCGCGAATTATCGCCGATTTATGCGGGAACGCGAATCGTGCCGTGCCGGTGTCAGCCGTTGAGCACTGGAATCTCGCGCCGGTCGATCAGGCCCGATACCGCCGCGATGTCGCGATCCAGCGCGCGATCCGCTTCCACAAACGCACTCACCGCGCGGATCGTGCGGTAGATCGGCCGCGTGCCGGCCCCCAGCCGGCCTCCCCCGGAGCGCAGATCGATGGCTTGCGCTGTCGACAGCAGCGTGATGGCCACCGCGCTGCGCAGCAGCCGCGTCACATCCATGGCCGTCAGCGCGGAGTGCGTCCCCAGACTCACGATGTCCTGGTTGAATTGCTCCGTGGGCAGCGTGTGAATCAAGCTCGGCGCGCACCAGTGGCGAATGGCCGTGACCAGGCTGGTGTGTACGATCTGCATTCCCTTGAAGCCTTGATACACGCCCACGTGCGGGCTTAGCGAAGGCGGCAGGCCATTCGAAAAGCGGTCGTCCATCAACAGCGCCATCAGGGAGTGCAGCCAGTTGGCGAGATTCGCCAGGTCCAGCTTCAGTCCGTCCATGGCGCGCGCGATGTGCGCTCCGTAAAAATTGCCCGTATGGTAAACGCGGTCGGTTACCGGATCGATCAGCGGATTGTCGTTAACCGAATTGGCCTCGCGCTCGATCACCGTGCGGCACTGCTCCAGGGTCTCCTGCATGGGTCCCAGCCCTTGCGGCGCGCAACGCAGCGAATACGGGCTCTGTATGGATTCGTCCGCGGCCGCCACGCCATGACTGCCGTGGCTACCGTTCGCCCGCCGGTTGGCCTCCTGCACACGGCCGCGGATTTCGTCCAACGGCACGGCCAGCTTCGAGTCGAACAGCAGTGAGTTGAGCATCTCCGCTACTGCAAGCTGGCCCGGATGATGCTTGGCCATGTGGATCGCCGGGTGATAATAGTCGGGCGACGATCCCAGCGCCTCCGCGGCCATCGCCAGCGCGCCCAGCGACAAGCGAAATAAATAAGCGGCCTCGTCCACCACAATCGCGCCGACGCCCGTCATTACCGTGGTGCCATTCAGCAGCGCCAGGCCTTCCTTGGCTTGCAGGTCCAGCCGCGCGATCCCCTCGTTGTGCAGCGCCTCCGCCGCCAGGGTGCGGCATCCTTTGTAAAACGCCTCGCCGCGTCCCGCCATCACCCTGGTGATGTAAGCCGAGGGGCACAGATCGCCGCTGGCCCCCACCGAACCGAAGCGCGGCACTACCGGCGTAATGCGATGATTCAATAGGTCCAGCAGGCGCTCGATCACTACCAGGCGCACGGCCGAAAACCCCCGCGCCAGCGCATTCGCACGCAGAAGGATGGCGGCGCGCACCGTCTCTTCCGGCAAAGCCTCGCCCACGCCGCACGACAAAAACTCGAGCAGGTTCTGTTGATGGTGCGCCAGTTCCTCCGACGGGATCACGTAGCGCGCATTCCCGCCGAAGCCGGTATTCACTCCGTAGACCACTTCGCCCGCCGCCAGCTTGCGTTCGAGCGCTTCGCGGCCGCGGCCGATCCGCCGCCGGAATTCCTCGTCAGCGCTCAGCGCGACCCTCTGTCCGTGCCGCGCGACGGCAATAATCTCGTCCAGAGAAAGATGTTCCTGAGAAATGCAGATTGCCGCAGTGGGCGTGATCAAAGTCGCCATTGTTGCATCCCATACACCACAGAGTGGTGGTGCTCTGGGTACAGTATGGCACCGCGTGCGCCGCCTGTCAATCCCGTCGCGAAACGCCCAACGATTACTTCCCGGGCGCGCGCACTATCGTTGTTTCGTTGGCCTTAAGGTCGACGCTTTGCTCAACCCCGGCCGCGCCGCTGACAGGTACGATCTTCACGGCGTAATGTCCCGGCGGCAGCAGCAAGCCCTGCGCGAAGTTGTCGAATTCGTCCGTGTGACCCATGTAAGCGCCGTTGACGTATACGGCTGCATACTTCTCTCCCCTTCGGTGCGCAGACGGCCAAATGGACCCTTCGGTTCGGGCCGCGCTTTCAGCTCCTGCCTGACAGTCACGGTTTTGCCCGCCACGATGGTCACGTGCGCCGTCGCGGTTTCATAACGCGGCTCGCGTAGCGTAATCGTGTGGTCGCCGGCAGGCAGCGCATAGCTGCGCGACATGCCGAAGTTGGCGGCCGGGCCAACATATTTGTCGTCCACGAACACGCCTGCACGGCCCGTAGTGGTCTTTACTTTCATGGTTCCGGTCTGCTGGCCGAACGCCAGGCTGCCAACCGTCAGCAGCAGGCCGACGGCGGCGAATTGGAACCGCACGGAATTCATTTTCATGCTATCTCCTTATGATTCTGAAGTTGTTTGATACCAGCCTACTTGAGGGCGTACGTCAAGCCGGCGGTGAACTGGAATGAGTTCTTCTGGAAGCCGGGCGGCGGGTCGTTCAGAAAGTTGTCTGCCGACGTCAGCGCGACACTTAAGCGCTTGTGTACCGGAAGAGTCAGGCTCACGCTGCCCGTTGCGAAGTAAGCGCTAGTGTTGTTCCACGCCGGCGTCGCGGAGAACTGCTCGTTCAGCAGGATGCCGTGCGGAAACTTGCGCGTGTAGATTTCAGCGAAAGTCGATCCGATCAAGCTCTGGCTGGAGGCAGCTTCACTGAAGTTCTGGTGGATATAAGAAACCGCCGCCTTGAGATCCAACTCCGCCGCCCCGGTCTTGTACGCCGTCCAGCCTAATCCTCCGCCGTACATCTGTTGCAAGTCGAGGCCCTGCGAGTAATTGTGGTCGAAGGCCGCCTGGCCAAATCCGAACAGCCGCGGCGAGAAGTACTTGTCTTCTTCCGCGCCGGCATGGATGATGTCCGTCTTGATATCGGGCTCGCCAGGCTGGGTGACCTTGCCGTAGGCGGCGCTGAAATTGAGGAGCGTGCGGGTGCTGGGAGCGAGCCAACTCTCCGTAGGTTCCGTCCGCACCAGGGCAATCCCCCCAGTGAATGTACTCGCGTCCTGGGTGGCATGCACAATGCTGGCGCCCGCAGTGACCGCACCGCCCCAGTCGTCGAAAATTCCGGCATTGCGGTTCATGGCCTTCCCAAAGTCGGGCTGCGCGAGCATGAAGCCCGCATCGGCCACCGGAACGGTTTGTGGCGCGCCGGCCGCGGGTTGCACGGCGATCTTCTGATCCGTCATGGTGACGTTGCCCTGCGGCACGTGGCTGGTATCCATATGCCTGCGGAGCTTGGCATCCTTGCCGACCACGGCGAATGGACGCGACGTGCGCAGTTCCTGAATCTTGCTCCATGCCACGGTAACTTCGCCGGCCATGTCGCTCTTGAAAACGACTGAATCGCCTTTGGCGCTCTTAAGCTGGCCGATGAGCTTCTCGCCATCGGTGAATATCAAGACGTCTGGCTCCGGCTTGACGCCGCCGCCGGCCGCCTGAGCGTACAACAGGGCGTTCCCGCAAGCTGCGGCCAGCGCTACGCGTACAATGAGTTGGTATAACTTCTCGACCACTTTCAATCTCCCAGTTCTTTGTTTCGGCGCCTAAGGTATACGTGCGATGCCACGCACCAGCGCGTGGCTTAGTTGGCGGTACCGAGTCGCGCGGCATCGGTGCTGCCGGGCGCGGTTTGTTTCCTTCAACACACTTTAGCATCTCTCCGCGCATTGGTGGGCGGGCGGTTCCGTCAGCCCGCAACACCCAGTTCTCCCAAAACCTCGACGCAATTGTCGCGCTATATGCGATGATGGGTTTCCGCGGAGGCAAGCATGTCGATCATGAAGCGTATGAGCGCCGAGTTTCTCGGCACGTTCTGGCTGGTTTTTGGCGGCTGCGGCGCCGCAGTTCTGGCTGCCGCCTTCCCGCAACTGGGCATCGGATTCGTGGGTGTGGCGCTGGCTTTTGGCCTGACTGTGATGACCATGTGCTTTGCCGTTGGCCACATCTCTGGCGGCCATTTCAATCCTGCCGTCACCGTCGGCCTGGCGGTGGCCAAGCGTTTCCCCTGGAGCAATGTGCTGGCTTACGTTGTCGTACAAGTACTGGGGGCCATGGTCGCCGGCGGCGTCTTGTTCTTCATTGCCAGCGGCAAGCCCGGGTTCGAAATCGGCGGTTTCGCCGCCAATGGCTTCGGCGAACACTCCCCAGGCGGTTACTCCATGGGATCGGCGATCATGGCCGAGGGCGTGCTCACCTTCATGTTCCTGATGATCATCCTGGGCGCCACCGATAAGCGCGCTCCGGCAGGCTTCGCGCCTATCGCCATCGGATTGGGGCTGACGCTGATCCACTTGGTCGGCATCCCGGTCACCAACTTGTCGGTGAACCCGGCGCGCAGCACCGGTCCGGCCGTCATCGTTGGCGGATGGGCGCTACAGCAGCTCTGGCTATTCTGGGTTGTGCCGATTATAGGCGCGGCGATAGCAGGCATGGCCTATCCCTGGCTCGCTGCGCAAGAAGTTCCGCAGGCCAAAGCCGCTCGCGCCTGATTTCGAGATACGCATTAAGAACATTTAATCAGCCGATTCTGCCGGTTCGATGTATACTGGGTGAATTCTCGTCACATGAGGGGTTCGCCCTGTTTCCTCGAGCGCCCTCCGGTTGTGTCCGTCCTGTCTACGCGCCTCGCTGCGCAAAGCCCCGATAGCTTTCCCTGGAATTAGGTTGCGTGGCCCGCTGCCGTCGCTCCAGTGAGTAATCGCGGCGCAGACAACAAGGAGTCCATCATGATTCGAACCGTCGTTGCTTTATCGCTGGCATTGCTCACGTCGGCATCGCTCAACGCGCAGACTTTTCGAGGCGGCATTGCTGGAACCGTATCCGACGCCACCGGAGCAGCCGTGGCTGGCGCAGACGTCAAACTCGTGAGTCCGGATACCGGACTGACGCGCGAAAGCTCGGCTTCCTCGACCGGCGAGTTCGTTTTTCAGGATCTCCCGCTGGGCAAATACGACCTTACCGTCACCGTGGCGGGCTTCGACACGGTGCACGTCTCCGGCGTCGTGGTGGATGCCGGCCGGATAGCCACCATCGCACTCAAGCTGGAAGTGGCAAAACAGGCCACCACCGTCGAGGTTGCGGCTTCTACCGTGGCGATTGAGACTGCTTCGTCGGCGGAAACCAGCTTAATCGATACGAAGGAGATCCTGGACATTCCTTTGAATGGCCGCGATTTCTCGCAGTTGCTGAAGTTCAACCCCGGCGCCAATGCCAACGGCTCCCTTAACGGGTCCCGGTTCAACGGTGTCGATTGGAAGATCGACGGCGCCGACAACAACGACCTTTGGCACAACATAAATGCTGTCAATCAAAGCGGCGTGTCGGGCATTGCCGGCGTCTTGCTGCCGCTTGACGCCATCGATGAATTCTCCCTCCAGAGCAGCAGCAGCTGCCGAAGAGGGCCGCAACTCGGGTGGCGTCCTGAACGTCGTGGTCAAGTCCGGAACTAATAGCTTCCATGGCTCTGTGTATTACTTCAACCGGAACGAGGCTCTGGCTTCGAGCGATTGGTTCACGCCGCCCGGTTCGCCAACATCGGAACTGCGCAACAATCAGGAGGGTTTCTCGCTCGGCGGTCCCATCCTGAGGAACAACACCTTTTTCTTCGTCAATTATGAGCAGCAGAATTACAAGCAGGCTCTGACTGCCCCGGGCACCACTCCGTCGGCTGCATGGGTTTCGGCAGCCGAGGCGGTGATGGCCAAGGACGGCGTAGCGCCGAATCCGCTCATGCTCAATGTGATCAATTACCTTTGGCCGGCCAACAGCCTTTCCGGGCCCGCTACCGAGTACAACTACGCGGGTGCCGGTATTAACCTTTCGAACAGCTACAACGCGGTCATCAAGCTGGATCATTACTTCAACGCGAGGAATAACATCGCCATCCGGTACTTCGGGGGCACTGGCAATCAGACGGAATACGTTGGCTCGGCGTTGCCTGACTATTTCCAGATCTGCCCCAGCCGCCTGCACAACTTCTCCCTGGTGTACAACGCCGTGATTACGCCTCGCCTCGTCGCCCAAACTCTTCTCGGCGTGAACTACTTCAAGCAGGTCTTCGACGACGCCAACCACGGCTTCGATATGCCCGCGATCGGATTCAACGACGGCGTAACGAATCCCACGGATTTTGGCTCCCCGAATATCAACATTTCCGGATTCGACTCAACTGGCTTGACGCCGCCGCTGGGACGCATCGACACTACCGGCCACATCGATCAGACTTTTACCTATACCGTGGGCTCCCACCAAATCCGTTTCGGCGGCGATTACCGCTATTCCCGCCTCGATGTGTTTTACGATTCGGATGCGCCCGGTACGTTCAGCTTCGACGGCACGCAGGGTCCGCTGGCCGCCGCGAATCCGACCGACACCTGGGGTGTAGGCAACTCTCCGATCGCTGGATCGCTCGACGCGCTCGCGGATTTCCTTTCCGGCCGCATCGCCGCCGGCAACGCCAGGGTTGCCTACGGCAACCAGCAGCGCATTTACAATATCACCGGGTTTTCCGCTTTTGGCCAGGACAGTTGGAAGGCGACGCCGAAGCTGACCCTGAATTACGGCTTGAACTGGGTGTATCAGGGTCCCATCTCAAATCCGAAGGACCTGATTTCGACCTTCATTCCCGCCGACGGCGGCATCACCTATGTCGGCACGCACGGCCTCAATACTCTGTGGCCCCGGGATTTCCACGATTTTGGTCCGCGCTTTGGATTCGCATATCAACCGAAGGCCGGCGGCAAGCTGGTCGTCCGCGGCGGCTGGGGCATATACTACCAGGTTCCCAACGTCGCCTACTTCGGCGATAGCGGCGCGGCCAACGGCGCCGGGACGGGAATCAACGGGAACATCGGCGGACCCGCGCCGGTCTTGACGGTGGCGACTCAGGCGCCGATCACGCTAGCGTCGGGCGTTCCTATCTTCGCGGGAAGTTCGGCGACTGGCCCATACGGCGGCTTCTCCGTGAGCCAGCAATTCGTCACCGGCTATAGCATGAATACCAACCTCAATGTTCAATATCAGGTGGCTCACGATGCGGTGGTTGAGGTCGGGTACTCCGGCAGCTTGAGCCGCCACCTGCCGGACATGTTGGATATCAATCAGATTCCGATCGGTTCGCCGGAATCCATCACCTCGCGGCCCTACTATAGCCAGTTTCCCGACCTGGCCGCCATCAATGAGGTGCAGTCCGTGGCTAACGCTCATTTCAACGGCCTGCTAGCCTCCGTCCGGACCAACAATTTCCACGGCTTCACCTCGAAGCTCAGCTACACCCTCGGGCACTCTATGGACGACCTGTCCTGCGCCCGCCATATCATTCCGCAAGACAGCTATTGCCTGCGGTGCGATTACGGCAACTCGGATTTCGACATTCGCATTTCGTTTTCCATGTTCCTGACCTATGCGCTCCCCGAGCCCGGCAAACACCCGAATATTCTCGGCGGCTGGCAGTTGAATACGTTGTTCTCGTTCTTCACCGGTTCACCGTTTACGGTCACTTCCGGCGACGATTCCAGCGGCACTGCCGAGTACACCGACCGGGCAGAATTGGTCGGCAACCCTTTCGCCAATGTCCCCGCCTCAAATCGGGCCACCAGCACCTATTTCTGGTTCAATCCCGCGGCGTTCGCGGATCCCACGCAAGGCACCTACGGGAACGAGAAACGTAATCAGTTTTATGGCCCTCCCACTCACCAGATCGACTTCTCGGTGTTTAAGAACTTCACGATCACCGAACACGTTAAAGTTCAGTTCCGGGCTGAAATCTTCAACATCTTCAATTTTGTAAACTATTCCGGACCGGCCAACTGCGTTTGCGGCAGCAATTTAGGACAGGCGGGCTCGACTTACGATGTGGCGTTTGGCGCGCCGGGCATCGGCCCCGGTGCTCCCCGTAACACGCAGTTGGGATTGAAGGTGATCTTCTAGGCGGAACCGCTCACCAATCCGCGTAAGCAGTGCCGTCCAGGCCGGTCTTATCCGATCCGCTCTTCACATCGAAGATACCCGGCTCGGTTTGGTCGACACTTTGCAGCGCATCTTCGTTGATGGTGTGCCACGTGTCGTTCGATCCCGTGAGGGGATCGATGGGGATCTCGCGCAGGTAGCCGCCCGCCACCAGGTCCTGCAATGACTGCGGCGCTTTCTTTTTGTCGTAAGTGTACTCGTCGATCACCTGCCGCAAGGTGAACAGGTTGTTCTTGAGCACGCTTTCCTTCGACCGGATCAGCGCCTTCTGATATTGCGGAATGGCAATGGACACCAGGATCACGATGATCGCCATGACGATCATCATCTCGATCATGGTGAAGCCGGACTCGCGGCGGCGCAGGCGTTCCGTGAGCGTCCTACCAGTCGGAATAATTGGTTCCATCGGGCGCCTTTTCCGTGGTCTTAGTGTAAATATCGAAAACGTTCTGCCCGCCCCAACTGTTGGAGGTGGGGTCGTCCTTGTCGCTGCGCATGCCCCAGTCGGTGGAGTTGGTGAAGGGGTCTTTGGGAATTCGTCTCAGGAACCGGATTTTCTTATCCACCTGGCCCTGCAGCTTCACGCCTTCCACCAGCGTCTCCAGCTTGTCGGGATAGTTGTCGGCATCCAGCTTCTGCGGGCCGAGATAGCCGGCGTCGGCATAATCTTTATATTTGTCGATGGCCGTGCGGATTTCGCGCAAAGCCCAGCGCAACTCCTTCTCGCGCTCGATACGCACCCGCGAACGCGCCAGCGGCACCGCCATGGTCGTCAGGATCAGCATGATCGAGAACGCCACCACCAATTCCACCAGAGTCAGTCCCCGCTGATTCTTGCGCCGCATGCCTTACCTCACAGTCACCGTCAGCAGCGGCGAGGAGTTGGATATCGGCTGGCCTTGCGAATTGCTGGGACTAAAAGCCGGAACCGAAATGCTGGTGGCCCCGCGGTCCAGCGTGGTGAACGAGAGCGTCACCAGCATACCCGAGCCGGTCACGCCGCCAGTGCCCGGCAGGCGGTTCAAAGTGATCTCGGCTTCACCTGTGTCGTACTGGATATTCTTGGTGAAGGTCGGCTGCTGGCCGTCGCCGGACATCAGGTTGCCTGGCGCCACGTCGGTGAGCTTCAGAACCTTGGGATCGTACTTGATCTGCAGGGGCGCGGAGAATAGATCCGTGGCGTTCGCGATCGCCAGGTTCACGTTGAACGATTGGCCCATGATCGTCTCGTAATGCTCCGGCACAAAGTTGACCGTCGCGGCCGCCGGCGGCGGAGCGTTGGCCTGCGGCGCAGTCACCGGCGGCGCGGCCGGAGGATTGGCAGCCGGCGGCGTCACTAGCGGAGCGGCGGGTGTGCCGCCCGCTGGAGGGACGGCGCTCTTCTGCGCCGGTTCGGCGGCGGGTTGCTTCTCTGGGGCGTAATTCAGCTTCACCACCGTGGCGTTGCCTACCGCGATGCCGCGCATCTCCTCCTCGGTGTAATCGGGCCGCCGCACGATGTGCGGAATCAGTGCAATCACCAACTCCTGCGAGCTCTTGCTGACCGTCTTGCTGCTGAACAGCCATTTGATCACCGGAATGCTGGAGAGACCCGGAATACCGCTCACCGTGGTACTGTCCTGCACCTGCTTCAGGCCGGCCAACAGGTTCACTTCGCCGTCCTTCATGCGGATATCGTGAATCACCTTCTGCTGGGCGATGATGGGCTGTTGGATGCCGCCCAGATCCACGTAGCTCTGCACGCTCGAGATTTCCACCTCGACGTGCATCGAGATTTCACCGTTGTCGTGTACCTTGGGGGTCAGATCCACGTTTACGCCCACGTCGATGAAAGTGAATTGCGTATTCACCAGCGGGTTCACGCCCACGCCCGCCACACCCGACTGGAAGCTTCCGGAAGCGATGGGCTCTTTCTCGCCGATTTTAAGCGTGGCCTTCTGGTTGTCCACCGACCGGAGTTCCGGGGATTGCAGCACATGCGTCCCGCTGTCGCTCAACACCGCCTGCAATGTGCCGGACGGCAAAACCGTGGAAAAATCCTCCGTGTTTACTTTGCCGATGTATGCCAGCGGAATGGAAGCGGCGGTGGAGGTGGTCGTCCCAGCGGTCGTGGCAAGGCCGGTGCCTGTGGTGTTGCTGGTTGGAGTCGAAGTGGAGGCCGTGCCGGTCGAGGAACTCGGTGTGCTGATGATGCTGCGCGGCGCAAAATTAATCGGCACATTCAAGCTGCTTAGGGCCGCACCCAACGTGCGCGTCATATCGCTTGAAACCTGCAACACCAGCACATCCACCACAACTTCCGACTTGGGCTTGTCCAGATCGTGGATGATCTTTTCCGCCAGCGCAATGCGGTCCGCCTCGCCGCGCGCGATGATGGCGTTCTGCGCGTTGTATACGAACAGGCGCTGGATGTCCGCCACCGAGCGCACCGCGGTCACAATCTCCTGCAACTCCTGCGGCGTGGTCACGTTGGTCAGGTAGAAGACCTTCATCACCTGTTCTTCGTAGTCGCGGCGCTTGGTGGTGGTGTCCTGCGTCACGAAGATGGTGTTGGCGGAGAGCGGCTTCCAAAAAGTCTTGGTGATGATCGCCAGATAGTCCAGCGCTTCGGTCAAAGTAACGCCGGTCAGTTCGATCGACTGCTTATCGTTGGCCGTCGGCTTGAATTCCGGATCGAACAAGACGTTGATGCCGGCCAGATTGCCCACCGTCGTGAAGAGAATCTTGGCGGGCTGGGAGTTCATTTTGACGTTGATGGGCTGCTGGTTGAGCGTGCGCAATTGCGGCACCGGCAACATAGCGTCAATCTTCTGTTCCGCGTCGTGCTTAGCCAGTTGGGATGGCGTCAGGCTGCGGGTATCCGAATCCGCTCCTTTTTTTTTCTCGCGCTCGATCATCTGCGTGGTGGTTTTGATCTCTTGCTCCGCCACGCTGGAAGACGGATCGATGCCATAAGCCTTCTGGAACTCGGCTAACGCCTGCGCCAGCGAGCCATCTTTGCGCAGCTTCAGGCCTTCCGCGACGTGCGCCTGAGACGCGTGGAAGCGGGCTTCGTGGACCTCAAGCTGGTAGCCTGGATCGTTGGGATCTTCGGCCAGGGCTTTTTCGTAGAAATCCAGGGCCCCGTCCCAATCCTTGTGCGCCTCCCGGTCCTTGCCCTGGGCCAGGAATTTGTCGCCTTTGCGGGTGTGCGCCGCCGCCGGGACAGCCAGGCACCCAACCAGCGCCACGAGCCCGAGCAGGATTGCTAACCCTCTGAAAACAGGGCAAGTTCTATGAGTTCCGGGTATGCGGAAGGGCATATGGTAAGATTAGAAGGCAACCGGGTGCTCCAGGCTACTTCAACTGGATGACGCAGCGGGGCTTGCCCGCGTTGAGAGCAAAATTTGGCCGGAAAAGAAGCCGATTTCAAAATCCTGAGCGACAACCGTTCGGCAAGCCATAACTATTTCCTGATGGAGCGCTTCGAGGCCGGCCTGGTGCTGACCGGTACCGAGGTGAAGGCCGCGCGCGCGGGCAAGATCCAGCTCAAAGAGGCCTATGCCGCGATCGAGAGGAACGAGGCCTGGCTGGTGAATGCCCACATCAGCCAGTATGCCTACGGCAATCGCGAGAATCATCCGCCGGTGCACAATCGGAAGCTGCTTCTGCACCGGCGGGAGATCGACAAGCTGCTGGGCCAAACGCGTGAAAAGGGCCTTTCGCTGATTCCGACCAAGGTCTACTTGAAGAAGGGCCGCATTAAATGCGAAGTGGCCCTCGCGCGCGGCAAAAAGCTGCATGACAAGCGCGAGACCGAGCGCGCCAAAACGGCCGAAGCCGAAGCCAGAGCCGCGGTGCGAGCCAGTAAAGCGAGGCAGTGATAAAGAAGTCAGAAGACAGAAGTCAGGAGTCAGAATGCAAGTCACTCTCCAACGCCAGCCAATTGAAGCCATTGAGACCGAGGCCTTGGTGCTCGTCGTTCATCAGGAGCGCCGCGAAGACCGCTTCGGTTTGGGCGCGTTATACGACTCGGGCGAGATTACCGGCAAAGCCTTCGAGACAACCCTGCTGCACAATGTGCCGGGTATCCGCGCGAAGCGACTTTTGGCGGTGGGAGCCGGCAAACTCGCTAAGTTCAACTCGGCGGAGTTGCGCAGGGCCGTGGCCGCCGCCATACGGCACCTGAAATCGAAATCCATCACGGAGGCCGCGGTCTGGCTCGACGCCGAACAAGCTAGCCCCGATTTTGCAGCCGCCGCGGTGGAAGGCGCCATCCTGGGCGATTTCGAAACGGATCGCTATAAGACCGGCAAGAAGGAAGCCAAGAGAATCGACCGCTTCACCGTGGCGGTAGCCGAGGGCGGCCCGCGGCTGGATGCCGCAGTCGAGCGCGGCCGTATCGTCGCCGAAGCCCAGAATTTCACGCGGGAACTGGCCAACGAGCCGGCCAACCGGCTCACCCCGATGGCGCTCGCGGAGCATGCCCGCCGCATGGCCGAAGAGTTCGGCCTGGAGTGTGAAGTGCTCGACCGCGACCGCATGGCACAGCTTGGAATGGGCAGCCTGCTGGGAGTGGCAATAGGCAGCGCCGAACCGCCCGCCCTGATCGTGCTGCGCTACCGGCCTGCCGCCGCGTCCCCCGGCGCCGTCCACTTGGGACTGGTAGGCAAAGGCGTCACGTTCGACACCGGCGGTGTTTCCATCAAGCCGGCTGACGGCATGGAAAAGATGAAATACGACATGGCCGGCGGCGCGGCTATGATCGGCGCCATGCGCGCACTCGCGCAGCTCAAGCCCGCCATTCCCGTGACGGCGCTGGTGCCCGCCGTCGAAAACATGCCGGGCAGCCGGGCGCAGCGTCCCGGCGATATCGTCACTTCCCTCTCCGGCAAAACCATCGAGGTGATCAACACCGATGCAGAGGGGCGCTTGATTCTGGCCGACGCCCTCACCTACGCTCAGCGGCTAGGCTGCACGCACTTGGTGGATGCGGCGACGCTCACCGGGGCGGTGGTGGTGGCGCTGGGGCATTATAATGTAGGCCTCTTCGCCAACGACGATGCGCTGCGCGAGCGCGTCATGCTGGCGGCGCGCGCCGAGGGCGAGAAGATGTGGCACATGCCCCTGGAAGACGATTACAAGGATTATCTGAAAAACGCCTACGCCGACATTTCCAATGTGGGCGGCCGCCACGGCGGCGCGGTTACCGCCGCCATGTTTCTGAAAGAGTTCGCCGACCCGACACCCTGGGTGCACCTGGATATTGCCGGCACCGCCTGGCTCGACGACGCTAAGCCATTCATGGCCAAAGGTCCCACCGGCGTGCCCTTGCGGACGATGGTCCGCCTCGCCATGGACTGGAATTAGGAGCGGCCGCCGTCTCCGCCATGTATCGGATCGACCCACCTGACCGTGCTCGGCTCCTCCACAGCTTCAATCTCCAGATTCACCACCACAGCTTCGTTATCGCTGCGTACCAGCACACACTCCAGCGTCTCGTCGCTCGATGCGTTGATCTCCTGGTGTGGAACATAAGGCGGCACATAGATGAAATCGCCGGGCCCCGCCTCCGCGGTATATTCGAGACGATCGCCCCAGCGCATGCGGGCCCGCCCGCTCACCACGTAAATGACGCTTTCGAGCGCACCGTGGTGATGCGCGCCGGTCTTGGCGTTGGCCAGGATGCTGACCGTCCCCGCCCAGATCCGTTGCGCGCCCACCCGCGCGTAGTCGATCGCGGCCGCGCGTTGCATTCCCGGCGTCTGCGGAGTGTTGGCGTCCAGTGAGTCCCCCGGGATCACTTTCACCCCGTGCGCCTTCCAATCGACCTTTGCCGTTTCGCTCATACAGAGTTAGCCTAACAGGATGATCCGTGCCATCGCCGCGCTGCTCCTCATTGTTTCGCCTGCTGCCGGCGCAGTTCCGGACTTCCGCCTGCAAAAGATCGGCAACGGAGTCTGGGCCGCCATAGTAAGCGATGAGGGCCTGGCCGGCGGCAACGCCGGGTTCGTCGTCGGCGACGACGGCGTCGCGGTGATCGACACCTTCCAGGACCCGCGGCCGGCACAGGCGTTGCTCGCCGAGATTCGCAAGCTCACGCGTTTGCCGATACGTTTCGTGGTCAACACGCATTATCACCTGGACCACGTCAATGGCAACGACGTATTTGCGGCCGCCGGCGCGGTCATCGTGGCGCACCGCGGAGTGCGCGCCTGGATGCGTACCGAGAACATCAAGATGCTCGATCCTCCGGTAACGCCGGAGAAGAAGGCGCGCGTCGCGTCGCTCACGTTGCCCACGGTGACCTACGACAGTGGCGTCGACCTCTACCTGGGCACGCGCCGCATCGATGTCCGATACTATCCCGGCCACACCGGCGGCGACTCCGTTGTTTGGATTCCGGACGCCCACGTGGTATTCGCCGGCGATATGTTGTGGAAGGAGCATGTCCCCAATCTCATCGACGCGTCCACAGGCGCCTGGATTGAATCTCTCCGCGCGATGCAATCCGCGTACGAGCCGGCCACCTGGGTTCCGGGACACGGCGATGTGGCAAGCGCCCCGGACGTTGTGACTTTCCAAAAGTATCTGGAGGACCTGCGCGCCGCCGTCCGCCGCGCGCAAGCCGCCGGAAAGTCCGGCGACGCGCTGGTACAGGCACTGCTGCCGGACCTGAAATCCAACTACGGAAAATGGGGCTTCTTCACCGATTACGCCGCCGCCGATATCGATCAAACCGCGCAAGAGCTATCCGGGACAAAAAGACTGCCCCCGGCTCCCAAGCGGTAGCCGGCCGTTATTCCGACTTCTGTCTTCTGACTTCTGTCTTCTGTTCTCTGTCTTCTGCCTTCTGCAGCAACACCGTTTGATCCGCAATCCGCGCCAGCGACGCCCGGTGCGTAATCAAAATCGCCGTCCGCCCCGCGGCCGCGCGGACCAATGTTTCCGCGATGGCTTGCTCATTGGCTTCATCCAGCGCCGAGGTCGGCTCGTCCAGAACCAGTACCTTCGGATTGGCCAGCAGGGCGCGCGCCAGCGCCACCCGTTGGCACTCGCCCGCGGAGAGAGTTTGACCCCGTTCCGCGATCACCGTGCCGTAGCCATCCGGTAGACCCAGTATCCGTTCGTGAATGGACGCGGCCTTGGCTGCGCTGGCGATCTGATCGTCGCTGGCGTCCGGGCGGGCATAGGCAATGTTCTCGCGGACGGTCGCATGAAACAGGTAGGGGGCTTGATCCACCAGCATCACGGCGCGACGCACGCCCTCCAGAGGAAGATCGCGCAGATCCCGCCCGTCGATGCGGATCGCGCCCGCATCCGGATCGTAAAACCGCACCAGCAGGTCTGCCAGCGTCGACTTGCCTACGCCGCTGGGGCCCAGAATCGCACAAATTGTTCCCGGCGCCACCCGGAACGAGAGGTCTTCCAGCACCCGTTCGCCCCCATAGCTGAATGAAACCCCATCGAACTCGATATCGCCACGAACATCGGCTAGTGGCTTCGCCCCAGGCGATTCGACAATCTCGGCGCGCGTATCGAACAGTTCCCAGACTCGCGAGAGAGAGACGCCGCCGGTCACCAGATTGCTATATAAGCTCATCAGGTTCTGCACCGGCGATAGCAGGCGCAGATGGTAAGACATCAAGGCCACCAGGGAACCTATCGTCAGCGCACCGTCGATTACCAGCTTGCCGCCGTAGAGGAAGATTGCGGCGGTCGAAAGGGTCAGCACCGTCCCCGGGACGGCGCCGGATAGGAACGATGTGAGCTGCATGCGCAGCAGCGCATCCAGGAAGCTTTGGTTTCGTGCGCGAAACCGCTCCACCTCCCGGGATTCCGCCCGCGCCGACACCACCAGCCGGATGCCCAACAGGGTTTCCAGCAGGAAGCTTCCGATGTCGGAACTGCGCTCGCGTACCGCCCGCACCCGCGCGGCCAGCCGATGCTGGTAGTGCTGCAACGCCCAGACGCTGGCCGGAACCGCTGCCACGCTCACCAGAAACAGCCGCGGACTCAGCGCGATCATGATGCCGGCGCTGCCAATCAGAAACACGACGTTCGAGAGCACGCTCAACAAACTGTCCGCCGACACGCGCTGCACTTCGGCGATGTCGTTATTAATGCGCGAAACCACATCTCCCAGCTTGGTCCTCGCCCAAAAGCGCGGCGAAAGCGTCTGCAGGTGCCGGTACAGCGCCAGGCGCATGTCGAAAAGCACGGAGGCCGAAACGCGGACGTACTGATAGCTGGACAAAATGTTCAGCACAAATCCCATCACGGTCACGCCGAACATCAGCCCGCTCACGGCCAGGAGCATGCGCAGATTGCGCTTCGTCAGCGCGTCGTCGATGAGCAGTTTCGAAATGTAAGGCTGCAGCAGCCCGAATCCGGTGGCGGCGATGCCCGCCAGGAGCACCAAAACCAGCCGCGCGCGGTAAGGCAGGATGAAGCGCAACGCCCGGCGATAGCCATCCAGAGGAATCGGCATGATTTGGAGGGCGGGCAATCTTGCCCGCAGCCGCCTTTCAGGCGGCTTGACTCACCGCCCCTATGTTCATAGCACACGCCACCCACATGCTGTGGGGGCCGTCCCGCCGCATCTCTCGCATAAAAAACTTTTATCTAAAATCCCCCCATCGCCCCACCGCCTGACAGGGTATGATGTCCGGATAGGCCTATGAAGATCCTCTTGGCGGCCATTCTGGCTATACCTCTATTCGCGCAAAGCCAGAAGCCGCAAGCCGCCGCCTCCGCGGAGTCGCCCAAACCGGCTCCCGAGGAAGGCATCCCGGTCACGAATCCTTTGGTTGTCGCCAAGTGCGGTGGTTGCCATGCCAAAGACCAAAAAGGCAATATGCTGCGCATCTCCTGGGAGCGCGCTACGCCGGAAGGCTGGGAGGAAGCCCTCAAACGCATGGTGCGTTTACGAGGCGTCGTTCTCACCCCCGACGAAGCCCGGTCGATCGTCAAGTATCTGGCAACCTATCATGGTCTGGCGCCCGAAGAAGCTAAACCGGTCATGTACTACGCCGAGCACCGCATTCAGGACGAAACCAATATCCCCACCGACAACATCCACGGCGCGTGCGCGAACTGCCATCCCATGGCGCGCCCGCTCTCCTGGCGGCGCTCCGTCGAGGATTGGAAGTACCTTGCCAATCTGCATATTGCCTTATATCCCACGGCCGATGAAGCGTTCCGCCTGGGGATCACCGCTGGCGGCTTCGATGAATCGCGCCACCATCAGGAACCCGGCGCGCCTCTGCCGGTAGACGAGGCGCTCACCTATCTCGCCAAGACCGCTCCGCTGCAAACGCCCGAGTGGGCCGCATGGCGCGCTCGCATGCGTGCGCCGAAGCTTGCCGGACGGTGGATCGTCTCCGCCCACCTTCCCGGCCATGGCCAGTTTTATGGCTACATGGAAGTGGAGCCGACCGCCGGAACAGACGACCAGTTCACCACGCGCGTGAAGCTGACATCCGTGAAAGACGGCTCGACCATTTCCCGCACCGGACGCAGCTTGGTCTACGCGGGCTATGCCTGGCGCGGCCGCTCCAAGGGAACGCCGCCCGCCAACGCCGCTCCGGACGATTTATCGAGCGAAATGCGCGAGGTGATGTGGGTTTCGCCCGATCAGAATACCGCCGAAGGCCGCTGGTTCTGGGGCCAATACCAGGAATTCGGCTTCGATGTAAAATTGCAGCGCGCTTCCCCGGACCCCACCTTGATCGGCGCGGACCGCCCTGCCTTGAAGACCGGCGCGTCAGGGGTGCGCGTTCGCCTGATCGCAGAAAACCTGCCCGCCCAAATTGCCCCCGCCGATCTGGACTTCGGAACCGGCGTCATCGTGCGCCGCATCGTTTCGCATACCTCTGCTGAAATCGTGGCGGAAGTGGACGTAGCCGCGGACGCGGTGCCGGGCAAACGGGACATCGCCTTCGGCCGCTCGGTGCTGCCCAGCGCCATCGCCGTGTATGATCGCATCGACTACGTCAAAGTGGTGCCGGATTCGGCGCTGGCCCGGTTGGGCAGCGAAACTCATCCTAAGGGCTACCAGCAGTTCGACGCCGTCGCCTACCAGCGCGGCGCGGACGGCAAGCTGCACACCGCCGACGATGTCGAACTCGGACCCATCGACGTGACTTGGTCTGTGGAGGAGTTTTACGCCGTCTATGGCGACGACGACAAGGAGTTCGTCGGCTCCCTCGGTCCCACAGGCTTCTTTACGCCGGCCTCCGATGGCCCTAATCCGCAGCGCAAATTCAGCCGCAACAATTACGGCGACGTCTGGGTGGTGGCCACCGCCAAGAACGAAAAAGACAAAGAGGGCAGGCCGCTGACCGGCAAGTCGTATCTGGTTGTGACCGTTCCAGCCTACATCCAATGGGATCAGCCGGAGGTCGGACAATGACCGCCACGGCCATTGCTACAGGCACCCGCGTGTACCGTTTGGGCGAGTTTCACCGTTTCGACTCGGCAGGCGCGCACTTCCTCTACCTGGTCCCGGCCGGCGCCATCTTCGCCGTGGACGAGGCCGCCGGAAAACTGATCGACTGCCTGGCCCCCGGCGAACTACCGCACGACCGGCTGATCGGCGGCCTTGCCACCGCCGGCCTCACGATTCAGGATGCCGAAGAGTTGGTTGAAGAGATGTATCACGCCAACGTGATCGTGGCGGACGACTCCACTCCGGAGCACCCGCAACCCCTTCCCGACGTATTTCCCATCCAGACGCTGGTGATGAATCTCACCAATCAGTGCAACCTGTCGTGCCAATATTGCTATGAGTTTGGCGCTGACAAGGTCGCCACGCCGGAAGGCAAGCCCAAGTTCATGGATGTGCCAACCGCCAAGGCTTCGGTGGATTTTCTTCTCACGCAGTCGGGCGACCGCCGTTCGATTCACATCACCTTCTTCGGCGGCGAAACGCTCATGAATTTCCCGCTGTTGAAGGAAGTGGTGGCGTACGCCAATGCGCGCGCCGGCGAGCAGGGCCGCCATGTCGACTTCAGCCTCACTACCAACGCGACATTGCTGACGCCCGAGATCGTCGAGTACCTCTCTGAAAACCGCATCGGCGTCACCGTCAGCATGGACGGACCCAAGGAGATGCATGATCGTCTGCGGGTCTTCGCCAATGGCCGCGGCAGCTACGACATCATCGAGCCGAAGGTGCGCGCGCTGATCCAGAACCACCGCACGCGGCCCATCACCGCGCGCGTCACGCTCACTTCCGGGGTCTCCGATGTCATCCGCATTTTCCGGCACTTGAAGCAGGACCTGGGATTCCACGAGGTCGGCTTCGCCCCGGTCACCACTTCGCCAAATCAACTTTATGCCATCGGTCAGAAGGGAATGGACGGCGTACTAGAGCAGTTTCACGAGCTGGCCGCGGAATATCTCGAGTATGCGCTGCGCGGCGAAGCGCACGGCTTCTCGAACGTCAGCGACACCCTTGCCGAACTATGCCAGGGGGTGAACAAGTCGCACCCTTGCGGCGCCGGCCTGGGCCTGCTGGGCGTGGGACCCTCCGGGGACATCGCGCCGTGCCACCGCTTTGTAGATAGCGATGTCCACGCGCTTGGACACATCTCGACAGGGATCGACCGCGCCATGCAGACCGATTTTCTGCGCCGCGGCCATATCGATTCCAAGTACGATTGCCACACCTGCTGGGCGCGCCCCTTGTGCGCCGGCGGCTGCCACCACGAGGCATTCGTGCGCTACGGAGACACCGGCCATCCCAACCTTCACTATTGCGATTGGATCAGGGACTGGACCCATACCTGCCTCGAAATCTATGGCGCGATTGCCGCTAAGAATCCGGGGTTTTTGCAGCAGTTCGCGGAAAGGAAAGCAGAATGAGACACATGCGACCGTTGAACAAGAAGGCCGCCCGCATCGACGTTTACGTGGCGTCGCGCACCGACGATGTGGTGGGCTTGCAGGATCACTCCGCCCCACAACGCCCCCACGTACCCATGGGGTGCTCGATCATGTTCACGCCCGGCTGGGAAGTGGACGCGGCTGGCGGCACGGCCGGCCTGTGTCAGCCCGTGGAGCGAGACATCTACGATTGCTTCGTCAGTTGCTACTGGCCGGCGCAGGTGCCCGATCATTTGAACAATGCGGTCGACTGGACCGCCAAGTGCGCCTCCGCCACCAAAGACTGGCGCAATCTCGATCTGGTGTTCCCATAATGCGATTCTCCGGCGACGTGGCGCACGCACTCCTGCGTGCCGTGTCGAGACTCCTCTCGACACCCTGCTGTCTTCTGGCCCTCGCCGGCGCAGCCAGCGCCGGCACGCTATACCTGCCCGCCTACCCAGCCGCCATTGTCGTTTTCGACGAGCAAAAGGCCCAGGTGGTCGACCGGATCCCGCTCGAAACCGGCACCCCCATGTCGATCCGCCTCTCGACGGATCATAAAACGATCTACGTCACCACTATCGACCACAATGGCATCGAAGTGATCGACGTCGCTACGCGCAAGGTGACTAATCACTTCGTGCTCAACACCTCGACGAAGCAATACCGCTTCTTTGCGGGCACGCCCGACCCCGCGGGCAAGCTGTTTTATACGGTCTCCAAGGAAATCACCAAGTTTCCGGAACACTATGAAGTCGGCAAGTGGAAGTACACCGTCGTCGATTTGACCCAGCAGAAAATCGTCAAGACCGTGGACATTCCCAAAGAAGAAGAAGCTCAGAACCAGGGCGACTGGGGCAGCGGCGCGATCGACGTATCGCCCGATGGCAAGCTCCTGTATCAGTGGGGCGAGAAGATCACCATTCTGGAGGCCAGCGACTTCAAAGTACTCGATCACATCGACCTGGCCCGGCCCGATGCCCCTGGAATGGAAAACGTACATTTCGGCAGCGATCTCGATCTGATCAACGCACCTGGCGAACACACCGCCATGTTCGTTTGGGCCGACCCCGTCGTTCACAATCACGTGTTCGGCCTGGCTCGCTTCGACCTGAACACGAAGCGCATCGACTTCAATCCCATCGGACCCATGCCGGCCGGAATGGCGGGCATCGAGGTTTCGCCGGATAAGAAATGGGCCTATACAGTGGTCCAGAATGGCATGCACGGCAACAAACGGTGCGAGTTCTGGGCGTTCGACTTGTCTAGCGACCGCCTCACGCAGAAGGCGGAAGTCCCCTGCCGTACGCGCTTCTCGCTGGGCATTTCCGCAGACGGCAAGAAGCTCTATATCTACGGGGCGGGCTTCGATATCGAAGTCTATGATGCCGTCACTCTCAAGTACGAAAAGACCTGGGATCTGCACACCGACGTCACCTACGCCGGCATCGTCGTTGTACCGTAATTGTGGCGCACGCACTCCTGCGTGCCGCGTCGCCACTCTTGGCGACGCTTGCTTCTTTCACTAAAATGGACGTAGTCATCAGAGGCGACGGCGTCGCGGCGTATTGCTGCGCTTATCTCCTAGACAAAGCGGGCCTTCAAGTCGCTCTCGCATCTGTGGACCGCCCGCGGCTGCCCGCGATCATGCTGGGCGATCAAGCTCTCGCGCTGATCCGCGATGTCTTCGATGACCCCGGTCTCCTCTATAACCTGCCGCGGATCGGAAAGCGCGTGGTAGCGTGGGGATCGCACGCGGAGCCGCTAGCAGTAGAACACTCCGCGGTAGTGGTGTCGGAGGAGGTCCTGCTAACAGCCCTCCGCCCGGCGCTCATCCCGGAATTCAATCCGTCCCACGAAGCGCACTGGACCGTCTTCGCCGCCCGGCCTCTTCCCGCCCAAACAGTAGAACATCGTTTCGGATCGCGCGTGGCCTCCGTCGTACATGTCACTCTCAACGGCAATGCCGATCCGGGCGCCTGCTGGATCGAATCCCTGGAAGATGGCTGGCTGTTCCTGATTCCAACCTCTCCCCGATCGGGATGGCTTCTCGCTGTTGGATCTGCGCCCGAGATTCTGCCCAGCCGGAGCACCGTGGTTGCCGCGCAGATTGCCGGTCGCGTCGCAACCCCGGGCCAATTTCCGGCCTCCGCGCGGATCGCTGCCCCTCTATGCGGCCCCGATTGGCTGGCGTGCGGAACGGCCGCGATGGCCTTCGATCCGATCTGCGGCGACGGCACCGCGCATGCCATCCGCGAAGCCATCCTGGCCGCGGCGGTGATCCGCGCGCTGGTCCAAGGCGGCGATGCCGGCGCCTTGCAATCGCATTATCAAGCGCGCCTGACCGCAGGCTTTCGCCGTCATCTGGAGCTATGCCGCGGCTTCTACCAATCGGGGGGCACATCGCCGCTATGGCGCTCGGAACTGGAGGCCATCGACCGCGGCATCCGTTGGTGCGATGCCCAGATCAACGCCGGCGCGGGTTTCCGCTATCGGCTGCGTGGATTCGAATTGGAAGCAGTCCGCTGAACGCCGTCGTCGCCGGCTGCCACCAGTGCGGCCGTAGCGTAGCCGGTCGCCGCATCGCTCATGAACTTCTCCGGCATCGTGCCCGGATCGTGCTTGTGATTCATCGAATCCGCCGCCCAGTAGCCCCCAGCCTGCTGGTGGGTCTTCAGCCATGCCAACGCCTTCGACAGACCCGGCTGCGACGGCTGGACGCCGGCCTGCTCGATCGTATACGTTACCAGCGCGGTAGCGTAGCTGTTAGAACCAACCGCCACCGGCGCTTTCTCGCGCTTCTTCCACTGGCCCAGCGATTGGAGGGTCCACCCGCCATCCGCCTCCTGCTTGCGCCAAACCTCATCCAGAATCGCTTCCTTGTCCGCGTCGGGCAGCAAGTCCCGCAGTTTGGACGAAGCCCACAGCAGGAACAGCCGGTTGTGCAGCGGTTGCGTGCTTTGGCCCGCGCGCAGATAGGCGCGCAGCGCAGCTACATTCTCCTGGATCTCCGGACGAGCCTGATAGCCCCCCGGCGCCAGCCCCGTCGCCAGTGCCCCTAGCGCCCCGCCGTAAAAGGCCGCGTCCTTGGTTTCCCAAGGATCCAGATCGAAGTCGGACCACCGCCAGTTGCCTTTGTCCGGCCCGCTCTTCAACTGCGTAGACCACAGCCGCTCAAACGCCTTTTCCCCTTCCGGACTCAGCCTGCCGCGAGGTGCGTCGTCCATCGCCAGCACCAGGGACGCCAGCACCACCTGCGCGCCATACACCTGATCCACGATCAGCCCCTTCAGGCCTCCGAACAGATCGTTTGCGTCCGTGCGGATCACCGTGGCCCGCATGCTGGATACCAGCAGCCCCTCGTACAGCGTGGGTCCGGTCTTCTCGTTTAACGCCTGCCGCAGAGCCGGCCGGGCAACCAGGTACGGCAAGCCGGTGTGGCAAGAGACACAAGCTACGCCGGAGTGCAACGCCACTGGCCAGGCGTCCCATGCCTTCTGGCGCGAATCCATGTACTGCGCGGCCAACCGCGCGTCCCAGTCCGCGCAAAATGCGGGCGCCACTGCCAAGGCTAGCAAAACGGCCACACGTATCGACATACGAGTCCCCTTCCGTCAGAGTATAGCCCGGATCGGCTCAGTAGGTCCAGGCACACTTTACACGTTTGCAGGAAATTGCGCCAAATGGTCTTGACACTACGGCGTCAGTTTGGTTACACTACTCTGCAAATTTCAATGAACCCACGTCGGTTTGGTCTTGATGAACAGGGGCAGCGGACGCGTATGCGGTTTATCATATTCGAACGCTGGATTTCTTTCCAACTAACTGAAGTGTAAACGCTTTCCGCTGTACAAGCCACTCATTAGGGTGTGGCTGGGTGCAGTCATGGCAGGCGCGGTAGCCACAATGGGGTTGGCTCGAAGCTCTCCGATGAGCGGCCTAATGCAGTCGTTATAAGGTCCATAAAAAGATTTGATCCACAAAGGAGAGGTCATGCTTCCCGCATTTTCTGCAAGGCGTCCGGCGTTCCCCGTGGTTCTAGCGATTCTTGGCTTACTGGTGTTTCGTCAGGCTGGCTACTCCCAGTCCACATTTGGCGCAGTGTTAGGCACCGTGAAGGACCCTTCCGGCAGCCTGATCCCCGCCGCCAAGGTCGACCTACTCAACACCGGCACCAACGCGGTCCGTTCGGCTACGACCAATGCGGACGGCGCGTACGAGTTCGTCAACGTGGAGATCGGAATCTACAAACTGAAGGTGCAGGCGCCCGGCTTTCAAATCACCGAATACCAGGCGTTCGACTTGGCCGCCAGGGATACCAAGCGCATCGACGTGCAGATGAATGTCGCTACCCAAGCTACCACCGTGGAAGTGCAGGCGATCGCCGTCCTGCAAACGGATGCCTCCAACGTCTCCGAGACGAAAGGCAGCCTGGAGCTGACCGACCTTCCCGTTTCCATCGGCACGCGCGCCAGCGGTTCCACCAGCGCCTACTCCACGCTCGGCGCACAGCCGGGGGTGCAGTTCGACAACGCCAACAATATCCAGGTTGCGGGCGCCTTGCCTTCGCAGCTTTCATTCACCATCGACGGCATCAGTTCGGTAGGTCCCGGTTCGCTGGGCGCGCTCACCGAAATGTTCCCCTCCTTCAATGCGATTGAGGAGATCAAGCTCAGCGAAACCTTGAATCCCGCCGAGTTCGGCGGCGTAGCCGATATCACTACGGTTTCCAAGTCCGGCACCAACGAATTCCATGGCGGCGCCTTCGAGAATGTGCAGAACACCGACTTCAATGCCGCCGACTTCTTCAGCAACTCAGTCACGCCTGTCAAGCTAAACGATTTTGGCTTGTTCCTGGGCGGCCCGGTCATCATTCCCAAAGTCTACAATGGCCGCAACAAGACGTTCTTCTTTGGCAGCTTCGAAGCGTTGCGGCTGCCGAAATCCCAGACCGCGCTGCTCAGCGTTCCCACCCAAGCTATGCGGAATGGCGACCTGTCCGCCTATCTCAGTGACGCCAACGGCGGATCGGCCAATGTGTTGACCGGCTATCCGGGGAATATCATCCCCCAGACCCAGCTCAACTCGTTTGCGCAAAGTTTCTCGAACCTTATCTATCCGCTGCCGAATTATGGGGGCGCCGGCGCCATTGCGAACAACTACCTGGCCAGCTATGCGACTCCCATCAATAGTGCCCAAGCCGACATCCGCCTCGATCAGAGTATCAGCGCGAAACATCTGGTCTACGTGCGGTACACCTACAAGAATCGCCGGATCACCAGCCCGCAACAAGACCCCAATGGCGGCACCAGCACTCCGCTGCTCGGGGAGGTTTCCACTCCGCAGATCTACAGCGCCTTGGCGGCGTCCTACAACTGGATCGTTTCGCCGACCATGGTGAACGAGCTGCGCGGCGGCTACAGCCTGGTGCACCGCGACGTCTCCTTTGGTATAACAGCCGCCCAGGCGGCCAGTACATTGGGTCTGACCAATCTGCCGGGTATTCCCCCGGGAGACGACATTCCCACTTTGGCCATCACCGGGTTCATGGGAGTTGTCAGCCAGGCCAACGATACCAATCCGCACGAGGGCACCTACCAACTCACGGACACTTTTACCTGGACAAAACAGAAACACACGCTGAAGTTTGGCGGCGACTTCCGCTATCTCAGCAGCCTTTTCACCCAAGTATTCAATAACTACCGGATGGGCGACTATCAGTTCAATGGTTCGGTGATGAGTCAGTTGCTCGGAAACGGCTCCGCGGTTCCAATTGCTTCGTATCTGCTGGGCTATCCGGACCTGACCGCCATTGCCACGGTAATTAACCCAAATACGAATTCCTACGCCGAGCATTACGCCTTCTTCGGCCAGGACGATTGGAAGGTCTCCCAGTCGCTCACCATCAACTTTGGCTTGCGCTGGGAATACCATCCCGGCTTCTGGGACAAGAACAACAACGTGGTCAATTTCGATCCATACTATTCGAGCACGATCAACGGCCAGACCGTCAACGGCGCGATCATTCTGCCCAATCAGGCCGCCTTCGCCAACATCAATCCGGCGTTCGTACAGTCCCTCGCTCCCACTCCGCTGATCCTTGCGTCGCAGGCTGGCGTTCCATCGGACTTGCGCTTCTCGTCCAAGAAGGACTTTGCGCCTCGTATCGGCTTTGCTTATCGCCTCGGAAACAACAACAAGACCGTCATTCGCGGTGGATACGGCCGATTCATCGAAGCGCTGATGAGCGCCACGGCGATCAACGGGTGGGCCGTTGGATCGAGCGACGTCGGATACTTTTCAAACGGCTTCAACGCCAACGGTACCCCCCAATACACGATGCCCTATTCGTTCCCGTCCGACATCGCACAACCCGGCACGCAGTTCTTCGACTTGGCCTCGGAGATCCACTACAAAGATCCCATCGTCGAGGAGTGGAACCTCACGCTGGAGCGGGACCTGAATAAGGGCATCGGAGTCCGCCTATCGTACAGTGGCAACCATTCGTACAACATCCCAACTGTCATCAACGCCGACCAGGTCCACGCGAACACGCTGGGCTTTAACGATCCGGCCGTCCAGGCCACCATTCCGTTCCCGCTGTTGTCTTACATTGCCGAGGGGACCACCCTGAAGGGCCACGGCAACTATAATTCCGGAACGATCTCGGCCCACAAGCGCAGCGCTAACCTTGAATTCGAGGCGAGTTACACGTACAGCCGGGATTTGACCAACGTCAATGGAGCTCCTTATGCCAGCGCCAGCGGCTTCGTCAGCGAATTTGGCAATACGTTGAGCGATCCCTACAACCCGAATGTCGATTATGGGAACACGCCGTATGACCGCCGTCAGCGGTTCTTGGTAACGTTTCTTTACGAACTGCCGTTTGGAAAGGGCAAGACCTTCTTCACCGGCGCCAATGGCGTCGCCGATCGGATCATCGGCGGCTGGGAATTGAGCGGAATCTATCTGCTTCAAAGCGGGCCGTTCATGTCCGTGGCGACGCTCAACGATCCATCCGGTACGGGCTACAACATTTTCAACGCCAACGGTGGACGCGCCGATACGGTACAAGGCGTGAATCCTTACGCCGGCCAAACCCTCAACCAGTGGATCAATCCGAACGCATTCGTCGATCCGAACAATGCCATTGGCAGGTGGGGTGACTCCCAGTCGGGCGCAGTTGTGGGACCCGGTACAAACGTGGCTTCAGTGTCGCTGATTAAGCACATTCCCGTGGCTGAAAGGGCTCGCATGGAAGTCGGACTGCAGGTGTCCAACATCGCCAACCATCCGAACTTCGCTCCGCCGCCCACTCTGACGTTGGGAGTGGCCGGCTTCGGCCAGATTACGGCTCTGCAGAGCGCTGAAGGCGCGGGCCCGCGGGCACTGCAACTGACCGGCCGCATCACGTTCTGACCGCTTGGGCGATCAGCGCGTCTCTAATTGCCGCGCGCGTGGTATTCGGCAGCACGCGCGCGACAAATCCTGTCATGTTCGCGACGGCGAAGCTGCTCCCTTGCAGGTTGCGGGCGACGGGCACGCCTGGAATCGGGCGCGGATACGGAGACGCATAAAACACGCCTGCGCGATAATAGAACGCCTCGCGCGGGCAAGCGGGATCGAGAGCTACGCCAATGACTCCGGGCAAACTTCCCGGCAAGACATGCGCCGCGCTCACCACCAGCAAATCGTCCCCGAGGACGCTAAGGAAGCTGTCGCGGTGGGCCGGATTCTCCGTCCCCAGGCTCAGGTTCACGACGTCCATGCCATGCTCCCGGCACCAAGCCAGTGCGCGCAGGATCACGCCGATGTTCGCCGCCAGCCGCCGGTCGAAAACTTTGACCGCGTACAGCTCTGCTTCCGGCGCCTTTTCGCGAATGGCGCCTGCCACGGCCGTCCCATGCCCCAAACGATCGACGGCGTCCAGTCCCTCGCCCGCCTGCGTGATCTCCACCGCGCCGGCGACCTCGCCGACGTGAGGATGGCCCGGATGAATCCCGCTATCGATGATCCCGATCTTCATCGTGGCGCACGCACTCGTGCGTGCCGTGTCGGCACTCGTGCCGGCACATTCCGACTACGGCAGTACCACAATCCCCGCGTAAGTCACGTCCGTCTCAAGATTCCACGTCTTCTCCAGCTTGAACGTCGCTGTATCGTAAACCTCGATCTCAAAACCCGCGCCATAAATGTAGAGCTTCTTCCCGTCGCTCGACATGCCGAAACTAAACCTTGTCCGGCAAGGGACTTCAGCTTTCTGAGTCAGTCGATCGGTGCTCAAATCGAACCCCCAGAATTCGCAGCGCTTGTTCCCATGCGCGCCGTTCGTCACGATGGTGTAAGCCATTTTCTTGTCGGGCGTAACTTGCAAGCCTGCCATGCCCGGCGGCGCAGGTCCAATCGGATTGTAGTTCACCTGCCGTGTCGCGAGATCCAACCGCGCCAGGCCGAACACCCGGTTGTGCACGATCGGATCGGCCGAAGTGAAGATCGAAGTGTGCATGCCTGGCTGGCCGATCGAATCCATATCGCCGCCCAGGTGGATATTATCCATGCCGGCGCAATCCGGCTGCGCCAAGTCTAATTGATCGACTACCTTGAAATCCGAAGCCTGCAGAATCGAGATTTTAGGCCCGAACTGGTACAAGTACTTTCCATCGGGCGAAACCTCCAAAGAGAACCGGCTTTGTTCGTCCTCGCGGGACATGTCCGCCGTCTTGACGATCTTCTGTTGGGCCAGATCGATCACCGTGTATTTGGATTTTGCGACTTCGAAGTGTTCCGGAAACTTATCGATCTCCTTGGTCACCGTGTAGAAGAGCTTGCCGTCCGGGTCCACCGCGCCGCCGCGAAACCGGTACTGTTTGGTGGCCGTGTTCAGCACGAAATGATTCACCACCTTGCGCGTCGCAACGTCGATCACCTCGATGCCGTTGTGATCGACCGTCGTCACGTAGATCTTCTTGTGATCCGGCGCAACTCGAATAGACATGGGCGTGCCGGTCTCCAGCGGAATCCGGTCGACGATCTGACCCTTGGACTCATCGAAGACCAGGACCGTGGCGGGGTACGCCGGAAGATACAAGGTGCCCGCGCGAGCAACCGCCGCGAAGAGCATAAGCAACGAAACCAATTGTTTCATAACCGTCATCTTTTGTCTTCTGACTTCTGTCTTCCGTCTTCTGTCTTCCGTCTTCTGTCTTCTGTCTTCCGTCTTAGTGGCAACACGTCTTGGCCGCCGGCGGAGGCACGTCCATCGCCGGGCTGCGCTCGAAGAATCCGTCGGGACGGAATTGAAAACCGATCGTCGCTACCGGCATCACCGGCCAGTCTTCCGGACGCGGCACATGATTATGCGCGAAGACATACCACAGTGTAATCTCGGTATCGTCCACCTTTCGATTCGCCTGCGTCCAGTGCGGCAGGCCGTCTCCGGTGGGATGCTGATTCGGATATTCGCCGGCCGCATACCGCTCCCGCGGATTGTACGGCGTCACCCAAAGGTGGTTCGTTGTGAACCCGGCCCGGCGCATCACCGCGGCATCCGGCTGCACCAGCGGCGGACAGTTTTCGCCCGGAACCAAACGATATCCCACCGGCCGGCCCAGCCGGTTCTTCTTGCCCGGATTCACCACGCGCCAGAATCGCGCGGTCGCCGAATTCACCCGCCGCTGCGCTTGCTGTTCGGTCGCGAGCAGCGTCTCTTCGGCGACGAACGCATTGCCGTGCGGATTGCTCGCGCCCGTAGGCACGCCCGTGCTGTTCACTTCGTAGACCGAATTGTTCTCGCCGTTCACGCAGGTAGCCAGGCGCGCCGCGAAAATGTGCTGATGAAACGGCGCGTTCAACCGCGGCGCGATTTCCACCCCATACAGCGGCTTTTCACCCGGCGCCAGTGCGGTAGTATTCACGATGCCCGTCAGCTTGATCTCGCACTGGATCGATCCGTCCTGGTAGAAATACCAATAGAACCCATATTCATAGTTGCCCACGGTCGCAATGAAGGAAACCGACAGCCGCCGCGACCGCCGCACCTCCGATTGTCCGGTGCGCCAATCCGTGTGCTTCCACAGGATGCCGAAGTCTTCCTCATGTAGGCACACCGCGTTCTTCAACGGAGTGACATTGCCATGGCTGTCCACCAGGGGAAAATCGAAGTAATGGATCACGCCCAGACAATCGCAACCCAACGCCAGCGAGTTGGCCAGCATGCCCAGGCCGTATTCGCCAATGTCGAAAGCGTTCTTGCGATAATACTGCTCGCGCGGATCGCCGTAAGGCACCACCATCTCGCAAATCGACGCGCGATAAAGGATAGGCCGTTCCACGCCGTCGTCGTTGTAGCCGATGGTGTGCAGCACCAAGCCTTCGCGAGAGGTGAAGCCTACGCGAAACTTCCATTTCTGCCACTCCACCTGGTTGCCTTCCACCGTAAAGCTGGGGCCTTCCGGCTGCACGATGTCCACCGGCTTCAGGTCCTTCCGCATGCTGGGAATATACTCGCGCGCCCAGTTGCCGCTCTCGGGCGGCAGCGGCACGATGGGATACTCTTCAATGCGGACCACCTCCATCTTGTATAGGTCGAAAACAATCACCATGCTGTCGATGGGCCGCGCGTAGCCGTTGTCTTTAGGCTCCGACCGGACGAAGCACAGCGCCCGCATTCTGCGCAGGCCGCGGTCTTCCGGCAGTTCGGTGCCATACAGGCCGGCCGACCAGGGTTCCACCATCACCAGATCGCTGTCCGTCACACCGCGCTTGCGCAGCGCGGCCTGGAAAAGCGGCGACCGCTGGACAGCCTGCTCGCACTCGCTGAACTCATCCAACATGATCGAAGGCTGTAAGTCGCCCGGCAGTTGAGTCACAGACACGACTGACTGGCCCGCCAGATCCACCACCGCCTCGTACGCCAAGCGCTTGCCGCGATCCAGAAGAATCGCAAGCGCCCGCCGTTCAAATGGGCTCCCGGGCTGATGCTTCGCAACCACGCTCTTGGCGGGCTCCGTCAAGTTGATGGAGACGATCCGGACATTCTCGCCGAAGTACTTTTCCCGCTCCAGGATTCGCACCGCCTCCTCCAGTTCGGCGGCGGACAAAGGATCGAGTGGGTGCCTGGGTTGCTGCAGAATGGGCGTGCGCCGAATCTCGTTGATGCCGGTTGTGGTTGCCATGTTGCCGCCTCTCTTGCCCTCGGTGGAGTGAGTCGCGATTGCCTCAGCAACTTGGCTGACAAGCGGGAATGATCCGCTTCATCTGATGCTAGTATAATTGGATGGAACTTGGCAATCCTCCGGCAAGGTTGGTCAACCCCGCCGCCCCGTCTGCGCCAGAGTCTCCAACATCTTCCTATGGACTGAAGTCCGCCGCCCTGTCGCCTAGCGAAACTTTAGCCCAATCCATCGCTGTCATCGCGCCCACAGGCGCGCCAGTCATGACCGTGCCCCTGGTATTCGGATTGGCCGGCGATGGCTGCGCGCTGGCATTCGTCATTTCCACGATTACCATTCTGCTGGTGGCGCTCAACGTAAACCAGTTCGCCAGAATCTCCGCTTCCCCCGGATCTCTGTACTCCTATATCCGGGAGCACATGCATCCGCGGTTCGGCGTGCTAGCCGGCTGGGCCTTATTGATCGCCTACATCGGCACGGCCGCGGCGGTCAGCGCCGGCGTCACGAATTATGCCAATGTCATCTTGCGCGAGCGCTTCGGCATGCAGGTGGCTCCGTTTCTCTCCACGGCGCTGGTGATGGTGTTGGCGTGCTACCTGGCCTATCGCGACGTGCAAATTTCCACCCGGCTCATGCTCTGGCTGGAAGCCGGATCCGTGGCTCTGATTTCCGCCGTCGCCTTGGGCATCATCGTCAAGCACGGCTGGCGCCCCGACATCGGCCAGTTCACGCTGAAAGGCGTCACTCCCCAGCAGCTTCGTCTGGGACTGGTCATGGCGATATTCAGCTCCGTCGGATTTGAAAGCGCCACTTCGCTCGGTTCCGAAGCCAGGAACCCGTTGACCAGCATTCCGCGCGCCGTCAAATGGAGCGCCGCCCTGGCCGGCCTGTTCTTCTTCCTGTGCGCCTACGCGGAAGTCCTCGGCTTTCGCGGCGAGCCGCAAACTCTGGACAAGAGCCTGGCGCCGTTGCACGTGCTGGCACAAAAGGCCGGACTCCCGCCCCTGGTGGGCACGCTTACCGATCTCGGCGCCGTGGTCAGCTTCTTCTCCTGCTTCCTGGCGTGCATCACCGCCGCCGCGCGCGTGCTTTTTCTGATGGGGCGGCAGGGCGCGCTGCACGCCGTGCTGGGCGAAGCGCACCAGGAGAATCAAACCCCGCATCGTGCCGTGCTGCTCAGTTCCATCGCCGCCTTTGTGCCCGCCGGGGTCATGACCCTGCGCAACGTGAACTTGTTCGACATCTACGGCCTCACCGGAACTCTCGCCACCTTCGGATTCGTTACCGTGTATATCCTGGTGTCCGCGGCCGCGCCGCTCTACTTGCGCGCCCAAGGCCGCTTGACTCCGCGGTCCCTCGGCATCTCCGTTTTGGCGGTTCTGGCGATGAGCGTAGCGCTGCTGGGCAGCCTCTACCCGGTTCCGGCCCCGCCATACTCGCTCATCCCCTACCTTTATGTCGGGCTGCTGCTGGGCGGCTTCGCGTGGTCCATGATTTGGATCGCCCGCTCGCCTTCCGGCGCGGTCGAGATGCGCGCGGATTTGAATCCGCTGGCGAACGAGGTGGATTGATGCCGGACAAAGACCTGGGAATGCAACGCCCCATCACCCGCCGCGATTTCCTGAACGGCGCCGCGATGTCCGCCGGTACCGCCGCCTGGCTGCTTCGCCTGGAGCAGCCCGCCACGGCCGCTCAGCAAGACGCCGCCGGCTATTATCCCCCGGCCCTCACCGGCATGCGGGGCAGCCCGGACGGATCGTTCGAAACGGCTCACGCGTTGCGCGATGGCACGTTCTGGAAAACGGCCGGAGCGCCCGTCGATACGCGGGAAACCTACGATCTGATCGTGGTCGGTGGCGGCATCAGCGGACTCGCCGCGGCATACTTCTACCGCGCCCGCACCAGTCCGTCCGCGCGCATCCTCATCCTCGACAATCATGACGACTTCGGCGGCCACGCCAAACGCAACGAGCTGTCCGCCGGCGGACGCATGCTGCTGGCCAACGGCGGTACGCTCGCCATCGAATCGCCGTATCCTTACAGCAAAGAGGCGCACGGCCTGATGACGGATCTGGGCATCGATCCGGCGGCGCTGGAGAAGAAGTGCGTCGACCGCACCGTGTACCGCGGGCTGGGTTCGGCCACCTTCTTCGATAAGGAAACCTTCGGCGAGGATAAGTTGGTCACCGGACAGGCCGGCGGCAAGACATTAGCCGCCTTTCTGGCCCAGGCGCCGCTTTCGGCCGCGGCGAAAAGCGACATCGCCCGCCTCCAAACCAAGGTGGATTACCTGCCCGGCCTCTCGCAGGCCGAGAAAAAAGACCGGCTCTCGCGGATGAGCTACAAGGATTTTCTGCTGAATCTGGTGAAGGCCGATCCGCAGGTGGTCCAGTTCTATCAGACACACCCGCACGGCCTCTTTGGCGTGGGTATCGATGCGGTCTCGGCCCTGGATTGCTGGGCCATGCGCTATGCCGGATTCGACGGAATGAACCTCGATCGCGTGCCCTCACCGCGCGTCGATTTTACCCCCGGAGGCGACTTGGTGGAGGAGACCGAGCCTTACTTCTTCCACTTCCCCGATGGCAATGCGTCGATTGCGCGCATGCTGGTGCGCGCCCTCGTTCCGGGCGTCGCCCCCGGAAAGACGGCCGAGGATGTAGTCGCCGCAAAATTCGACTACGGCCGGCTCGATCACCCCGGCTCGCCGGTGCGCATTCGTTTGAATAGCACCGCCGTGAGTGCGCGCAATCTAGGCGATCCGGCGTCTTCCAAAGAGGTGGAAGTCGTTTACGCCCGCGAAAAGCAGCTCTACAAAGTGCGCGCCAAGGCGGCGATCATGGCCTGTTGGAACATGGCCATCCCTTATGTGTGTCCGGAGCTGCCGGACGAGCAGAAGCGCGCGCTGCAATACGGCGCGAAAGTTCCGTTGGTCTACACGGTCGTCGCGGCGCGAAACTGGACCGCGTTCCGCAAGCTGGGCGTTCGCGGCGTCTCAGCGCCCGGCATGTACCACACCGGAGTCCATCTCGATGAGCCGGTGAGCATCGGCGGCTACCAGTGCCCGCGGTCGCCCGAGGAGCCTATCCTGCTGCGCATGACCCGCACGCCTTGCAAGCCTGGATTGTCGGAGCGGGACCAGCACCGTGTGGGACGCGTGGAATTGCTGACCACGCCATTCGCCACTTTCGAGTTGAAAATCCGGGATCAACTGGCCCGCATCCTGGGACCCGGCGGATTCGATCCGGCGCGCGATATCGCCGCCATCACCGTCAACCGCTGGCCCCACGGATACGCCTATGAGTACAACGCGCTCTGGGACCCGGATTGGCCGGAGGGCCAGCGGCCTTGCGACATAGCCAGAAAGCGCTTCGGCCGTATCGCGATCGCCAACTCCGATGCCGCCGCCGCGGCTTACACCGACCAAGCCATCGATCAAGGTTACCGCGCCGTTCAGGAGTTGCTGTAGAACGTGGCGCAGGCACCCATGCCTGCCGCGACCGCACTTCTGCGGTCGCCTGGCGCCGGTTTCTGGCGCCAGTTAGGTTCCCCAAGGGACCGCCCGTTGCTCCTGCCGCCACCTGCGAGCGTAGCGGGCCGCAATTGCGTTAATGAGCGCCCACCACCACGCTGCGCTCCTGCTGCGCCACAGCCAACGCCGGCGCCACTTCCGCGAACACCTGCAGATGATAATCGATATCCTGCGCCGTATGCTGCACCGAAATGGTCCACTGCTCGTCCCACCAGTACGGCTGCGCCAGCACGCCGCGATTCACCATGGCGAACCAGTAGTGCGTCCACAGATCCTCGTCCACGTGATACCAGTCGCGATAGTTGCGGATGCGCCGCGGGTAAAACAGCAGCGCACCATTGGCGCCCGCGCCGTCCGCATAAGCCACCAAACCCGTCTTTTCGATGATGGCCTGATATCCGTCCACCAGCTTGCGGTTCAGGCCGTCGATGTGCGTGTAAGCGTCGCGCGTCAACACGTGCCGGAAAGTCGCGATGCCCGCCGCCATCACCACCGGATTGGTATTGTAGGTGCCCGCATGGAACATCTTCTGCGTCGCGATCACGTCCATGATCTCGCGGCTGGCGGCGAACGCAGCCAATGAAAAACCGCCGCCAATGGATTTGCCCAGGCAGATAATATCGGGCTTGACGTTGAAATACTCGCAAGCGCCGCCCCAGGCCAGCTTGGCGCCGGTCTTCACTTCGTCCATGATCAGCAGCGCGCCGTGCTTGTGGGCGATCTCCAGCAAGCCCTGGATGTAGCCTTCATCCGGCATGCAGAAGGCGATATTCATCATGATGGGCTCGATGATGATTCCCGCGATCTCGTCCGGATACGCGGCAAACAGCCGCTCGATAGCCGGCAGATTGTTGAACGGCGCTACCAGCGTGGCGTCCGAGGTGCCCCGCAGCACGCCCGCGCTGGACACCACCGGCGTAGGGTTTTCTGGATCGCCGAACTCAGTGCCCTTGGGCTTCACGCTCACCGAGATGGCATCGTGGCCGCCGTGGTAGCCGCCCTCCATCTTGATAATCTTGCTGCGGCCGGTGACCGCCCGGGCAAGCCGCAGCGAATGCATGGTCACTTCCGAACCGCTATTGCCGAAGCGCACCATATCCACCGGGTACCGCGCGCAAATTTCTTCGGCCAGCTCCAGTTCCATGCCGTGGGGCATGCCGAAAAGAGTGCCCACGCGCAGGCGCTCCTCCACCGCTTTCATCACCGCCGGATGGCAATGGCCCGCCATCAGCGCGCCGTAGCAGAGGTTGTGGTCGATATAATCGTTGCCGTCCACATCGTGTATGTGGGAGCCATGCCCGTCGCGCACGAACAGCGGATAGGGCGGATAGTAGCGGTAGTTGCTGGCTACTCCGATTGGTACGCGGTAAACGGCCCGCTGATGCGCTTCGCGCGACTTCGGCGTGCGTTTTTCGTAACTCTCAATCTCGTGTCGTAAAGCGGGGTACATCTTCGGAAAGTTCCTTTGGAATCGTCAAGTGTGGACCGCCAAATACTCGTTCCAGTATGGCATACAGCCACGTCAGAACTCGACTCCCAATGCCGCCTTCAGCTTCGCTACGTCGTACCAGGCAAGACCGTCGCGGCGCTTGTGTTCTTCGCCGTTCTCCAATATCTTCAGCAGCTCCACCACCTGTGCCCGGCCTTCGGGACTAGCTGCTGCCTGGCGCGGGGTCCTGTGATCCAATGCCGGAAGAGGCATGTCCAGCCATCTGTCGTAATGCTCGGCCAGCACCTTCCCGAGCAACTCCCGTTCCAGTTCCGGCGGCAGGCTGGAAAGCTTCGGAGCCCCTGGCGATGGCTTCCGATCGCGCATGGCGGATTGCAAACTGGTGAAATCGTCGCCCAGGTGACGCAGATACTCGCCGGCGAGGCTCCGCAACAACTCCCGGCCGCGCTCCAGCCGTTGCCGCGTGGAGCATTCCAGCGTCAACTCGCCGCCCGCAATGGTAACGCTTCCGTAAGCGCGCCGCGCCCCGCCCGCCTCTTCTTTCTCATCCAGCCACCCATAGTCGGCGGCGCCCTCCTCGCCATGGAACGCATGCGACTCCTCGAGCGCGCGGCGGACTGCGTCCTCGTCCAGTACCGCGTACCGCGCGCGGCCGAAAACCACTTCGTCGCCCTCGAAGCTGACCAACCGCGTGGAATCGGCGGAACGCTTGAAGAGCCGCGAATATTCCTGCCGCAGTCTGTGGCTGTTGGCACGCAGAAAAGCGCCCCAATCCAGACCGCTGCGCTGTTGCGCGCCGAGAGCCCACTCCTTAAGAGGAGCCACCGCGTGTCTGGGAACCATCAGCACGATGGCGGTGAATATGTGCCGGCCATCCAGCTCCTCTATCCGCGCCAGCAGGCAATCCCACCGCACCGCCCATTTCGAGGTGCTTACATCGTCCACCGGGAATTCGCCGCCCGCCAGCAGGTCCTGCACACGGACGCCGGAACCCTCGCGCACCTCCTGTACTTCGAAAAGGCTGAAGCGGGCGCGGCTCCAGCCTTCCAGAATCTTGCGCTGGCGCATGCTGAGGCCGCCTGGACTTCGCTTCAGAAACTCTTCGATGAGCGGATGCCCCAGGCGCGGCGGAACGTAGTCGTGTACCATCCAGTCGAGAGCTTCGCGCGACAGCGAATCGTCCTCGGCGCCCGCGGGTGGGTCCGAACCGACGAACATCAGGAGGGCCTCTTCCATCTCGCGCGTGCGCAAAGCGCCGGTGACGAAATCGATCAGGCGCTGGCGCAGTTCAGCTTCCGCGCCGGTGTGTTGCACCAACGGCGTTTCTGCCCGGGATGGGAGCGCCGGCCGCGACTTTTCGTCGGACTCCAAATGGCACTTCTTGTATTTCTTGCCGCTGCCGCACCAGCAAGGATCGTTACGGCCAAGGGTTATGTTGCGGCGCACCGGCTCCGGGATGAAATCCTTGTCCTCGTATTCTTCCTCCTCGTCATCGAATGGATTGTCATCCGGATCTTCGTCGTCCTCTACCTCGTCGTCCTCTTCGCCATTCGGCAAGGCGCACAGTTCGTAAACAGTCTCCTCGGGCTCTTTGACGCCGGGCGCGGCTCGATCCATTTCGTCGTGGACCTTGAAAGTTTCCCGCAACGCTGCGCGCGTCCGCTTGGGCAGCATCGCCGAGTAGCGGCTGAGCAGAGACCACGCGAGTTCCCGCCCTTTGGCGCCTTCCGAATAGTCCAGCGCCAGTGCCACGCTCATGAACAATGCGTGGCGCTCAGCTTTCGGAAAGGTCTCCATGCCGTCCAACAGGCTGAGCAGGAAAATCCCGCTTTCCTGGTCGATCGGGTATATAGCCGGCCGCCAGGGCCAAGTCGCATCGGCCCTCGACATCGGAGGCGGGCGCCAGCTTACGAATAATCTCGAAGGATGCCTCCGCCCGCCGCGCCACGATGCGCTTTACTGCCCAATTAGCAGCCGCCCGAACGACTTCATCGTGCAGAGCGTAACATTCGATCAATTCCGGCAATACGGCAGGATCGCCGATCTCGCCCAGCAGCGCCAGGCTGCATATGACTGGCAAAGGATCGTTTCCAGGCAAGGACCCGCTGGCCATGGCGCGCAGCACTCCCACCAGCAACGGAGCACAACGCGCGCCATCCCCCAGGATTGCGTCTACCAGTTCTGCTTCCAACCCGTCCTCGGCCGTCTCCAACAAATCGTCTATCAGCCGATAGGGCCGCAGCCGTTCGCTGACTTCTTCCGGCTCGTCCCGGCGCTTCTCGTGGAACACCTCGGCCGTTGCTTCAAAAAATTCCTCAGCATCTGCGAAGCCCTCCGCGATCGGTACCCTCTCAAAGGTTTCTTTGAACTGCTCGAGACCTTCGGCATCGCGCAACGCTTTAAGAGCGCCCAGCTCCATGAGACCATTGCGAAAGTCCTGGCTTTCGCCGGGAAGACTGCCACACAGCTTGAACCAGGGCTCAGCGCGGCATGGATCGGCGTTGGCGGCGCGCCAGCAGTACTCCGCGGTGTTCGCCAGATCGCCGGCCTTGTACCGTTCCTCGCCGAGCACGATCAGCGCCACGGCATCGAACGGATCGAGTTCCAGCGCCTGTTGGAAGGTCTGCTCGCGCGTGAGCGTTCCCGCCTCCATCTGTTCGTATAGCCCTTGCCGGGCCTGGATGATCGACTGGGTTGGGAAAAGCATCGAGATGACAGTCTATTCTAAGGCCATGTCACCGCAAAATGATAATGTCCCCTTTGAGCAAAGTAGAAATGTCCTCTTGACACCCCCAAGCTGGGGGAATGCAAGAAGGACAACTACTCATGACGCAGGCTGATAGGGACCGGCTGGTA
>Ga0187867_10000321_pt1 | contig 43066 bp, 32 predicted proteins | sample June2016WEW_13_1_FD_132976 | JGI IMG/M metagenome (GOLD analysis project Ga0187867, IMG submission 132976) | Peatland microbial communities from SPRUCE experiment site at the Marcell Experimental Forest, Minnesota, USA - June2016WEW_13_10 | ecosystem: Environmental > Terrestrial > Soil >...
GTGGGGAGACCAGGTGGAATCGTTGTCCCAGATCGACCCCCTCTTTGGGACCGTGAAGCAAAAGTATGCGCGGCTGCCAATTTATCCCAAAACGCACTACGTCATGAAGGATGAGACTCGCGTTTCAGCCGTGGAATCCATCAAGAAAGAGCTGGCGTGGTGGGAAGTGGAACTGGAGACGCAAGGCCGGTTGGTCGAGTCGCAGCGCATTCACCAGCGGGTGAAGTTTGATCTGGAAATGATCAAGGTCATGGGTTATTGCCACGGCATCGAAAATTATTCGCGGCACTTTACTGGACGGATGCCGGGAGAGCCTCCACCCACTTTGCTGGACTATTTTCCCCGCGATTACTTAATGTTTGTCGACGAATCGCACCAGACCATACCCCAATTGCGCGGAATGCATGCCGGCGACCGTTCGCGCAAGGAAACGCTGGTGGAGTATGGCTTCCGCCTGCCCTCGGCGCTGGATAACCGTCCGCTCACCTTCGAAGAATTCGAGCATCGCACCAACCAGATGGTTTATGTTTCGGCGACGCCGGGGCCGTACGAACTGACGAAGTCGGCGGGCGTAGTGGTGGAGCAGATCATCCGTCCAACTGGACTGATTGATCCTGAAGTTGAGGTTCGTCCAGTAAAAGGGCAGATCGATGACCTGTTGCACGAGATCCGCGCTCGGGTGGAGCACGGCGAGCGCGTCCTGGTGACTACACTCACCAAACGCATGGCGGAAGACCTGGCCGAGTATTACGCTGAGGTGGGCGTAAAGTGCCGCTATCTGCACTCCGAGATCGAAACTCTGGAGAGGGTCAAGATTCTGCGTGATCTGCGTAAGGGAGAGTTTGATGTATTGATCGGCATCAATCTACTGCGAGAGGGACTGGATCTGCCGGAAGTTTCACTCGTGGCGATTCTCGATGCCGATAAGGAAGGTTTCCTGCGCTCGTGGGGATCGTTGATCCAGACAATCGGCCGTTGTGCCCGCCATCTTCGTGGGCGCGCCATTTTGTATGCCGACCGCATGACGGACTCGATGAAACGTGCGATCGACGAAACCTTGCGGCGGCGCGAGATTCAGACCGCATACAACGTGGAGAATGGAATCACGCCGGAATCGATCGTCCGTCCGCTGGACATGACGCTGGCCGGCATCGTCGCCGCCGACTATACCGACCTCACGGGCGGCGAAACGGAAGGCATGCCGGAATTTAAATCTCAGGAAGAACTGGATGGCTATATCGCCAAGCTGGAAAGCGACATGCGCGAGGCGGCGAAGCGTTTTGAGTTCGAAAAGGCGGCAAAGCTGCGGGACACGATCAGGGAGTTGCGGACGAAGGAGTTTTTGCTCGCGTAGGGCTGGAGGTTTGACCACATCACTCGGCACGGAGGTGACGCCTTCGAGTATTTTCCAGCCTCCGGCCACATCAGCGTATACGTTCTGAGGCCATGGGATCACAGGCGGATGAGGAGCTTGCCTGTACGCCTCTGCGGCCCCCAGGGGTTATCTTTTATTTTTTACCGCCCGTATGCGGCGCTAGCCGCGAGCGGCTTGCGGTGGAAGCTGTATCCATCGAATGTTTCCGAGCGGAAGTTCAGGTTCGGGGCCGAGAGCTTTTCTGTCTGGCTCAGGAAAAGATAGCCGCCCGGCTCAAGATACAGATGCAGCCGCTCCAACACAGCGATTCGCTGCACGCGAGAGAAATGCGGCAGCACGTCCATGCAGAAGATGCAATCAAAGCGCCCGATGTAGCCAGGGCGAGCAAGGTTCATGCAATTGAAAGTGACCAGGCTGCGTAGCCGGGGCTTCACCAGCAGGTGCGCAGCGCTCGTGGAACTCTGCGACGTGAGCGAGTCACTTTCCAGATCGCTCTGCGCGCCATTGGGTGCGGCCACGGCAGGCGAGCCGATCTTGGAAAAATAATTTCGAATTGTAGCCGGCGGCAGGCCATCCAGTGCGGACTGCGGGTACACACCGCGATCCGCTATTTCGACATTGTTCCTCAGCAAGTCGCTTCCTACGATGTGAATCGAGCAGCCTGCATTGAGCCTGGCCGGCTGAGGCAGAGTGCTTTGCAGACTCTCCGCAATGCCGCCGCTTCGTGGGCCCGTCTTGCCCGTACCGTTGCCGTTCACCGGATTGCCTACATTGGCGGGATTCACCGCATCGCATACCGACATCGCAATGGAGTAGGTTTCTTCTCCCGTCCCACAGCCTGCGCTCCAGATGCGGATCGGGCCGGGAGTGTCTGCCGACTTGCGAGCACAGAGTTGCGGCAGAACCTGCCTCATGAAGGCATTCATTGCGCCGGGGTGACGGAAAAATCCAGTATTCGTATTTATCAATCCATCCAGTAAAGACGGCAGACTCGAGGGATCCTGCTCGGAAGAGCGAAGGTGATCGAGCAGAGTCGTCGATGAATCCAGTCCCTGAGTCTCGATAAAATCGGCGACGCGAGCGGCCAGCACGCTGTTGGGAGAATCCAAAACGATTCCAGTTTGGCGCTCAACCAGCAGGCGCAATTCCGAAATCTCGTGCTCCAGAATCGTGCTCGTCATAATTAGCCTATGCATAGAGCCTTTCCCAAGCGTGGCGGGAAACCCGGCACCCCCATCCACTGTCAGATCGGCATAGGGCCGGGATACGATCAATCCAACCCGGCCGCTCCGCCTGCGAATTCACCATACGTGTCGCCAATGCGTTTTCAACCGCCAGCAGCCATCGCCACGCGAAACTTTCCGGAATCCCGTTCCACCTGCTGGGCAACCACGTTCATTTCCTTTTCCAGCGACGAAAACCGCTGCATCACCTCATGGATGCGCAGCGTCATGTTGCGAATGGTTTCAATCTGCCCGCGTGCCTGGGCCGAGAGGCTCCCCGGCTCAATCAGCAGCAGATCGGAATTGCCCAGCAGCGAGGTCAGCGCATTGTTCAAGCCATGCCGCATCTCCAGCATGTAGCGGCCGAGCATGGCTTGCCGTTCCAGGGTTGTGCAGTTCTGTTCCGCCGTTCGCGCCCGGGCTTCGGCACCGGCGCGCTGTACCGCCTCGCCTCCCGCCAAGATCAAAACATCCAGCCAGTTTTCCTGGTCACGGCGCAGTACCGAGGTCCGCGGCCATCGCTCGCGCACCAGCTTCGCCGTGGGAGCATCCTGGCATACGCAGAACACAGGCTGCAAAGTCGAGTGCAGAGGTTCCACGATCAAGGAAAGCAATTCGCGGCGCAACGGTCCGACGATAGCCACTTCAAAGTTATCCACACTGCGGGGCCACAGGTCTCCGCTCAGCGTGGTGAAGGTAGGGACATAGCGCTCGGCTTGCCAGCGCGCGGTAATGCTCCGCGAAAATTCCGCCTCGTCGGAGATGATCAGTACGGTCGTATCGTCCACTTGCCGCGCGTCCTTTGAACCCGCCTCTCCGGCGGAATCCCTTGATCTCTGATTTTTCAAAACCGCAGTAGTTCTGACGGCATCTATTTTTTCGTCCCCGAGGAGGAACCGTCCTCGGAGTTCCACTCCGGCGGTGCGGCGGAAACTTCAAATTCCGGAGCATGGACATTCGCTACCGCAAACTTCGTCCTTGTCTTGGCCCAGACTTCCTGCGAGCCTGCTGCGGGAGCTGCAGTTCCCGTCGCGGCAGCAGCACGGGCCTCAAGATCTGGGTGGGGCGCGCTCTCGTCCGGGGACTTATCTGCGCCGTGAGCATCGGCAGCACGCCCTAACGCAGCGTCTACTGATAACCGCAGGTCCACTAGCATGCGCAGCGGCTGCCCGGAAGAATATTCCGCCTGGAACATCACCTTCCAAGATTGGCAAATCATCCGTAGCCGTATGATGGGCTCCTGCGCTGAGAACTGAGCGCGCCGGCAGTCGATAAGTTCCACGCCTTTTTCTTCCAGCTCAGTCAGTCCGTCGAGAATGCTGTTGAGATCGGTGAGCATCAGGCGGAAGAAGACGCGCCTCATTAAATATCCAAAACGGGTGAAAGCCACCAGCGCGATGGGAAGGTAGAACAAATCGCCGGCCTGGGCTTTGGCCTTGCGACCCTGCTCCAGGACACCGTGCAGCAACTCGTCGAGCGACCGGCAACGGCGCGCCGCGTCCAAAGTCCGATCCAGCGCGTTCAGCCAGACCGGAGGCTTCAGTTCCATCTTGCCAAGGATCGGCTCTAACCCGGCGGCTACGTATGCGATGTCCGCCCCGCTGTCGTCGAGTTCGGTGGGAGCCCCCTGGCTGAAATACTGCACCAGCAGAAAATCGATTTTGTCGCGAGAGGAGTCGGTTCGCGGGGCTTTCGCCAGGAAATGCTGCAGCAGCGCGACCAGCGCGTCGCGATCCACTAGCGAAGTGGTTTGCAAAAACTGCCGTAGTTGATGGACCTGGATGCGGTCATCCATATCCTGCAACCATTGCTGAGCGCGCTCCACGGTCTCGCGATCAGGTGAGTCCGCGGTCTCGACGAGCGCGGGAAAACTCGGCGCGTCAATTGCAAACTCGCGCGCCAGTTCGGCGTAAACGGGAAATAAGCGGCGCGCACTCGACCACCGCGCCTCGAGATCCGTAGCGGGCGATGCCGGCTGCGTTGGTTGTGTCATGATTTCACGATCCAGTTGGGAACTGCGTTGAGAAAACGTGCCGCGACAATCGTCCTGCCTGGACGATACTGTACCGCCACCACGGAAGCCTCCGTATCCAGCGAGCCATCCGAGTTGCGCAGGCGCAGCACGTCGGCAAACTCCAGCGGCGTGACGCAGGCAAATAAAACTTCGCGCGATGTGCCAAATTCAATCACGGTGTTCTCTGTCAAGCCAGTCTGCGGCATTTCCAGACCAGAGGCCGGCGTCCGAGCGCCAGCGGGATTGCTGCGCGTGAGCTCTATCGGAATACGGACCGGGGTCGCCTCCGGAAAAAAGCGCGCCAAGTCCGCTACTGTACTAGCTTCCCGCGCCCTCGCTGTCCCTAAGTGCCCCAAAGCGCCCCTTCCCTCCTCAACAGAGATCCGCTTCTCAAAACTCCGTTATCGAAATGCGGTTGGGCTCCCCCTCTTCCCGGTTAGGAAGAGCTTAGGGGAGCCAAAACACGCGGTTATGACAGAATCAGAAGCACGAGCGAGACCACAGCAGAGAACGGAAGGATTAGAACTGGGGGGCTATATTTATCAGTAACTTAGGGACCTGTTTGCTCCGCCGCAACGGGCTTCGACGAAGCTCTGATCTCAGAGTGAGACGGCTGTCTCACTCCCGCGTTTGCCAGGAGAATATTCGTATCACCGAACCTGCTATTCTTGGATCACGAAGCGTGCCGACCCAAAGGGCTTTTCGATTCGTCTGGGTACTCCTGATTCGCTGCGGGCACGTCGAGGAAATTCTGGACGCAGCGGCCATTTCCAGCATTCGACATGGACGCGAAATTCCGCCGGCATCGGGTTGGCGAAAACAGTTTCGTGGGAACTCCAACTTAAACTTAAGAGTTAGCTTGGGGAGATCAAGATTCTATGAGAACAACACTGAAGAAGTTCAGTCGGTGCGGGGCGGTGCTCGCGCTCGCACTGGCAACCTCCGCTCTGCCAAAACACGCATCCGCTCAGGATCAGGATCTAGACGATCCTCCAGGCCGCGTCGCCCGCCTGGGCTACATGGAAGGTTCCGTTTCCTTCCAGCCCGCCGGGGAAGACGATTGGGTCGGAGCCGTTCCCAACCGCCCCATGACGACCGGCGACAAACTATGGGCGGATCAGGATTCACGCGCCGAAGTGCAACTCGGGTCTGCGGTGATCCGCCTGGCGCCCAACACGGGATTCTCTTTCCTCAACCTCGACGACAATACCGTTCAGATCCAACTTAGTTCCGGGTCGATTGGCATCACCGTGCGCCGACTGGAAGACAATGACGACTTCGAGGTCGACACTCCGAACCTGGCGTTCACGGCGATGCAGCCCGGCCATTATCGAGTTGACGCCAGCGAAGACGGCAGCAGTACGGTCGTTACCATTCGCGAAGGCGAAGGCCAAGCCACCGGAAACGGTCAAACCTACACTCTGCATGGCGGACAGTCCGGCACTTTCAGCGGCACCGAATCATTGAATGCCGATGTCGAGCAAGTCGGCAGCCCCGACCAGTTCGACGGTTGGTCGGAGACCCGCGATCACCGCTATGACTATTCTCGTTCCGCGCAATACCTGTCACACGACGTAGTCGGCTACGACGATCTGGACGACAATGGCGACTGGCGCGACGATTCCACCAACGGGCACGTCTGGTTTCCCAACCGCGTGGACGCCGGCTGGGCACCCTATCATGAAGGCCATTGGGATTGGATCTCCCCGTGGGGATGGACTTGGGTCGATGACTCTTCCTGGGGCTATGCTCCGTTCCACTACGGCCGGTGGGTCAGCGTTGGCGGACGCTGGGGATGGGTGGCCGGTCCAGTGGCAGTGCGAGCCGTCTACGCCCCCGCACTGGTGGTGTTCATTGGCGGAGGGCCCGGAGGATTCGGCGGAAACGTTGGATGGTTTCCTTTAGGTCCGCGGGAGGTTTATGTGCCGTCCTATCACGTGAGCGAAACTTACGTGAATCGCGTCAATATCAGTAATACGACGGTGAACGTCACCCAGGTAACCACCGTTTATCGCACAACCATCGTCCACAACTCCACCAACATCACCAATGTGACGTATGCAAACCGCAGTGTTCAAGGTGCGGTGATGGTGGTTCCGCAGCACGCCTTCACCAGCGCACAGCCGGTGGCGAAAGCCAGCGTCCAAGTAAGCGCACAACAAATCGCGTCGGCGCCGTTGAGCGGCAGGGTCGCAGTGGCTCCCACGCAACAGAGTGTGCTTGGAGCGAAAGCTGCGAGCGCCGGTCACGTAACCGCCCCACCCGCGGCCGTTGCGAATCGACAGGTTGTCGCGAAGAAAACTCCCCCTCCGCCACCCGTACCGTTTGCGAAACAGCAACAGGCGCTGGCGGCGCATCCCGGCGAACCATTAGCTCGGAGCCAGATGCAGACGCTGCGTCCAGCAGCGGCGGCGCATCCGATGGTAAAGGTGGCGCCTACAGGAAAGCCGGCTACCCCGACCATGGGGCATCCCGGCAATCAACCGGGTAACGCCGCTCGACCCGGCCCACCTGTCGCCAATCAACCGGGCAATCGTCCGGGAAATGCTCCCGCGGCCAATGAGCGTCCGGTTGAGACGAACCGGCCGAACCCGGCACAGCCGAATAATCGTCCGGAGCCGAATGCGAATCGTCCGGAACCAAGTCGGCCACCCGCAGCGGAACCCAATCGGCCCGCAGCGACTCCACCCGCCAATCATCCTGAGCCGAATGCGAATCATCCAGAACCCAATCGGCCCCCTCCAGCAGAACCCAATCGGCCTGCAGCGACGCCACCGGCAAATCGTCCGGAGACAGCACGTCCGGCTACGCCGCCAGCGGCACGCAATGACCGCCCGCCGGCGGCTCAACCCGCACCCCGGCAGACTCCTCCGGCGACCGAACGTCCGCCGCAGCACACTGCTGCGCCCGCCGCGGCGAAGCCGCAAACAGCTGAGGAGAAAAAGAAGCAGCCGGAAGAGGAGAAGAGAAAGCCTCAATAGGGTTGAACGTTGGTGTTGAACATGAGCTCTGACCATTGATTTGCTAGGGTTTTCAAGCACCCTGAGATTTCTCAGGGTGCTTTTTTGTCTGCTCAGCCGACTCTGATGCGAAGTTCGGTAAAGTCAGAAGCAGAGGAAAAAGCTCCGCCGGGAGCGCAGCAGAACGAGTGTCCTCTCCCCCCGAGTTACTGCAAGGTGTGGCTGGATGGTTCGGAGGCCGGAGCGCAGCTGATGTTGTAGCGTTTGAGCTTACGGTAGAGGGTGGCTCGGCTGATGCCCAGCATGCGCCCGGCGAGCGCTTTGTCGCCTTTGACTTGTTCGAAGACGCGCTGGATCGTAGCGCGTTCGATGTCCTCAAGATCCGTCGTGGACTGCGAAGTTGCATTTCCTCGAAGAGGAACGAATTCGCCTGCGACGGCCAGATCAGATGCCGATTCGTTTTCCAATTCCGCGGGCGGCCGAGACCCGGAAGAAATGCCGTTAGCGATAGAGGGAGGGAGATCGCCGAGATCAATCAGCGTCCCGTTCCCGAGAGCAACCGCCCGCTCCACGCAGTTTTCCAGTTCACGCACGTTGCCCGGCCAGTCATAGTTCATGAGAGCTTTCATGGCGCCGCTGGAGACACGCAGGTCCGCGCCGGGAGCATAACGTTCGCAAAACCAATTCACCAACATTGGGATATCGCTGCGGCGCTCGCGCAACGCGGGCACGTGCACGGTGACCACGTTCAGGCGAAAGTACAGATCTTTGCGAAAGCTTCCATTTTTGTAGGCAGTTTCGAGATCGCGATTGGTGGCGGCGATGACTCGCACGTCCACTTTTACGCGCTGATTGCTGCCCACGGGACGCACCTCTTTCTCCTGCAGCACGCGCAAAAGTTTGGCTTGCAACTCGAGCGGAAGTTCACCGATCTCGTCGAGAAAGACCGAGCCGGTGTTCGCCGATTGAAAGAGTCCCTGCTTGGATTTGAGAGCGCCGGTAAACGCTCCTTTCTCGTAACCGAAGAGTTCACTCTCGATCAGCGTAGGAACGAGGGATCCGCAATCCACGGCAACGAAGGGGCGATTGGCGAAGGCGCCGCGAAAATGAATCGCCCGAGCGATCAACTCCTTGCCGGTGCCGCTTTCGCCGGCGATGAGCACGGAGGTGCGCGTGTCCTTGAGTCGCGAAGCGATGCGCAGGACTTCTTGAATCTTGGCCGAAGAGCCAATGATCCCGTGCACGGCGGTTTCGGAATCCATGCGCTGGCGGAGGAATTCATTCTCCTCGACCAGTCGGACCTTTTCCGCCATGCGGCGCAAGAACAGCCGCAGTTCATCGAGTGGAGAAAACGGCTTCGTAATGTAGTCGTACGCTCCGAGCCGCATCGCTTGCACTGCGGTTTCGATAGAGCCGTGTCCGGTCATGAGCGCGACTTCGGTGCGGGGAAGGAGTTTCTTGACCTTCTCCAGGAATTCGAGGCCCGACATGTGGGGCATCACCATGTCGCTCAGGATCATGTGCACGGGTTGCTCTTCGAGTACGCCGAGAGCGGAGTCGCCGCTATCGGCTTCGAGGCAGACGAAACCTAACGCTTCGCCCACGGTGATGCAGAGCTTGCGGATACTCTGCTCGTCGTCGACGACCAGTAAACGGACGCGGAGTTCATCCTTGGACAATGCTGAGCTCACCGGGCTTTCCCCATCGTCTTTTCGACAGCAGAGATGAGATCCTGCACCCGAAAAGGTTTTTCAAGATAAAGCACGCCGATCTTGCGCAGGGTGCTGACGGTCTCTTCATTGGCGTAGTCGCCGGTAATGATGACAACTTTATCGACGAGATCAGGACGATGGGCAGAAATCCAGGAATGAACCTGCGCCCCATCGACTCCCCCCGGTGTCCGCATGTCGGAAACGACTCCGAGGTATTTGCCTTTTGCCAAAAGATGCAAGGCTTCGGCGCCGGATTCGGTGCAGACGACGTCGTAGCCGTTGCGCTCGAGTGTGGCGCTGACCAGTGCCATGATGGAGGGCTCGTCTTCGATCAGGAGGACGGGCAAAAACGTTGTTTGAATGGCTTGGGTTGTCATTTTTGTAATACTCCTGCTGCCACACCAAGAGAAGCGGAGTGGGGCGCTGCGGGAAAGCGGAGAATGAATGTGGCTCCCTGGCCGTCGGCGTTGTTGTGGCAGAGAATCTCACCTCCATGCTCCTTCATGATGCCGTAGCAGATGCTCAGACCGAGACCGGTGCCTTTGCCAACCTCTTTCGTGGTGAAAAAAGGATCGAAGATGCGATCGGCTTGCGAGATGCCGTGGCCATTGTCGCGGAAAGAGACTTCGACTGATTTGCCGACCTTTGTAGTCATGATCTCGATTCGAGCAGGCCGGCCGATTTCGTGCACCGCGTCGTAGGCATTGTTCAGGATATTTAGAAAAACCTGCTGCAATTGATGAGCGTCCCCGATCACATCCGGAAGCCCCACGTCCAACTGTTCGGAGATATCGACGCCGTGGCTGTTGAAATCATAGGACCGCAGCTGAATTGTCCTGCGCAGGATGGTGTTGAGCTGAACCGGGTTCCGCTGCGGCGGCATTTGCCGGGCGAAGCTGAGCAGATTCTGCACGATGGTCTTGGTGCGCTGGGCTTCCTGCAAAATGACGCGAAGATCTTTTCGGGCAGTCTCTGGAATCTCAGGATTTTCCAGTAGCAGATCGGCGAAGCCGAGGATGGCGGTTAATGGATTGTTGACTTCGTGGGCCACGCCGGAAACCAGTTGTCCTACGGCGGCCATTTTTTCGGCGTGAACCAGCTTGCCGCGCAGTTCGGCGGAGTCTGTAATGTCGGTCATGACCACGACGATGCTGTTGATGTTGTTCTGATCGTCGCGCATCGGGCTGAGATTGACGGAAAACTGGCCCGGGTGGCCGTTGGCTCGCACGATCTGCAATTCGAGGTTGTCGACCTGTCCGCCGCGCAGAATGGCCTGCAATGCGTCGGAGAGCGGACGCACGAAACCGGGAGCGGCCAATTCCAGCAGAGGACGCCCAAGAAGTTCACGCTGCTCGAAGCCGGCTTCGTACCAGCGACGGTTCGCGTAGCTGATCAGGCCGGCGGTGTCGGAAACCAGGATGAGGCTCTGCGTATTGCTGAGAATCTTGCCGGAGAAATCACGTTCGCGTTGCAGCTCCGATTGATAAGTGTGCAGGCCGGTGACATCGAGCATCAAGCCACGAATTTGCACGAGCCTTCCCAGATTGTCGTACATGCCGAAGGCATTGATGAGCACGTAGATGGGAGAGCCATCCTTGCGGCGAAGCGTGGCCTCGTAGTTCCGCATATTTCCGTGCTCTTCCATCGCCTGACTGTGGAGGAGCCGCTGCTCGGGAGAAAAGTAAATCTGCGTGGGGATATCGACCTGCAAGAGTTCTTCGCGGCTGGCATATCCGAACATGCTTACCAGCGCGTCGTTTACTTCGACAAAGCGGCCCTCGGGGGTACTGAAGAACAATCCCTCCTGAATATTGTCGAACAATTCGCGATAGCGGCGTTCCGCCTCGCGGCGGTCCGTGATGTCTTTCAGGACGTGAATGGTTTGCAGACTCTCGCCGGAGGCGCCGTGGACGCGGGAAGTGGAAACCAGGTAAGAGCGATCCAGCGCGGGATGAACAAAATCATCTGTTTCTTCGCCCCTGGGGCGGCAAAAGGGGCAGGAATAAAGCGTGGGTTCGCTGGTAAGGGCCAGCAGCGCCCGCATATTGACGCCGATCAACTCGCTGGGGCCGACCCCGATCATGGAAGCCAGGGATCGGTTCACGCGCAAGACTTTGTCATCTTCATCGTGCACCACGATCAGGTCGGTGATGGCGTCAAAAATTTCCATCCAGTGGCGATTGGCCTGTTCGATGCGAGTAAACAAGCGGGCATTTTCCAACGCCATGGCGGCGTGGCTGGCGATGGCTTCGAGCAAGTCTCGATCTTCGGCGGAGAGCGGCCGGGAGCGTCCGGAAAGGCAGAGCACACCCGCGAGGTCGCCCTTGGCCCCGGGAAGCCGTACCACGACACAATCGTTCCAATTCAGGCTCGAAGCCAATTCCGGACCAAGCAGATCGGTGGCAAAGCCGGAAACGATGGCATCGTCGTGCTGGCCAACCAGATCGGAAAGGGCCTGCGCCAAGCGCTGCTCCAGGGCGTGATCTTCGTTGCGCATGCGAACGTCGGCGGCTGGAGATTCCGCCCTGCGCTCGTAGCTCCGGGGGCTCTGGTCGCCCATGGGGCGACCCCGATGATCGGCAGGCGAAAGGACGGGCGGCGGAGCATCCTCGGCAACGCTGACCAGATTGCGATGGTCGGTCGGCGCGGGCGAGCCCGCGTGGGGCATCGGATGCAGGGCGACGGTGTGAAATCGTCCATCCTGGGACAAGGCCAGCGCTCCGGCGCGGGCTCCGGATAACTCCACGGCTCGCTCAACAAATTTGCGGGCGAAATCCGGCAGGCGCAACAGGCCGTCAATTTCGCGCGCCAGTCGAATCAAGACATCGGAGCGCCCGCGATTCAGTTCAGACTGGTGCAGGTTGTGAGCGACCTCGAGAACGATGGAAACTTGCGAGGCCAAGGCGCGAGCTCGGCGTATATCCTCGCGCGCGATGCCGGTCTCGTCAAGGCGGTCGAGAACTCCGAACATCCCGAGCACCCTGCCATCGGCCCCTTGCAGAGGGACGGCGAGGAGTTGACGGGCCTGGTAGCGTGCGATCATGTGCTGGTTGGCACCGGACTCCTGGCTGACGTCGTCGGACCAGAAAACTTCCTTGGCGCGCAAGGCGCGCGTGGCGATGCCCTCGGGAAAAATATGGTCGGCGCGCTGCGACTGTCCACGAACGACCACATGGCGCACGTGAAACTCGCCGTCTTCCAGCAGGCCAATGAAGCAACGTCCGAAGCCGAGGAAATCGGCAGCGCGCACGACGAAGGCTTGCAGAAAATGGTCCAGGTCACCACTGGAGCTGAGTTGGGATGAGATCTCGAGCAACTGGTGAAGCTCGCGCGCCTGGCTTTGCGCTGTGGAACACAATTCCGCATGAGCCATGGCGACGGCCCCGAAGCCGGCAACCGCGGCCACCAGCGATTTCTCTTCGGCGGTAAATACGCTGTCGGTTCGGGGATACACCAGGATCGCTCCTTGGGTACGCGCGGTGCGGAAAGGAGCGGCAATCAGCATGCCGGAGGAGATCACGCTGCCCAGCGAGTGCTGATCACTGCTGACCGAGATGGTGATGGCCTCTCCGGCCGAGACGGCACGTTGCGCCAGATCGGCGGCGAAGCGAATGGTCTGGCGATCATGCCGGGCACGGAATGAAGTAGCCAGCTGAGGAGTTTCAGCGGATACCGCACGTAGTTCGAAAGGTCCATCGCGACGCAGAAGAACCGAGACCAACCGGGTGCGCAGCAGAAGGCGGAGTCGATCGGCGAGCGCTTCGGTAACCGCATCCACGTCGGGAGTGCTGTGCAGAGTGGTAGCCACATCAGCCAGAATCTCGGCGTGACGATGTTCATCGCGTGGAACCTCGCCCAGCCGGCTCGCCTCCAGCAGACTGCCCAGCTGTCCTGCAAGGATCGTAGCCTTGGCGGCAAGTTCTTCGTTGAAGAAATTGTCCTCGGAATCATGCAGGAAAGCCGCCGTGCCGATGACTTGATCAAAGACCACCACCGGCGCCGCCATTAAAGACTGAGCGTGGAATTCCTGAGCCGCGGGAGAGGAAACGGAGCTGACGTGGTTAACAAAGATTGTGCGGCGGGAGCGCATCGCTTGCGCGGCAACGACACTTTGTTGGGGCAAGAGACGAAATCCGATGAAACGCTCGGCCAGCTTGCCGTTGGCTTGTTCGCCGACAAGTTCATCGCCCGGTTGACGCCGCCAGAAATACACCCCGGAACACTGAAAGAATTCGCGCGTAGCGCGGCAGAAGAGTTGGATTAGAGAAGGAGGATGGGAGCGTTGCGCAGCCTCAGCGGCAATCCGCAAGAGGAGCTTCTGGAACGCCTCATCGGAATCACTGTGCATCCGGACGTCGATCGTGGAATTGTCTCCCGCGCTCAGCGCATCCCCCGCTACCGACAAACGATTTCCCCGACTCTCATAAGTGATTGAATCTAATGGAAAACTAATCCCTCATCTCAATTTGAGTCAAGTGAAATGGGAGAGGGAGTGCCTAAGTGAGAAATCCCGACTGAAATCGATGTCGGGGCTCTCAGTTTGAGAATCATCCCCCAGTCTTACCAACATGAGACGCAGTGAATCCTCAGACGTACGTAGAGAACCATGTGACATTTGTATAAGTGCTGCCTTTGCATGCATTTGAGGGAGTGACTTTGGTTTTTTATAAAAGTGACGCATGGCCCCGGCGTTGCTCCGAAGCAGGCACCAGGCTTCTTGCCTTGGAGGACTTGTGTCTTTACGAAGGTTTGGAGCGGTATTGGCAATCGCTGCCGTGCTGGCAGGGCCTTCGACGGTTAGCCTTCGAGCTCAGGATTCTGACATCGAAGGGATGCGCCGGCCAAAAAGCAAAGTGCAGCCGGGCTATCCCGACTTGGCGCGCAAGATGAAAATCACGGGCACGGTGAAGGTGCAAGTGGTCGTGTCTCCGGCCGGCACGGTGAAGGAGGCAAAGATTCTAGGGGGACACCCGGTGCTGGCTAATGCGGCCCTGGAAGCAGCCAGGAAATGGCGGTTCGAACCGGCGGCGGAAGAAAGCACGGGCGTGGTGGATTTCAAGTTCGAACCTCATCAGTAGAACGGTGGGCATCGAGGCGGCCGGGAGGAAACGGCATGACGATCGGCAAAAAGCTCTACCTAAATTTCGGAATCATTCTCAGCATGGTGGTGGTGCTGTTTCTGGTGAACCTGGTCGCAGTGCACCGCGAACACGACGCCAAAGACGGTGCCAGCGCCTCGCTCAAGCTGGCAAACGCTACCAATGAGGTGCGCTTCCAGATGATGCAGAATCGCCTCTACCTGAGCAATTATCTGCTGAGCGGCGACAGCCGTGAAGTCGACCGGATGAATGAGGGGCTGCGCACCCTCGGCCTGAAATTGCAGGAGGGCAAGTCTCTCTCAAATTCCGACCAGGAGCGGGCGGCGCTGGACCGAGTAGATCAGTTGGAGCAGGCCTGGAGTAAAGAGTTTGCCCAGCCGCTGATTGAGAAGCGCAAAGATGTCGACTCCGGCAACGCGACCGTGGCGGAATTGCAGATTTACTACCTCCAAAAAGATGCTTCCTCCTGGGTAAAGAACTCAACGGACGCGCTGGATGTGGCGGACGGGGAAAACCGCAAGCTGGTGGAAGCCCGCAGAAAGTCGGATGAGACGGCAAGCACCTGGACCATTATGGCCGCGGTTGTCAGCACCTTGCTGGCTCTCGGGCTGGGCGTCGTGGTTGCGTTCACCACCGCCAAGTCGATCACCGGGCCGCTCACCAATCTGATGACGGTTTCCCGGCAGATTGGCGACACCGGCGACCTGGAACACAACATCGATGTAAACCGGCAAGATGAAATTGGAGAACTGGCGCGAACCTTCGCCAAGATGGTCACTTATCTCAAGGAGATGGCGGGCGTCTCTGAATCCATTGCTGGCGGAGATCTCACCCTTGAAGTCAAACCACGCTCTCCGCACGACACGCTGGGTAATGCTTTCGCGCGCATGGTGGAAGGTCTGGCGCGACTGGTGCGCAGCGTGCGTGACGCTTCCGCCCAGGTGGCAACCGCATCCGGCCAGGTGGCGAATGCTTCCGACGATTCTGCGAAGGTCGGATTGCAGGCATCCTCGGCCATTGATGAAGTCACCAGCACCATGCATGAGATGAGCGTGAACGTGCAGAACATGGTGAAGAGCACGCAGGTGCAGGCTTCCAGCGTGAGCGAGACTTCGGCCTCCATCGATCAGATGGTGGCTTCGATCCAGCGCGTGGCCGACACGGCCAAAGTGCTGCTCGATATCTCCAACCGCTCACGCGAAGAAGTGCATAGCGGCATTACCACGATGGAGAAGGCCACCGACGGCCTGAACCGCATCAACGCGACCATTACCAGCTCCGGAGAAATCATCGGAGCTCTGGGACAGCGCGCCGATGATATCGGAAAGATCATCGAAGTCATCGACGACCTGGCGGAACAAACCAACCTGCTGGCGCTGAACGCAGCCATTGAGGCGGCGCGGGCCGGCGAGCATGGGTTGGGATTTGCGGTGGTGGCCGACGAAGTGCGCAAGCTGGCGGAAAAATCGGCACAGTCGACCAAGGAAATCTCCGAACTGATTCAAAGCATTCAGAAGGAGGCGCGCAAGGCTGTCGAGAACATGGACCGCTCGACCGGCATCGTGAACGAAGGCCTGGATCTGGGCGGAGAGCTGAACGCGGCGCTGCGCAAGATTTCAAACGTGGTGACCGAGGTCTACAAGTTCGCGCAGGAGATCGGCGCAGCCACCAACGAACAGTCCCACGGTTCGTCGCAGATTGCCCGCGCTACGACGCGTTTGAACGAGATCACGCACGAAATCAACTCCGCCGTGGAGGAGCAAGCCTCGGGAGCGCAGGCCGTGGTGAAAGCCATGGAGCGGATGCGCGAATTGGTGCAGCAGTCGACCTCCGGATCCACCGAGCTGGCGGCTTCCGCCGAACAGATGTCGAAGATGTCGCGCGGCCTGCTCGATTTCATGGATCGCTTCACGCTGGATGAGTCGGTGTCACGGCCGGCGGCGCCGGAAGAGAAACATTTCAACGCGCACCGTGCCACCGCGGGATCGCGTTACTAGAAACGTCATCAGGAGCTACCGGGAACGGCGATGAGTCGCGAACTCCATATCGTGGGCTTCCAGATCGGGCGCGAGACCTATGGCGTGCCGATCACATCCTTGCATGAAATCGTGCGCGTGCCGGAGATCACCGCCGTCCCCGATGCGCCAGAATATCTGGAGGGCGTGATTAATCTTCGCGGCAAAATTGTTTCCGTCATGGACCTGCGGAAGCGCTTCGGCATCCAGCAGACCACGCTGAAAAAAGGCAACCGGATTCTAGTCGTGGAGCACTCCGGAAGGCTCGCGGGATTGATCGTGGACTCGGCGTCCGAAGTGGTGAAGATTCCCTGCGAAGACGTGGAGGCGCCGCCCGCGGCATTTCAGGAGGGCGGCCTGAACTGTGTCACCGGATTGGGGAAAGTCAAAGGCCGGCTGATCGTATTGCTCGACATGAGCAAGTTGCTGGCTCCGGCGAGCTTGCTGCTCTCGAAAGTGAACGCGGAGGGCAAACCAGCCAAGGCCGAAGCACGAGCGGCGGCCAAGTGATGCGACGGGAGTGCCTGATGGAGTCCGATTCGAGCCACAGGCGCACAGGACAAGGGAAAGCATGAGCTCATTCGGAGCGGCACCGGCGCCCATCTTGACGGAGGCGGAACTTCGCCTTCTGCAGACGCTCGTGTACCAGGAGTGCGGCATGCATTTCGATGAGCGCCGCACGCATTTCCTGCAAGATCGCCTGCTGAAACGATTGCGGGAATGCAAGGCAGATTCCTTCTACGCCTACTATCGTCTGCTGATCAGTCAGGATGGCAAGACGGAACTCGCCAAATTGGTAGAAAACCTGACGGTGAATGAAACCAGTTTCTTCCGGCACAAGGCGCAACTGGATCTGTTCCAGAAGCATGTGCTGGAGGATCTGCTTAAGCGGAAGCAAGCGCACCGGGAATATTCCATTCGTATCTGGAGTGCGGGCTGCTCCACCGGGCAAGAGGCCTACACCCTGGCCATGATGTGCGTCGACTCCCTGGCTTACTACTACCTGCGCAATCCATTGCCGGTTGAAATCGCCTTGCCCAAGCCGCTGATCCCGCCGCCGTGGCGGGTGGAAATCCTGGCCAGCGACATTAGTTACTCCGTATTGCGAACTGGACAGGAAGGCGCCTACAACGAGCACCAGATGGGAACCGTGGACTACGGCTTCCGCTTGCGCTACTTCGACAAGATTGGCGACCGCTACGTGATCAAGAAGACGCTCAAAGAGATGGTTCATTTCGATTTCCATAACCTGAAAACCGAGTACCTGCCGCAGCGCAACGACGTCATCTTCTGTCGCAACGTGATGATGTATTTCGATCAGGCAGAACAGAAGCGTCTCGTCGAAAAATTTTATCGCTGCCTGAATCCCGGCGGCTATCTCTTCGTGGGACATGCGGAAAGCCTCCTCGGCCTGACCGACAAATTCCAGATGGTGCACCGCGATAGCGGGACGGCGTATCAGCGGATCGAGGTGCGAGAGTGACGGATTTCCCCGACGACCGCGGACTGGAGCTGCGAGAGTTGTTCTTTGAAACCTCGCAGGAATTGCTGCAGGCGCTGAACGAAGAATCTCTGAAACTGGAAAAGCAACCGGGCGATGAGGAGATCGTGCGTTCGATCCGCCGGACGGTTCACACGCTGAAGGGCGATTCGGCGGCCTGCGGGCTGCGCGAACTCAGCGAGTTGGCGCACCACTTTGAGGACGCGCTTTCCATGGAAGCTGCCGGCGCGCATGCGGCGGTGGCGGAGATCGCTCTTGCGGCGGCGGATGTTTTCGCGGCCATGCTTGCCTCCTACCACGACGGAAGCCCGATGCCCGCAACCGACGCTCTGCGCCGGAGAATCGACGAGCTTACCTCTGCGCCCGCCACCAAGACCTCACGGCGCAAGAAAAAAACCTCCGAATCGAATCGGACGTCAACCACGGATCTGAAGGCAAGCAAAGATTGGACGGAGGCGGAGAAGCGCGCCATCGCGGAGGCGCAGAGCGCCGGCCTGGCGCTTTATGACGTCGTGGTAAAGATCGATCCTCACTGCACCATGCCGATCGCGGCACGGCAGCTGATCCAAAATGGAATCAGCGGGGCCGGCCAGGTCCTGGTGGTACGGCCCGGGGCTAAAACGGCGGCGGCCACCAAGCAGGTTGAATTCGTATTGGCCACTTCGCAGTCCGAGGAGCAGATCGCAGCCAAGTGCAGGATTCCGACCATCGCCGGGGATGTGAGCATCGTCTTGCTTGCGGCCCGAAGCGCTGCTTGGGCTTCGGCGGAAGTCAACCCGACGCCCCCAACATCCTCGGCCGAACCCGCAAGGCTGGAAGATCCGGCAGCTCAGGCTCCGGCAGTCGCGTTCTCGGGGACTCCACTTCCGGCGACAACGGTCCCAGTCGAACCCCGTTCGGTCGAGGCTCAGAGTTGGGGGCCGGAATCGGCGGCGCAGGCGGTCACGGAAAACATTCTGCGGGTGGAGGCGGGAAGAATCGATAGCGTCCTCAACCTGGTCGGAGAACTCATCATTGGCAAGTCGATGCTGCAGCAAGCGCTGAACGAGTTCGGCAAACGTTATCCCAAGGAACTCCTGCGCGGAAAATTCGCCGATGCCATGGCTTTCCAGTCAAGAGTATTGAATGACTTGCAGCGCTCGGTCATGAAAATCCGCATGGTCCCGGTGGATCAATTGTTCCGCCGCTTTCCCCGCATTGTGCGCGATGTGGCGCGACAGTGCGACCGCGAAGTGGATCTCGAAGTCAGCGGACAGGAGACCGACCTAGACAAAGGCATTCTGGACGCCATCGCCGAACCGCTCACCCATCTCGTCAGAAACGCCGTCAGCCACGGCATTGAACCTGCAGAGCAACGCCGAGGCCTGGGCAAGCCTCCGCGCGGAAAGATCCGGCTGAACGCACTTCATCAGGGCAATCAAGCGGTGGTCGAGATCAGCGACGATGGTCGGGGAATCGATGCGCAGAAGATCCGCTCGAAGGCCATCGAAATCGGAATGATCAAGGCGGAAGAAGCCGCGCGCCTGAGCGAAGCCGAAACCGTGGAACTCATCTTCCGACCGGGATTCAGTACGGCCGAAGAAGTTACAGAGGTTTCCGGCCGTGGAGTCGGAATGGATGTGGTGCAAAGCGTTCTGCATCGGCTGAAGGCCACGATTCACATTGAGACTCGTCCCGGCCAGGGCACAACCTTTCGCCTCAAGCTGCCGCTCACGCTAGCGATTATCAAAGCCCTCCTGTTCTGGGTGGAGGGGCGCCTGTACGCCATCCCGCTGAATGCAGTGAGCCAGATTGCCCGCACCACGGAAGCCGAAGTTCATCAGGTGGATAACTACGAAGTTTTGCAATTGCGCAACCAAGTGCTCCCCTTGCTGCGGCTGGGACGCCCGGCAACGACGGCGGGCGACCGGAAGGCCAGCAAGCTTTTCGTTCTCGTGATCATGGTTGGAGAAAAGAAATACGGGCTGATCGTCGACTCATTGGAGGGAGAAGAAGAATTAGTCATCAAGGCTTTGGACGATCAGACCTTCGCTACCGATTTGATAAACGGGGCTTCCATCCTGGGAAACGGAAAGGTTGTCCTGATCCTCAATCTGCCGGCCGTGGTGGAACACGTAGCGCGTTCACGCCCGCAAGAAGCGGGCATGACGAACTTTGGACTGTTGCTGAACCATGACGACCGAACGCGCCTGGCCTATCGTGCGGCTCCCGGAGGCCGGGCATGAACAAAGTACGCGTGCTGGTAGTGGACGATTCCGCGCTGATGAGAAAACTGATTCCGCAGATGCTCGCGGCGGACGGATCCATCGAAGTGGTGGGAACCGCGATGGATGGCACTTTCTGCCTGAAAAAGATCGAAGAGCTGCACCCCAACGTGGTCACGTTAGATCTGGAAATGCCGGGCATGAACGGCATCGATACGTTAAAGGAAATCATGCGCCGTCATCCGTTGCCGGTAATCGTGGTCAGTTCGCATTCTACCGAAGGAGCCGCCATCACATTCAAGGCGCTGGGGCTGGGCGCTTTCGATTTCGTGACCAAGCCGCAGGACGCGTCGGTGCACATGGCGGATGCTACGCGCCAGTTGATCGCGAAAGTGAAAGCGGCCGCCGATGGCAAGGTCGTTCGTCCCGGAGTCGTGCCGGCGCCGCTGCTGCGGCAGGAAAAGATTGAGCCTTCAAAATACGCACTGGCGCCGACCAGGACAGTGGCGATCGGAATCTCAACCGGAGGACCGCAGGCTCTCGAGTTCCTTCTGGCCCAACTTCCGCCCGACTTTGCGGGAACGATTCTGGTGGTGCAACACATGCCGGAGGGCTTCACCGATATGTTCGCGCGCCGTCTCGACGAGTTGTGCAGCCTGCGGGTAAAGGAGGCGCAATCCGGCGATGTGCTGCAGGCCGGACGTGTGCTGATTTGTCCCGGAAGCCGGCACATGACGGTAAAGCGGCTGCCCCTGGGCGACGTTGTGGTTCTGAATGACGATAGCCCAGTGAACGGGCACCGTCCCAGTGTCGACGTGCTGTTCCGCAGTGTTGCGGATCAATTTGGGCGACTCGGCGTCGCCGTGTTGATGACCGGCATGGGAGATGACGGAGCCGAAGGCCTGGGCGCGGTGAAAAAGTCGGGGGGGATGACGATTGCACAGAATGAAGAATCCTGCGTGGTCTACGGCATGCCGAGAGCTGCCGTCGAGCGCGGCTATGCCACGCGGGTTGTGGCTTTGGACGTGCTTTCCTCCACGCTACAAGCGCTCTGTGGCCGCAGTGAGAGCCATGGAGATAGCGGCGGGGCGAAAAAGTCTTTTCGCGCCACGCCGTAGGGGGAGTTTTTTGGGCCGGCAGTGAGCCCGCGGGTTGGTGACTTGAGTCATCTGGCAGGCGAGAGACTGCCGTGTTGAAATTGGAAAGGGAGATTGCTATGGAACAGTTTGCTCCAGTGAGACGCAGCAAGGACGGCCAGGCGGTCCGGTACCTGATTGTGGACGATTCGGTATTCGCCCGCAAAAACCTGGCACGCATGATTGAAAACTTCGGTGGACAGTTGGCGGGCGAGGCCGGCGATGGGTTGACGGCGATCAGCGAATTCGATCGCACACACCCCGACATCGTGCTCATGGACATCACCATGCCGCAGATGGAAGGCATCGAGGCCGCTGAGAAGATCGTGCAGGCTCATCCGGAGGCCCGCATCGTGATGGTGTCCTCAGTGGGTTACCAGGAAAACATTGTCGCTGCCTTACAGCGTGGAGCGCGCCATTTCGTGCAGAAGCCGGTGAAGGCGGAAGTGCTCTACGAAGTCATCAAGTATGTGATGGGAGAAGATGGCGCCGTGGTGAACGCGGCCGGCGCGGGAGTTTAATCCATGAAGATGGAGCTAATTCAGCCTTTCATCAACGCCGCCGACGCCGTGCTGTCGCAAGGCCTGCAGGGCACCACCAAGGTGGCCAACCTCTCGATGGAGGAGGAAGCCTATCGCCGCAAAGGTGTGGCTGGCATGGTAGCCCTTACCGGCGACATTGAAGGGCGCATCATTCTGGACCTGGAGCCGCAAACCGCATTGCGAGTAGCCAGCCATTATGCGGGCGCCGACCTGCCCGAGTCCGATGGACTCATCAAAGAAACGATCTACGAACTGGCGAACCAGGTAGTCGGCAATGCGATTTGCGCGCTGAACGATCAGGGATTTCACTTTCGCGTGCATCCTCCGTTACTGCTGACGTCTTCCGAGGGAGACAAAAGCAGTGAAGACGTCGAGGCGCTGGTGATTTGCTTCGAAACCTCGCTCGGCGACGTTTTCATGAACGTCGCGCTGCGCTACAACAAGCAGCGTATGGCTGACCACGCTGCTATGGGACGATCTTAAACAACCGCGATCCAGAGTTCTGTCCCTCGAATTTCCTCTCATCCCGCCGCCGGCGTTCGCGGTGGATTTTTCCGCGCAGCTCCCGATTAAGCTCTAGAAAATAAAAGCGCCGGAGAATATCGGGATCATCTTAATCTCGAGCTAGCAGCGACCATTGCCGCCCTGGATTCTCGCCGAACTCTTTGGCGGGATCGGCGAACCTTTTCAGTTCAGGATATTTCTGGATCAGCGTGGGAGGAGCCAACCCCCGCTTCCCCCTGATCATCGTTTGCAGCTCCAGCGCATTCACGCCGGCTTTGCTTTCGAAGTGATTATTGGTGATCACGTAGGTCGTTTGCGCCCGCCGGGCGACACTCTCGATCCTATCTTTCCACTTCGCGAGCTCTCCCTCGCTATAGAGATAGTTGTAGCGATCGTTACGATGATCGGAATCGAACCACTGCTCATAGTTTCGACCGTGGAGGCGGATGTAGCCGATCGATCCCGTCACATGCTCGGTAGGCGCCAACGATCGTCCGATCACGGGCTGGTCGATATTGCAGAAGCCGACATTCGTGTGGGCGAACGCAGCTAAGGTTTCAGCATTGTTCCAACTGGAATCACGCACTTCGACTGCGCACGGGTACTCGATGAACTGCCGCAGCAGGCGGTCAAGGTATTCCCGGTTGAGGGGAGTGTTCCGGAAGGACACCGGGAATTGGATGAGCAGAGCACCCAGCCGACCTTCGCTGGCAACGGCATCGAGACCCTCTCGGGTGCGGATTTCGTCTTCGTCCGTAGGCCGAATACTGGCGGCAGAGGTCGGCTGCATCGCCGATCCGGGCGAGTGAGTGAAGGCGCGGTAGAGTTTCGCAGTGAAGAGAAAATTCTTGTTTACGGCTGCGACTTTGCGGCACCACAGCTTCGCCAGTTCCGGCTTCAGTGGCCCGTAAAAAGATGTGTTGATCTCCGTGGTATCGAAGAAGCGCGCCAGGTACTCCAGCGGATGCTGCTGGCGCCGCTGCATGCCCGGAGGATAGAAGATCCCGTCCCAGTCTTTGTAAGACCAGCCAGCGGTGCCGATGCGAACCTGAGGTGATTTTTCCTGCACAGAAAGTTCCATGGGAAACCGCGCAGACGGAGGGCAAAGAAAGGTTAGCACATGCAGGAATTCTATTCGTCAATCGAGGGTCAGCACCACCCAGTACACGCCCGAAGGATAGCTCGCGGTATGCGCGTAACAGGCACCCACCGAGAAGGTCGACCGATGCGGGCTGACCAGCACGCGACTGGCATTTGCCGGCAGGGTTTCCGGGTGAAGGCTGGTGTAGGTGAGTACGTTGTAGCGTTGCGCAAGCTGATGAATGGGCGGGGTGCCGAGTCTGTCCGCCTGTGCCATCGAGCAGGCGGCATCGTCCGCAGTCGGCAGGTCGCGGCGGACCAAGTCCGGTTGACCGGACTGGTGCCGCGCTTGTTCCAGAGCCACGGCAACTCGGCTTTTTACTTCGGCGGCGGAATAACTGGGCAGGGCATGGCCGAAATCTTCCACCATGTACAACCGGTTTCCGCTACGGATGACACCCAACCCGATGACGTTGTAAGCCGGGTTAAGCAGGTTTTCGCGATGGGGAGGGGAGAGCATCAAATGTCGCTGCGCCTGGGCAGCGTCGAAGTCCAGCGCAACGTTTTCCGCTTCCTGTTCAAGTTGCGTGCGCGTTGCGGCCGCCAGACGCTGAGGGAGGGAGGGCTCATCGACAAACTGATGCGAAAGTTGCTGCGCCGCAAACATCGCTTCCGCGTGCGCGCGAGCAGCACGGCTCAATCCGGCATCAAGGACGAGCGTCGGCGCGCCGGCTTGCGATCGCGCTTGATTTGCCAAATCCAGAAGCTGCCGTTCCGCTTCGAGATCGTAGTCGAGGACGGGGATGTTGGGAGAACTTGCGGACGCCGGAATCAACGTTAAATACTGGGCCGGCTCCTCTCCGCCGTTCGCATTGCGCCTGGAAGCCGCCATCACTCGAGCCGAAGGCGGCATCGCAACGGCGCTCATTCCCAGAAGAAGTGCAATGGAGAAACGTCTGCCAGTCGATCTCTTACCCGCTGATCCAAGAGTCCTTAGCATTAGCTTGCGCCAACACGATTCGATCCTGGAGGGAGTTAAGAACTCAGGCTCAAACTTGCTTTGCAGGTTCTAGGCTAGAATCAGAATTTCAGCTTGAGAAGTTACCTTCGCTATGGAACTAGGTATTGGTGGGGTCATTGGCCTGTTGTTTGGCAGCGCGATTGCATGGCTGGCGCTACGCTCGCGAAGCGCCGCACTGCACGCACGCTTGAGCTTGATGGAAAAGGAATTAGCGGCTGCAAAGGCCGATCTGGCGGGGCTTCACCAGGCTCACACGGAATTGGTAGCGGGTAAAGCCAGGGCGGAATCCGCTCTGGACACTGAACGAAAGACCAGCAACGAAAAGATCGAGTTAGTCACGCGCGCCAGCGAAGAATTGCGAAACGCCTTTAAAGCCCTGGCGGCGGATGCCTTGAAGAGCAACAATTCGTCCTTTCTGGTGATTGCGGAAGAAACGTTAAAGCGCTTCCAAAGTCAGGCCCAAGGCGACCTCGACGCTCGCCAGAAGGCCGTCACGGACATGGTTGCCCCGGTGCGAGATTCTCTTAATAAGGTGGATGCTCAGATTCAGCAAATGGAAGTGGCCCGCGGCGACGCTTATGGCGAATTGCGGGCTCAGGTTCAGTCGCTGATCACTACGCAAAAAGAGTTGCAGTCGGAGACCGGCAATCTGGTGCGGGCGCTGCGCACGCCAAACGTGCGCGGGCGCTGGGGCGAAATTCAACTGCGGCGCGTGGTCGAAATCGCCGGCATGCTTCCCTATTGCGACTTTGCCGAGCAGGAATCGGTCACGACCGAGGGCGGAAGATTGCGCCCGGATCTGGTGGTGAAGTTGCCCGGCGGCAAACAGGTTGTCGTGGACGCCAAAACCCCTTTGCAGGCATTCCTCGACGCCTTCGAAACCACCGACGAAGAGACCCGGCGCGCGTGCCTCACGAATCATGCACGGCAGGTTCGCGATCACATGAATACGCTCAGCGGCAAGAAATACTGGGAGCAGTTTGACGCGACTCCTGAGTTTGTCGTGATGTTTCTTCCTGGCGAAACATTTTTCAGCGCTGCGCTGGAACAAGACTCCGGATTGATCGAACATGGCGTCCTCAGCCGCGTTATTCCGGCATCGCCGACTACGCTGATCGCTCTACTAAAAGCGGTGGCGTACGGATGGAATCAGGAGAAACTGGCGGGCAATGCGCAGCAGATCAGCGCGCTGGGCAAGGAACTTCACGACCGCCTTCGCCTGCTTGCGGGGCATATCACGTCCGTCGGCACCGGACTTGACCGCGCCGTCGAAGCCTATAACAAAGCCGTCGGATCGCTGGAAAGCCGGGTGCTGGTTTCAGCACGCAAGTTTGCGGAGTTGGGCGCGTCGGTTGCCGACGACATTCCAGAACTCGATCCGATCGAGACTACCTCGCGGGCGCTCTGCTTCGATTGGGAAGAAGACAACCTTCCCCCGGAAACGACTGAGCATCAACCGAAGACGGGCTGAGCGAAGGTCTCGCCGACCTTGGCTCTAAATCAGCTGAGAAAAAACCAGTCTCAGACCTTCCGCATCCGTTCAGCATTTCGTTGGCCGTTCCCCTGATGCTTGAGCCGTCGTCCTCGTGCGAAGGGCTGTTGATACTCAGCGCCCGGGATCCCAGAGCAACGAAGAGCGCGCCCTGAAGGCGGGTGCCACGACATTTTTTCCGAGGCCGGCGGACCATGACGAATTGATGAATGCGATTCGGCGAAGCCTCCCTACCGGATCAATCGCAAACGGCGCCTTGGCCGTGCTGGAATCTCAGACTGTCGGCGAAATCAAACCACCGATTCCGGGTCCCGGCGACGAACGAAGCATGATCGCGGGAAGGGTTGCAGTTGCTCGCCAGAACCGGCAATTCGCTTCCTTGGTTTCACCTTGCGGACAACGGAACGCTTCTTTATCAAAAAGCTAACTCCCTGTTCCGCAGCCAGATACAGAATTTCACAGAAACATCCAAAAAGCCGTAATCGCTGTTCGGAAATCCATTTATAATCCCCGAAGTGCTGTGAATGCTGTAGTTAAGCGTCTCCTACGCTGGATAAGACATGGCAGCGAAGTTGCTCATCGAAGATCGGCGGGACGTGATTGCCACGCCTCTCCAACCCACTACGGGTTCGGAATCGCCGCCGAAGCCCATGAATCGGGAAAGCCAAGTCCGTTTCGTTGCCGTCCTTTTGTTCTTGTTGACCGTAGCAGCAGTAGTGTTCGCCGGCTTCAATTTCGAAGCCGAGTTGAAGGTTTCCGTTCCTGACGACGGAGTTTGGTGGGTCGAACACGAGGGCCGACTCACAGCCGACCGCGTTGACCCCACCGGCCCAGGTGCCAAGAGTGGCATCAAATCGGGCGATCAACTGATTTCCGTCAATGGCCAAGAAGTGCGGAATATTTCCGCGCTGGAGCGCCGGCTTTACCAGAATGGTGTCTGGTCGAAGGCCGCGTATTCCCTGCTCCGACAGGCGGTTCCGCTAGATTCCAGCGTAATTCTGGTTCCGGCGGAACGTTCGTTAAGCAACTGGCTGCGGCTGATTGCGCTCATCTATCTCGGCATCGGCCTCTACGTATTGCTTCGCCGCTGGACGGCTCCGGGATCCACCCATTTCTATATTTTCTGCCTCGTCTCCTTCATCGCATACTCTTTCAAATACACCGGCAAGCTGAACGATTTCGACTGGACCATTTATTGGGGCAATATCGCCGCCGGAGTGTTGCAGCCTGCGCTGTTTCTTCACTTCGTTCTGACTTTCCCGGAAAAGCGCCTGATTGTACGCAAGCATCCCTGGTTGTTGTCGTTGGTCTACGTGCCCGGGGCGATCCTGCTGGCGATCCACGTCAGCGCCATGCGATGGCTGCAGGCAAGCGAGCGGCTGCGCTGGAACCTCGATCGCATGGAAATGTCGTACGGATCACTGTTCTTTCTGGCCGCCGCCACGGTCCTCTGGTACAGCTACCGGCGCGCCAGCACGACGATTCTGCGGCAGCAACTGAAGTGGGTCACTCGCGGCACCATCCTGGCCATCATTCCCTATTCTCTTTTTTATGTCATCCCATACCTGATGGGATCGCTCCCGGGCGCGACGATGAAGATCTCCGCGCTTTCCCTGGCCCTGCTACCGCTCACTTTCGGCTATGCCATCTTCCGCTATCGCTTGATGGATGTGGACCTCATCTTCAAGCGTGGCGTTGTTTACACACTGGCGGCCGCGATCGTGGTGGGAATGTATTTCGGGCTGGTGGCCGGCGTAGCTGAACTGGTGCACATGCGCCAGCCCAGCACTGGACCCGTGGGCCTGATCCTTGCCGTCGTGGTCACTGCGCTGCTTTTTGATCCCGTGCGGAAGTGGATCCAGGATCGCATCGACCAGTTTTTTTATCGCACCCGCTATGACTACCGCCGCACCCTGCTCGAGTTCGGACGCGAACTCAGTTCGGAGACGGACCTCAACGCCATGCTCTCCTCGTTGATGGACCGGCTGTCCCGCACCCTCGCCGTCGATCACATGGCGATCTTCCTGGCCGGGGAACAGCCGGAGCGGTTCGTGCTGGCCAAAGCCTTCGGCCTGACCGCGCCCGGCAGCCTCGATCTTTCCTTCCTCGCTACCCCCCGGCCGGAGAGTGCGGGTCATCTCTTCTTCGAGAATACCCACCAAGTCCCACGCGAGAGCCCGGGTGCGCAACAGACCATCGCCCGTCTGGACCTGAACTATTACATCCCTTGTCACGCGCAGCAGAAAACCATCGCCGTGCTGGGCTTGGGCAAAACCACGCAGGGCGACTTCCTTTCCAGCGAAGACATGGAACTGCTTGAAACCCTGGGCGGTTATCTCGGCATCGCCATCCAGAACGGGCAGCTTTATGCCTCGTTGCAACAGAAAGTGGCGGAGTACGAACGTCTGAAAGATTTCAACGAAAACATCGTCGAATCGATCAACGTCGGCGTGATGGCGCTCGATATGGAAGATCGCATCGAAAGCTGGAACGCGCAGATGGAGGTGATGTATGCGGTACCGCGGTGGCAGACTCTGACGCAGCCGCTCCGGGCGATCTTTCCGGCCGAGTTTGTCGACGAGTTCTATCGCACACGGCAGGACGCAGGCATCCACAACCTGTACAAGTTCCGCCTGAAAACACCAGCCGGCGAAGTCCGCAGCGTGAATGTGGCGATCGCGCCTCTCGTGACGCGCACGTTCGAGGTCATCGGCCGGCTAATCATCATGGACGACATTACGGAGCGCATCGAACTCGAGGCTCAGTTGTCCCAAGCCGATAAACTTTCATCGATTGGATTGCTCGCAGCCGGCGTAGCGCACGAAGTCAACACACCCCTGGCCGTGATCTCCTCCTACACCCAGATGCTGTCGAAGCAACTGCAGGGTGATCCACAGAAGTCCGGGCTGCTGGAGAAAATCACGCGGCAAACTTTCCGCGCCTCTGAAATCGTAAACAACCTGCTCAATTTCTCTCGCACCAGCGGCAGCGAAATCGGAAATGTGGACGTGAATAAAGTAATCTCTGACACCCTCGCCCTCCTGGAACATCAGTTCAAGGTGGCGAAAGTAGAAGTGGAGAACGCGCTCGCGCCCAAATTGCAGACCATTCAAGGAAATCCTGGAAGACTGCAACAAGTGTTTCTGAATCTGTTTCTCAATGCCAAAGACGCTATGCCGGGCGGGGGCAAACTACGCATCGCGACCATGAACGGGGACAGCGTCAGCGTTTGTGTTTCCGATACCGGATCGGGTATTGCGCCCGAGCACATTCAGCGCATCTACGATCCCTTCTTCACCACCAAGACTTCGCCTCGCGAGGGCCAGGGCCGTGGCACCGGCCTCGGTCTTTCCGTCACCTACGGCATTATTCAGGAACATGCGGGCAAGATTCGGGTGGAGAGCCATCCCGGTACCGGGACCACCTTCACTCTGGATTTCCCATTGAGCAGGAAAGCGATTCATGCCTAAACATTTCTTAGCCAAAACCATCGCGTGTAGACCTGGCTGTTCTAAGCAGAATTTCATTGAGGTCGATTATGTCTGAAGCGGCAGTAATTTCTGGCGCGGGATTAAACGGCAATCCCGGTTTGGCCGGCGCAGTTCTCATCATTGACGATGAGGCTGAAATTCGTGAGTCTCTGCAGACACTGTTGGAGCTCGAAGGCTTCGCTGTGGAAACCGCAGGCAGTGGCGAAGCGGGATTGCAGCGCATCGGTGAACATCCCTTCGACTTGATCCTGCTCGACCTAACGCTGCCTGGCCGCAACGGCATGGAGATCCTGGCTGAAATCCGCTCCCACGAAACCGGACTGCCGGTCATCATGATCACCGCCTTTGGCACGGTGGAAAACGCCGTGCGCGCCATGCAGGGCGGTGCCGTCAACTTCGTCCAAAAGCCATGGGACAACGAGAAGCTTCTGGCCGACGTGCGCGCCGCCGTGGGATGGCGACGCGCAGCGGAAGAGAATGTACAACTCAAGCGCGCCCTAAAGCAGCGCTACAACTTCGAGAACATTGTCGGCAAGAGTGAGCCGATGCTGAAGATCTTCGACCTCGTCGCCCAGGTTGCCAACAGCCGGTCCACCGTGCTGCTGCAGGGCGAAAGCGGGACGGGCAAGGAGATTATCGCAAAAGCCTTGCATCTGAATTCTCCGCGCCATGACCGGCCGTTTGTTCCGGTCAATACCGGCTCGATGCCCACCGACCTGTTGGAGTCCACACTTTTTGGCCACGTGAAGGGCGCATTCACCAGCGCCATTGCCTCCAAAAAGGGCCTATTTGAGATCGCGGATCGCGGCACTTTATTTCTCGACGAAATTGCCACCATGAGCCTCGAGACCCAGGCCAAGATTCTCCGCGTGCTGCAAGATCGCAGGTTCATGCATCTCGGCGGAGTGCAGGAGATTCAGGTCGATGTGCGCATCATCGCCGCCACCAACATCGACCTGCGGCAGTTGGTGCGGGAAGGACGATTCCGCGAAGATTTGTTCTACCGCTTGAATGTAATCACGATTGATCTACCCCCCTTGCGTCAGCGCCGCGAAGACATTCCTCTGCTGGTGCAATTTTTTCTGAAGAAATATGCCGAGGAAAATGATCGTCCGGTGCGCCGAATCACGCCCGAAGCCCTGCGGCCCTTGCTGTCCTACTCCTGGCCGGGCAATGTGCGCGAACTGGAAAACGTGATCGAGCGCGCCGTTGTGCTCTCTTCCGGAACCGAAGTCACCATCGACCTGCTGCCGGACAATCTGCTGGGACGGGGCTCCTCGCTGACGCTGCACGATCCTGCCACGGATGCGTCGCTGTTTGAAATCGTGGAAGATGTCGAGAAGCGCATCATCGGTGACATGCTGGAGAAGTGCAACTGGAATCAGACCGAAGCCGCCGAACGTTTCAAGGTCCCGCTCTCCACGCTCAATCAGAAAATCCGCCGGCTGAATATCGAGATCAGGAAAAAAACACGGGGATAAACCAAGGGTGCGGTTCACTTCTTCGCTGCGACCTGACGCCCACACCCTTCTCTGCTATAGTTCGAAAAAGCGCGGCGCGAGCCGGCTCGCCTCCCAACCAGAATGGAACTGACCTCGCCCACCGATTTCGCCAAAAGCAAAGTCCAGATCGTTCAGGATTACGTCCTGTTTTCCTTCCAGGCAGTCGGCAATCTCTTCCGCAAACCGCTCTACCTCGTCGACATGCTGAGCCAGGCCGATACGATCGGCGTGGGCTCTTTGCCGATCGTCGTGCTCACTGGCTTTTTCACCGGAGCCGTGCTGGCGCTGCAAGCCTCGAATACCCTGGAGCGTTTCGGATCGATCACTCTCGTCGGCCAACTGGTCTCAACGTCAATGGTTCGCGAACTGGGTCCCGTACTCACCAGCCTGATGGTCGCCGGCCGTAATTCTTCTGGCATGGCCAGTGAACTGGGATCGATGGTGGTCACCGAGCAAATCGACGCCATGCGTGCCCTAGGCACCGATCCCATGAAGAAACTGGTCACACCGCGCATCGTAGCGACAGTCTTCATGTTGTTCTTTCTGGCCATCATCTCCGATCTCGTCGGTTTGATCGGCGGCCTCGCAATCGCCAAACTTTTGTTGCGGCTCGACGCCCGCCAGTACTGGTCCAACGCCTGGGAGACACTTGTATTTCAAGATGTGTTCATGGGTTTGATCAAGCCTGTGATTTTTGGTTTCATCATCGCCACCATTGGCTGTTTCTACGGAATGAACGCGCGCGGCGGCACGCAGGGCGTGGGCCGCGCCACGACCCAGGCCATGGTGGCTGCTTCGGTGCTGATTCTGGCGATGGATTTAATTGTGACCCGCCTCCTGATGGCTACACTGTCTTATCACTAACATCATGTCTGCCCCGACTTCGCCTCTCGATTCCGCCGCGGCTCAACCGAAAGATAATTTTGCACCGGCCATCATCTTTGAAGACGTAACCCTTGCGTTCGATGATAACGAAGTGCTCCGCGGAGTTTCCTTTCGTCTGCCTCGGGGCGAGACGAAAGCACTGTTCGGCGTCGCGGGTTCCGGCAAAAGCCTGATTCTCAAACTGGCGATGGGACTGATCCGCCCGGATTCGGGTCGCATCGTTGTCTTGGGTCAAGACGTTACCCAGATGAGTGAGGATGAACTTTTCGAGTTGCGCGGGAAGATCGGTATGGTCTTCCAGGAGAGTGCTCTCTTCGACTCGCTCACGGTACGCGAAAACGTTGCCTACCGGTTAATGGAAGAGCACGGGGTTTACGACGACAAGATCGATCGCAATGTGCGCGAGGTATTGCGCTTCGTGGAACTGGAGCACACGCTGGACCTGTATCCGTCGGAGCTTTCCGGAGGGATGCGGCGGCGCGTGGCCATAGCTCGCGCGCTGATCACACAGCCGGAATTGCTGCTTTATGATTCGGCCACGGGCGGCCTCGACCCGGTGACCTCGAACACCATTATCGAGTTGATTGTGAAGCAGCGCGACGTTTACAAGACCAGCGCGCTCATGGTCACCCACCGCCTGCAGGACGCATTTACCATGGCTACGCACCAGTTCGACAAGCAAGCCAACCGCATGGCCCCACTCCCCGAGGGACAGCATTGCGAAGTACCGATGAGTTTCTTGATCCTGCGCGAGGGGAAGGTGATTTTCGACGGCGACCTTAACCACCTGTCGCAGACAGAGGACGAATACATCCGAGAGTACATCTCGTAGCAGTGGTCAGGGGCCCAGAAGAACCTCCGCTCCTCGCTGGCCACTGATCACCCGCAACGGACCCCTGCTTTCACTTCCCCGCCATTTCCTTCTCCACCTCTTCAGCTTTCGAGGGCAACGCCGCGCTAAGTTTGATCAGCCTGCCATCCTGGTCGACGTAGTAGTCGTCTTCGATGCGTACGCCGAGACTTTCCTCGGGAATATAAATGCCCGGTTCGATGGTGAAGATCTGCCCCGGTCCCAGCGGGGCGTTGGGATCGGTCGCATCATGTACGTTGAGCCCCACCGGATGCCCGAGGCCATGAATGAAATATTTTCCCAGCGAGTCGCCGTGCAGATCTTTGCCGTGGGTATTGATGTAATCGTAAGCCACCTTATACAGCGAATCTGGATCTTCGCGCTTCAGGTTGGACCTGCCAGACTTGAAAGCAGCCTCCGCAGCCTGTTGCGCTCCGAGAACAACATCGTAAATTTCGCGCTGCCGTGCGGTGAAGTGGCCATTGACGGGAAGCGTGCGCGTAATGTCGGAAGCGTACATGGAATATTCTCCGGCGGCATCGATCACAACCACGTTGCCGGACTCCATCACGTGGTCGTCATCTGAGTAATGCAGCACCGTCGAGTAGTAGCCCGAACCCACAATAGGAGCGTAAGCCGGGCGCTCGCAACCACGCTTGCCCCATTCGTATTGCAGCAGCGCTGAAATTTCGCGCTCCGTCACGTTGGGCTTAACCGCTTTGAAAGCGGCGAAGTGCGCGGCCACAGACGCATCCACCGCTTTGTGAATCAGCGCGACCTCTCCGGCGTCTTTCGTGGTGCGGAGTGAATCGATCATCGGCTTCACGTCCTGAAAAGCCAGAAACGAATTCACATCTTTCAGGAACGCTAGAGGCTCGGCGCTAGCCGAACTCTGATCGTGCGAAGCAACGTCGGTGTACACAACCGGGTGCGCGCCCGAGGTGACCTTCATCACTTCCCCGGGGAGCTTGGCCATGTCTTCGACGCGATCGAAGCCCGTGATCTTCGGCGCTTCGGGATTTTCTGGACCGAGCTTGGGGCCAGTCCATTTCTCCTGCGTCAGATTGCGGGGCGGAAGAAAAAGAATTTCACGGTAGGAGTGAGCGGGCTGATCCGTCGAGGCTTCGGCCGGTGGCGCAATCAGCAGCGCCGCTCCCGGTTGGGTCGACCCGGAAAGATAGTAAAAGTTATCTTCCTGACGAAAACCATAAAGATCATTCGGCCCTTCGCTCTCCCTGGGAGCGAAAAGCACAACCACGCCTCCAGTTTTGTCGGCGAGGGCCTCGCGACGGCTACGGTAGTCCGTGTTGGACTGGCGGTCGAGTGCGACCGTAGTCACACCCAATAAAAGAACAACGGCGAGAAAACTTGCCCTCCAACCAGGGCGTTGCGGACTTCGCATCGTGCGATCCATCCAGATGGCTCGAGAATATGATCGTCCAACGCCTCATGCGCGGGACGGGTGCGCTGATCAACCAGGGACTGATCTATTTTGGCGTGCCGGTAGCGCTCTGTTTTGCTTGCAAGTACGAATCCACGTTGCTTTTGTCGATGAGCGCAGAGCCGGTATCTACGAAAGCGGGGATGGGAGCAAAGCTGTCCTTCGACCAATCGGTTTCGAGCGAAGAAGGCTTGTGGTGATAGAGGTTATCCAGCATCTGCATACCTACAAAGGCCATCGTATAAGGCTTCTGCGCGATGGTCGCAGCAATTGCCCCGCTCTGGATAAATTGCAGCGTTTCAGGATCGGTGTCCATTGCCATCACCACCTTGCCGGTAATGTGGTAACTATTCAGCACGCCGGCCACCTCCTTCCCCGACTGCGCCTCGAGACAGACGAAAGCATCCACCTGATCTTTTTCCTTGCCGATGATTTGCGTGGTGGTATCGAAGGCGATGCGCGGATCGCCCTGGATATCGACTACGCGCGTGATCTTGATACCGGGGCTATGCTCGAGAGCATCGCGATATCCATGCAGACGATCCTGCATGTTGTGCTGGTCGGGCATCGTGAACACCACAACGTTGCCTTTGCCCTTCAACTCCTGCGCCAGGCGCATACCACCGCTGATGCCGACCTGATAGTTGTTGGTGCCGATGAAAAAAAGGCGTTTGCTGGCGGGAGCGTCGGAATCCATGGTGATCACGGGTATTCCGGCGGCGATTGCCTTGTCAATGCTGTCTTTGAGCAACGACGGGTCGGTCACGCCAAGCAGGATGCCGGTAGCTTTTTGCTGCACCGCCTGGTCCAGAGCCTCGCGCTCCGCCTTCGGATCGTAAGTATTCGGACCTAAGAAATCGGTACGCACCTTGAATTGCGCTCCCGCCTTTTTGAAGCCCGCGCCAGACGCTTGCCAGTAGGGTACCTGCAGGTTGGCTGCAACGAAGACAAAGGATTCGTCGGAATCGTGCGCACCGCAGCTGAGCATAGACCCGGCAAGAAGTGCCAGGCCAACTAGAGAAAATAATTCGCGCGAGCGGAGCATCGGTCCTCCTTCGAAGTGCGAAACGCGTTGCCGCGGATTTCAACCGGCGTGCCGGGCTCGATGAGAACTTTTGGCGAGTGGATTGTAAACCAGGGATGGAGCGAAAAGAAAGCGCTAGCGCAAGGCCTTATCGAGCAGGCCGGAGATGACGCTCTCTCTCGCCTCGCCGGAGGCGTTGTAGAGAGCAGCGCCCGCGGCATCGAGAACCACGACGTGAGGAATGTAGCCTTGATAGTATTCCTGCCGGAGTTCCTGCCGATAGGGAGAGAGCCGACGATCGAGATCGACGATAATAAACTGCACGCGGCCCTTATATTTGTCGTACAAGCTCACGGTACGACGCGCTTGCTGTTTGGAGTTGTAGCAGCCCTCTCCGTACAGGATCACGTACCCCGGCTTGCCGGCTGAGAAGCCACTCTCCATGCCATCGCCGGTGATGAGGGGACCATCCTGGCTGTCGCTGCTGGAATCGAGGTTGGGGTTAAGACGCAGATTTCCTGCGCCAAAGGCAGGCCCGAGCATGGTCAGGAGGATGACAACGGCGGCCAGTATTTTCATGGACTTGTTTTCCCGCTCATGAGATTGACGGCGCGGGAAAAAGTTACGTTGCGCGGCCGGTAGAGCCGGCCTCTCGCCGGCTGTCGAGAGGGCGCCTCGCGCACCCAGTAAACCGCCGATGCCGCAGACTCTACACGCCCACCGGGAATGGCTTGGTGTGAGATTCTCCGCCCATCGCCACGCCCGAGAAGCGGCCCTGCAGCAAAGACATCAGTCCGGTATACCAATACCCCACCACGAAGAGGAGGAGAAATGGGATGGTAACGTAGTTTTCGTTTTGCACCGCGTAAAAGATCGTCAGCGCAAAGTACGTCCCGATCACCAGCTCGAGCCACGGCACCCACCCCAGGCGCTTGCGATATTTGGTGGAGCGAACTTTGTCTTTCTTCGATTCCACATGGTACTTCGGCGTGCGGGCGAATGCGCTCTCCTTACCGATCAGCGCCTCGATCACTGCTTTGGTGTTGGTGATCGTCAGCCCGACGCCTAGTGCCATGAGGAATGGCAGGAAAAAAAGAGCGCGCGGCCAACTTTTAGGAAAAAGCTCACGCTGCGAGACTAGATAAAAACTCGAGATGGAAAACGTGGACGCCAGGAACAGCGGGAGATCAATGAACAGCATCTGAAACCATCCCTGGTAAAAGCGGATGATCATCGCAGGTAACATCAGCACCGAGAGCATGATCATCAGCGGGTAGCTGAGGTTCGCGGTCAGGTGATACCAGGCTTCGATCTTTGCATGCAGCGGGGCATCGCTTCGCAAAACGCGCGGAAGAATTTTCTTTCCGGTTTGGATCAATCCCTTCGCCCAGCGCGCCTGCTGCGTCTTGAACGCGGTCATCTCCACAGGCAGCTCCGCAGGGCATTCCACATCCTGCAGATAGATGAACTTCCAGCCCTTCAGCTGGGCGCGGTAAGAAAGATCGGTGTCTTCGGTCAGGGTGTCGTGCTGCCAGCCGCCGGCCTCATCGATGGCTCGTCGTCGCCAGACTCCGGCGGTTCCGTTGAAGTTAAAAAAAACGCCGCTGCGCGCGCGTCCGGAGTGCTCAAGCACGAAGTGCCCATCCAGCAAGATGGCTTCCACTTCGGTCAGGAAGGAGTAATTGCGATTGATGTGCGTCCAGCGCGTCTGCACCATGCCGATCCTGGGATCGGTGAAATGGTGAATGGTGCGCAGCAGAAAATCTTCCGCAGGAGTGAAGTCGGCGTCAAAGATGGCGACGAATTCGCCCTTCGCAGTCTTCAGGCCTTCGGCCAGCGCGCCCGCTTTGTACCCCTCTCGGTTGGTGCGGTGATGGTAACTGATGGGATTTCCCAGCGCCGCGTAGCGCTCTACCAGATTGCGTGCCACCTCCACGGTTTCGTCGGTGGAATCGTCGAGCACCTGGATGTCGAGTCTCTCCCGCGGATAGTTGATCTTACAAATGGATTCGAGCAGCCGTTCCACCACATACTGCTCGTTGAAGATTGGTAGCTGTACCGTTACAGGCGGCAACTCCTCGAACAGCGCCGATGGATCCGTCGTTCGCTTTTTCTTATGCTTGTAGTAAAGATAAACCAGGATGTAACGGTGCATTCCATAACCAGCCAGCAGCACCAGCACAATGAAATAAGGAATCAGCAGAGCTCGATCGAATCCGTCGGTGTGGTAAAGACCTTGAAAAGTCTTATCCAACAAATGCTGACGGAGATAGGGTCCAATGCCCTTGGGGGCAGCCCAGGCGGTCAGCATCGAAGACAAGATGAGTTCGGAAACCAGCAAGCGGCTCGTGCAACACTACTATTCTACCGGATTCCGACGCCGAAGATCGGCCCGCTTCGTGAGCCACAAGATGGAAGCGAAATAAAGCTAGTACGAGGTTGGCGTCCGTCCGCTGCGACTTTCCGCCCTTTGCAGCGACGGGTCGATGCACTGCTCTGCTTTGTTCAAGAGAATCTCGAGCTCCAGCGCAAAATCTTTACGGGACTGGGCTTGTAACCGCCATTGATCCTGAAGGGGAGCGCACACGCTCGGAATCAAATTTTCGAACCGCTCCAGCGCTCGCGTAAAGTAGTCGACGTCCTTCTTCAGCAGTCGAATAAATTCAGCGTCACCGATGGACATGAAATCCCTCCGGTACACACCGTGATGAATGCAATTAATGTGCCAAGGCCCTCAAAAAGCTGTGGGAGTTCAGGAAGTACTTCATTTTGAGAATGCTAGTGCGCCCGGTTCTCAACCGTGTCGGCGAAAAACAGTCCCCATGAGGTCCGGTCTGCATGTAATTATTTCGCCAGCGTGGATGGCACGCAACTCGGCTCACGGCGCGGCGTGCCACGGTCGATCATCTTGCCGCGCAGCCCTAACGGCGGATGACCCAGGCGAGGCCATCGGGATTCTGGCCAGCTTCGATACGGCCAATCACTTCCATCGAATGCAGATCGATCACAGCGACATAGCCATCAGGACTACACGCCACGTAGGCGCGCGCACCATCGGGCTGCATAACGATTCCGGCCGAACCGTGCCCGACGGGGATTCGCTTTATCGTTTTTCGGGTCGCGGCATCCATGACGGTTACATCCGAACCGCGCAGCGTCGAAACCAGTGCAACCTTTCCATCGGGCGTGAACTTGAGACGATTCGCGCCGCCCACATCGGCGGCGAGGGTTTGCGTCACCTGCTTTTTGGCAACGTCGATGATTGAGACGGTTCCGGCGCCAGCATTCGCGACCCAAATTTCTTTGCCGTCAGGGGAAACATCAAAACCTTCCGAACCGTCGCCGACTTTGACTACCGTCTCATTCCAATCGCCTCCGGGAGTGCCCATCGGACCGCCAGGACCAGCCCGCCCTCCTGGCGGCGGCACGCCCGGCCGTGGGCCGTCTTGACCGGTAACACCAGCGCTTTTCTCAATGATGCTCACTGTGCCGGAACTCACATTCGTAGTGACCATCAGCTTCATCTCCGGCGAGACATAAATCATGTGGGTTCGGTTCTGGCCGGTGCCAAGTATCCAGTCCACGCTCTTGGTCGTCGGATTATAGCTGCCAATGGCTTTCGCCGCTTCGGCCGTAAACCAAACTTTCCCGCCCACGAAAGCCAATCCATGAGGACCGCGCAAAGCCCCAAGATCGACCGCCGTCAATGTCTTTTGCGCGACTAGATCGACTACCGCAAGCGTGTTGTACGCCCCGAATCCGTAATTGGATACAAACGCCGTCTCCCCATCCGTGGAGGCGGTGACTTCGTGGGGATCGTTACCGACCGGTATCCGCGCGATTACTTTCAGAGTGGAGGGGTCCGCGATCGCGAGCGTGTTGTCTTGTTTAGCCAGCACCAGCAACGCATTGGCGGGCGTGTCCTCCGCCTGAACGATCCCCAGCCCAAGAATGCCGGCGAGCAGGAGGGATAATGTCAGCAAAGTTTTCATAATCGGAAGGATACGCCACACTGGCTCCAGACGACAGCAACCAGTTTCATTACTCGTCTTCAGGTGGAATGTCCTTTAATTGTCAAGCGAACAGGGTCGCCCTGTATGTGGAACCTTATTCCCTGCCCTCCGTAACTCTGGAACATTCCGGACCGTAGCAAGCGTCGCCTTCCACGCTTTCCCGCGCGAAGATCGTAGAGTCGCCTGGCGACAAGCCACAACGGCCAGGCGCCTTGACCGGTGAGTGTTTTGCGATAACGGTCGGCCCGTGGGAGGGCGACTCAGAAACCGCCACCTCGTCCGTAACCGGTTCACCCTTTCACTCGTCGCTGGTTCATTTATATGCCGTTGAATGCGCTCCCCATCCGAACGCACCACCCTATTCTTTTATGGCAAATTTGCTTTCGCGTTTTCGCATCATCCACCCGGACCGCGAGTTCGCTCTTCAGCAACCGAAAGTCGATGACTTCAGCCAGCGGAATGCGCTGATTGGAAGATTTCCCGACGATAACAAACACAACATTGCTGGTGACCAGCCTGGATTCAGGGCACGACTCCGGGCTACGGAACTGCAAGTTTAGGTTGTGGGTGGTTAAGACAACGGATCGAGCGGGACTCTGAGCCGGACTCTAGGCCTTGCCGCAACCGCGGGTTTACTGGACGAACGGTAGACGAAGAGAGTTTCCGGAGGGGCTAGCGCCCTCGGCCTGGTGCCAGCCCGATGTCGGCTAGCCTACCTCGCTGGTCATGATGAACAATGGCTTCATTTCGAAACTCTTGTAGTGGGGGCGGAGGCGGTCGACATTGTACTGCTCTTTTACGTTCACGAGCTTTTTCGAGGCAGTAACGGTGTCGATCGGCATATTGTCATAACGGCCGTTCCTGAGAACGACAAGTCGCCCGTGGATCTTACCCAACAACAAATCCAGGGCAAGGTTTCCATAGGCCATCGGAACAATGGAATCAATGGCGTCGGGGTCACCGCACCGGACCAGGTAGCCGAGTTTCTGGTTGATGACGTTGATGGTTTTGCCATGGTTGTATTTGGGAGACAACTCTTTGAGCTTTTCCGACACGAGGTCTCCGATCCCGCCAAGTTTCTTATGACCAAATGCGTCCGCGGTCTCCGCTTCGAAGACCATTTCTCCACCCTGGAACATCGCTCCTTCTGAGACCAGCACCACGGAATAGTGACTGGGATTCTTCCGGCGATCGGAGATCAATAGCTCGGCGAGTCGTTCGATGTCGAATTTGTGCTCCGGAATCACGCAGCGGTTCGCGGCTCCGGCCATGGTCGGGAGCATGGCAGTGAATCCGGCATACCGGCCGAAGACTTCGAGAACCATGAGGCGCTCGTGAGAGCCAGCACTGGTGCGCAGGCTGTTGGTCATCGAAATGGTTCGCGTCACGCAGGTGCTGAAGCCGATGCAGTAATCGGTGCCGGGAACATCGTTGTCCATCGTCTTGGGAATGGCGACTACCCTCACGCCTTCCTGATAGAGACGTACGCCGTAACTCAGAGTGTCATCCCCTCCGATGGGGATCAGGTAGTCGATGCCGAGCCAATCCAGATTCTTCAGAACCTCAGCGGTCAGGTCGTTTTTTTCGGCGTCGTAAGTCGACTGCAGGCGAGTGGGAACACTGGACTTCTTCACTTTGCTGGGGTTGGTGCGCGAGGTGTGCAGAAACGTACCGCCGGTACGACCCGTTCGGTTGACCAAGTCCTCCGATAGAGTCTGGAAGTTCTCGCTGTTGTCGTAGTCGTTTTCGCGCACAATGTCGACTAACCCGGCCCATCCGCGACGGATGCCGATCACTTCGCAGCCTTCGCGGAGGGCGCGGATAGTAACAGCGCGGATCGCGGGATTCAACCCGGGCACATCGCCGCCACCAGTAAGGATTCCAATCACACCTTTTTTGGTCTTCACTTCTGCTCCATAATGTTCCGAATCAAGTGCATAGCGCTCGCGGGCAAGCGTTTCTTTCAAGGGTCCGTGCCTCCACGGTGGAAAACTTTCTTGGAGACGCGAGACCTATCCATGCCACATGACTAAACAAGACGTGTCAGTGACCTGAGTCACAGGTAAATCCGCAGCAACCCCCTCCTTTTCGGTAGCGTTGCCGATTCAAGAAACTGATGAGAAGCAGCAATAGTTTGCATGCTTCGGTCTCAAGACAGCCATTGACGGCCCTCGCCCGCTCTTCTAGAGTTACTCACAGCCTCGAGAAATACTAATGCAGCTTCTATCCAACACGATCCGGATTCCAGGTGAGGTACGACTGCGTCTGCTGGCCCTTATGGTGGCCATTCTTGGCCTGGTGCTTGCACCCTCAGGACGCGTCGGATGATCCAGCCATAACAAGAGAGACTTTCAGAAAAGGCCATCATCCACAAGCGATGATGGCTTTTTCGTTTTGCGCGTAAAGCATTGCACTTGCGACTCAGTGGCACGGGAGGCAACTTGTCGGAAAAAGATCGAGTAACAATATTTGACACCACACTACGCGACGGGGAGCAGTCTCCGGGCTGCAGCATGACTGTCGATGAAAAAGTGCGGATGGCGTGCCAACTGGATCGGCTCGGCGTCGATGTGATCGAGGCCGGATTTCCGGTTTCGTCTGAAGGCGACTTCCAGTCTGTACAGGCGGTGGCACGTGAAATTTGCCGGCCGGTGATCGCGGCGTTGGCCCGCTGCTGCCGCGGTGACATCGAGCGGGCATGGCAGGCCCTTCAGGCAGTCGCTCGGCCTCGTATCCATACCTTCCTGGCCACTTCTGATATTCACTTACAACACAAACTTAAGCTTTCACGCCGCGAGTGTCTGGAGCAGGCGCGGGACGCTGTGCGCTTTGCCAAGTCGCTGTGTGAAGATGTCGAGTTCTCGCCCGAGGACGCTACTCGCTCAGATTCGGATTTCTTATGCGACGTACTGCAAGCCGTAATCGAGGCCGGAGCGACCACGCTCAACATTCCCGATACCGTCGGGTACGCCGTCCCGTCCGAGTTCGGAGATCTGATTCAGAAGATTCGTCGGCAAGTAAGGGGCATCGAGCGCGTAACCATTTCTGTGCACTGCCACGATGACTTGGGGCTCGCGGTGGCAAACTCCCTCGCCGCCGTTAGCGCCGGAGCGCGGCAAGTAGAATGCACCATCAATGGCATTGGGGAGCGCGCCGGCAATGCTTCGCTGGAAGAGTTTGTGATGGCCACGCGCGTCCGCGCGGACAAATTCTCGTGCCACACGGCGGTTGTGAGCGAGCAGCTTTTTCCAGCGAGTCAATTGTTAACCGAAATTACCGGAGTGGCGGTGCAGCCCAACAAGGCAATCATCGGACGAAACGCCTTCGCTCACGAAGCCGGCATCCATCAGGATGGCATGATCAAAAATCCGTTGACTTATGAAATTATGACTCCGCAATCCGTGGGAGTGCCCCACACGAGTTTCGTCCTGGGCAAACACTCCGGCCGTCATGCTCTCGGATTGCGCTGTGAGGAACTGGGATTCGCTCTGCAGCGTCACGAACTCGATCAGCTTTACCGTCATTTCCTCGAACTGGCGGACCGCATGAAAACAGTCGGGGACGACCACATCCTGGAACTGATTCCGAAACTGGAGCGGAAGGCGTTGCATGCGAGCGCTGCTGGAGAATCGCACCGCACCGTTTTCAATGCAGGCGGCGCAGCGGCACCGTCGGTGGTGTCCGGTACGCGCGAACATGAAAACGACCAGCAAGAAGATTACCTGTGGGGAGTATGATGCTGAGCCTGGCGAACCCAGATACAATCACGGGTAGATTAACTCCATCGATTCTGCGGTACATTCGGCTGCCAAGACGCGCCGTCAGAGGAAGATAATGCCATGATGAAAACGGGAGCGCAGATTCTGTGGGACTGTCTGGAACAGGAAGGCGTGACGCACGTCTTTGGATATCCCGGCGGTGCTATCTTGCCCGCCTACGATGCCCTGAAGCACAGCAAGATCCATCACGTGCTGGTGCGGCA
>Ga0187867_10000322_pt1 | contig 43045 bp, 34 predicted proteins | sample June2016WEW_13_1_FD_132976 | JGI IMG/M metagenome (GOLD analysis project Ga0187867, IMG submission 132976) | Peatland microbial communities from SPRUCE experiment site at the Marcell Experimental Forest, Minnesota, USA - June2016WEW_13_10 | ecosystem: Environmental > Terrestrial > Soil >...
CGAGAAGATAGAAAGTGCCGCCGGATGCGGCCGCCAAGTCGGCAGTGATCGCGGATACGATGCTTCCGGCCGCGCCGGTGACCAGGAAGACCGTGTCTTTGTTCAGCGCCAGCCCGGGCTGTCCGTCCGCGGCAGGTTGTTCTTCGAGGCTGACCGTCCAGCGCAGCCCTCCCTTGTATCCGATCTCGATCGCCCCGGGATCGCGCACGGTTTCCGCCACAAGCAGTTCGGCTACCTCGGAGGCGTTGCGCTCCGCTGCGAAATCGACTGTCTTGACGAAGGCGTCCGGGCGCTCCCGTTTGTACGTCTTGGTGAAGCCGGCCACGGCTCCGCCCATGGGCGCCACAGCGCCGGCTTCGTCGTAGCCGTGCTGCCCTCCGAGCCGCGTCGCCGAAATCAGGAACGTGTCCGGCGCCGCGATTTGCTCGTAGAGCGCACGCATGGTTGTATACAGCGATTTGACGCGCACCCGCAGGGCCTCGCGCCAACCAGCCAGGTCCATCTCGCGCAGGCTTCCCTCGTGGTCGAGCGCGGGCAACCAGTAAACCCCGTGTACGGGACCGGCCAGGGGCGTGCCATCAAGGAAGAGGACCTCCACGCCGGACGCGCGCAGCCGCTCGGCCAGCGCCTCGGCCACGCCGTCTTTGTCCGGCATGATCGCCACGCGGCGGCCGGGTTCCAGGGTAACGGCCGTCGGTTTACAGGACGACAGCGGCGGACGCAACGTGGGCGTGGGCACTCGGCGGGGGATCGATGGAACGGGCGTCGGCTGCCGGGTGCTGGGTGCTGGGATGGCAGGCGGGACGGCCTGTTCCACCAGGTCCGGCCGCATCTCGTGAACGAACCGGATCACGTGTGCGAGCGTGGGGAAGTCGCGCAGCTTGCGATTCTCGTCGCGTGGAATGTTATAAATCGCGCGCACGGATGCAAACAGGTCCGCCTGTTTGACGGTATCGACCCCCAAATCCGCCTCGAGATCCAGATCCTGATCCAACATGTCCGGCGGGTATCCGGTTTTTTCGGCGACCAGCGCCAGCAGTCGTTCTTTGACGGGATCGCCGGCAACTGGAGTTGGAGGCAAGGGCTCTGGCAGGCTGACAGCCGGGCTGACAGCCTGCTCCACCAAGTCGGGGCGCTTTTCATGTACGAACCGGATCACGTGCGCGAGCGTAGGGAAGTCGCGCAGCTTGCGATTCTCGTCGCGCGGTATGTTATAGATCGCGCGCACGGATGCAAACAGGTCCGCCTGTTTGACGGTATCGACTCCCAAATCCGCCTCGAGGTCCAGATCGGGATCCAGCATATCCGGCGGGTAGCCGGTCTTTTCGGCAACCAGCGCCAGCAGCCGTTCCTTGACGGGATCGCCGGCAACTGGAGTTGGAGGCAGGGGTTCTGGCAGGCTGACAGCCGGGCTGACAGCCTGCTCCACCAAGTCGGGGCGCTTTTCATGCACGAACCGGATCACGTGTGCCAGCGTAGGGAAGTCGCGCAGCTTGCGATTCTCGTCGCGCGGAATGTTGTAAATCTCGCGCACGGATGCAAATAGATCCGCCTGCTTGACCGTATCGACTCCCAAGTCTGCCTCGAGATCCAGATCCGGGTCCAACATATCCGGCGGGTAACCGGTCTTCTCGGCGACCAGCGCCAGCAGCCGTTCTTTGACTGGATCGGCCGCAGGAGTGGGACAAGCGGTTTCGCCGCTGATCGCTACCGGAGAGGCCGTCGGGTGCGCAGCAAGATCCGGCCGCCGGTCATGCACGAACCGGATCACGTGCGCCAACGTGGGGAAGTCGCGCAACTTGATCTTATCGTCGCGCGGGATGCTCCAGGCCTCGCGCACGCTCGCAAACAGATCCGCCTGCTTGACCGTATCGACTCCCAGGTCCGCTTCCAGATCCAGATCGAGATCCAGCATGTCGGACGGGTAACCTGTCTTCTCGGCGACCAAGGCGAGTATTCGCTCTTTTACCGGGTCGGCGGCGGTGATCGGCAGAAGGGCAGGCGGAACCACCAGCGTCACCGGCGCGGGTAACGGGGACGGTGGCGCCGCTTTCGTCTCGGCGACTAGCCGCACCGGCGCTGGCGCCGCCTGCGCCCCGCGGTCCTTCACCCGCAGCGTGCGCTGCACTACTTCCAGATCGGCGACGGCCTGACCTGTGATCCGGCTCAGCCACGCGCTCCAGGCGCTCGCATCCGCAATGCGCGAGGCATACCCCAACGCGTGGGGACTGGTCCGCACGCCGTCCTTCGTCCCGATCCGATGCAACAGCGTCATGCTGATTTGCGAGCCAAACCCGGCGCCCAGGCGAAGCGCGTACTCCACGGGATAGCCGCCGCCCTTAGACAAATTGAGATTGCCCAACTCCGGATCGACTTCCTTGAAGTTGGCCACCGGCGGCACACATCCGGTTTCAAGCGCCTTCACCGCCACTACATCTTCGATACCCGTGCCCATGGCGTGGCCTGTGAATCCCTTGGTGTTGGAAATCAAGATGCGATCCGCTGCCTCGCCGAACACCCGGCGCAGCGCGTGGATTTCCGCCGAGGCGCTGCCGCCGCGCGCGGGTGTGTACGTTTCGTGGGAAACGAAAACCATTCGCGGGGCTGCTTCGCCTCGCCGGAAGCCGTTGCGCGCTTCAGCCTGGCCCACCAGATCCTCCATCACCTGGCAGATGTGCTCGGGATCCAGCCGCGTGCCGTGGAAGGCGCTATTGGCCGTCAGCGAGCTCAGCACTTCGCAGATGGGCCGGATGCCGCGTTCGCGCGCCGCTTCGGCGCTCTCGATTACCATGGCAGCAGCGCCCATCCCCATAATCATGCCGTGCCGCCGCCGGTCGAATGGCGTAGCCGCTTCTTCGACAATCGCGTCGGTGGCTGCCGCGCCACTGGCCAGGAAGCCTGCGCCGAACCATTCGATCAGGTTGTCGGTGGTGATGTCGTCCGCCGAAACCACGATTACCCGGCGGCAGTGCCCCGCGCGGATCCAGTCGTTCGCCAGCGATACGGCCTGCGTGGTGCTGGCGCAGGCGGCGTTGATCTGTGTGTTCGGGCCACGCGCGCCGATGAACTCGGCGAATTGCGAATGCCCCATCGATAAGATATGGAATAGAAAGCGCCTGTCGAAGGTGTACGGCTCGCGCGCCAAATCGGCGCGCAGATCGTCGATGCGCCGCGCCATCTCCTGCCCCACAGTGGAACGGCCCTCGGCTTCCACCAGTCGGGCGTACATGCTCTCCAGCATGGCCAACTGGTCACGGCGGGCGCGATCGGCGTAATAGCGCGACATCTCCGCCGCGAAGGAATCGAAGCCAGGGAAGACAGAGGCAAAAATCACGCCGGTATCGTCGCGCATAGCGTCCGGCAATCCCCAGCGCTCGGGCAATTGCGTGCCTTTGCTGGTGGTCTTGTAACGCATCACCAGCGGGATACCGGCATCGCGCAAGGCGTCCAGGCCTGCCGCGATCGCGAGTTGCGTAGCACGGTCGAGGGCGGCCAGGCGCTCCGCGGAAACGCCGAATTCTTTCGCCAGATCGAAATCGCCGCCGCGGCCCGCCAGCTTGATGACCTCCGACAGATTGGTGATGGCTTCGAATGTCGGGCCGCCCTTGTCGCTCTTGAGCAGGCGGGTGATGTGCTTGTCGAGCATGGCGCGGCGGAAGCGGGTGGGAATCACGTCGATGCATTGTTCGCCGCGCAGGATGCGGGCGATGTTGCCGTCGTCGAAAACGTGGCCGGGACCGGGCAAGCCCAGCGCCGCTCCGGTAATGGTTACGTAGGACAGGCCTCCCGGCCTGTCCGCCGGCCGGTCCTGGACAGGCAAGGATGCCTGTCCTACTCCCAAACCTGCCGCGTAGAGACCGCACAACGCCTGATTAAACGCCGGAATATCTCCGAATTTCGGGTGATTGGTGAAGAGCGCCAGCACATCCGGCCGGTCGCCGAGCACGTCCTCGACGAATCCTTGCAGGGCCTTCTTCGGCCCGACTTCCACGAACACGCGCGCGCCGGCATCGTAGAGCGTGCGTAGGCCCTGGATGAATTGCACGGGCGAAGCCACCTGCCGCGCCAGGATATCCAGCATCTGCGGCACGGCGTGCGGCCCCATGGGATAGAATTCGCCGTTTACGTTCGCCACCACCGGAATGTGCGGCGACTCCAGGTGCAGGCGTTCCAGCGTGCGCCGCAGCGGCTCGCTGGCGGGAGCCACAATCGACGTGTGGAAAGCGTGGCTGACCGGCAGAGGGATCGCGTTGTAACCGGCCTTTTCAAAGAGAGCCACGGCCTGCTCGACGGCCTTGCTGGCGCCGCCGATCACGGCCTGGGTGTTGCTGTTGAGGTTGGCGATCACCACGTAACCATCCACCGACTGCAGCACCCGCTCGATTTCGCCCAGGGGCGCGAATACGGCAGCCATGCGTCCGTTGTCCGCCATCGACACGCGGGTCATCTCCCGCCCGCGGGCGGCGACGGCTTCGAGTGCGTCCGCGAAAGGCATTGCGCCGGATGCGACCAGCGCGCCGTATTCACCAAGACTGTGCCCCATGGCCATGTCGGGCTGGATCCCGTAGGCCGCAAGCAGCCGCGTCAGCGACAAATCGGTTGCCAGCACGGCGGGCTGGGTGATGGCGGTCTGGCGTAGATCTTCTTCAGCCTTCGCGACGGCATTGGCGTCTGCCGGGTTGACGAAGACAAACTCGCTGAGGGGCTTGCCGAGTATCGGCGTCATCACGCCATCGGCTTCGGCAAACGTCGCGGCAACTATGGGTTCGGCTGCGCGGAGGGCGCTCAGCATGTTCGCGTACTGCGAACCTTGGCCGGTATAGAGGAACGCCACCTTGGGCGCCGGACCGTGACCGCGGAAGACGCCTTGAGAGCGGAGGGCTTTCCACTGCATTGGCTGGTTGGCCGCCAAAGCCTTCAGCGCTTTGGCCGACTTATCTGCGAGGTCGGCCGCGTCGGCGTAGTCGATGGCGATGCGTTCCTGCGCCCGCAGATCCGATTCGGAGGGCGCAGCCGGCGCCGGCGCGCGGCCCGCCGCAGCGTCTTTTTGCACCGCCCGCAGACGCTCTGCCAAGTCCGCATCCGAGGCGGCTCCGATCAACAGCGCGCCGCGCAGTGGTGCTTTGGCGCTGTGGGGCAGGCTCGCAGCCTGCGGCAACCTCGTAGGCCGCTCTTCTGCACCCGCAACCTTTTTCCCATTCCCCGTCAACCGATGCGGAATGTACTCCTCCAGCACTGCATGAAAATTCGTGCCCCCAAATCCAAACGCGCTCACGCCGGCGCGCCGCACGCCATCCGCCACCGCGGTCCATGGCTTCAACTCGCCATTGACGTAGAGCGGCGAGTGCGCAAAGTCGATATTGGGGCTAGGGTGCTCGCAATGCACGCTGGGCGGCAGCACCTTATCCCGCAGCGCCAGCGCGGTCTTCAGCAATCCGGCTGCGCCCGCGGCTCCTTTCAGATGCCCGATGTTGGATTTCACCGAGCCCAGCGCCACCGTGCCCGTCGGGACGTGAAAACTGCTCAGAACCTCGGTGAAGCTTTCCACTTCCACCGCATCGCCCACGCGGGTGGATGTGCCGTGGCCTTCGATCAGCGTCGCGGTAGCGGGCGACAGTCCCGCATTCTCCCACGCGCGCCGGATACATAGCTTTTGACCGGCCGGGTTGGGCGCAGTGATACCCTTGCCCTTGCCATCGCTCGACCCGCCCATGCCGCGCAGCACAGCGTAGATCTTGTCGCCGTCACGTTCCGCGTCGGCCAGGCGCTTGAGCAGGAAAATAACCGCGCCCTCGCCCATCACGAAACCGTCCGCGCCATCCGCGTAAGGCCGCGTTCCGGTCGCCGAAAGCGCGCCGATCTTGCAGAATTTGACGAAGGTGGGAGCGCCCATGTTGCGGTCGATGCCGCCGGTCACCGCCATGTCGAAGTCGTTCTCAATCAGCCCTTCGACGGCCGCATTGAAAGCCGCCATAGCCGATGCGCACGCGGCGTCGGTAACGAAATTAGGGCCGTGGAAGTTGAATATGTTCGCGATCCGGCCGGCGATGCAGTTGGCCAACTCGCCGGGCATGGAATCTTCCGTAATTTCTGGAAGGCGCGCGCCCATGCGCTGATGTAATTCGCCGGTAATGGCGCGCCGCACGGCTTCGGGCAACGCCGCGAAACTACTGCTTTCTGCCAGTTCGTGGGCGTATTCCGGAAAGTGGACGCGCAACGACGTCAGATAGTGCCGCTCGCCGGCCATGGCATTGCCCAGGATCACGGCTGTGCGGTCCGTGTCGATCGGCCGCTTGGGATAGCCGTAATCTTCGAGCGCTTGACGCGTGCAGGCGATGGCCCATTTTTGGGCTTCATCCATGGCATCCACGACGCGCGGCGGGACGGCCATGCGCCACTTCATCGGATCCCATTCGTACTCGCGCACCCAGCCGCCAATCTTCGAATAGGTCTTATCGGGCGCGCTGGGATCGGCGTCGTAGTAGCGGGACGGGTCCCAACGGTCGGGCGCAACCTCGCTGATGCTGTAGCGCCCGGTCTTCACGTTTTGCCAGAAGGCCGCTACGTTCGGGGCGTCGGGCAGAATCGCGCCCGTCCCCACAATCGCGACCGCTCGATAAGCGGTGTCTTCCATGATGACGCTCCTCTTCCGATCCCTTACGGTCGGGGCTCAGCCGTGCAGCGTGACCAATCTGCCGAGCCGCGACCAATCCGGGAGCGGTCTTAACTTATGCTGCCGGTGCAGCCTGTTTTGCCACCCGGCCGTACAATACGTCGCTCACATAATCCATGTCGGCAAGCAGCCCGGCTTGCGCCCGGTGAATGGCGGGCAACCCCAGAGCCGCTTCGTCAATCTCGCCGCCCGCGCCCGTGACCCACCGCAAGCCTTCTTCACCAACCTTCAGCGCCGCCTCGCGCGCGAAGACCCGGCTCACCGCCGCCAGTGCCGCCGCATCGAAGCGCTGGTTGGCTTTTTCGTTCAATTTGCCTTCCGCCATGCGTGCCGCGCGCCGCGCCAGGCTGCCCGCGGATTCCGCGTAGGCGATCAGTTCGCCCAGCCGCAGCAGGATATGTTGATAGCGCGTCAGGCGTCCAATCCGCGCTTTTTCCATCACCTCGGCCAGTGCGTGCAACGCCAGCGCCGCGGTGTTCGCACCGACATCCGGATGGCTCGCGTGCAGAGTCTCGAACCGGCGCGCCAAGTCGTGATAATGCTGACCGCGTGTTTTCAGATGAAGCTGCCAGCGGTCGCGGCTGATGGTCATCTCCATGATCTCGGAGGTGCCTTCATAGATCGTCGTGATGCGCACGTCGCGGCTGATTTTCTCCACCATGTATTCGTGCGTGTAACCGTAGCCGCCCAGCGCCTGGATGCTGGCTTCCGCCGCTGTGTTGCCGGCTTCCGTCGACATGTACTTGGCGATAGCGCCTTCCGTATTCAAACTGCCTTCGCCCGCGTCGATGCGCTCCGCGGTCTCTTCAATGAAGGCGCGGCCAGCCTCCAGCCGGGCCACGTTCGGCACGATCAACTTGTGCGTGTACCCCTGTTTCTGCGATAACGGCGCGCCGGCTTGGATGCGCTTGGTGGAATAAGGAATCGCCCGATCCAGCGCGGCCCATCCGGCCCCCAGGCCAAATGCCGCCACCATCAGGCGCGTATACCCGAACACGGCCTGCGCCTGGTTCAGGCCCTGGCCTTCCACGCCGCCCACCAGCCGGTCCGCATCCACATACACGTCGCTCAACGCAAGCGCAGCCGTATTGCTCAGGCGGATGCCGTGCTTGTCTTCCGGTTCGTCGTGGCTGAATCCCTTGGCGCCTTTTTCCACGATGAACCAACTGGGACCGGCGGCGGTATTCGCCAGAATCGTGTAAGCGTCGGCAATCCCGCCATTGCTGATCCATTGTTTGCTGCCGTTGATCTTGTACCCGGCAATGCGGTCGCCGTCCATCACGCGCTCGGCGGTCGTTTGCAGTGCCCCCAGATCGCTGCCCGCATCTGGTTCGGTGGCGCCATAGGCGAACAGGATGCCCTCTTCCGCAATGCGCCCCAGCCAGATCTTCTTCTGGTCTGGAGTGGCGCCGACCGTAATCGGATCGCTCCCCAGAAACGTGGCCAGCACCGAAGTCGCCACGCCCAGGTCGATGCGCGCCATCTCTTCGCAGATGCAATACACATCGAAGGTGTTGCCGCCCATCCCGCCGTACTCTTCGGGGACGAACAGAAGCTGAATGCCCAACTTGTCGGGGCTGCACATGTGCCGCACGATCTCGATGGGGCATTCGTCGCGGGCATCCAGATCGATCCGGACTTCGTCCGTCAATCGCTTCTTGCCGAAGTCTCTAAGCGATTTCAAGCTCAATTTCAACGTCTTTGCTGTGATCATTGGCTTCGTCTCACTTTTCGCGAATCCGCGCGGTTAATTCCGGCAGAAATTCCAAGATATCGGCGGCAATCCCTACATCCGCCACGCGGAATATCGGGGCGTTGCGGTTCTTGTTGATGGCCACAATGAATGGGCTGCCCTTGATGCCGGCCAGGTGCTGGAACGAGCCGCTGATGCCGCATGCCAGATACACCTTGGGCTTGACGGTCTGGCCGGACGATCCCACCTGCCGCGACTTCTCCATCCACTTGGCGTCCACCACGGGCCGCGAGCAGCTCACCGCCGCCCCCAGGGCATCGGCCAGATCCTGCGCGATCGCCACATTCTCCTGCTCCTGGATGCCGCGGCCAATGGAAACCAGAACCGGATACTTGGTGATATCCACGGCGCCCATCTCGGGCGCGATGGTTTCCAGGTAGCGCCGCCCGGCAGTCAAAGCCCCAACCGAGGCCGATTTGTCGATCACCACGCCGTCGGCGGGAGCGCTTTCCAGCGGCTTGAATGCGCCCGGACGGATAGTAATGACCGCGCCCGATGAAATGTCGCAATGGACATGCGCGCTAACCTGTCCGCCGAATTCCTGGCGCACGAGCTTCAACGCGACGCCCGTCACGCCTTCGATATCCAGCACGTCCGGGACGTAAGCGGCATTCATCTTGATCGAAAGGCCCGGCGAAAGATCCGTTCCGAAATGGGAGTGCGGAACCAGCACGATGCAACCGGATGGCAGAACGTTCACCAGCGCCTTCCGGACGAACTCGGCATTCGGATAAGCCAGCGATTCGTTAGCGACCTTCCAAACCTCGCGGAACGAAGCGCGCAGGGATTCGCACACGGCGTCGCATTCCGCGCCCCAGCCGGTAACGACTGCCGTAGGGGATTGGGCGCCGTCGATCTTTCCGGCCGCCGCCGCCAGTTCAGCCGCCGAGTCGTCGGCCAGCCCGCCTTTGTGGACGATATAGGCAAAAATCCGGGCCATTTAGTTCAGCCCTCCTTTGGCTCTTAGCATTTCGATCAGGCTGTCGACGATCGCTTCCGAACTGCCTTCCAGCATCTCGGCTCCTTTGCCCAACGGCGGCACGAAATAGTCCATCACCTTCACTTTCGCGCCGGCCGCGCCCGCGTCGCCGTTCACGCTCAGGTCCGCTGCGCCGAAGGTTGGAACAGGCAGGGAGGCCACTTGGCGGATTCCCCGCATGCCGACATAACGCGGTTCATTGATGCCGGTCTGGATCGAAAGCACGCACGGCAGGTCGATCTCGTTGATCTCCTTGTTGCCGCCTTCGATCTCCCGGCTAATTTTCAGTGTTCCGTGCTGAACTTCAATCGCATTGACCAACGATGCGAACGGATAGTCCAGCATCGCCGCCAGCATGCCCCCGACCTGGGCCGCTCCGTCCTCGGCTTGAACTCCGGTGAGGATCAGGTCGTAATGGCCCTTCTTGACGAAACCCGCCAGGATCGTGGCGATGCCTCTGCCATCCGATCCACTGAAGGCATCGTCGGAGAGCAGCACGCCGTGCTGGGCTCCCATGGCCATCTCCCGGCGCAGGATCTCTTCGTCATCGTCGCCGCCGACGGTGACCACCGTCACGGTGCCGCCGGTTCGTTCGACGATCTCGAGCGCTTCTTCCACCGCGTAGTTGTCCGGTTCATTCACCGAATAAACCAGATCGTCGCGTTCGATGTCGTTCCCCGCGCTGTTCATCTCGATTTCGTTCTCGGAAGTGTCGGGGACCCTTCGCGCGCACACTAGAATTTCCACATTCACCTCATTTGTTTCTCGACTAGTTCCGTCAGGTCGATGGCGGTCATCTTGCCTTCCATGCCCGCTACCTTGATGGCGTCTTCCATATTCACCATGCAAAAAGGACATGCGGTAACAATTACGTTGGCCCCGGCCTCGGCGGCCATTTGTATTCTCTTCACGCCCATGCGCTGATCTTCTTTTGGTTCGTAAAACAGCGCCAGGCCGCCGCCGCCGCAACAGAACGACCGGTCCCGCGAGCGGCGCATCTCGACGCGCTTCAATCCGGGAATGGCATCCAGCACATCCCTCGGCGCATCGTAGACGCCGTTGTGCCGCCCCAGATAGCAGGGATCGTGGTAGGCGTAGACATCGTTTCCATCGGCCAGGGGGCTCAGTTTGATATCGCCCGCATGCACCTTCCTGGCCATCACCTGGCTGATGTGCTCCACCGGCGGCACATCCTTATAGTCGTGTTTCAGTGCATTGTATGCGTGCGGGTCGGAAGTCACGATCCTCTGCACGCCGGATGCCTTGATGGCCTCTGTGTTGTGTTCCCGCAAGGCCATGAACAGCGTCTCTTCGCCGAACCGCCGCACGTCGTGGCCGCTGTCCTTTTCAGCAGCGCCCAGGATGCCGAAATCCTCGCCGGATCTGTTGAGAATTTGGGCAGTCGCCCGCCCGATAGCTTGTATGCGGTCGTCGTAGGAGGTGATGCTGTCGACAAAGTACAGCGTATCCGTGTTGTGGCCGCCATTCAGGATTTTCACGTCGCAGGTTGCTTGGAAATCCTTGGCCTTCAACCAATCGGCTCTTTTCTTTTCCATCTTGCCGAAGGGATTGCCGCGGCTTTCGAGGGCCTTGAGCGGCTTCTGCAGGGACTGGGGCACCTTTCCGTCATCCACCATGCCGCGCCTTAAATCCACGATCTTGTCGATATACTCGACCAGCAGCGGGCATTCCGCCTCGCATGCCCCGCACGTGGTACACGACCAGATTTCATCCTCCGAATAGATCCCGCCGATCAACGGGTGTCCATTATTCGCTTTGCCCCAAACCGGAAAGTGCTGGAAACAATAGTCCCGCGCCTTGATGGTCAGGAACCTGGGCGACAATGGCCGCCCCACGGCGTTGGCCGGACACTGATCCGAGCAGCGGCCGCAGTCCGCACAGGAATAAAAGTCCAGCATGTGTTTCCAGGTGAAGTCTTCGAATGTTTTCACGCCGAAGGATTTCACTTGGTCGAGTTGCTCGTCCGGAACGCCCCAGCGCACTGGCTTGACCGTTCCCCGGTCCAATTTCGCGAAAAAAACGGTGAATAATGAAGTCTCCACGTGAAACTGGATTCCGAACGGCCGGTAGCAGAGCAGGAAGAAGAAGGTCAACTCATGCACCAGATATGCGCCCAGACAGAGGTTCGCCAGGACCGCAAGGGGGGCTGCCGCCAGCGCGCCCTGCAGCATCCAGGGCAGCGACATCACCGCCAGCGGCTCGTGGCCCGCAGCGCGGCTGGCCTCGAACAGGCTATCCGCCGCCATCAAGACGGCGATCAGGGCCAGCAGGAAGATCGCGTCCGCGGTGTGGGCTTTGCCGTACCGCGCCGGCACAGCGTAGCGCGCCGGCTTGAGAATCCGCCGCACAATCGCCACCATCATGCAGAAGAAAACAACCGTCGCTGCGTAGTCGGATATCGCGCCGTACAGGCCGCCCGTCGCAGTGGCATGCGCCGAAGTCCCCAGAGCGAGCAGAGCAACAGTGTGAATCACCAAAACAATAAAGCCGGCAAAAAACAGAATGTGAAGGACGCCGGCCGTGAGGTAGCGCGGATGTCGCCACTGCCCAAACCAGTACTGCAGTAGCCGGCCCAGCCGGATGAAGGGCCGGTCAAAGCGAATGTCGCGCTGGCCGCGTATGAGCGGCACCGTACGCTTGGCCACGATGTACGCGAAGCATGCAGATCCCAGCAGATTGATAATCCAAAACAGGACGCGGCCTTGGATGAACCAGTATGTTGCCTGTGAGGGCGACTCGATCGCCTCAACCATGATGTTCTCTCACTTCCGAGAATCGGGCCGATGCCACCGAAGGCGGCAGCGGTCATTTGGTTGTCGAATGATTACGTAGTATTATACCTCAATATCTCTTTCAAAAGCGCGCCTTGCCACTTTCAGAACGAAACCCCAGCAGCCATCGCGCGTTCTTTCGGCTGCCGTTCGTTGAGGATCAGGCGCCGCACCGTGCGCAGATCGTTCAGGATGATGCGGCTCTTGTGGATGTGGCAGTTCAGCGTCTTCAGCTTGAAGATCGCTAGTTCGATAGCCTGCGCGCGGCGCGGCTCACCATCCTGCACCGCTGCCTGCTGATCTGCATTGAGATCTTTCATCGAATCCAGTATCGTGTCGGCTAGGATTTTCATGAAATCCTGAGCGCTTTCGATCGAATCGAAACATCGAACCGTCTCGTCGGCGGACATGGTCGGTTCTCCATTTCCGGTGCGTGCACCGCATCTGAATAAACGCCCGCTGGCTCCTGCATTTCTCGGTCCACCGTTGGACCGCCCTACATGTCTGCTTTGCGGTCCGGCCAGCGCCGAAACTGGCGGTCTTTAGGGTTAATTGACGCAAGTTTCGCGCAAGCTGGGGATTATGCACTACTCGGGCGGCGAATAGCAGCTTCATCACCGAACCATCCGTCAGTGGAGTCGATCCGGGGCCGATTTCCCGGCATCTAAAAAGATATTAAGGTATACTGTACTTATTCATCGCGGCAAAGGCGACAAAATGAAGCTGCTGTTTAATGAGGCCAAGGCGACGCAGGCCGCCGCCCGGCTTCTGAGGCTTCGCGGCGGAACGATGAGCTATATGAAGCTCATCAAGCTTCTTTACCTGTCGGATCGCGAAGCCCTCATTCGGTGGGGGCGGCCGATTACAACCGACTGTTACGTCTCGATGGACGCCGGACCGGTCGTGAGCCGCATCTACGATCTGATCCGGAATGAGCCGTCGCCGAATTCTGTCAAGGTCTGGGGCAAGTTCATTTCCGGCCCGGAGGATTATGAGGTTCGTTTGCTGGGCGAACCCGGAAGCGGCGAACTTTCCACCTCCGAGGAACAACTGATCGACGAGGTATTCCAGCAGCACGGCCAGGATAACCGATGGGCCCTGGTGGACTACACCTACGGGCTTCCCGAATTTACCTACCCGGACGGAGGCGTGCTGCCCATCGAGTATCGAGATATCCTCAGGGCCGCGCACAAAACCGACACGGAAATCTCCGCCATCGAGGCGGAGCTTGAGTCCTTGGCCCTGGGCGAACGCGTCCTCGCGTAGTGCTCGCGTATAAAGGAACCATGAGAACCAAAAACAGCCGCTTTGACAGTGTCGGCATTAAATCCACGGGTTCGTATGTTCCGGCCAGGATCCTGAGCAACCAGGATGTGATCGGGAATCTGCCGACCTCCCCGGAGTGGATCTTCGAAACGTTGGGAATCCGCGAGCGGCACATCGCGGAACGGGACGAATACACGTCGGATCTTGCCACCCGGGCGGGTCTAAATGCGATCGCTTCGGCCGGCCTTGAACCCAACGACATCGACTTGATTATCGTGGCCACCTCCACACCGGACCGGCAGTGTCCCTCATCAGCTTGCATTGCGCAAGCCAAGATGGGCATTCGCAACCACTGCGCCGCCTTTGATGTGGCGGCGGTGTGCTCCGGATTTATTTATGGCGTTACTATCGCCGGCCAATTCATCCAGAACGGCACGTACGAGCATGTGCTGGTAATCGGCGCCGATACCTTTTCCAAAATCACGGACTGGAACCACCGCGACTGCGTGTTTTTTGGAGACGGCGCCGGCGCCGTGGTCCTGGCGCGGAATGATCGGACGAACGGGCTCTTTTCCAGCATTCTCCTGGCCGATGGCGAGGGCTTGAATCATTTCACCGTCCGTCCGGGGGATGCCTGCTTCAGCATGAACGGCAAGGTGGTTTATCAAACCGCTACAGCCATCCTGCCCGAGTGTATCCGGCAGATTCTCTGCTTGAACCGGCTGGGACTCCAGGACGTCTCGATGATCATTCCGCACCAAGCCTCAGCTCACGTCCTCAAGCGCACCGCGGAACTGCTCAACGTTCCTTTTTCCCGGATGCAGACCAACTTGGAGACGTGCGCGAACACTGCGGGAGCCTCCGTCCCGCTGGTCTTGGACCAGGTGAACCGCCGCGGACTGATCCACGAAGGCGACCTTCTCTTGTTGGCGGCCGTCGGCGCAGGCTGGACCTGGGGCGCGTGCCTATATCGCTGGTAGGATAGGCCTCCCGGCAGCCTCCCGGCCTGTCCCACTGGCTGCCCACTCAAACCGGCACCCCGCACGACCACAACATATACCCGACCGCCTGCTTCACATAGTTCCAGCGCTCCCGCAGACTGTCCCGCGCGCGGTCCGGCCGCGGCGATCCATACGCCGTAAGACCCCTGACTTCAAGCATCTTTTTCACACGGTAAATATGGTACCCGTCGCTCACCACTATCGCCGACTGCAGACCCATGCGCCGCATGATCTCGCCCGCCAGCGCCGTCGACGCCACCGTACTGGCGCCCTCCCCCTCCACCACGATAGTCTCCGGAGGCACCCCCTGCCTGGTCAGATAGTCCCGCCCCACGCCGCCCTCCGTGAACACCGGATCGCCGCCCGCCCCGCCCGTGGTCATGATGCGCGGCGCCAAGCCCTTGCGATAGAGATCCAGCGCATGATCCAGGCGCGCCTTCAGCACCGGCGACGGCCGCCCGCGATACTCCGCCGCGCCCAAAACCAGGATCACATCCGCCGGCTGTGCCTCCTCGCGCGTGGCCTGCCGCTCGATCCGGATCGAAATCCAAGCTGTTGTCAGCATCGCTGCCGAGAACGCCGCCACCACTACATTCCATACGGTGCGTTTCATCTGCGCTATTCTGATCCCAGACACATTGTAAGATGACTAAGCTCGAGACGATATCCAGCGCCGCCAATCCGCTGGTCAAAGATGTGCGCCGCGCCCTCGCCCGCGGCGGCCTCACGCAGGAAGGCTACCTGGTGGCGGAGACTTTCCACCTGCTGGAAGAAGCCCTGCGCAGCGGCTGCGCGGTCAAGGTGGTGCTGTGTTCCGAATCCGTGCAGTCCGCTGTCGAAAGCCATGTCAAGCGCCTGGCCGGCATGCGCGTGGCCGTAGTCGCCGATCAGCTTTTCCCTTTCATCTCCGGCACCGAATCCAGCCAGGGCGTGATCGCGCTGGTCCAGCCGCCGGTCTGGAACCTGCCGCAACTGTTTCGCGGACGCAGCCTGGTGGTGGCGCTCGACGGCCTCCAGGACCCCGGCAACGCCGGTAGCATCGCCCGCGCCGCCGAGGCCTTTGGCGCCACCGGCATTATGTTTCTGAAAGGCACCGTCAGCCCCTTCAATCCCAAAGCGCTGCGCGCCGCCTCCGGATCGCTGTTCCGCGTGCCCTTCGCCTACGGCCTCGATTCGGCGCTGGCCCGCGCCGCGCTGCAGCAGAACAAGCTGGATGTCTACGCCGGCGTGCCCTCCAACTCGCACCTGCCATCGAAGCCTCTGGGCGAGGTGGATCTCTCCCGCCGGTGCGCCATCGTCGTCGGCAACGAAGCGCGCGGCGTAAGTCCGCAACTGCGCTCCACCGCCATCGATATTTCCATCCCGACCTCGGGCGTAGAGTCCCTTAACGCGGCGGTGGCGGCCGGCATTCTGTTGTATGAAGCCCGGCGCCAGAGGTCGCTCCAGGCTTGAGCCTGTTCGACGCATCCCCGCTCGGCGATCCTGAAAAGGTGGACAAGAAGCGGCCGCTCGCCGATCGCATGCGGCCGGTCACACTGGACGAATTCGCCGGCCAGGATCACGTGCTGGGACCCGGCAAACCGCTGCGCCGCCAGATTGAGCATGACGAGTTGAGTTCCGTGATTCTCTGGGGACCGCCGGGCGTGGGCAAGACTAGCCTGGCCCGGCTGATCGCGCGGCTGAGCCGTTCCGAGTTCATCCCGTTCAGCGCGGTGCTGAGCGGCATCAAGGAGATCAAGGCGGTAATGGTGGATGCCGAGCGCCTGCGCCGCTCGGGCCGCCGCTCGATCGTCTTCATCGATGAAATCCATCGCTTCAACAAAGCGCAGCAGGACGCCTTTCTGCCGTACGTAGAGCGCGGAGACATCATCTTGATCGGCGCCACCACGGAGAATCCATCCTTCGAAGTGATTGCGGCGCTGCTGTCGCGTTCCCGTGTGTATGCGTTGCGCGCGCTCACGGCCGAGGAGATCGTGGAGCTATTGCAGCGCGCCCTGGCGGATCGCGAACGCGGCTTGGGGGAACTGGAGATCGCCGCGCCGCCCGCCTTGCTGGAGCAGATCGCCATCTACGCCGGCGGCGACGCGCGCTCCGCCTACAACACGCTGGAAGCCGCGGTAGCCGCATCGCCGCCGCAGGAGCTCGCCGAAGCAGCCGTGCAGGACGCTATCCAGCGCAAGGTTTTGCTCTACGATAAGTCCGGCGAAGAACACTACAACCTGATCTCGGCGCTGCACAAATCGGTGCGGTCGAGCGACGCCGATGCCGCGCTTTACTGGCTGGCGCGCATGCTGGAAGCCGGCGAGGACCGCCTGTATATCGCGCGCCGCCTGATGCGCATGGCCATCGAAGACATTGGCCTGGCCGACCCGCGCGCGCTGGAGCAGGCCGTCGCCGCCATGCAGGCCGTACACTTTTTGGGAATCGGCGAAGGCGACCTGGCGCTGGCGCAGGCGGCGATCTATCTGTCGGTGGCGCCCAAGTCCGACGCCTCGTATCGCGCGTTAAGCGCCGTGCAGGCGGACGTGCAGGAGACTATGGCTGAACCCGTCCCCATGCATCTGCGCAATGCCCCCACCGCGGCCATGAAGCAATGGGGCTACAGCGCAGGCTACGAGCACGCGCACAAGTTCGAGGATGCCATTACGGGGATGGAATGCCTGCCGCCAACGCTCGCTGGCAGGCGATATTACCATCCCACCGATCGCGGAGCGGAGAAGCGCATTGGAGAGCGGCTAGAGGAAGTGCGCAAGGCGCGCGAGGCCGCGCGGGATCGGGGGGAGGGGGGCGAGTGAGTGCCGGGCAGCGGTACACCGAAGGCATGGAAAACGCGGAGATCCAGATCGTCTCCGCGCGCGAAATCGAATCGGAGCGGGAAACAGCATACCTACTTAAGTCCGAGACGATGAGGCAACGCCTGTGGCAGCGAGAGTTGCAACCTGTAACCATATAGGTTACACTAATAGGCGTGGCGATCAAGGGATTTCGGCACAAAGGACTCGAACAGTTCTTCGCCACTGGGAACAAATCGGGAATTCAAGCACGCTGACCGGCTGCGGCTGATCCTCGGCCGGCTGAACGCGTCAACGAGCGCGCTCGATATGAACTTGCCGGGTTTGGATCTGCACGAATTGCGCGGTGCCCGCAGGGGCACGTGGGCCGTGAAGGTGAGCGGCAACTGGCGCGTTACGTTCACTTGTGTCGGGCAGGACGTAGATCGCGTAGACTGCGAGGACTACCATTGAGGTGACCATGAAGATGCATAATCCGCCGCACCCGGGCGAGGTGCTTAGGGCACTGTGCCTGGAACCAATGAACTTGACCGTCACGGACGCCGCGCGATCGCTCGGCGTAAGCCGGAAGGCGCTGTCCAGCATTCTCAACGGACGCGCAGGCATCAGCCCGGAGATGGCGATCCGTCTCTCGATCGCCTTTCATACCAGCGCTGAAAGCTGGCTTAATCAGCAGGTTCAGTACGACCTCTGGCACGCGGAGAAAAACCGGAAGCGGATCCACGTGGCCACGCGGTCGCTGGATCGCTTGGCGAAGGCGACCGCATCGCGTTTGGTCGACAGCCTTGCGCCGATAGCACTCGCATCCGCCCACCTGCTTACCGCACGTGTGCAGCCGGGAAGGGCCCGGTGCTGGAGGTACGGCAACGATCAGCCCCTGCTGGTCCCTTGCATTCAACTCAAGGCGGCGTAACACCATGGATCTTACGATACAACTGCGGGCTCGCGAGGCGAAGGCGGCCGAAGCCCTTCAGTCAAGGCTACACTTGAAGGATATCTCGCTGTATGAGTGCGAATTGAAGGGCGCTGGTCCACCCAACGCCGCGGTCGAACCGGTCATCCTCACCGCCGACCTGGATTCCGCCGCGTCCCCGGGGAACGACTCCAGCGTGGATTTTACGGTCACGCTCCGAGTTGCCTGCGAGGGCGAAGTGACCTTTCATATTGAAACAACGTTCTTGGTTCGTTACAGGTTTTTCGAACAGGCCAAGCCTGCATCGAAGACCGAACTCAATGCCTTCTGCAAGAGTTATCCGGCAATTGCGGCTTGGCCCTATATTCGGGAGACGGTGCAGGCTCTGGCGTCGCGTATGGGCTTTCCCACCGAGCCACTCCCGCTACTTCGCTTGGTGGTGCGCGAGTAGAAGGACCTCGGAGAACATAGCCGCTCTGTGGTGGAGAGATTTCAATATGACAATATTCCCCGCGTACGCTTCCAACTTTGAGTTCTATCCGCGAAACGCTGAGGATACCGTCATCTCGCCCCACTACTCGACAACCTTAAGAGAACCGACTTCCTTCTCCGGGTCCAGGACCCGTCCGTGAATAACGGCCAGATGTCCTCGGACTTCGATGCTGAGTTGGAAAGGGCAATGCTGGGAAGCGGTGGAAAGCCGATCAAACTCCGGTTACCACCGGACGTTCCCCAGGAACTCGATTTCGCCTTTGCGTTCGCCGGCCGATCTGTCGCGGTCGAGATTGAAAGGCGAACCGCGAGAAAATCCTCCGCGATATTCTGAAATGTCATATCTATTTGCACGCGGGAGCGGACTTTGCCATAATTGCGCTACCGAAGAACTACTCGCATACCGACGGCATCTGGAACTTATTCGAGTTCGGGGTGCGACGATTCCAGGAATGTCTAACCTACGGCTTCGGAAGGGCGGACACGCTCGGTCGGATTCTACTGTTGGGCTTCGAGCAATTCGATGCTTCGACCAATGCGCCGCCCTCGCAGACGACCCGGCTGGATATGCGTGAATGGGCTGCTGCGCGACCTGGGTCGCTCTCATAGCGTCCGCCGCAATCGGCGGCGAGCATTAGTGCCCCAGCGGCCTTCGGCCGCCAATGTGCCGGGCCAAAGTACGGACCGAGCGCCAGGTTCGGGGTATACCGGCAGATCGTGACGAAGGTCGGGCAGGATTCCGGGCATAAAGGGGAAATCCTAGAGAGACAGGGGACAGGCGGAGAGTATCGGCTTTCCCACGCTCGGCGGATGAGGTCTGATGAGTCGGCTTGGGTCGACGGGTGTACGTCCGCACTCGGACAGGGCACCCAGATGTGGGAGAAAAGGCCAGGCGCCGTCGAGCCATGTTCATTTGGCACCTATGATGACCACCCTTCACTTCCCATAAATCGCCCGCACCGCGCTCCGCACATACTGCTCATCTGTCAACCCCTCCACCGCCTCCTCCGGAAAGCCCACTAAGGCCCGAAAATACCCCGCTAACTCCCCGAAAAGCTCCACTCGCGCCGGCGGATCGTAACCGTCTCGGAGGGCTAAAGCGGTTACAGCGATGCGCACCGCTTCCGGATCCACGCGGCTGCGCAGACGCGCGGCCAGGTGCGGGAAGGCCGCTAGCGAATTGTATTTCGCCGGCGCGATCTGCTCCACATCGGGTTCCACCAGCTTCGATTCCCGCAGCACCACTGTGTTGGCTGCCAGATCCCCCAGGCGTTGTCCCTTGCGGCTCACCAGGCACGCGGTCACCCCCACCAGATAAGCCGCCGGCAGGAAATCGACCGCCCGCAAAAGATTGCGCAGCACCACCTGGGCCGGACGCAAACGCAACCCTTGCGCATCCACCACGCGCAAACCAAACATGCGTTTGCCCAACGTTTGTCCCCGCCAGAACCACTCGAAAATCATGGCATACGCTATGGAGGCCGCAAAGTACAGGACCGCAGTCAGTGCGGTGGCCCAGTCCGCGCCGAGCAGCGCAAACACGCGGGTCCCCTCTTCGATCATCGTCGCCGCTGCCACCAGCACCAAGGCGTCCACACCCCACGCCAGCGCGCGCAACACCGGCGACGCCAGCCGCAGCGAAAAGACCACGCCCTCGGGCGTCTCAATGCGTAAAGACGACGCGCGGGTGGGCGTCATGTGCGGCCCACTCGCCAAAGGAAGATGGTCAACGCCGCCATTTCCAAAATGCCGAACGCAATCTTCAGGCTGTACGGCAGCAACGGCTGATGATACTGCGATACGAACGCTTCCACGATGCCCGCCCACACCAGCATCGCCGCCGCCCCCAGCGCGATGGCCAGCAAATCGTGCGCCACGGCGCGCAGCCTTTCCGCGCGCGTCGCCCGCTCGCCCCAGCCGATAAGCGCGCTGGCCAGCACCAAACCGCCTTGACCGCCCAGCAGAATCGCGGGGATCTCGATGGCGCCGTGGGGCAGCAGCCAGCCCGCCAGGAACTGCCCGTAACCCGCGCCCACATAGTCCGCCGACACCGCACCCAGGATCACGCCGTTGTAGAACAGCAGGATGATTGTGCCGACGCCCCATGTCACACCAGCGGCCAGCGCCGTCACCGTGACTTGAATATTGTGCGTCATCAACTGCGCCGAGAACGAAGCCTTATGGCCGCGCAGCGGATCGGTCTTGGCGTTCCCGGCGCTCTCTTCTTGGGCGACGCGCTTTGCCGGCGATCCCATCAGCCCCGGAAACGGCATCAACACGGCCTTGGCGTCCGGATCCACGCGAATGGCAAACCAGCCGAAAGCGCAGCCCGCCACCGTCAAGCCCACGGCCAGCCGGAACGCGCCCAGATGCCTGCGGAACGCGCGCGGAAACGCGGCGATGAAGGCGCCCCACCGGATCTTGCCGGCCCGCGCGCGCGTCTCGTGGATCTCCGCATAGGCGCGCGAGACCAGCGATTCCACGTACGCACGCAACTGCGGTTCGGTCGCGAAAGTATCCAGCCGCACCAGGTCGGCCGAGCAGCGCTCGTAAAGGTAGTGCAGGCGCTCGATCTCCGCAATGGACATGTGCCAATTCGGCTCCAGGCGCAGCCGGTCGAGCAGCGCCTGCAGTTCGTTCCAGTAGACGCGCTCGCTGGTCACGAATCGCGGCAGGTCGAGGATCACAGCAACTGCCTCCGCTTGATCTCCAGGTACGCCGCGGTGGCTTGGGTCTTAATGTTTTGCGGATCGACCACCTCCAGGCGCACGCCGCGATGGTGCAACGCGATCTGCAGTTCGCGCATTTTGTTCCAAAGCATCTGCCCGGCCAGAGCCTGATACGCCGCTTCCAAATCGGCTGGGGCGCCGTCCGCAAAAAGCGGATGCGTGCCCGCGGTACCCATCACGTTGACCAGCACCAAATGCCGCCGCGCCACCAGCGCCACCTCGCGCGCGAAGGTCTCGGCCAGCAGCGGGTCGTCCAGCGAGGTGAAGAAGATCAGCAGCGAGCGACGGCGCAGGTTGAGCTGCAAGCTGGTGAACAGCTCGCGAAAATCCGGACTCACGCGCCGCGGCTGCAAGTTGTAAATGGTCTCGCGGCACAAGCGGTAATGGTCCATGCCGCTGCGCGCGCGCACCATGCGGTGCGGACGGTCGCTGAAGGTGACCAGGCCGAAGCGGTCGCCCTGCCGTTCGGCGGCCAGCGCCAGATGCAGCGCGGCAGTCACATAGCTTTCCAGAATATGCTCGCGCACCGACAGGCGGGACGCATCCACCACGACGTAGACTTCCTGCGCGTGCTCCACCTGATAGAGCTTCACCACAGGAGCGCGCCTGTGAGCCGTGGCCTTCCAGTGGATGTCTTCATAGCTGTCGCCCGGAATATAGTCGCGCAGTCTCTCGAATTCCCTACCCTTGCCCACCTGGCGATGCACGCGCATGCCGGCATTCGGCGCGCGCAGAAACAAGGCCGCCGTGGCGCGATCGCGCAGGTTCGGATAAACGCGCAGGTTGCACTCCACCGGCACGCGCGCGCGCGCCAGCCACAACCCAAGCGGAGAGGGAACTTCCACGTGCAACTCGCGCAACGCATGATCGCCGCGCGTAGTTCCCGTGCACGGCCACGCCAAGGCGGACCGGCCCGGCTGCAGCGTCACGCTCTCCGTCAGCCGTTCGGATGCCACGCCCTCCGGCATCACCAGCCCGGTGCGGACGGAAAGCGCGCGCGCCGAACCGTTCTCCAGCGTTATCGTCACATCCGCCCGAACGTCTTTGGTCACGCGCACCAAACCCGGTGCGCTGGCGCCGAGCGCACCCACACGCTGCCTTCCTGCCAACGCGTCCGCCACACTCGCCGCGAAGCAGGTGGCCAGAATGCCGGCGCAGGGCAGCCACAGTCCAGGCACGATGCCGGCCACGGTAGCCACCGGCAAAACCACCAGCGCGGCGGCCAGTAGGATGCGCCGACCCGGAACGATCATCGCGGCACTGGCACCTCGTGCAGAATCCGATCCAGGACTTCGCCCGTGCGCACGCCCTCCAATTCCGATTCGGGCCGCAGCAGCAGCCGGTGTTCCAGCGCCGGCGACGCCATGGCGCGTACATCGTCGGGGCTAACGAAATCGCGTCCGGATAAGGCGGCCCACGCGCGGCTGCCGGCCAGCAGCGCCTGTGTGGCGCGCGGCCCTGCACCCACCAGAATGTTATCGTCGGTGCGCGTGCGCCGCACCGCTTCCACCGCGTACTCCACAAGCTGTTCGCTCACCTGCACAAGCTGCAAAGCGCTGCGCAGTTCCCCCAGTTCCTCTTGGGAAAGGCACTGCTGGACCTCGCCGCGCCGCAGCACTGCCTCCGGCGCATGCTCATCCAGACTGCGGCGCGCCAGATCCAGTTCCTCTTCGCGCTGCGGCCAGGTCATCGCGATCTTCAGCATGAAGCGGTCTTTCTGCGCCTCCGGCAACGGATACGTGCCTTCCGATTCGATGGGATTCTGGGTGGCAAAGACCGTAAAATTCGGCGACAAGGTATGCGTCTCGCGATCGATCGTCACGGTGCGTTCCTGCATCGCCTGCAGCAGCGCGGATTGGGTCTTCGCCGGTGCGCGATTGATCTCGTCCGCCAGCAGAAAAGCGGTGAATACGGGGCCTTTGATCAGCGAAAATTCGTTGCGCTGCAGGTTGAAAACGTTGGTGCCTGTAATATCCGCCGGCATCAGGTCGGGCGTGAACTGAATGCGGTTGAACTCGCATCCCAACACCCGCGCCAGCGTGCGCGCGAGCAGCGTCTTGGCAAGCCCCGGCACGCCTTCGATCAGCGCATGTTGGTTCGTCAGGATCACCACCAGCGACTGGCGGATGGCATCCAGCTGGCCGATAATCACCTTGCCGATCTCGCCCGAGACGCGCTCGATGGCCGCTTGAAATTGATCTAAGTTCAAATTGCTCCTTTCGTGCGCGCCATGTTTTGGATTTCGCGCAGCGCCGTTTCCACCTGGGCACGCCGTGCGGGCGCCATGTCGCGCGCGCGGCTCTTGTGCCACTCCTGCCGGCACGCGTCGGCCAGCCGGTCCGGCGCAATGTGCCTACGCAAGAGCGTGACCAGACCGGCCACGGATGTCCGCCCGAAGACCTTCTCCTCCCGCGGCGCGCTGGCCACCGGGGGGAAGCTGGACGCATTCTTCCAAATGAACAATATCGCGACTATCGCCAGGCCGAGCGCCAATCCGTGCAAACGGAACCGCCGCGCCAACGCCACTACGCTGCCACTCTCGACGATACCGAAGTGCGCCTCGTCAAATACGATGCGCCGGTTCACGCCGATGATACGCGTCAGCAGCGCGGTCTGCTTCGCATCGGCCACCGCTTCGTTGCCGAACATCCGGCCATCCGCTACCAGCACAATGCTCCCTTTTCCGATGACTCTTTCGATCACCACCGGGCGCGTCCCATTCAACTCCAGGATTTCCCAGTTCTTTGCGTCGGCGAAAAACAGATCGCCGCGGCCTTCCTTATCGAAGACGAGGCCGAAGCGCACGCCCCACACCTTTTCGAGCGATGCCGGACCCGACGGCGCATGGCCCACCGCCTCCTCCATTCCGAAAACCAGCCGATTGCCGCGCTGCGCGAGGTCTTCCGCGGCGTGCAACTCGGATGATGGCTGTACGGCAAAGTCGTAAGGCTCCAGCCCCAACAGCAACACGGTGCTGTCGCGATCCCGCAAGCGCTCCAAAGGCTGGTAACTGCGCGCCACGGTTACGCCTTGAAGCCCGCCCAGGCTTTCGAAGATCAGCTTAGCCCCGGCCGGATCGCCCCGCAGTGTGGAATACGCGGGATAAGCAGCGCCACCCGAAAACTCCCGATTGAAGAGATACAGTACGCCGCCCGCGAAGACCACGGCCAGCAGGGCCGCCAACAGGATCGAGCCGGACCTCCTCACGCCGCCATCTCCGCCGGCGGAACGGCCGCCTTGATCTGCCGCAGACGTTGGCGAAACGCCTCGGTATCCTCCGCCGTAACGCTGTGCTTGCCGTACCAGCAACGCTCGAAGCTGGCGACGTTTACCGCAAACAGCGCGCGCGCATCCGGAAACTCCCGCGCCCTCCTCCGCACTTCCAACTCATACTCGCGATTCGTTTTGCCCGGGTGAATAGCGATCCATTCCTGGCGCCCCAGCCATGCCAGGTTGGCCAGATACAAGGCCCGCAGCGCGGCGCGGTAATCGCCTTCGCGCGCACAACTCTCCGCCAGCGCGATCCACTTTTCCTCCGGAAGCCTGTCGGCCATCAGATTCTCGTCGTGCAGGCTGACCGCTACCGCGCCCGCCGCCAGCGTTCGCGCCTGAATGGTATTCGCGCGCCGCAATCGCCAGGCGATCGCAGCCACCAGCACAATCAGCCCGGCAATGACCGCATAAATGCTCCAGTGCAGGGCCGCCCCGGGTGGCGCGGCAGTGCCCGATCCCGAAGACTTGGCCAGCTTCTCGCGCAGCCAATCCCCTAGCCGGTCGATGGCGCGGCGAATGCTATGCATCCCTTGCTGAACACTATCCGCCAAGCGGTCGGTTACAGTGACAAGCCATGAAACATGCGTAGCCCGTTTCGCGGCCGGCGGCGTCAATCGCCAATCGTATTGGGGCGATTGCAAGGTCTGGCGGATGGATTGGTCGAGGTTCGCGGGAGTGACTTGTGCCGGCAGCGTCTGCCCTACGGCTAACATCATCAGAGCGGCCGGCACTACCGCGCGCACCATGCGCAACGCGGCGCGCAAATCTTCTCCGGTCCCGCGCGACTCCAAACGAAAGCTGCGCAGGCAATAGACCGCTTGCGTGAACGGATCGAACGCGATCCAGGCCAGCGTCACCCCTGCCAGCCAGAACAGCCAGTTGTCCACATAGTAAGTCATGCCGCGGCTGAAAGCCGACTCATAACCGGTGAGGATGCGCACCAGTTGCGGCAACACCGCCAGCAGAATCAGCACATTCAACAACAGGATCAGATACAGAACGATCAGCAGGAGAATGATGCCCCAGCCCTGCCGCGCTTCGAAGCCCGCCAGCTTGCGCGCCTGTGCCACGAGTTGTGATAAGTCCAGATCCTCGCGGTCCGCCAATGCCGCCGCGCTCCGGTAGAATGCAGCCATCCACGGCAGCGGCAGGATCAGCCCCATCGCCAGCGCCATTGCCACTGGCTTGGCGCCGCCAAGAAACGCCTGGCTCGATACCAGACGCCCCAGACGCCGGCGGGTCCAAGGCAACTCCGGCCGCCCGCCGAGTTGACGATGCAGGCGACTGGCGAATACCGCGCGCCAGCAGTTCATCCACAGCAGCAGCAAAGCCAGTGCGAATGCCTCGATCGCGCAAGCCGCTTCGGACGTGCGCGGCTGCCCCATTTCATTCCAGAACATCAGAAGGCCCAACGCAAAAGGCACGCTGCCGATGCAGTGCGACACGATGGTCGCGAGTGGAGCGGCGCGCAGCGCATGCACCGCGTCTTCCAGCAAGTCGAGCGCGCCCGCGCGCCCTAACGGATGCGCCATGTGTGCTCCGCCCGCGCCGCGATTTCCAGCAGAATCTGGCCGCCAGTATAGAACATCAGCCACGAAAGCAACAGGCCGCCCAGAGCCGCCATGGGCGCCAGCAGCGCGCGGGAACGGCGCCGGCGCGCGGGCGCGGTATGCGCAATCGACTGCAAGCATGCCGCGCACAGCAGCCGCGATTCATGCTCCGTCACGCATTCCCGGCAGAAATGGCGGCCGCACGCGGGACACCGGCAGACCGCCTCCCGCAGCTCATGATTCCAGCAGCGCTGATGAATGAGGACGCCCGTCATTCCGGTTTGAAGGATAGCACGAACCCCGCAATAGCCAGCAGCGCCGCGCCTCCGCTGTATAACGGGCGCAAAATGCCGGAGAGAGCGCGCGGACGTACGACCGCGGTTCGGGCGCCCGCGCGCGCCGCTGCAAAAGTGTCGCCGAGCATTTGGGCATAAGTAACGCCGCCGATAAAAAGCAACGCGACAATCGCCAGTCTCTGCATGCCGATCCGAAGCATGCCGCGCTGCCGCTGGACGAAGATTCCAATGGCGCTCGCGATCTGCGCGATGGTCAAGGCCGTGGACACATCCGCCAGCCACGAATCCGGCGAGCGCATCAGGATCGTCGTGATCAGGGCATCCGCAAAGAGGCTGGTTACGAAGATGTCCGATACCCAGGTGCGGCTGCGCGCCGTGGCGGCCCAGCGCCCGGTTGCATCGCCGCGGCCCGCCGTCTCCCCGGGGCCCAGCGCCCGCAAATCGGCTGCGTCGGCCCAGTCCTGGGTGAACACGCCTTGGACCTGGGCAATCCGCTGTTCCAGCTCCGCGAGCGCCTTGCGCGCCGTCCACAGGCGGTAGAGCGACGGCAAGTCTTCGCGGCTGACGGCGGTGTACAGCCGGCAAGTGCAGCTCTGCGCCGCCGAAATGTATATCCAGACGGCAGTCAAAACCGCCAGTAGCATCCAGAGCCAGCGAGCCGCCGGAGCCACGCGCGCGCTGAAAATCAAGACGCCGATCGCTAGCAGGGCAGCCGCCAGCGCCGCCGGCGAGATCACAAAACGCGGGGCCTTGGTAACGACGATAGCCTGAATATCCCGAAAGTAGAATCTCTTGTACTGCTCTTGAAACCTGGTGGACTTGACCGAGAGGATGTGATCCGCGCCGGTCCACAAGCTGGCGGAAAAGACAAACCCGCGGCGGCGTCCCGGAAGCTTCCGGTAACTCTGCCCATCAGCCACGCGTAGTCCCCGACTTCAGTAGTAAGTAAGCGATGCCCCAGATCCAGCACCCCATCTCGCCCAGCGCGATCGCCGCCGCCAACGCGGATCTCCAGCGCCAGCGCCGCACCAGGCTAAGCGGCCGATTCCAATAGCGCAGCGCCAGATACAGCGCGATGGGCGCGGAAATAGCGGTGAAGGGCCACAACAGCAGTGGCGCGATGGCCACGATGAGCGCTGTGGAATCGTACAACGTGCGGGAGTTTTCGAAGCCGGCGCTCGCGGATGCCGCCTTGGCCTTGTATTCGCCCGCCGCGAAGCACGATGGGCACCACACGGCGCCCTTGAAATCGACCGCGCATAACTGGCATACAAACCGGCCGCAACGGCTGCACGCCGCCACAGCGCGCTTGCCGGGGTGATCGAAGCAAGTGGCTTCTCCTTCCGCCGCCGCCTCGGTCGCCACTGGACCGCTGAGCGCGTAGAACAGCGCGGGAAAAACGCGCACGATGCTTCGCGCGCCGCACTCCGGGCACGTAGCGGCATGCTGCACGGCAAGCTCCCACTTGGGCAGTGGACGGTCGCAACGGTTGCACGGGACTGACATTGTGGACGGGCTGGCTACTCCGCTCCCAGACGGTCGCGGCTCGGGACTCTGATCACGCGCGTATCGCACATCATATCGTGCAGCGCGCGCTTCTGATCGTCGAATCCCGCGATGATATAACCGATCGCCAGAATAATTCCACTGACGATTTTGGCGAAGTAGCGCCCTACGGCGCGGCCCAGCGATATAGGTCCGCCATCGGGGCGAACCACCTTCAGATCCAACGCCATCTTGCCCGGCGTCGCGCCAAAACGGCTGACGAACACGCCTTCGTAAGTCGCGCCAATCGCCATGTCGATCAGATACACGAAGCCCAACGCCATTAGGGTCTCCTCTATGCGCCGGCTCTGCAGCATCCGCGCGAACGGCATCTGCACCACCATTCCAGTCACAAACAGGATCACCCAGTCAATTATTGCGGCTACGAACCGTATCCAGAAGCCGCCATAAGTGAAGGTTGCCGCCGAGGCGACTCCTTCGCGCAGCTTCTGGGTATAAGCGATCTTGCAGTTCGCGCAGATGAGCCGGTCGCCGAATCGGGCGAGCTCCTCCGGGGACCATGGCTGGCCGCATTCCGAACAATAGTGCATGGTGACCGGGGCGGGCTCCATTTGAGGAGATTGTACCAACTGTGGCGCGCGCACTCTCCCAGCGTGCGCCACGGCGAGCCCGCCAAAAGTCAGGCGCGGCCCATCACCACCGTGTGCGGGCTTCTCGGGATAGGGTGCGCGGTGATGCCGCCGAAGCCCGCTTGGCGGTACATCTCCTCCAGTTCAGCGAAAGTATAAGCGTCGCCGGCCGCCGTGCTCGCCAACATGGTCAGGCTGAAGGCCGCAGCCATGGGCGGCGTAATCCGGTCTTCATTCGGCACGAATTCCAGCGCCGCGGCGCGTCCGCCGGGCCTCAATGCCGCATGCACTTTGCGCAGCAGCACGATACACGTCGCTGCGTCGAAATGGTGCAGGAAATTCGTCAGCAGGACGATATCGTAGGGTGCGCCATACGCGACGTCGAATGCGCTGCCAGGGAGCGGATGGTAGCGCTCCTCCACGCCAGCTTTTCGCGCGTTGCCGCGCGCGACTTCCAGCACGGCCGCCCAATCGACCGCCGTGATGTGCGCCTCCGGATTGAGCTTGGCCACCTCGATGCCGAACAGCCCATGGCCGGCGGCGATATCCAGCACCCGCAGGGGTCCGGCCAGCCCCTCGAGCACAATTGCGCCCAGCGGCCCCGCCATGGCTGCCATCATGGGCGCCATGCCGTGCGCGAACTCCACCCATATGGGGTTCTCCGGTTCCACCGAACCTTCCCCTGGCAGTACGGTATGGCCGGTGCGGACGATATCGGCCAGGCGCACGAAAGGTTCAGCGATCACCGGATGGCTCAGGAACCGCGCCGCCGACGCAATGCATGCCGGCGAGCCGGGGTCCAGGAATACCGCGCTCGTCGGCGTGTGCCGGTAGCGGCCGTCTTCCTTGGCGAGCAATCCCAGGATGGTGAGGTAATCGCAGAGTATGCGCATGCCGCGCGGGGAGGCGGAGCATTGCCGCGCCAGCGCTGCGGCGTCGCCCGGTCCTTCGCCGATGGCGCGAAACAGATCCAATTCAATCGCCGCGCGTAAAGCCGCGGAGCGTTGATAGGCGTTGAACGTATCGAAGATCAGTTCGGGAGAAGGTGTGCCAGTATTCTTAGGGGTCACGGCTGGTTCTTTTGCTCCCGGGTCATGTGGAATTGATATCCGATGCAAGGCTCGGTCAAGATGTAACGCGGTTTGGCGGGCTCCGGTTCGATCTTCTTGCGGAGCTGATTGATGAACACACGCAAATAGACCACCTCGTCGCCGTAGTCCGGTCCCCACACCGTCTGCAACAGGCGGCGATGCGGCACGGGAGTGTTGGGGGTGGACGCCAGAAACTGCAGGAGGTCGAACTCCTTGCGGGTCAGACGGACCTCGTGGCCGCCCACGACAACACGGCGCGCGCTGAAGTTGATCTCCAGGCCGTCGGTTTGCAGGGCAGGCGGCGCTGCTTCCGGAGCCAGCGGCGAGCGGCGCAACCCGGCGCGGATGCGCGCCAACAGTTCCTGCATGCTGAATGGCTTGGTTACATAATCGTCTGCGCCGGCATCCAGGGCTCCGACCTTGTCTTTCTCCATGTCGTGGACCGACAGCACCACGATGGCCAGGTCCCAACCGGCGCGAATCGCGCGGCAGGCCTCCACGCCGCCCATGCCTGGCATAGCCAGGTCCAGCAATACCAGGTCGTGCCGGCCGCGGCGCAGCATCTCCAGCGCCTCTTCACCGGTGCGCGCGTCGCTCACCGCGTAGCCCTGCGCAGTCAGCATTTTGCGCATCACTCGCCGGATTTGCAAGTCGTCGTCGACCACCAGGATCTTGGCTCCGGTCACACGCTGGCCTCCTCATGAGCGAATGGAAGAGCAAACGAAAAAGTGGCGCCTTCGCCAGGCTGGCTTTCCACCCAGATCCGGCCGTGGTGAGCCTCCACCACCTGGCGCGCAATCGGCAGACCCATTCCCATGCCGGTCAGATGCCCGCGCCCCTGCTTTCCCCTGTAATACCGTTCGAAGATGTGGCGCTGTTCTTCCGCGGGAATGCCCGGCCCGCGGTCGCTGACGCTGATCACCACACCGCTATCGCCGGCGTGTGCGCACACCGTGATGGGCGCGCCCGGCTGCGAATATTTTAGAGCGTTCCCGGCGATTTGCCGGATCACCAGGCGAATCAGTGCGGCGTCGGCGGAAACCGGAGGCAGACCCTGCGGCAAATCGATTTCGACTGGCGAGCCCTCCGCCATCTCCTTCTTCAGGGCCGAACAGACCAAATCCTCCACCGTGTGCGTGTGCTTATCCAGATCGACGTGGCCCGCCTCGAGACGCGCCATTTGGATGGCTTCGGTCATCATGGCGTGAAGGCGTCCGCTTTCTTCATCCATAATCTCGAGCCACTCGCGCTGATCGCGCGCCGGGGAGTCTGCCAGCATGGCGTCGATGGCTGCGCGGATGGAGGTGAGCGGGGTCTGAAACTCATGCGCCAAGGCATCCAACAGCATAGACTTCAGTTCCTGATGGCGCCGGGATCCTTCGGCCTGCGCGGCGGCCTCCTGTTTGTGCGCCCGATCCATGGCCAAGGCCGTCAGGCTGGCGATCGACTGCATCGCGGGAACTGAGATCGCCGCGCCGCTGAATCCCAGGCTGCCGACAGTTATGCCGCCCAGGTTCACGGCGACCAGCGCCGTATTCCCCACGGACGCGCACGGAGAATCGGCAGAGCCGGCAGCCTCTTTCAAGGCGGCTTCCGAAATGCCTGCCGTCACGCCCGCGCGATGGATTTGGCCGGATGCCGCATCGAAGAATGCGACTCCACTGCAGCCAAAGGTTTCCGCTACCTGTCCCGGGATGCCCTGCGCCAACTTGGCGAGTGCGCTGGCCTGCATCAGGCGGCAGCTCAGGGCGTACATGCGCTCGATCTCGCGTTGCCGCTGGGTCGCTTCGAAAGCGCGCTTCTTCAATCGCGTGGACAGCTCGCTGACCACGAACGCCGTGATAAAGAAAGTGAACCACGCGACCCAGTTCTGCGGATCGTCGATTCCGAATTGCGGCACCGGCGGCAGGAAGTAGTAATCCAGGCACAACAGGCTCAGAGCGGAAGCCAATATCGCTTCCGGCAGACCCCAAAGCACGGCCGCTCCCAGCACCAAAAGCAAAAAGGTCAGGGCCGCCGTGGTGCTGTTGGCGCGGACCGTGTAGTGATACAGCATGGACACGGCTGGCAGGCCCGCACCCATGATGGCGATGCGAAGAATTAACCGGATCCAAGTTCGTTTTCGCATGTTGGGATTTCTGCGCGGCTAGAGGCCATTATAGCCGCGATCAAAAGGCTTGACACAACCTTAACAATCCAGTCATACTGGTTCACTCCCCGCTCTTCAGAATTCAAGTTGCACGGGAGAATACTATATGGCCACCCTCAGGAGTGGCGGCAAAAGGGAGTGCCGATGCCAACCCGAAGAACGCTGCTTGCGGCGATCGTTTGTTTGCTTTTGCTTGGCGCGTGTCCATTACTCTACGGCCAGGCTACTGGGATCATTTCGGGCAGCGTAACCGACGCCACCGGATCCGCGGTTGCCGGCGCCAAAGTGGTTGTCACGGCGCCGGCCATGGGCGTTACCCGCGATGCCACCACGGACGTTTCCGGGCATTATCTCGTGCCTCTGCTGCCGGTTGCCGGCTTCACGGTCCGCGTGGAGTTCACTGGTTTTCAGGCCGCCGAGCAGAAGGACGTCCGCCTGCAAGTGGATGAACACCGCGAGGTGGATTTCCGGCTGGTTCCCGCGTCGGTGAAGGAGAGCGTGGAAGTGACCGCGACCGCCGTGGCGGTGGAGACGGCCAATCCGACGCTGGGTCAGGTGATCACTTCCCAGCAGGTCGCCGAACTGCCTTTGAACGGCCGGGATTTTGTCCAGTTGGCGACACTTACTCCCGGCACCATCACTGAAACCAACCCGCAGAGCTTTTTCAATGGCGGCCCCAGCAGCGAAGTTTCGGCGCGCGGTTCGTTTTCGCTCTCGGTGGGCGGGTCCCGCGCGAACTCGACCGATTGGTTGTTTGACGGCAACGACAACAACGAGCTGACCGCGGGAGGCATCGCCATTCTGCCTTCCATCGACGCCATCCAGGAATTCAAGGTTCTGACTTATAACTATTCGGCGGAGTATGGCACGCGCGCGGGACCCACCGTGCTTGTCACAACTAAGTCGGGGTCCAACGACTTCCACGGCTCGCTGTTCGAATTCTTCCGCAATACGGACCTGGACGCGCGCAGCTTCTTCGCCAGTTACACCGAACAATTCAATTTGAATCAGTTTGGAGGCTCGCTGGGGGGACCGATTCAAAAGGACAGGACGTTCTTCTTCGCCGATTACCAGGCCAAGATGCAGCGGCACGGGATTCCGTATGTGGGCCTGGTGCCTTCAGCCGCAATGCGCAACGGCGATTTTACGGACGACGCATTCGGCAATCCGAATTCTACGATCCTGACCAATCCCTACATGACCGGAGCGCCCGATCCGCACTTCCAGTGCGATAGCGCGGGCAACGCCATGCCGGTCTCCGCGAACGGCAGCCAGGCGCCTGGTGTCGATTGCAATAAGATCCCGCAGGGCCTGATTAACCCGATCGGCCAGGCGATGATCAACCTCTATCCTTTGCCGAATGCCAATAACCCGGCCTTGGGCTACAACTACGTGAACGAGCCAGTGAGGAAGCTGAACGAAGGCGAATTCGACATCCGGCTGGACCACAATTTCTCTTCCAGAGACTCCATGTTCGCGCGCTTCAGCTATGATCAGGCGGTTTCGTTCGTTCCGGGCGGCTCGCCAGGCTTCGCCGAGGAGAGCGCTTTTGCCAGCACGGAGAACATCTCCAATCACGGGCGCAACGCGGCGCTTTCGGAGACGCACATTTTCTCCGAGCGTACCGTCAATCAATTCAGCATCGGCTTCAATCGAATCAGCAACTACTTCACATCCTTTGGCAGCGGCACGTGCGAATCCAACCAACTCGGCATTCCGGGCGCCAATCTGGGAGGCATTAGTTGCGGGTTGACGTCCACCCAGTTGACCGGATACTGGTCGTTGGGGGATCGCGGCTATTCCCCCTTTCAGGGCGCCACCAATGTCTTCTCAATCTCCGACTCATTCGATATGGTGCGCGGTAAGCACGACATCAGGATTGGCGGCAACATACGCGCCAACCAGTTGAATGTCCTGGCTGTCGGCTTCCAGGACGGATATTGGGAAATGACCGGCGATTGGGGCGGGGACCCCGCCGCGCAGTTGTTGATGGGCTTCACCGACCTGGCAATCCACGATCAAACGTTCGACGGCGATGTTACCGGGCGGCGCTGGAAAATGTACCGTCCGTTTGTGCAGGACGATTGGCGCGTGAGTAAGGATCTGACCTTAAATCTAGGACTGGCCTGGGCCATGGTTACGCCGGAAAGCGAAGCCTTCAACCGCCAGGCGAATTTCGTTCTGAGCAGTCAGACTTTCCTGATCCCGGGGCAAAACGCCAATAAATATGCGGGCGTCAATATGGATTGGGGGGCGCTCGAGCCGCGTCTCGGTTTGGCCTGGAAGCCCCGGGGCAGCCAGACTACCGTGCTGCGCGGAGGTTATGCGATCTATCACGATTCCTCCTGGAACATGGGCGCACAGGGCTTATGGCAAAACCCGCCGTATTCCTACGAATCCGGATCATTTGCTTTTGACGGCGGATGTCCGTCCGCCACCGCCGCCTGCGCCACGACGCCCGGCCTGGCGAATTACTCCGCCATTACGCTGTCGCAAGGCTTCCCCATTGTCACCTCGTCGCCTCCTCTCTTAGACTTCGGGGGCACGATCAATTCAATGAACCAGAACTTCAAGCAGGGTATGGTGCAACAGTTCAACATCAACGTGGAACACCAACTGCCCGGGCAGGTGCTGTTGACGGCCGGATACGCGGGGTCCCGCGCCTCTCACATTCTGGTGTACGGCAATAATTTGAATGTGGGATCTCCCATTGCCTGCGGCATAGTCGCCGGGTACACACTGGGGTGCGGACCGGGCGGATCGTCTTTCGCCGTTCCGGAGACAGACTTCCCTTACTCGGCCGTCGACAACATGACGGACGACGGCAGGGCGCGTTACGATTCCCTTCAGATTAAGGCTGAAACCAAGAGCGCCCGGCATGGTCTCTATGCACTGATTGGCTATACCTATTCAAGAAACCATGACTCGGGATACACCGACGGCCTGGGGAGCAACATAGGTGCGCTTTACTATCCGCTGCCGGGGTGGCAACAGTTGGATTGGGGTTTGTCTCAAATCAATCTTAACAACGACTTCACCGCGAGCGTAATCTATGAACTGCCGTTCGGAAAAGGTAAGGCGTTCGGCAGCGACTGGAACGGCGCCGCGAATGCGATCTTGGGCAATTGGGAGGTAACTGTGATACAGAAGGTTACCTCCGGGTTCCCGGTCTTCGTGGTGGCGAACAATAACTCCGGCGTCAATTTCGAAAACGACGGGAACAGCCTGAACCGCCCGAACCAGGTCTGTAACCCGGTAATGAGCAATCCGACAATCAGCGAATGGTTCAACACCAGTTGTTTCGCCGCGCCGCCCAGCGGCGAACTGGGGAACGCCTCCCGGACTCCGCTCTCCGGTCCGGACTTCGTGAATACGGACTTTTCGGCTATCAAACACTTTCTGCTGCCGCGTGAGGGGATGAAGCTCGATTTCCGGGCCGAGGTGTTTAATCTTTTGAACCATCCGCAATTCGGCACACCGGGCAGCAGCATTTGCGCTTCCTGCCCGCTGCTGGGCGCGCCGGGCTTCGGCGCGATTAACAGCACAGTGAATAACCCGCGCCTGATTCAGATTGCGCTTAAGCTGCTGTTCTAAGAGCATCGCTGCGACGGCGGCGCACTAATTCCGCAGCTCGAAAACAAACTGCTGGATCTCGCTCCGCTCGCGCTCTATTCTCTGCTGCAATTTCTTGGACATCTCCTCATAAGTATCGAGCTCCTGACGGGCCTTTTCTTTTTGCCCGGTCCGCTCGTAAGCCTGTCCCAGTCGATAATGCGGTTCATCCATCTCGGGGCTGACTGCTATAGCTTTTTGGTAGGCGGCGATGGCGCGGGTGTCGCCCTTCTGAGCGGAGTATACAACGCCCAACTGCAAGTAAGCCGCGCCAAGGGCCGGGTCGAGGCGGACGGCGTTCTGCAGGAGTTTCTGTACGCGCGCGGGCGTTTGGGAATCCTCCGGCCCTTTCCGCTGTTTCCAGAGTGCGACTGCGTAATAATAGTTTGCCCAGGCGCTATCGGGGTGAAGCTTTTGAAATCGCGCCAACCTATCCAGGTAACCTTGCAGTTGAACGATCTCGATGCTCTGCACTTTACCTAGGAAAATATAAGGGCCAGGATCGGCGGGGTTCAAGTCACAGGCTTCAAAAAAACTGTGCGCCGACCGATCGTAGTCGCCGTGCGCGTACCCGGCTGCGGCCAGGCCCAGCAGCATCCGCTGGGAACGGGGAAACAGGCGATGACCTTTTTCGAAGACTTCCGCGGCTTGTTCGGGTGCGCGATGAATCAGCAACTCAGTACCCCAGTCGAACAAGTTTGACTCACTGGGGCCCGCCTCCGCCGCCCGTTGATACGCGCGCGCGGCTTCTAACGCGCTCCCCGGCTTCTCCGCGGCGCCCAATGAGGCAGTAGCCTGCGCCAGGGCTTCGGCTGAACGCCGCACCGTGTCGGAGCCATGGCCGCCATGGCTGACAGGGTCGGTTACTCCCGCTACGATGAGGTTGGGTTCGTCGAAGAAAGCATACTCGAGGGTAAGATCCGCCCTTTTCGTCTCCGCTTCCCCAAGGATCACGAGGCGGGCGTGGGCTTCGCCCGATCCGCTGCCTTCCGCGCGAAGCAGATAGCCGCCGGCGTTCAGTTCAGTGAAGGTATATCCGCCGGTAGGGTCCGTGTGCGCCGTTAGAGTCTGTCCCGTGGCCTTGACCTGCAGGTACACGGTGGCTCCGGCAAGTGGGCGGCCGCGCGCATCCCGGACGGTTCCTTCGAGTTTGGCTGTAGCTTGGGCAGCCAGCGGTGCAACGGCCACGAGAGCGCACGATACCGCCAAGATCCATCGCCGGCATGCGTTCATCATTCGATGGTCGTCGGGTTGGTGGCGCTCGCCGGCGCCGATTTGCCGCCTGACACGGTAACCGTGTTAGTAACCTGGGAGGGGGCGTTCGCGGCCACGTTCACCGTGACGGTAATGGCAGGATAGCTCTTACCGGTGGCGAGCGAATCGGTGCGCGTGCAGGCGTTGGCCGTACAGTTCCATCCGGTACCCGCCATGGAAACCAGTGTAAGTCCGGTGGGAATCGTGTCGGTCACCGTAACCTTACCAGACGTTGGGCCGGTACTGGTGGCCGCATTAGTGACGGTCACCGTATATGTTGCGCCTGTTTGTCCCTGCGTGAAGTTGCCGGTGTGTGACTTGGTCACGGCAAGAGCTGGAGTGCCGTACGTGTTCTTGACCAGAACCTGAATGCTGGAATAAGCTCCGCAGCCGGTACTGTAATTGTTGAGCTGCAGCAATTGCGCGCCCGGGGCGTCAAGGTCGCCGGCATTCAATTGGACAGTCGCCGAGGTGGCGGTGACTCCGGTGGTGGTTCGGAAATTGTCTGCGCCGTTATTCCAGTAAGCATAGAGACTGCCAGGGACGAATCCGGTACCGGTAACTGTCAATTCCGCGGCGGCGGAGGTCTGCACCGGAGTCGCAGGATTTACTGTAGTCGTGTTGATGATGGTCGGGACGATGTTGAAGTTGGCCACGGGCAGAAACTCGTCGTGGATCGTGGTGGTCTGCGGGTTGGTGGTTCCAGTCAGGTCGCCGGTCCAGCCGGAGAAGATCATGCCATTGCCTGCTGTAGGCGTGGCAGTCATGGTGAGCGCCGTGCCGTCGGGGAAGCTGCAGTAGTTGTCGGGGCAGGATTGCGAATACGCCACCGTGCCGCAAGCGTTTTCCGCATAGGTGTAACTGACATACGTGGGGGTAAACGACGCGGCGATGCTCTTTGCGCCGGAGCTGGAAGCCCTGATGGTGTGGGTTTGTGCGCCGCCATCGCTCCAATGGTTCCAGGTATAAGAGACATTGGTGGTGACGGGAGCCTCCGAGGAAAGCACGCTGATCGAATGGCTAGTCCCGGGCGCCCAGGCGGAACCGGATTGATCCTGCGAATAACCTTGCGGTAGGGCCACATAAGTGTCGGTATCGACCGTGGCGTACATGGGCGGGTTCCACCTGTTCGGTCCGGTGATGGTCTCGCCGACGGTAGTTACCGGGAAAGTCGTAAGAACGCCCTGTAAAGTCGATTCGGGAGATTGAACCAGGAACGGATAAGGGTTAGCACCTTGTGGATATGTGGGTGTAAAGGGCGCTTCCAGCCAGCCATAGAAGTTATAGCCCGCGTTGGGAGCGGCGGTGACGGTGATCTGCTGGCGGTCTATGAAAAAGCTGCCGTCGAAAACGGATTGCGGGGCGGGACTGACGCTCACCGAGCCGCCTGCGGTCGGAGAAGCCGACACCGAGAAGGGCCAGAGACGGATGTAGTTGGCCTCGTAAACCGTAGTCGCGGGATCGGCCGCGGGTGAAGTGAGCTCCCCGGATCCGCCGATGACGGTGATGGTGTGGGAACGCTTGCCACCGTCGTTCCAACTGGCGAATTCATAGGTGGCGCCATCGTTAGGATTGGTCAGTTGCGGATCGGGCGGCAGGTTCAAAGTGTGCCTGGAGTTCAGAGCCCAACTGAAGGTCTGCGGAGAAGTATATGTGGTGCCGTCCACGATGATCGACAGGCCCGGCGGGTTGGTGACAATTGTGACGGCAGAGGGGGTAAATCCGTAGAGCCTCTTGATGGAGTCGACGTCGCCGGCCGAATAGCCGACCGTGTTGCTGAGCGGGATACCGGCGGGAATGGATTCCAGCACCGGCAGGTTGTTCTTGGTAAACGAAAACGCCGGGTAATGCATCACGGATGCGTAGTCGTAGAGCCCCATGGTCTGGAAATCGTCGATAAAAAAATCGAAGTTACCCAACAGGTAGGGCTTGTCGGCGTTGGCCGTGGTGAGTACGACCCACTTATTGCGATCAGGGCGCTGGTGTTCGTGCAGCAGGCCGATGGCATGCCCGATCTCGTGACAAGTGCCGGTGAAAGAGCAATTGATCGATCCGCCGATGAACTGCTGTCCGCCCGCCATGCCCTCTGTGGCTTCGCAGTAGCCGCTGAGGTCGCTGGGATCGAAGTTGAAGGTGACGTAGTTGGCCTGAGTAGTTTGCGGGACAAGCTGGATGATGCCGCTCAAAGTGGTGTTGACGTAACTGATGACGGAATCGAGGACGGGTGTGCCAGTCTCGATGGTGTAGGGGATCTGATAGACTCCGTCGACGGCGGGCCACAGTTGCGAGACATCGGCGATGCCAAAGCCGCGGGGCTTGAATCCCGGTTCAGCGGACCCGCCACGGGGAGTGGACGCGGCGAGTTCCGCGGCCGGTCCCAGGATGATATCTCCTTCGGCGATAGCCTTGCCGTTGATGACGCCGTAGGTGACCGGCATGCCATGCCACCAGCCGGTGCGGACTTCGCTGACCGGCGGCGCGTGGGCGGCCTCGCTGTAAACGGACAACTGGGCGGAGCCGGACCGGTTGCGGCTATCCACGGCGATCACGGTGATGCGGTTGGCGCCGGGGCGGACGGGCACGTTGGCGGAGAAGGCGATGGCGGCGGACACACCGTTGGCGGATGGGGTCCACTCAACGGGGCCGGTGTGGTCCCGATGGTCGGTCCAATAGATGTTGACGATGGCGGAATCCGCGGCGGCGACGCCTTTGAGCGCGACGGTGGCGGCGGATGTGGAGGAGTTCGTGGAGGGGGCGAGGACGCGCACGACCGGTTGAGCAGAGAGGTATGCCGGGAGGGCGGTGGCGATTATGAAGACAGCGTTTAATGAGTGCCGGGACATGGTATTAGTCTAGCGCGCGCCGACGGGGCCGGTGTTAGCTTCGGGTACTGTATGGGCTGGGACGAGGCCTGTCCTACCTGGACGATCAAAGCCCAACTGATTGAATCTAAACGGCGAGCGCGGCAGTAATCCGGCGTGGCGGTCGTGCGCATGTTGCTTCTGGGGTATGACCATCGGAAAGTTCCTTTGGAGTGCGGGGATCGGGCAAGAACCTGAGACTGTGCCCCAAGTGCGGCATCGGGACCATGGTCCGCATTCAAATCCTAGGGCCAGGTCAAGCTCCTGCCGCCATCCGCATGGACACCTCATGAGCGCTGCCCCCCGCTGTGACTAAAGGCCCGCGCGCTGCCCTTCCGGCAGGGCTCCGGATAAGTTTGTGCCATCGTCCGGCGGCGCGCGCACCACGCTCTGCAATCCCCTCGATAACCGTCGCAAATCCACTTATCCACAATCCCCCGCCGATTTCCGACGCATCCCCGGCTCGTTTCCGCTCCAAATACCCAAACCTTCCGAAGGTTTATCCGGGCCACGCAGACGCTCAGCACCTTGCGGCCCCACCCCGGCCCGTTTTTCGCGGAATCGTAGCGCCGCAAGCCGATGAATCCTATATCATGGCCTCGGCCTACGAGGCCGCCGCAGGCTGCGAGCCTGCCCCACCTACCCCCCAATCGCATACATAGGCCGCGGCGGCGCCACAAACCGCGACGTATTGATCTCGTGCCCTTCCCACTTACCCGCCACGTTGCGGCGAATCAGCGCGGCGATCTCGCTGTCGGGCGCCCCGCCGCGCAGCATCCCCTTGACATCGTCTTCCTCGATGGCAAACAGGCAATACCGCAGCTTGCCATCGGCCGTAAGCCGCAGCCGATTGCAATTCAGACAGAATGGACGGCTCACTGAGGCGATGAAGCCCACCCTCCCGATGCCGTCGGCGAACTGGTATTCGAGAGCCGGCGCGCGGGGATCCGCGTCCGGGATGGGAACCAGCGGCGCGACCTCCCGCGAGAGTATATCGATAATATCGCGGGCCGTCAGCACCTTCCCGCGATCCCAAAGCTGCTGCGCGTCCAGGGGCATGAACTCGATGAAACGCACCTCGAATCCATTTTCCCGGCCGAAGCGCGCCAGCGGAACGATATCCGGCTCCACCAGATTCTTCACCACCACCGCATTCAGCTTGATGGGGCCGAACCCCAGCCTCTTGGCTGTGGCGATGCCCTCCAGCGCTTTATCCAAATCGTCGCGGCGCGAGATCTGGCGGAAACGCTGGCGGTCGAGCGTATCCAGATGCACGTTGAGCCGCCGCAAACCCGCCTGGTACAGCGGTTCGGCCATCTCGGCCAGCATCACGCCGTTGGTGGTCAGCGCCAGATCGTGGACACCCGGGATCGCGGCCAAACGCCGGATCAGCACCGGTAGATCCCGCCGCACCAGCGGCTCGCCGCCCGTCACGCGCAGCTTATCGATCCCCAGCCCCACCGCGATGCGCGCAAACCGCTCGATCTCTTCGAAGCTCAGGATCTCATCGCGCGGAACGAACTTCACGCCCTCTTCCGGCATGCAGTAGAAGCAGCGGATATTGCAGCGATCCGTGACACTGATCCGGAGGTTGGTATGGATGCGGCCGTACGAGTCGATTAATGGCTGTGCGCTCACCGGGGTGTCTCGTTGTCTTGATTTTATCAGAGGCGGCCGCTGGACAAATGCCGGAACAAAGCGCGCAAGGCCGAGCCGCGATGGCTGACGGTCAGTTTACGCTCCGGCGCCGCTTCGCCGAACGAACAGCCGAATGGCGGATAATAGAATAGCGGGTCGTAGCCGAATCCGTTTCCCCCGCGCGGCTCCTCCAGTATCGTGCCCTCCACCGTGCCGCGAAACGTCTCCGCCAAACGCCCGCCCTCCGCCAACGCAATCAAGCAAACGAATCGCGCGGAGCGGTCGCCCACGCCGCGCAGCCTCTCCAGCAGCAGTTGGTTATTGGCCGCGTCGGTGGCATCGGGTCCGGCAAACCGCGCCGAGTAGACGCCGGGCGCGCCGCCCAGCGCGTCCACTTCCAGACCGGAATCGTCGGCGAACAGGAGCCCCGGCGCGTGCCGGCCGTAATATTGCGCCTTCAGGATGGCGTTAGCTTCGAAGGTGGCGCCGGTCTCCTCGCACGGCGCCAAATCGGCCAGACCGGGCAGGGGCTCCACTTGGATGCCGCCCTGCTCCGCCGCCAGACGGAATTCACGCAGTTTGCCGGGGTTGCCCGTGGCGCAGTACACCGTCACGCGATGCGAACCACGCGCTTCTGGATTTCGATCAACTCGGCGATACCGCCGCGCACCAGCGCCAGCATGCGCGACATTTGTTCGTCGTCGAACGCGTGGCGCTCGGCGGTGGCCTGCACCTCCACAAAGCGTCCCGCCCCGGTCATCACCACGTTCATGTCGACGGCCGCCTGCGAGTCTTCTTCGTAACACAAGTCGATCATCGGCTCTCCGCCGAGAATGCCCACGCTGGTGGCGGCTACATAGTCGATCAACGGCAAGCGCTTGATCATCCCGTACTTGACGCACTGCTGCAGCGCCAGCGCCAGGGCCACGAACGCGCCCGTCACGGATGCCGTGCGGGTGCCTCCATCGGCCTGCACCACGTCGCAATCCAGCGTCACGGTGCGTTCGCCCAGTAGCGCTGTGTCCACCACCGCGCGCAGCGAGCGGCCGATCAGACGCTGGATTTCGTGCGTACGGCCCGAGGGTCTGCCTTTGTTGACTTCCCGCGGCGTGCGCTTGGTCGTGGCGCGCGGCAGCATGGAGTACTCCGCGGTCACCCATCCCTTGCCGGATCCACGCAGGAATTGCGGCACGGAATCTTCCACGGAGGCCGCGCAAAGCACGCGCGTATTGCCCACCGCGATCAGCGCGGAGCCTTCCGCCGTCTGCAGGAATCCGGAAGTGATTTCGACCGGGCGCATCTGGTCCGGCGCGCGGTTGTCAGTTCGCATATTTCATCACGAAGTAGAGAAACAAGAGCACCAGGACGAAGCCGGAGCCCATCAGGATCATGCACGGAAGGCCGCCCTGCGGCGCGGCGCGATTTTTCGATTTGGTTTTTGCGGGCTTGAACTTCGCCATCCTAAGCGGTCGTCCTAGGAGATGGTAGCATCCGGCGGATTCCCGCCGCGTATGCAAGAATGTGTTGTGGATAAGCTTGCTTGTGGTGCGGGCAATTCTGCCCGCAGCCGGCTTTCAGCCGGCTCTGGCCGCCTGAAAGGCGGCTGCGGCCAAGATTGGCCGCCCTCCAAGGCGATTTGGATTTTTCCCGCGCTGGTCTTGAGCGCCTGCAGCCAGCCTGCGCGCAGCGCCGCAAACCTGTTGCCGGCCAGCGTGGGCGGGGTCTGGCAAAGGAAGTCGCTGCGCGACATCGCACCTCCGCGGCCCGGCGTCGTCCGCGCGTTCGAGGCCGGCTAC
>Ga0187867_10000323_pt1 | contig 43032 bp, 28 predicted proteins | sample June2016WEW_13_1_FD_132976 | JGI IMG/M metagenome (GOLD analysis project Ga0187867, IMG submission 132976) | Peatland microbial communities from SPRUCE experiment site at the Marcell Experimental Forest, Minnesota, USA - June2016WEW_13_10 | ecosystem: Environmental > Terrestrial > Soil >...
CTACGGTGTTTCCCAGGGTGAGCCGTACTATACCCCCGGTTGCACGAATCCGACAGAGTGCGTGTTTCCGAATGCCATCATTCCGCAGCAAGCGTGGTCGGCGCCCGCCCAGAATCTGCTGAAGTACATCCCGGTTCCCAACCTGCAGAACGGGTATTTCTCGACCTCGGCCGTGGACCAGACGTTGCGCGACGACAAGGGCGCGCTGCGGCTGGATGCCAGCACGCGCCTGGGAGCGCTATCCGCCTACTATGTCGCCGACGACTATACGCTCAACAATCCTTACCCGGTCCTGCAGGGCGGCGCTAACGTTCCCGGCTTCAGCGCGCTGAACCTGGGGCGGTCGCAGTTGGCCACGCTGAGCGACACGCAGACGTTCGGCGCGCGCACGGTCAACGAGTTCCATTTTTCCTATGTGCGGGACAACAACCAGGTGGGCACGCCCGAGGGAACGGTGGGAACCAGCCTGGCCTCCCAGGGATTCGTCACGGCGACGGGCGCGCCCAGCATCCTGGCGCAACGGCCGTCGATCGTGGGCGTGGAAAACGTGACGTTCAACAGCTTCGTCATCGGATCGACGGTCACCGGACTCAAACAGATCGACAACACCTATGAGATCCGGGACAACTTCTCGCGGGTGATGGGCGCGCACACGTTGAAAGTGGGCGGCGAAGTTCTGTTGAGCCAGGTGAACGCAGCGGCCGACGTGCAATCGAACGGCACGTTTGCCTTTACCGGCTCGGAGACGGGCGTGGATTTCGCCGACTTCCTGCTGGGCGCCCCCAGCTTTTACAAGCAGGGCGACGCGCAACCCTTCTATATGCGGAACCATTACGGCGCGATCTTCGCCGAAGACAGTTGGCGCGTCCGCCCGCGTTTGACGCTCAACTATGGGGTGCGCTGGGATGTACTCATGCCGTGGTACGAGAAGTACAATCAGATCCAGACGCTGATTCCGGGCGAGCAATCGATCGTATATCCGGGTGCGCCGGCGGGCCTGGTGTTTCCAGGAGATCCGGGAGTGGCGCGTTCGCTCGCTGGGGTACGCTGGAACGACTTTTCGCCGCGGCTGGGCCTGGCTTGGTCGCCGCACGGCGCCAGCGGCCTGGCGCGCAAGCTGTTCGGCGATTCGGACCGCACCAGCATCCGCGTGGGTGGGGGCCGGTTCTTTACGGCGGTGGAGGGCGTCTCGGCGGGGGTGATGGCCGGCGATCCGCCGTATGGCAGCACGTACATCAGTCCGGCGCCGCCGCTGTTCTCGGATCCTTTTATTACGGCTTCGACCGGGTTTGACGAGCAGCAACGTTTCCCGATCCATTTCCCGCCGCTGAACGCATCGGCCAGCAACCCGAACTCGAGTGTGAATTGGGCGCCGTTCCTGCCGGTTTCCGGCCTGCCGGGATACAAACCGGACAGCGTCAGCCCCTACTCGATACAGTACACGCTTTCGATCCAGCGCCAGTTCGGCGCCGGCACGGTAGTGACGGCGGGTTACATCGGCAGCGAGTCGCATCATCTGTTGACTTTGTTGGAGGCCAACCCAGGCAATCCGGCCCTGTGCCTGAGCGTCAGCCAATTGAGCCAGGTAGCTCCGGGATCCCCGACTTGCGGCCCTTTCGGCGAGTCGAACACATTTACCACGGCGGCCGGAAACGTCATCCAGGGCACGCGTCCGGTGTTCGGTCCGAACTTCGGCAGCGTGGACTGGCTGACGACCATCGGCAACGCCAACTACAACGCGCTGCAACTAAGCGTGCGCCACATCAGCGGGAGGCTCGAGCTGCAGGCGGGCTACACTTACAGCAAATCGCTGGATAACTCTTCCAGCATCTCGGATCAGTTAAACCCATACAACTATGGCGCGACCTATGCGCCGTCGGCCTACGACCTGAAGCACAATTTCGTGGCGAGCTACCGTTATGAGCTGCCCTTCGGAACGGCTGGATCGCTGCGGCGGCTGACTGAGGGATGGGTGCTTTCCGGAATCACGCGTTTCTCCACCGGCTTTCCGGTGACGTTTACCAATGCCAGCGACAGCTCGCTGCTGGGGACGCAGCCCGACGGGGTGAACGCTTACGGCGTAGACCTGCCGGACGCGACTCCGGGACCTTTGCACCTGAACAACAATCCGCGCAACGGCCTGGCCTATTTCAACACCTCGCTATTCAGCATGCCGCCGTTGGGAGATCCGGGAACCGCGGCGCGGAGGATGTTCTACGGGCCGGGCATGGCGAACTTCGACATCGCCCTGTCCAAAACGGTGAGCCTGAAAGAAGGAAAATCGCTGCAATTCCGGCTGGAGACTTTCAACACGTTCAACCATGCGCAGTTTTTCGGTCCCACGGCGGTGAATGGCGAGATCACCAGCTCCGCTTTCGGCCAAGTGGTTAGCGCGGCGCCGCCGCGGCTGGTGCAGGCCGGGGCAAAGCTGTCGTTTTGAGGTGTTGCGAACCCGAACAGGCCGGCATGGCAGAAGGACAGGCCCGGAGGGCCGTCCTACCAGGCGTGATCTGCTTTGGCTTTTGGCCGCCGGCGTCCGGGCGCAACAGCCGACCGGCATGGCTTCCCGCGGCCTGGAACCGCAACCGCGCGGCAAACCCTCCGGCCTTCCTTTTCGCGCCCGATTTACCGACGTAGCCGCGCAGGCAGGGTTGCGCGAGCCGGTCATTTACGGGCCGGTCGGCCGGGTGGATTACATTCTGGAGTCGATGGGATGCGGGGTCGCATTTCTGGACTACGACAACGATGGCTGGCTGGATGTGTTCGTGCTTTCGGGTACGCGCCGCGAGGGCCCGGTGGCGGGCGCCACGAACCGGTTGTACCGGAACAATCGCGATGGAACCTTCACGGATGTGACTCGCGAGGCCGGTCTGACGCGCCAGGACTGGGCCTGCGGGGTGACCATCGGCGATTACAACAACGATGGGTTCGACGACATCTTCATTACGCAGTGGGGCCAGAACGTGCTGTACCGCAACAACGGGAATGGCACCTTCACCGATGTGACGCGGGAGGCCGGCCTGCTGCATCAGGGCACGCGCTGGGGAACCGGTTGCACGTGGGTCGACTACGACCGCGACGGCTTCCTGGATCTGTTTGTGTCGCATTACGTAGCGTTCGATTTTCAATCGGTCCCGGCTACGGGCCGGAATCCCAATTGCAATTTCAAAGGCGTCCCGGTGTATTGCGGTCCGAGCAGCCTGAAACCCGAGCGCTGCCTGCTGTATCGCAACAATGGCGACGGCACATTCACCGATGCGACCAAGGCCGCGGGAATCGATCGCGCGGCGCCCACCTTCGGGCTGACCGCGCTGGCGGCCGATTATCTCGGAACTGGCTGGCCGGACATCTATGTGGCTTCCGATTCCACGCCGAGCCTGCTGTTCCGCAACCGGCGGGATGGTTCGTTTATCGAACAGGGCCTGGAACTGGGCCTGGCGGTGAACGAAGACGGAACCGAGCAGGCGGGCATGGGGCTGGGCCTGGGGGACTTCGACACGGACGGCGCGCTGGATCTTCTGAAGACGCACTTCAGCGGGGATACCTCGGTGCTGTATCGCAATATCGGCCGCGGTGGTTTCGAGGATGTGACCCTGCGCGCGGGCCTGGGCGTGGAAACACGGTATGTAGGTTGGGGGGCGGGCATCCAGGACTTCGACAACGACGGACTGCCGGACCTTTTCTGGGCTACCGGCAGCGTATACCCCGAGGTGGAGAAGGCGCATCCCGATTATCCGTATAAGACGCCGCGGGTTTTGTTCCGGAATCTGGGAAACGGCAGGTTTGAGGAGTTGGTCTCCGCGGCGGGGCCCGCCATCGCCGAAGCGCATTCCAGCCGTGGAGTGGCGTTCGGAGATTTTGACAACGATGGCGATATCGACATTCTGATTATGAACGTGAACGAGCCGCCATCGCTGCTACGGAACGACGTCAGGGGCGGCGGGCACTGGCTGAAGGTCAAGCTGCTCGGCACGAAATCGAATCGCAGCGCCATCGGCGCTACGGTGGTTGCCGCTTACGGAGGGCGCAGGCAAGCGCAGGCGGTTACGGCGCAGGCGGGCTATTTGTCGGTCAACGACCGGCGGCTGCACTTTGGCCTGGGCGCGGCGCAGGCGGCCGATCTGGAAATCAGGTGGCCGAGTGGACTGCGGGAATCTGTGAAAGGGGTCTCCGCGGACCGGTTGGTTACGATACGCGAAGGCGAGGGCGTGGTGAAGGTGGAATCTTTTGGCGCGGCGCGCCGGATGTCATGAGAGCCGTTCTGGCAGCCTGCATTGTCCTGCTGCTCGAGGCGCCCGCCCTCCCGGACGCGGCATCGCACCTGGGCAAAGCCATCCGGCTGATGCAGGACCGGCTCTTCAGCGAAGCGGCGGCCGAGTTCGAGCAGGCGTTGGCCGCGGATCCCAACAACGATGAGGTGCGGATTCGATACGCCACCTGTCTTTTCGCACAGGAGCGCAACGCCGAAGCGCGCAAGCAATTCGAGATCGAGCGGCAGCGCCTGGGCGACCGGCCGGGCCTCAACTATTACCTGGGGCGCCTGGATCTGCGGGCCAACGATTTCGCTTCGGCCATCCAGAAGCTTGCCCCGCTGGAAAAGGACCCCGCGCTTTCGGATGTCGCTCTTTATCTCGGCGTGGCGTACATGTCGGCCGGGCAGCCGGCGCGGGCGCTGGAGTGCCTGGAGCGGGCCGCCCGGCAAAATCCGCGCGATCCCCAAGTGCACTACCGGTTGGGGCGCGTTTATTCCATGGCGGGACGCACGGACGACGCCGATCGCGAGTACGAGCTTTACCGGGATTGGCAGGAAAACCAGCGGGTCGCGGAACGGGACGGCCACGAATGCAAAGATGCGTTGCGGACGCAGCCGCTCGCGCAGGCGCGCATCGTCTGCCAGCGCATTGCGGACCCCAACGACTCGCACCGGCTGATCTTGTTGGGCGAATTGTATTCCGAGAATGGCGCGTTCGCCGACGCCGTGGAACCGTTGCGGCAGGCGGTGAAGCTGGACCCGGAGTCGTTCGAGGCGTGGAACGGTCTGGGCCAGAGCCTGTTCCGGCTGAAGCGCTACCAGGAAGCGCTGCCGGCGCTGCGTAGGGCGTCCCGCCTGAACCCGCAATTCTTCGTCACGCTGACGCTGCTGGCTTCCACGCTGCACGCGTTGGGAGACGACGCGGCGGCGCTGCCGGTTCTAGAGCAAGCTCACAAGCTGAACCCCGACGATGCGCAGGTGACGGCGCGGCTGGAGCAACTGCGCGCGGCGTTGAAAGGGAAGCGATAGCCCTTTGGCGGCGCGGGGGGAACCAGAAGTGGTACACTTTTTTACTTGCAGATCATGACTTCTACGTTCTTTGCTTGTTGCTTTTTTCTGCAAAGTCTTACGCCGGAAGTCATCGAGCACGCACAGGCTGGGGCGGCGGCGGCGCAGCAGGGCCACCTGGATGTGGCGATTCGCGAGTACCGCAAAGTAACCGATCTGCAGCCTAACTCCGCGGTCGGACATGCCCGCCTGGGCGACGCTTACTTCCAAAACGGCGAATATGCCGCGGCCATGCCGGAACTGGAGTATGCGCTGCGGCTCAATCCCGAGTTGAACGATACGCATCAAACCTTGGGAGTTTTGTTGCTTATTCAAGGAAACGCCGAAGCCGCGTTGCCGCACCTCGAGAAAATGCGCACGCCTGAGTTGATGGGGCTCGCCTACCTGGAGACGGGAAGGCTCGGCGGCGCGATCGCGGCCCTGCACGCCGCGTTGGACAAGCAGCCCAACGATCCCAACCTGTTGTACTATTTCGGCCGCGCCACGGACCTGGCTTCGAAGCAGAGTTTCGATCAGCTTGCGAAACTCAACCCCGACATGGCGCGCCGCAGCACCGCCGCGCCGGATCACCGGAACCAACCGCAGCAAGACCCGTCGCAAGGCATTGTCAGCCTGCAAAACGCGCTCGCGGAGCACCCCCACGATGAAGGCCTGTTGTTCGCCTTTAGCTGGGCGGCGGCGCGGGCTTCCGAACAGGCCTTCGATCGAATCTTGCAATCGAATGCGGGATCGGCGCGGGCGCATCAGGTCTTAGCCGAGCGATACTTTGAGGGCGGGCGCCTTCCCGAAGCAGAACGGGAATACGCGGAATCGCTGCGGCTGAAGCCGTACACGTCCGGCGTACACCTGGCGTTGGGAAACGTCCTGGCGGCCGAGGACAAGTGGTCTGCGGCGATTGCCCAATACCGCATGGAGACGCAGCTTCGGCCGTTCAGCGCCGACGCTTTTTATAGTCTCGGATCCGGGCTACTGCAACAGGGACAAGCGCGCGGCGCAATGGAGGAATTGGACCAAGCCGATCGCCTCAGGCCGGATGCGCCGCAAATCCTATTGGCTTTGGGGAAGGCGGCGTTCGCCGCTCAGGATGGCGCGCGCGCGGAAGCGGCCTGGCTGAAGCTGCTCGGCATCGATCAGAAAAGTAGTTTGGCGGCTTCGGCCCATCTGGGATTGTCCGCACTGTACCGTCGCGCCGGCAGCGCGCAGGCGGCGGATCGCGAGATGGCGGCGTACGAGCAACTAAGGCCAGGAGGCCAGTAACTAAGAAGACAGAAGACAGAAGACAGAAGACAGAAGTCAGAAGTCAGAAGCATGAAGACTCGATACATCGCATCCGGCGTCATCGCCGCCGGCGTTTTTGTCGCGGTATATACTCGCGGCTCTGCCGCGCCTGCCTCGCCGGAGGTGCGTTACCCGCCGGAAGACGCCGCGGCGATCCTGGCTGTGCGAAAGCAACAACAGTTGAAGACCGTCGATCAGTTCAAGGTTTTCTATCAGTTTCAACTCGAAGACAAGCTGCCGCAGAGCGGCATCACTTTCGTAAATCATATCGTCGACGACGCGGCCAGCAACTATCAACCGGCACACTACGACCATGGAAACGGAATCGCCGTGGCGGACGTGGACGGCGACGGGCTGTACGACATTTACTTCGTAAGCCAGACCGGCGGGAATGAGCTCTGGAAGAACCTGGGCGGAGGCAAGTTCAGGAACATTACCGCGGAAGCGGGCGTTGGCGTGCCGGGCCGCATCGGCGTCTCCGCCTCTTTTGCGGACATCGACAACGACGGCGATCCCGATTTGTTCGTGACCACGGTGCGCGGCGGCAATGTGCTTTTCGAAAACGACGGCCACGGACATTTCCGCGATATCACGCGCGAAGCGGGCATCGACGGCGCCGCGCATTCCTCCGGGGCGGTTTTCTTCGATTACGACCACGATGGGCTGCTGGATCTGCTGGTGTGCAACGTCGGTAAGTACACATCGGACCGGAAGGGCGCGCAGGGGCAATACCTGGCCCTTCCGGATGCGTTCTTTGGGCATGAATTTTTCGATCGCTACGAATTCCCGGTCCTGTATCGCAACCTCGGACAGAACCACTTCAAGGACGTCACCGCCGAGGCCGGTTTGAAGCCGGTGGGCTGGTCGGGCGACGCCACATTTACCGATCTCAACGGAGACGGCTGGCCGCAGGTGTACTTCCTGAACATGATGGGAGCGAACCATTTCTTTGAGAATCGCGGGGGCAAATTCACCGAGGCGACCAAGCGGTATTTCCCGAAAACGCCATGGGGCGCCATGGGAATCAAGTTCTTCGACTACGACAATGACGGCCGCCTGGACCTCTTCATCACGGATATGCACTCGGACATGTGGTCGGACGCGGGACCGGAGGACGAGAAGAAGAAGGCGCCACACCCTTTGGGCGAAGACGTGCTGATGGGGCCCACCAGCAGCTTTGTTTTCGGCAATGCCCTCTATCACAATCTCGGCTCCGGCAAGTTCGAGGAAGTTTCGGACCGCATGGGGGTGGAGAACTATTGGCCCTGGGGGCCGAGCATCGGCGATTTCAACGCGGATGGCTGGGACGACATCTTTATCGCGTCGAGCATGAACTTCCCGTACCGCTACGGCATCAATTCCCTGCTGTTGAACAATCGCGGGCAGAAGTTTCTGGATGCCGAGTTCCTGCTGGGCGTCGAGCCCCGCAGAGGGGGGCGCACACACACCCCCTGGTTCGAGCTGGACTGCTCGCAACTCCCCCCTGACGCCAAAAAGTACTACAAGGACCCCTGCAAGGGTCAAACCGGCAAAATTACGGTTATGGCGCCGTTGGGAAGCCGATCGGCCGCGGTTTTCGACCTGGACAACGACGGCGATCTGGATATCGTGACCAACGATTTCAATTCGCCGCCGATGGTCCTGGTCAGCGATCTGTCCGCGCGCCGGCCGATTCACTGGCTCAAGGTGAAACTCGTTGGCACGACCTCAAACCGCGATGGATTGGGCGCGTTCGTCAGTGTGACCGCGGGCGGCCGGACGCTGATGAAGTACAACGACGGCAAGTCCGGCTACCTGTCGCAGAGTTCGCTGCCCTTGTACTTTGGCCTGGGAGACACGGCGCGGGTCGATCGCGTGGAGGTCGAATGGCCTTCCGGACGCAAGCAGGTGCTTACCCAGGATCTGCGCGCCAACGACGTTTTGCAAGTTACGGAACCGAAGTGACTGGCCGGAGGTAACAGGAATCCGAGGGCGCGGCGCATGTCTTGTCTGTTCTATTACTTTCTAGGCGTACTGGTACCCGGCTGACCGGCGATTTCCGCCTTGACTTTGTATATGGATCTGATATGCTAAGCGCCGGAGCAGTATTCTGTGCGCACGACGCACGGCCACGTGTGCCCTCCCTGGAGGGAAGTGGGCCGAGAGGAAATCGTGAGCAAGGCCGGCGTTGCAACGAGTGGTTTTAATTGTCAAGTTTTACCGTTGTTGCCAAATCGGAGTTGGCAAAGGAGGGACCCAGCGTGAAACATCGTCTCGCAGTCATGTGTGTGTGCCTTGGTGTTCTCGGAATGGCTCCGGCCATGTTCGCGGATGTCACGGATTACATCTTCAACCTCAATGGGACCAGTTACTGCTCGCCGTCAAGTAGTGTAGCGACGTGCTCAAACTACCTTGGTCTGACGGCTGTTCCGGGGCTTGCGACCAGCCTCGATACGAGCAGTGGCGGGACTGGATTGGGCAGCCTCACGCTGACCTACAATCCGGGTCCGGGCACCTACTACACGAATTTTTGGCTGTTTGAGCAACTGCAACAACCCGGCTTCAACGAGTATGGCAATACGGGGGGAGTGGCTGCATCCGACCAGACTTGGCAGATCGACGTGCCGGACTACGACTACGGAGGTGAACTGGGCACGGCGAATGCTGGCACCATCGTGTCCAACACGCTGGCAAATACGCTCGCGGATACAAACTACGTTCCGGGTAATGTCGACGATTACCTGCTGACCTGTCCGTTTGGCCAATCCACTTGCAACGACTATACGTCGCTGGCGATGGGCTTCGGCTTCACGTTGACATCGGGTCAGGAAGAAGTCGTCACGTATAACGTATCCACCACTGCGCCCACCAGCGGCTTCTACCTGGAGCAGATTCACCCGATAGACGGAGCCAACACCACCGAGACCGACTACTATCTAACCGGCACCGCGACTGCGCAGCCGATCGTCAGCGGCGTTCCGGAGCCTGGCACGGGGCTGCTTGTGGGTGCATTGGTGGCCCTGGGATTGTCGCCGTTCGGGCGGCGCCTCCGCGGCAAAAAGAACCAACCGGAGCAGAGGTGAATATGAAAAACGGATTATTGCGCATCTCTCTTGCGGCGATAGCTGCGATTTTGGTATTGCACCCGGCGATGTTCGCGGGGTCCGCGGGCCTGACCGTTCTCACAGTGCCGTGGGAGCCGGGCACTCCGCTAGCTCCGCATACGACCTATCCTATCAACGCGACCACGGAGTCGACCATTACTCTGGGCGCGACGGTGCCGGTAGGCGTAACTACGGGCGATACGGTGACGGTAGTGTGGAGTTTCGGCGATGGCAGTCCGAATACCACTTTCGCATTGTCGAACATTTACGACATTTCCACCACCCACCAATATCCGGCCAGCGCCGCGGTGGGCACGGCATGGACCGCGACGGTGACGGTGACCGACTCTACGCAGAAGACTTCGGGGACGGCGAATTACTATGTGACCCAGGGGTGCGGCCCGCTATCGACCGGGTCTTCCTGTGCGGTGGTTCCAGGCCAGATACCTCCCGCTCTGGCCTCGAAGGTCAATGTGGCGATCGACACCGGCCTCTGGTATCTGCACCAGACCATGTGGCGCAACACGACGACCGTGAACAGCAAGACGGTTAATTGGGGGGGCTGGGACACCCAAACGTATGCTTGCCCGACGGTGGGCGGCTTTGCTTACGCTTGCATGGGCTACGGCGTGATCAATGCAACCAATGTCCAGGCATTCGAGGTCAGCGGGCATTTGGGTACCGGACCTGCTAGCGATCCCTACAGCGACGATGTGGCGCGCGGTTTGGCCCGCATGTTCAATTTTCTGGCATCGGAAGCCAACAACGCCATCAACATCTACGTCACCGGAACGCCCATACAGCCGAACGTGTACCAGTATAATCCGGCAACTGTAAATTATGGCTGCAGCGATGGATCGCAAGTGCAGACGAATGGCACCTGCGTCGCGCCCGCGACTCAAGTCTTCTATAATGCCGGCGCAACATCCTGCACGTCGCCGCCTTGCTCGGTTACGTTCGACGGCAATGGCGACGGCCAGATGATCTACTCCAACGACGGATCCGGCCAATTCGTTTACACCGGCGGACCGTTCATGGATTCGATCGTCGCCAGCGGAACTCCGGCCGCCGTCGCGCCCACTGGCCCGACGGGAGTTTTAGGACTGACCTACCAGAATATCGTCCAGAACATGGCGGACTGGTATGGCGCCTGCCAGTACACATACGACGAAGATCCCGGCAATGAGCCGGGGTACGACGGTTACACCCGCGGGGCCGGTTATTCGGCTTCGGGCGGGGGCTGGTTGTACGATTGCCAACAGGGCGACGACAACTCCACGTCACAGTGGGCCGCCATCGGTCTCATCGGGGCGTACCGAGGCTTCAACTTGGCCATCCCGCAAGTTATAAAGGACATGAATAACGTGTGGGTGACCAATAGCCAGGACGTCACCGACGTTCGGCCGACGGGCCCGGACCCCTACAGCTCTAATGATAATTACGGCGCTTTCGGATATCGTGGTTCCTTCGCTTATTCGAATGCTTGGGGAGCGTTTGCGGTTACCCCGTCAGGTATGGTCCAGATGGCGTTGGACGGGATTGGCAGAACCGGCAATACGGTATTTGGGGATTCCAGCACCGCACCGGATCAGCGTTGGAACGATGCGGAGACGTTTTACGCCGACGACTTCTGCAACAGCACTGTTAATGGCGCCTACTATTCGCCCAGGGCTTATACCTACGGCTTGTTCTCGTTCACCAAGTCGATGTTGTTGCACGATCCAAGCGGAGCTCTGTCGCCCATTCAGTACCTGAGAACCCTGACGCCCTCTGTCTTTGCGGGGGATTCCAGCGACCCAACCAACGAGATCGACTGGTATGCCGCGCTCTCACCGGCCAATGGCGGCACGGATGCGTGTGACGGCGTGGCCCAGACGTTGGTGAGTTACCAGAGCGCGGACGGCCATTGGTACGGCAACGACTACAGCCAGGGATACCAAGGTGCTACGCAAAGCCCCTTTGAGACGGCTTGGTCGATCATCATGCTGCGCAAGACGGTGTTCGTCACTTGCGTCAAGAATCTCGCGGGCCGCGGCACCCCGTCCGGCGCCGGTACGGCGCAAATCACGCTGACATGGACCGCGCAGACCAATGCCAACGGCTACGCTGTATTACGAAGTGCTACCAACGGCGGACCGTATACCAAGGTGGGAACGACCCAGACCACGGTGTATAACGATAGGAGCGGCCTGACCAACGGCAGCACCTACTACTATGTAGTCCAGCCGCTCCAGGGCGGTACGGAAATCTGCCAATCCAACCAAGCGACGGTAACTATTCCGAAGTAAGACCACGGTGTTGCACAAAGACCTTCAAGGCGGAGTGCCACCGTCTTGAAGGTCTTTTTTTTTTGCCAATGATAATTCGGGAGATATAGAAAATGAAACGTTTTCGAGAGGGAAGGCGGCTCAGTTGCGCCTTGATCTTATTGGGCCTCATATGCGGCGGCTGCCTTCGAGGAGCCGACGTGCGCCAACCGGTTTACATCTATCTTTACGCGCGGGTGACGGATCATGTCAATGTGGCGATGAGCGAAGACCGGTTACGCCATATACTGCCGCTGGTGGAGCGGTACCGTAAGATGCACCCGGAAGCCCACATTGCGGCGACCGTTCTGTTTTCGGGAGCGGTCAGCGAAGCGCTTTCCCAGCGCAACGCGCAGACTCATATTTTGGATTTTGTGAAGGACTATATTGGCCGGGGCATCATAGAAGCGGGATATGACGGTACCGACGAGCCCACCTACATGCGGCGCCCCACGCTGGAATTCTCGGGCCCGCAATCGCCGGAAGACCGCTGGAAGCTGCGGCAGTCCGTTGCGGAGCAGTTTCTGGCCCAGGCGCGCGAGCCACTGACCGGCGATCCCGCGGGCGGGTCCGGCGGACTGAAAGAGATGCAGGCGACGATAGGTCCGGCTGCGTGCATCTGGGGAATGGACTTGTCCCTGAAGACCGTTCGTCCGGCGCCGCGCTCTACGACCAAGCGAACCGTGCCTTCCACTGTGCCCGTGGCCGTTAGCGGCATCTTTACGGAAGTGGGCGGCGACCCGGAAACATTGCAAGCTCTGCGTCCGTACAACACCACGGCCATAATGCGCGGCATCCCCGCGGCCAACCTGGCGCAATTCGTGGGCTTCGGCGAGGCCTCCAGGCGCTTCGGAATGCTGATGGCCCCGATTCCGGAGGCCGCGCCTGAGATCTTCTGGGAAGACTCCGTTTTGCGCATGTCGGAGGCTAACGGCGCCGTCCGTCCAGTGAAAGCCCAGGACGGTGTGACAACCCTCAAGGGTATGCTCGATAGCGCCCCCCGCCAGACTATTCAAGTGCTTCGGGTGGAACTCGGCGGGGTGGAAAAATATCTGAAACAGGACTTTGCCAATAGTGCGGCCAACGCCCCCTTGAAGTATGCCTACGAGCACCCGGCCGACCCGAAGTTGCCGGCCGATGTGCTGCGGCCGGAGGCCGACACGGAGGCCGCCTGGTCGAAGGAGGACTCCGTGATGCAGTGGCTGGCCGAGGTCTATCTTCCGGCGGAGAAGGGCAGCCGTTTCGTCGACAACGCCGACCTCCATAAGATGGCGGGACCGGCCACGGGATATGACATCGCCACTGCCGATCTGAGCTCAACCCTTACGGAGATGCTCGCGAAATGGGGCCGGGACACATATCCTTTTTCATATATTCGGGTGAGTGACCGTTACCTTTCTCTGGCGGAGCTGTTCCAGGTACTGACGGACGAGTTGGCGGAGTTCCATCGCACCGGCAAGTTGCCGCAAACCGTTAAAGTGGTGAAGGTTTTCGGACCCATTCGCCTGGTAACCGGACACGGTCCGAACGTCGGCGAGGTGACGGTCGCGGAACTCGGGCGCTTCTGTGCCGAGCTGGCTGGCCCGCTCCACGACGACAGTTCGACTTCGGTGCCGCGCAACGCCATTCCCCCCTTACTGAAGATCAATGGCATGGTTCTGAATCCCGCCCAAATGCTGCGTCTGATGGCTCAGGCTGTGGTAAACCCCGTGCCGGAGACAGCCATCCGGGTGCGGATGACCTACATGCTTGGGGAGGCGGGTGGAATCTTTCCTAAGGCGCGCCCATTGATGGACGATGGCTTTGTTTGGACTATCAAACCAGCGCCTCTAAATGCCGCCACTTCCAATGAAGGCGCCGCGCGCGGAATCGCCAGTGGCTCGTAATGGTACGGGCAAACCTATAACAGAAGCGTGAGATTTGATATTCTAATATCCAGTTGCGCACCCGGCGTCGCGTGGCTTATGGGGCGGCAATTGGCAATATCGAAAATTCGCGCGATGCGGGTGGGCGCTCTCGTGGCGCTCGCCGCTTGTATGCCGGCGGCAGCGCAGGTCACCACCGGCAGTATCACGGGCTACGTGCTCGATCCCGCAAACCGGCCCATCGCCGGAGCCCAAGTGACCGCATCCGACTCCAAGCGCGCGACGGTTCGGGAAGCCTCCACCGACAGCCGGGGCCTTTACTACTTCGCCGATCTGCCGCCAGCGGCGTATACGCTGACTAGCACGGCTAAGAATTTCTCCGCCGCGGAAGCTCGCGTACAGGTTGCGGTGAACGCGGATATCCGCGCGGATTTTCACCTGCCCATCGCCACCCGTCGCCAAACGGTCACGGTCGAAGGCGTCGTACATGCGTTGCAAAGCGAATCCGGTGAACTGGGCACGGTTATCGACCAGAGCCGCATCGATAGCCTGCCCCTCAACGAGCGCGATTTCCTGCAGCTTGCGCTGCTGACGCCGGGCGTACTGCCGCCGGTCCAGAATTCCGAACTGTCCACGCGCGACTCGTTCGCCATGCATGCCAATGGAGGCCGCGAGGAGTATAACGACTATCTGCTCGATGGCGTGGATAACAACGATCAGGATGTGAACCGGTACGTGCTGCAGCCTTCGGTGGACACCATCCAGGAATTCAAGATCGCGACCAATAGTTACAGCGCCGAATATGGACGGAACGCGGGTGGGCAGGTAAACGTGATCACCCGCAGCGGCTCGAATGAGTGGCACGGCTTCGCTTACGACTATCTGCGCAACCGCGACTTAGACGCGCGGAATTTCTTCGATGGCAGCGTCAAACCGGAATATATACGGAACCAGTTCGGCGGCGGAATCGGCGGCAGCATAGTCAAGAACCGTACGTTCTTCTATGTCACCGGCGATTCCTTGCGGGAGCTTTCGGGCTTGAGCCAACTGGCTACCGTGCCGACCGCCGCCGAACGCACCGGCGATCTTTCGGCGCTGGGCACGACGGTGGTCGATCCCTATACCCAGGCGCCTTTCCCCGGCAACCGGATTCCGGCCTCGTCGATCGATCCGCTGGCCGCCAAGGTGCTGGCGATGTACCCGCTGCCCAATCTGCCGGGAACGGTGGGGAATTATCTGGCCCAACCTATCGGTCTGGATAATACCTGGCAGTTCAATGGACGGCTGGATCAGATCATAACCGATAAGGACCGGCTTACTCTGCGATATAGCTACGGCCACAATAACTTGTATGAGCCGTATGCGGAGAACTCCACACAAGTGCCCGGATACGGCGATTACTTATACGACCGCGGACACAACGCCCTGATTCACTACGACCATGTGTTCAGCCCCCGCACCATCGATTCGCTCACCTTGGGTCTGAACCTCGCCACGCGCCTGCTGCTGCCCCAAAACTATCAAACGAATGTGAATCAACTGTGGGGAGTGAATTACCTACCCACCGATCCGAAGGATTATGGTTTCCCGAGTATCAGCGTCGCGGGATTGTCACCGGTGGGCGATGTGACCAGCTTGCCTATCGACCGTCATCCCTTGACATACCAGGTTACCGACGCGCTTTCCACTCTGCGCGGCAACCACGCCCTCAAGATCGGTGTGGAGTACCGCTGGCTGGCGCAGAATGGCATTCTGGATGTCTACGGCCGCGGCTCCATGTCGTTCGCGGGCGCGCTTTCCGGCAGCGGCATCGGGGACCTGCTGCTGGGCCTGCCGACGTTCAGCATCCAATCGACGTTCAATAACACGCAGACTCTGCGCACCAGCTCCACCAACGCTTATGTCCAGGACGATTGGAAGGTGACTCCGCGGCTGACGCTCAACCTGGGCCTACGCTACGAATTCAACACGCCGCCCACCGATCCCACCAACCGCATGTCCGCGTTCGATTTCGCCACCGGCCAGGTGGAGCAGGTGGGCACCAATGGCCTCTCCCGCTCCGGCATCCAGCCGGATTACAAGGATTTCGCGCCGCGCGTGGGTTTCGCCTGGTCCATTACGCCGCACACCGTAATGCGCGGCGGCTACGGCATTTACTATGACGCGGGCATGGTCGTGGTGAACTCGGCGCTCTACTTCAATCCGCCTTACTTCAATATCCGGGTGTTCTTTCCCAGCTCGGCGGGTCTGTTGACCTTGGCCAATCCTTTTCCGCTCAACTTATCTTACGTGCCACCGGCTTCGCTTTCCACGCTAAGTCCGAACCTGACCACCGCGAACATACAAGCCTGGAATTACACCCTGCAGCGGGAGCTACCGTCGGCCGGAACTCTGACATTGTCCTATGCCGGCTCGAAGGGTACTCACCTGATTTACTCCCGCAACATTAATCAGCCGCCGCCGGAGGCGGGAGATCCCAGCGCGAACGCACCGAATCCGGCTTTCGGGGGTATCGACTATATCGACAGCGGCGCCAATTCCAGTTTCAACTCGCTGCAAGTGACATTCAATCGTCCTTTGCAGCGCGACGTTTCGGTGCTGGCGTCCTACACCTTTTCGAAATCGATTGACGATACATCCGCTTTCGAGCCGGTGCAGACGGACCAGAACTTTCCGCAGAACAGCTACGACTATCATGCCGAGCGCGCGCTTTCGAGCTTCGACATGCGCAACCGGGGGGTGGTGGCTTACGTTTGGCGCCTTCCGTTCCACAACCGCTGGCTGCGGAACTTCGAAAACAGCGGGATCGTCACGGCCCAGTCGGGCCAGCCGTTCACGCCCCAGTTGGAGTTCGATAACAGCAACACCGGCAACACCGGCGGCGCGGGAAACGGCTACGACCGGCCGGACGTAGTGGGCAATTGGCGCCTGGCGAATCCCTCCGCCCAGGAATGGTTCAATACCGCCGCGTTCGCGATCCCGCCGCAGTACACGTTCGGCAATGCCGGCCGTAATATCCTGATTGGGCCGGGACTGTTCACCGTAGACACGTCGCTGGCCCGCCGTTTTCAGGTGGGCGAGCGCAGCGCCATCGTCTTCGAAGCGCAGGCCTTCAACGCGCTGAACCGCGTGAATTTCCAGATGCCCCAGAGCTTCGCCGACGTCCCCAGTACTTTCGGTCGCATATTCTCGGCCAATCCGCCCCGGCAGATCCAGTTCGCGCTACGGTATAGTTTCTGATATTCGATGATTGGCACAACGGTTACCCATTACCGCATCGTCTCCAAACTGGGCGAAGGCGGGATGGGCGTAGTGTATGAAGCCGAAGATCTGACGTTGGGACGCCGCGTGGCCCTGAAGTTCTGCTCGAACGGCCGCGGCGACGAGAAGCTGCGCGCCAACCTGTTGAAGGAAGCGCGCGCCGCGTCCTCGCTCTCGCACCCGAATATCGCGCACGTTTATGAGTTCGTCGAGAACCCCGGCGGCGATCCGTTTATCGCCATGGAACTGGTCTCCGGCGCCAGCCTGCGGCACATCCTGAGCGCGCGGCGGCTGACTGTCGAGGAGACGCTCCGTGTGGCCCTCGGCGTGGCATCGGCCCTGGCGGAAGCGCACCGCCACGGCGTCATCCACCGCGACATCAAGCCCGGTAATATCCAGATCACGTCCACGGGGGACATCAAGGTGTTGGACTTCGGCATTGCGCGGACGCCCGCTCCGCGCGCGCCCGGCGATATCGAGTCCGCCACCGAGACGCTGGAAGGCTTCTCCGGAACGCCGCTGTATATGTCGCCCGAACAGGCGTCCGGCGAAATGCTGGATGCGCGCTCGGACCTGTTCTCCCTGGGCGCGGTTCTCTATGAATGCCTGGCGGGTAAGCCGCCATTCGCCGCGGACAGCCTCACGTCGACTCTGGCCCGGTTGTTGACGTGGGAGCCGCCGCAGCCTTCGCGGCTGAATCCGCAATCGCCGGCGACCCTGGACCGCGTGGTTCTGAAGCTGCTGGCGAAGGACCGGCGACAGCGCTATGCGTCGGCGGACGAACTGCTGGCGGATCTGCGCGCTCCCGCAGGCCGGCGGCCGTCGCGGCGTCTGGCGGTGGCCGCGTTGGCCGGAGCCGCGGTCTGCGCCGCGGGCGGCGTGTCGGTGTGGTGGCTGAATTCGAAGCGACCTCACGACCCGTCGGCAGCCGCGATTCCTTGGTATCGCGATGGCATCGCCGCGCTGCACACCGGCAGTTATCACCGGGCCGGCAAGGCTCTGGCGCGGGCGGTCGAGATCGACCCTTCTTACGTAATGGCGCACGCCTACCTGGCCGAAGCCTGGTACGAGCTCGATTACCTGGAGCGCGCCAAGGACGAGCTGCTCAAAATCATGTCGGCGCGCGGCTCGCTGCCGGAGGTCGAAGCTCTGCATCTAGACGCCATCCAACAGACCGTTACCGGAGATTTCAAGGCCGCGGCGGAGAAGTTTCAGGAGATATCCGTGCGCGTGACGCCAGAGGAACGCGATGGGGCGCTGCTCGACTTGGGACGCGCGCAGGAACGCAACCAGGATACCAAGAAGGCCATGGCGACGTATTCCGAAGCTGTTCGCCTGGATGCGCAGAACGCGGCCGCCTGGCTGCGCCTGGGAGCGCTGCAGGCACGTACCGGCGCGCGGGAAGACTCGGGCCGCGCGCTCGATCGGGCGGAGAACCTGTTCCAAACCGCGTCCAACGTGGAAGGCGTGGCCGAGTGCCTCTACGTGCGGGCCGGCCATGCGCGCACTCCCGCCGAGGCACGCGAACTGATCGGCAAGGCGTTGTCGGCGGCGCGCGTCACGGCCAACGACCAGCAGCAGATCAAGCTTCTGCTTTTGTCGAGCAACACTTATCTCGACGCTGGCCGCACCGCGGAAGCGCTGGACGACGCGAACCGCGCCATCGATATCGCGCGCGCCGCCGGCATTGAGAACCTGGTCTCGCGGGGGCTGATCGACCTGGGCAACGCGCTCTTCATCAAAGGCCGGACCGCCGAAGCCCAGCGCACGATGCAGGAGGCGTTGGACATCGCCCGGAGGAATCGCGAGAAGCGTTCGGAAGCGCGCGCCCTGGTGAACCTGGGCAGCATCCGCATCCAGACGGGCGACACCGCGCAAGGATGGCAGAACGTGCAAGCCGCGCTGGCCTACTACCGGCAGGGCAGTTTCCGCACGGAGGCCGCGCTCGCCCTCATTCTGCTGGGCCGCGCCTCGAGCAACAAAGGCGATTACGAAGTAGCGCGCCGCGCCTTCGAGGAGGCCCAGGCAACCGTGCAGCCGGACGGCCCGTCGCTGCCGCTGGCGCTCGCGCAGGAGGGGCTCGCGTCGCTCGAATATCTGCAGGACCGCTGGCCGCAGGCGCTGCGCATGTTCGACCAGGCGCGGGGCGCCTTCGAGGCCATCGGCAATTCGTCGGGCACGGCTACCAATGAACTGAATGTGGCCGTAATGCATGCCCGGCTCGGGCATAAAGACGGCGGGGCGGCGCCGCTACCGGCCATGGACTCCAATTCGGTCAGCGCCCTGCAAATCATTTTGATGCAGGAACGTTTCAGCGAGGCTCGCGCGAAAGCCGATGCCTTGCTGCAAAGCTCCGATGCCAGCGACCTGGAAACACGGCGCGGAGCCAGCCTGGTGCTGGGCCTTGCGTTGGCCCGCTCCGGCGAGGGGGCGCGCGGCCTGGAAGCCTGCCGCAAAGCGTTCGATCTGGCACATGCGGCCGGCAACCCCGCGGCGGAAGCGGAGGCGCTGCTGGGCTCGGCGGAAGCCGCGCTGGCAGCGGGCGATCGCCCAGCAGCCGCCGCATACGCGGGCCGCGCGCGAGTTTTCTTCGAAACAGCCAAGAGGCCGGAATCGCTATGGCGCGCGGACGTGCTGCTGCTGCGATCCGGCCCCCCGGACTCCGCCGTCGCGGCCCAGGCCGCCGCCGCGCTCGGCCAACTGAAGGACTCTTGGCCCGCGGAGGATTTTCGTTCGTACCTGGGCCGCCCGGTTATTCGGCGCATGCACGCGGAACTGCTGCGTATCGACCCGAAAACGCCTACAATCAGCTAGTAGGAAGGAACAACCATCTGATGATCAAGCGCACACTCACAACTGCTCTCCCCTTCGCGATTCTGTTGCTCTGTGGCGGCTCATCGCTCATACAAGCCCAAGGCACCACCCCCATCACGGTCAAGGACGGCGGGTCCATCCTGCTTCTCGCGGGTGGACTCGACGCAGGCAAGACCTGGACAACCGGCGCGGCCGAGTTGCGGCACATGAGCGTCAAGGGCGTGCTGGCCGGCGTCCAGATCACCGAAGGGGGCGCCGACCGCTGCGCGGGCAACGCCACCTGCGGCATCGACGCGACGAAGCCCTGGTCGATCCGGGTGGTCTACCGCTTGCGATGGGTGACCATCTCGTCCGTTTCGGCCAATAAGGGCCTGCACGTCAAGTTTTCTCCAAAGATTCCCTTTACGCAGTGGCAGAAAACTGCGAATGCCGACGAACGTGTGTTCGGGCACGGCGACGGCGCCTACATCAGCAGCATCAAGGTGAACGGCGGCGCTAGCTTATGCTCGGGCAAGGGCGGCTGCCAAGTCACCGTAACGTACACGACCCCGTAACCATGCATACGCTTTTGAAATTGACTCTAACGGGCGGCCTTCTGCCCCTCCTCGCATCCGGCCAGCAGCCCCTGCGCTTATGTATCGCAGGCCTGGTGCATGGCCACGTGGATGGTTTTCTGCGCGCGGCAGCCCCGCGCAAGGATATTCAGATCGCCGGAATCTTCGACCCCGACACCGCGCTGAAACGCCAATACGCGCATCGCTTTGGCCTGGCGGATTCCATATTCTTCACCGATCTGGGCGTCATGTTGGATCGGGTGAAGCCGGAAGCGGTGGCGACGTTCACCAGCACATTCGAGCATGCCAAGGTGGTGGAAGCGTGCGCCCGGCGAAACATCGACGTGATGATGGAGAAGCCGCTGGCCGTAAACATGGCAGACGCGCGGGCCATCGCGCGCGCCGCGCACGAAGCCGGCATTCACGTGATTGTGAATTACGAGACTACCTGGTATGCCAGCCACGCCGAGATGTGGCGCATCGTCAAGGAACAGCATGCCGCGGGCCTGATTCGCAAGATGGTTGCCATGGACGGCCACCAGGGGCCCAAGGAGATCGCCGTGGGGCCGGAGTTTCTCGGCTGGCTCACCGACCCGGTGAAGAACGGCGCAGGCGCCCTGTTCGATTTCGGATGCTACGGCGCCAACCTGATGACGTGGATGATGGACAACCAGCGTCCCGTGGCGGTGACGGCCATCACCCAAACCTTTAAGCCGCAAATCTATGCGCACGTGGACGATGAAGCGACCGTCGTTATCGAATACCCCAAGGCACAGGGCATCATCCAAGGCTCGTGGAACTGGCCGTTCAGCCGCAAGGATTTCGAAGTGTATGGCGAGCGTGGATACGCCATCGCGACCGGTGGCGATGCGCTACGCGTGCGGTTGCCGGGTGGGGAGGAAAAATCGCGCGTGTTGCCGGCGCTGGATCAGGATCGGCACGATTCGCTGTCGTATCTGACGGCCGTCGTACACGGTAACTTGAAGCCCGCCGGGTTGTCGTCGCTCGAAAACAACCTCATCGTGACCGAGATCCTGGTAGCCGCGCGCGAATCCGCACGCACCGGCCGGACAATCAAGCTGGGCGCGACGCTACAGGACACGGCGCGATGAACCTTTTCGCCATCGCCGTGCTCGAACTGTTGGCGATGTGGGTGCTGTGGCTGTATCCTTTCATGCGCAAGCGCTTCAGCGGACCGAAGCGGCAATCGGAAGTCATGGCGCATAGCGGCGATTGGGGGCTGGCGCTCGAAAGCGCCGGCATATTTTTTGCCTGGTTCTGGTTACCGAATACGCCAGTGCCGGGTCCGGCGCGCTCGATCGCGTCGATGCTGCTGGCGCCGATTGCGACCGTTTTCGGCTGGCTGGCGGTACGGCATCTGGGGAAGCAGCTTCGCATTCTGGCAGGTTTGTATGCGGACCATGAGCTGATCCGCACGGGGCCGTATGCCATCGTGCGGCATCCTGTGTATGCGTCGCTGTTTCTGATGATGCTGGCGACCGGGCTGCTTTTCGCGCGATGGCCGGTATTGCTGCTCAGCATCGCGCTCTACATCGCGGGGACGGAGATCCGGATTCACGCGGAGGAGGGCCTGCTGCGGGCGCGTTTCGGCAAGGAGTTTGAGGGGTACCGGCGGAAGGTACCGGCTTATCTGCCGTTTCTTAGGTAAGGTTGGTTGGATATGAGTAAGTCATTACAAAAGATCACTCCGTTCTTGTGGTTCGATCACGAAGCCGAGGAGGCAGCCCGGTTCTACTGCTCGGTGTTCGCCAATTCAAGAATCGAGACCATTACCCGCTACGGCGACGCAGGACCCGGCCCCAAAGGCGGTGCGATGACGGTTGCCTTTGAACTCGACGGACAAAAGTTCGTGGCTCTCAATGGTGGACCTGCCTTCAAGTTCACCGAAGCCGTCTCCTTCGTGGTCAACTGCGAGAGCCAGCATGAAGTGGATGAGATGTGGGAGAGGCTGCTTGACGGCGGACAGGAAATCGACTGTGGCTGGCTGAAGGATAAATACGGGTTAGCATGGCAAATCGTGCCGACCGTTCTGTTCGAGATGCTGGCGGACCAGGACGCCGAACGCAAAGAACGCGTGATGAGGGCTATGTTCCAGATGAAGAAGCTCGACATCGCCGGCCTGGAAGCGGCGTATCGTCAGCCGTCACCCAGCGCCTAGTTTTTCCGCCAGCGCCAGCGCGCCATATAGAACGCTATCGTCGCCCAATTCCGCCGGTACCACGTCGATGCGCGCGCCGGACCAATCCGTGACCTGCCGGCGCAGTTCGGCGCGCAACGGATCGAACAGCCGCTCGCCAGCCTTGCCGATGCCGCCGCCGATCACGATTCGCGCGGGATTCAACAGCATAATACAAGCTTTCAGCCCCAGCGTCAGGTCCACTACGTAGCGCGCGACGAACGCCGGATCGCGCATCAGTTCCTCCGCCGTTTTGCCGTAATCGCGGGCCAGCCACAGCCCGCTGCACATGCGCTCGAAGCAGCCGCGCCAGCCGCAGAGACACTCGGGACCATCGGGCCGGATGGTCAGGTGGCCGATCTCGCCGCCATAGGAATCCGCGCCCCGCCAGATGCGGCCATCGTCATAGATTCCGCCGCCGATGCCTGTCGAAAGCGTCATATAGAACAGCGGCGAATAGCCGCGGCCGGCGCCGAAGCGGGCCTCGCCGAGCGCGCCGGCGTTGGCATCGTTATCCATGATGGCCGGCACGCCGAGCAACTCGCGCACCCAGTCGGTGAGCCGGAAATCGCGCCACCCGCCGACGTGCGTGGAGAGCGCTACGCGTTGCTCCTTGAAGATCACCGGACCGCCGAAGCCGATTCCGCAGCGGTCGGCCGGCGTCTCCCGCTGCCAGGCGCGCGCAATGGCCGCGATCTGATCGAGCATCCAGTCGCGGCCGCCTTCCGCATCCGTGCGGCGGGATTCGCGGCGCACCATCCGGTGGCCATCGAATGCCGCGATGGAGAACTTGGTGCCTCCGACGTCAATCGCCAGGGTTCGCATAGGCTGCCAGCACTTCTTGCGGCGAGGCAGTGCCGGTTCCTCTCTTCATGATCGTGATCGAAGCCACCAGGTTACCGAACCGCGCGGCCTCGTCGGGCGAGCCTGTCACGCGCAGCGCCAGCGAAGCGCCCGCCGAGAAGCTGTCGCCCGCGCCGCAAATGTCCACGGGATTGGCCGCGGGGCGGCTACGAACCCACGTCTCACCGGATTCACCGACCACCAGCGCGCCCTCGGCGCCAAGCGTCACGAACATCAGCGGCGCTTCGGCGTGGCGCCGCAGGGCCTCGAAGTCCACCCGGCCGAACAACGCCCGGCTGGCGCTTTCGGCCTCCTGCCGGTTTGGTTTCAAGATAACGTTGCGGAATAAATGGATGCGCGCGCGCGAATCGGCAAAGAAGATGCGCTCGGGATATTGCGGCGCAAGCTCAGACAGCAAGTTCCGCACGGCTGGTGTAATGACTCCGCCCTGGCTGGTCTCGGCCTGGTCCGCAATCAGGATCACGTCGAACGATTCGACGGCCATCTGCAGACTGTCCAGAATCTGACGTTCCACGGCGGGCGCGAGCGGCGCGGTATTGATGAAGTCGAGGCGCGGCTGATCTTCGATACCGGTCTGCGCGTTGATCAGTTTGGTGTATGTGAAGGTCTGCATGGCGGGTGTGCGCACGCACAGCTCCAATGAAATGCCCCGGGTGGCCAGCGCATGCGAGAGTTCCAAGCCGAATCCATCCTGGCCAATTGCGCCCAGCACACCCACTGTCCGGACTCCCAGCGCCAACAGGTTACTAGCGACCGTGCCTCCGGCGCCAGGCGTCACTTCTGTGCCGGCCACGGCGATGCGCGGAATGCCGGTTTCGCGCGATGGCTCCGACGCGGCCGGATCATAAGTACACCAGCGGTCGAGGCATATATCGCCTACCACCAGCGCGGAAAGCTTCGGAAATTGCGCCAGGATTTCGGCAGCAGTCATAGTTTTTCGAGAATAGCGCGGCGCAAGGCCGGGAAGGTCGCCCGATGATCGCCGCGGAAATAGAAACTGGCGCCGCCATCCGCTACCGTGCGTACCAGCAGCGTTTTATGCGGCCGGAAATAGTAGCCGGGATCGGTCTTGGGAAGTTCACGCCTGATGCCGCCGATGCCGCCCTCGATCGGCGCCAGATCGAAGACCGCGGTGGCGAAGTCGCGGATGGCGCGGCCTTCCTGGTGTGCCACGTTGCGCGCCATGGCCAGGGCTTTCAGATACACTTCGGGCGCCATGATGGCGGAGCCGAAGCTCAACAGCACGCCTCCCTCCAGGCGCTCGATGGTGTGCGCGAAGATCAGAAAGTCGCGGTAGCTGGCCGCGCCGAACGCCGCGCCATCGCAGTTGGGATGTTCGTGCAGGATGTCGTAGCCAATGCCCACGTGTACGGTCACCGGCACCGACCTGCGCCAAGCGGCCGCCAGCACACTCAGATCGCGATGCGGGTAATCGCTCTCCGCAATGCGCCGGCCGGCATTTTCGCCCAGGCCCAAACCGGTGGCCGCGGCTTCGCGCACCCAATCGTTCAACTCGCCGGTCTCGCGCCACAAGCCGAACTCGCCGGTGCGAATGTAGCGCGCCACACTCTCGGTAGTGGCGCCGATGCGCGCCAGTTCGTAATCGTGGATCACGCCCGCGCCATTCATGGCGATGTGGTCCAGGAAGCCGCGCTCCACCAGGTCGACGATCTGGCGGTTCACGCCGGCGCGCAGCACGTGCGCACCCATCATCAAGATGCGCGCCGCCCCACGCGCACGCGCGGCCACAATGCGCGCGGCGATCCGGGGCAGATCGAGGTGCGTGTAAGGCTCGGCAATTTCGTCAAGCTGCAGCCAGTGGGCGGAATGCAAGTCGCTAACCCGCTCGGCGAGCGGTTTCACTAGCAGCCGGGAACGGTCGAAGAGCGGATATTTACTGGCCATTGGGAAATAACGCGGCGAGCAGTTCGTCGCGGCACAGAAAGTTGGGGACGATGAAGTCCGCGCCCACGCCCGCCAGGCGCTGCCGCTTCCATTCGTCCACCGTGCGGCACTCGGGCTCGTCCGTCGCCACGCCCACCGCTACGCCGCCCACCTCCTTGATATTCTCGATCTCCACGTAGCCGTCGCCAAAGCCCAGAAATTCGGCGCCCTTGTATTCCGACGCGGCGATCAGGCGTTCGATCAGGATTTTCTTCGAGAAGCTCTGGTAGTCGTCCAGCGCGCCATAGACGCGGCCTTCAAAGTAGCGTGCGATATCCAGCAGGCCGGCTTCTTCGCGCATGTAGGGCTGGTCGGTGCCGCTGGCCAGGTAGAGGCGCAGGCCGCGCTCGCGCAGGGCCTCGATCCACGCGCGCGCGCCCGGCACAAGATAGCGGTCGGGCGAAACTTCTTGCCGGCGCAACGCTTCCAGGCGATGGCCGATGCGCGCGTGCAGGCGTTCCAGATACATCCTCTTGTATTCGAGCGGATCGCGGGGCGTACCACCGCGCTTTGAAACCTCCCCGGCGAAAGCGATCGTCTGGTACATGGTCTGCTTGCCGGTAAGCCGCCAGATGAAGTCCTCGACCACGGCGCGCAACGCGGCTTCGGATTCGCCTGTGCGCAGATCGAGCAGGATTTCGACCATCATGGGAACCATCACATCCATCCAGCCGGAGCGGATGAGCGAGATCGTACCGTCGAAATCGAAGAGGCAGACGCGGGCGTTTTTGGCCGAGACGCCCGGGCGAAGCTGTTCGACCATGCTATGTTGACGCTCAGTTTATTGTGGCATGCGGAGCGTGCCCCAGGGATGACCAACCATCGACCGCGCGACAGTCACGAAGAAGGAAGCGATGCGGGCGCTCGCCGAAAGCGTCAACTGCCGCGCGCGGCTTTTGGCTGATTCGCTCGATCACCCGGAAGGTAAGGTGAAGGCTTCCGCCTCGATGTGGTGCGAATGTTCGCCTACCTGTCAGAAGAGATACTTAATCCCCAACTGAATCTGGCGCGGCGGCTTATTCCCGTACGCATTCTCCGACAACACCTGCCCGAAATTCGGAGCCTCAAACACGTGATTCGGAATATCGAAGTTGGGATGGTTCAGCAGATTGAAGACCTCGGCGCGAACCTGCAACCGATGACTCTCTTTGTGCAGAATAATATTCTTGTACATCGAGAAATCCAGGTTTTCCAGTCCCGGCCCGGTCATGATGTTACGGCCCGCGGTGCCAAACTGCCCGGCCGGCGGCGCGACAAAGGCGCACGTGTTAAACCAGCTCCCCGGCTGGTCGACCGTGTCGGCGGCCAGCCCGCCTTGCGAGATCGTGGTGTGGCAGGCGGCATTGGGGTTCGCCATCACCGGACCCGGCGTGTATGGATTGGAAATCAGATCCGGACGGTAGGGATTGCCAAACGCAGCGATGGCGGAACCGGATTGCAAAGCGGGTAGGTTCACCGTGAACGGAGATCCGGTTTGCGCCGTCAGGATTCCCGCCGCCTGCCAGTTGCCTAACAGGCGCCTCTGCCATCCCGGATCGGTGATCCACTTGCGGCCGAAGGGCAGGTCGTAAACCGAGCTCAGCACCATGCGGTGCTTGGCGTTGAAATCGGATAACCCGCGGTCGTCCTGAATATCCGCCGAGTCTTGCGGCAGGCCCGATCCCACGCTGCCCCCGAAGACGGACGACACATCGTCCAGCGATTTCGAGAAAGTATAAGCAGCCAGAAATGTGAGACCCTGGGCCACGCGCCTTTCCGAGCGAAACTGCAGCGAGTTGTACGAACTGGCGGCGGCCGACTCCACATAAAGCACGGAAGAGAACTGCGGGTACGGCGCCAGGCCGGTAGCCGGGCTCACCTCGTTGAGATCGCGCACATCGGCCAGGTGCGTGCCCTTGGAACCCACGTATGCCAGATCCACCATCCAGTAGGGCTTGATTTCATATTGCAGGTCCACGTTCCATTGCTGCATGTAGGCATCGCGGAAGTTACGCGCGATCGTGTTCGGCTCGACGATCGCCGTGGCTGGCTGGCTGAGGATGTTCTGGATGGTATTCGATCCGTTGTTGGCGTAATAGGCCAGATCGTAGAAGGGCGGGTTGAAGCGCGGAAACACGTTGATATTGAAGATGCCCACATCGTAGAAGATGCCGTAGGCGGAGCGCACCACCCACCGCTCGGTCTTCATGGGCCGCCAGGCCACCCCGATGCGTGGCGCGAAATCGGTGCGTGTCGGAGTGTAAGTGGCGCGCGGAACGCCGTCGGTCCCGGCTTGAATGAACTGGCAGTCGGGTACCGGCGTACAGGTCGCGGAATTGGCGCTGAGATCGGGCACGCTGAAGCGATTGTGGTCCTCCACTCCCGGGCTGTTGTACTCATACCGCATGCCCACGTTCAGCAGCAGGCGCGGCACCACGTGGATATCGTCCTGGATGTAGTAATTCATGCCGATGCTGCGCACGGTATTGAAAGTGTTGCCGCTCACGCCGACCGCGTAATCCGGAAGGCCGACGGCCAACTGCGCCAGCGCCTCCAGGGGCGTGGCGGCCATCCCGTCTTCCGCGCCGGCCTCGAAGAAGAAATCGCCGCGCGCCACGAAATCCAGGTAATTGTCGATCTGGATGTCCCGCACATCCGCGCCGAATTTGAATTGATTGCGTCCCTTGATCCAGGACAAGTTGTCGGAAAGGTGTACCGTCGTATCGTGGCGGTCTTGCGGATAGTTGAGCGGCTCGCCGATGCCGTCGAATCCCAGCAGATTGACTTCCGGGTAGCCCAGATCCACGGGATTGGTCAGCACGTCCGGAAAGCCCAACTGCGCGCTGATATTCTGCCCATAGCTTTGCTGGAAGGCGCCCGCCCGCATCCGGTTATATCCCAGGCGAAATTCATTGATCGCGGCGGACGTGAATATGTGCGTCCAACTCACTCCGCCGTTCTGGCCGTCGTTGAGCGTGTAACTGCCGTAGCCGGGCAGGTTGGTGAATGCATTCACCGGATCGAAGGGATTGAAGCGGTTCTCGTCGAAGATGGACCAGTGCGCCGACAGGGTGTCGTTCGGGCCGGCGTGGTGGTCGACTTTGATCAGACCCAGGTTCTCCGTATTGCGAATCACGGGGGCGGAAACAAACGTGTTCGAATTCGCCAGATCGGACCCCACGTTGGCTGCGGGATACAGATTGAGGATGGCCTGGCCCGCCGGATTAACGGGAATCCCGAGGCCGGAGTACAATCCCGCGATCTCCGACAACTGCGTCTGTGAGGGCACCGTGGCCTCGCGCGTGGTGGCCTGCCGCAGCCGCAGACTCTCATACGACACGAAGAAGAACGTCTTATCTTTGCGAATGGGACCGCCGAAGATGGCTCCGAACTGGTCGCGGTCGAAGGGCGGAATCGGGCCGCAGGTGCCCGGTATGGAGGCGGCCGTGCAATAGGGCTGATCGAAGAAATTCTTGGCGTCCAGGTTGCGGTTGCGCAGGAACTCGAAGAGTCCCCCGTGGAACTGGTTGGAGCCGGATTTCAGGATCACGTTGACCTGTGCGCCGCCGCTGCGCCCGAATTCAGCCGCGTAATCGCTGGACTGCACCTTGAATTCCTGCACGGCGTCAATCGACGGCAGCGCGACGTATTGGTTGATGTACGGGTCGTTGTTGTCCACGCCCTCCAGCAGGAAGTTGTTGGATTGCTCGCGCGCGCCGTTGACGCTCACCGCGCCGCCCTGCGTGGAATTCTGGGATCCCTCGGCCGGCAACTGGCTGCCCGGCGCCAACAGGGCGAACGCCAGGAAATTTCGCTCGTTCAGCGGCAACTCGTGTACCAGGCGGCCGTCGATCACCTGACCCAACGTCGAAGTGTCGGTTTGGATAATTGGCGGCGTATCGTTGACCGTGACCTCCTCGGTCAGGCGGCCTACCTGCAGCGTGAAATCGACGCGCGCGGTCTGCTCCACGTCCAGGCCGACATCGGCGAGAACGGCACGGCGAAAGCCGTCCTTCTCCACCGCCACCCGGTAGTGGCCGGGCGGTAGCAAGGCGACTGTGAAATCGCCGTCGTCATTGGTGGCCGCGTCGCGCGCGGCGTTGGTCGCTACGCTGGTTACGGTCACCCGCGCTTTGGGGATGACGCCGCCGCTGGTATCGGTCACTGTGCCGGTGATGGTACCCGTGGGATCGTTAGCCAGGAGCGGGAGGGCGAGCGCAGTCCACAGCAAAGGCATGCGTAAGAACCGTCGAAAGTTCATACAGTTCGTTCCCCGCTTGATGCAACTGACAGAATACCAGCATATAAGACGTGCGGACTGTAAGGAAGTTTCGTTGCGACCGCCTGCCGTCACGGCTGCTACACTGATCCCGATGCAGACCGCCTTGGTAACCGGAGCCAGCCGCGGCGTTGGCAGGGGCGTAGCGATCGGCTTGGCGGAAGCCGGATTCAAAGTGTACGCCACCGGTCGTAGCGTCGATACAGCCGATCTGCCCGGCGCCGTTGTCCGTATAGGCTGCGACCACTTGCGAGATGAGGAAACCGCCTCGACGTTCGCGCGCATCCGGGCGGAGGCCGGTTCGCTCGACGTGCTGGTCAACGCGGCCTGGGGCGGCTACGAGAGAATGGTCGAGGATGGCCGCTTCACATGGCAGCTTCCTTTCTGGGAGCAGCCCGCGCATCGCTGGACGGGCATGCTGGATGCGGGAGTGCGCGCCGCCTGGGTAGCCTCCACCCACGCGGCCGGCATGATGGTCGAGCGCCGCGCCAACGTCATTTACGGTGTGTCGAAAGCTGCGACCGACAAGATGACCGCCGACATGGCGCACGAACTGCGGCCTCACGGCGTAGCGGTGGTGTCGCTCTATCCTGGCTTGGTGCGCACGTAGGCGGTCTTGGCGGCGGCCAAAGAAGGCTGGCTGGACCTATCCAACAGCGAGAGTCCCGAGTTCATCGGGCGGGTTATAGCGGCGCTGGCGCGCGATCCTGCAATACTGGAACGCAGCGGCAGAGTTGCGGTTGCAGCCGAAATCGCGGCGGAGTTGGGAGTCAGGGACATTGACGGACGGCAACCGGCGCCTTTGACTCTGGAGACAGCCTGACGAGGCGGACGAAACGCAGGCTTAAGACTTGTCTTCCAACCGAAATCTGTGCGGCAAGCCGTCCACCGAATGCTAAACTCCAAAGTATGAGCCGGGTTGAGGAGATCGAGGCTGCCATCGAGCAGTTGCCTCCTGAGGAGTACCGCCGCGTCGCCGAATGGTTCCACGACCGCGAGCAGGCGCAGTGGGACGAGCAGATGGATCGAGACTCCGTTGTTGGAGGACTCGATTTTCTCTTTGATGAGGCCGGCAAGGAAGCCGAAGAAGGGCTGCTTCGCGAGTGGCCTCCCATGAAATGAAATCCCGCGCCACGCGGCGATTCTGGGATCTCTTCTACGCCCTTCCCTTCCCAGTTCAGGCGCTGGGCTGCGGAGAGGCACAGACCATCACGTGGGTGTGGATCGGCAGCCCGCAGACTATAACCGGCTGGTGCGCGGAGAGTAGTGTTCTTTGGCATCTGGGATATCGCTTCCACCCCCGCACGCCATCGGATTACAACGGTGCTCTACAATAATAAAGTGGAAACTGAAGCGGCGCTTGAGGTGGCCGTCGAACGTCTGGCGCGCGTTCGAGCCGAAATCGCCAAAATCATAGTCGGCCAGGACGATGTGGTGGAAGGCGTGCTCATCTGCCTGCTGGCCTCCGGGCACGTGCTGCTGGAGGGCGTGCCCGGCCTGGGCAAGACCACCCTGCTGCGCACCCTGGCGCGCGCGCTGCAATTGAAATACTCGCGAATCCAGTTCACACCCGACTTGATGCCCGCCGATATCGTGGGCAGCATGATCATAGAAACCAGCGACCACGGCGCCAAGTTTCTGCAGTTCCAGCCCGGTCCCATCTTCGCCAACCTGGTGCTGGCCGATGAAATCAACCGCGCTACTCCCAAGACCCAGTCCGCGCTTTTGGAGGCCATGCAGGAGCGCACCGTCACCAGCGGCACCACCACGCACGAACTCGAGCGTCCGTTCCTGGTGATGGCCACCCAGAATCCCATCGAGATGGAAGGCACCTATCCATTGCCCGAGGCGCAGCTCGACCGCTTCCTGATGAAGATCCTGGTGACCTATCCCACGCGCGCTGAATTGAACCGCATCGTGGAGCGCACCATTCAGCGGGAAGAGGCGCAGGTGAGCGCCGTGCTCGATCGCGACGCCATCATGGAAGTGCGCTCGGTGTGCCGCGAAGTGCTGGTCGCGCCGCACGTGCAGGAGTACGCCATACAGCTTGTAATGGCCACCCAGCCGGAACAGCGGGAGGCGCACGAAATGGCCCGCAAGTACGTACGCTACGGAAGCTCGCCCCGTGGTGCGCAGGCCCTGGTGGAGTGCGGGCGCGTGCTGGCGCTGATGCGCGGGCGGTACCATCTTTCGATCGACGACGTGCAGCACGTGGCGCGCGCCGTCCTGCGCCACCGCATCATATTGAACTTCGATGCGCATGCCGACGGTCAAACGCCGGAGACCATCCTGAATACGATCATCCAGGAAATTCCCGCGCACGCCGCCGCGTAGGCCGCATCGCCCAAATGGATTCCGCGCCTATTCTCGACCGCGAGTTTCTGGAGAAGTTGGAGCGCCTGGCTCTGCGGTGGCAAAAATCGTTCCCGGGCCTGGTGGGCGGGCACAACCCGTCGCGCTTTTCCGGAGCCGGCCAGGAGTTTCTGGACCATCGCAGTTTCCACCACGGCGACGATCTGCGCGCGGTGAACTGGCGCGCGTACCTGCGCCTGGAAAAGCTCTTTCTGAAAATGTTCCAGGTGGAGCCGCGCGTGCCCGTGCGGATGCTGCTCGATACCAGCGATTCGATGCGAGCCGGCGGCAAATTCGATTACGCGCGACGGTTGGCGGGCGCGCTCTGCTACGTGGGCCTGGTGCGCCTGGACGGGATTGAATTGCACCCGTTCGCCAACAAACTGGGGCGGCGGTTCTTGTGTACGGGCGGGCGGCATCGTTTCGGTCCGGTGCTGGATTCGCTCGGCGCGCTGGAGGCCGGCGGGCAGACGGATTTCTTCGCCGTGCTGCGCGAGTTCATCACGCGTTATTCGCAGCGCGGCCTGGTAATCGTGATCTCCGATTTTCTGGACGACCAGGGCTGCGAACGGGCGCTGCAGTTCCTGGCGGATTTCGGCCACGAGCTGTTGTTATTACAGATCTGGTCGGATGAGGATCGCACTCCGCCGTGGGATGGCGAGCTGGAACTGGAGGACGCCGAATCGGGTGGGCGCTTGAAGGTGCAGTTCGATCAGTCCGCCCGCGCGCGATACACGCAGGCGTTCGACGATTATGCCGCAGCCATCCAGAAATTGGCGTTGCGCAACGGCGGCCGTTACACCGGAATCTCGACGGCACAGCCGGTGGAGGAAGTGCTCTTCGGGCCGTTGATGCGCTCGCGAGGCGTCGCATGATCGTGGCGCACGCTCTCAGCGTGCCGCGTCGACACTCCTGTCGACGCCTGCTTGGGGCGCTATGCACCTCCTGAACCTGAGCCTCGGACAATTCCTCGCACTCTTCGGCTCCGTGTCCGCGGTGATGCTGGCGCTCTATCTGCTCGACCGTTCGCGCCGCCGTCAAGTAGTCTCCACGTTGCGTTTCTGGGTGTCCGCCGAGCAGCCCACTGAAGTCGCGCGCCGCCGCCGCATCCAACAGCCCTGGTCGCTGCTGCTGCAGCTTGCCTCCATGGCGCTGCTGCTGCTGGCCATCGCGCAATTGCGCCTGGGCGCGCCGGCTTCCGCGCCGCGGGATCATGTGCTGATCCTGGATACCTCCGCGTGGATGGGCGCCCAAACCGCAACCCGCACTTTGATGGGTCTGGCCCGTGACCGTGCCCGCGCCTACGTCCGCGCTGTACCCCCGCGCGATCGCATCATGCTGGTGCGTGCCGACGCCCTCACGACACCCGCCACTGCCTTCGAACCGGACCGCAAGAAATTGGAACAGGCTATCGCCGATTCCGAGCCCGGCGCGACGGCGCTTAACCTGGATCAGGCGCTGGCCTTCGCGCGGCAGATCCAGCAGCAGAGCGGACGCCGCGCCGGGGAAGTGGTTTTCGTCGGCACCGGCAAGCTAGGCCAACCGCTTGCCGACGCGCGCGGCTCGGTACCGCTCTTGCGCTTCCTGAGCGTGCCCGACGCGATTGAGAACTGCGGCCTGCGCCGCATTGGCGTGCGCCGTTCGACCGCCGATTCCGACGCGTGGGAGATCTATGCTTCGCTGCGGAATTATGGCGCGGCGCCGCGCACCGTCACGCTGGCGCTGACCTTCGGCCCCTCGCCGGATGGTCCCGGCAATCTGCCGGTGGGCTCCCAGCGCATCGCGCTCGCGCCGGGTACGGACCGCGAAACCAGCTTCCAATTTCGCAGCCGTGCGGCGGGCTATCTGCGGGCGCAGATTCTGCCGCACGATGCCTTCCCCGCCGACGATCGGGCCACGCTGCAACTGCCGGCCCAGCCCGCGCTGAGCGTCACGGTGTATTCCGCCGAACCGGACCTGCTGCGCCCCGTGCTGGCGGCCAGCCCGCAGGTTGTGGCTACCTTTCGCGCACCTGCCGAGTACAACGCGCACGGTTCCGGATCGCTGGTAATTTTGGACCGTTTCCATCCGCCCGCGCCGCCGCAAGCCGATTCCATCTGGATCGATCCGCCGTCGGGCGGTTCGCCAGTGCCGGTGCGTGCGCGCGTGTCGGACGCGCCCATTGCGCAGTGGCTCGCCGATAACCCGCTGAGCGCCGGTCTGCGCGCCAAGGACTTGCGCCTGGAATCCGCTTCGGTCTTCGAGGCCGCGCCGGACGATCTGAAGATCGCCGAGGTGGCCGACGGGCCCGTGATCGTGGCGCGTCCCGGTAAGCCGAAGGTGGTGGTGCTGGGATTTCATCCGGCGCTTTCGGCGATGCGCTATCAGCTATCCACTCCCCTGCTCTATGCCAACCTGCTGCGCTGGATGGCGCCCGAGATCTTTCGGCGCTGGGAATTGACGGCCGGCAGCGTGGGCGCCGTGAAGATTCCCCTCGATCCCGATGTGCGGCCCGCCGGAGTGCGCGTGTTGCGTGAGGACGGCAATCCCGTCCCTTTTACGCTGCGCGGCGCATCCCTCGAGTTCTTCAGCGGCACGGCCGGCACCGTGCGCGTGCTGGCCGGCGATCGCGAATATGTCTACTCGCTGACGCTGCCGCAGCTCTGGGAATCCAAATGGGACGTTCCTTCCGCGACGCGGCGCGGTATTCCGAAGTTCGCCGCACCGCTGCGGGAGGCCACCGACCTCTGGCAATGGCTGGCGCTGGCAGGCGGCGCGGGACTGCTGGCGGAGTGGATTCTGTTCGGCCGTTTTCGCCGCCGGGTAGCGCGCGTCTCCGGGCGGCCGGTCGCCATGCGGAAGGCATCGTGACCCTATGACATTTGCCCACCCATGGCTGATTCCGCTGGCTCTCGCGCCGCTCGTGTGGGCCGCCTGGGAATGGCGCAACTCCGCGCGGCGGGCCAGCCTGGCCGTGAAAGCCGCGTCGCTGGCGGCCATCCTGCTGGCGCTGGCCGAACCGCGCATCACGTTCTATGAATCCAAAGTGGCTGTAGCGATCCTGGCGGATACTTCAGCCAGTGTTTCACAGCCCGATCTGGATGCGGCCTCGGCCGCGGCAACCGCGGTGGAGAGAGGCCGCGGACGCAACTGGACGCAAGTGCTGCCGTTCGCGCGCGCGCCGCGCAATCCCTCGCCCGCCGAGCGCGCAGGCCAAGCCTGGAAATTAGGATACAGCCCGGGCCAAGCCGCGCACGGTACGAATCTGGAGGCGGCCATTCGTGGAGGATTGGCTACGCTGCCGGCCGGACTGGTGCCGCGTGTTCTCCTGATTTCGGACGGCAACGAAAACCTGGGCAGCGTCACGCGCGCCATCTGGCAGGCGCAGCAGCGGGGCGTGCCCATCGATGTCATTCCGCTGGCCGGCCGGCCGCGGCCCAGCCTGGTCCTGGAATCGGTAAGTATGCCCGCCCAGGTATTCAGCGGCGAGCGATTTCCGGTCGATATCGTGCTCGATTCTCCGCGCGCCGCCGAGGCCACAGTGGAGATGACCGCCGAGGGTAAGCCGCTGGGCGCCAGCCGCACGCGCCTGACAGCCGGCCCAAATCAATTCCGCGTACACGCCAGCGTCAGCGCTACGGGCGCCATCGAGTTGGCCGGGCGCATCGGCGCGGCAGGGTTCGGAGAGGCGCGTTTCGATAGCGCCCTCACCCTCCGGCGGCCCCACGTATTGCTGGTCACGAGCGACCCCCCCGAGACCGAGGCGCACCTCATGCGCACGCTCGAAGCCAATCAATTCGATGTCCAGCGCGCGCCCGCCGGCCCGCCGGACAAGCTCGACGACTATCAGTTGGTGGTCTTCAATAACTGGGATATGCAGAGCGTTCCGCTACCGCGCAAGGCCGCGCTGGAGGCATTCGTGAAACAGGGCGGCGGCCTGCTGTGGATCGGCGGCGACCGCAACGTTTACGTGGAGAAGAAAGAGGAAGACGCGCTGGAACGCACTCTGCCCGCGAAAATCGCGCCGCCGCGCACGCCCGAAGGTACGGCCGTGGTGCTGATCATCGACAAATCCTCCTCCATGGAAGGCAAGAAGATGGAGTTGGCGCGCCTGGCGGCCGTCGGCGTAGTGGACAATCTGCGGCCCGTCGATCAGGTGGGCGTGTTGATTTTCGATAATTCCTTCCAGTGGTCGGTGCCGCTGCGCCGCGCGGACGACCGCACTTCCATCAAGCGGCTGATCTCCGGCATTACACCCGATGGGGGCACCCAGATCGCGCCCGCCCTAACCGAAGCCTATCGCAAGATCCTCACGTCGAAGGCTGTTTATAAGCACATCGTGTTGTTGACGGACGGCATCTCGGAGGAAGGCGACAGCATGACGCTGTCGAAAGACGCAGTGGCCAACCATGTCACGATCTCCACTGTCGGCCTGGGCCAGGACGTAAACCGGGCGTTTCTGGAAAAGGTGGCGCAGCTCGCGGATGGCAAGTCTTATTTTCTGAACGACCCATCCGGTCTGGAGCAGATCGTGCTGCGCGACGTGAAGGAGCATACTGGCTCCACCGCGGTAGAGAAAGACGTGCACCCCGAGGTGGTGAATCGCGCCGAGATTCTGGACGGCGTGGGCATCGAGACCGCGCCGCCGTTGCGCGGCTACGTGCGCTTCCTGGCGCGGCCCACCACGGACCTGATTCTGCGCGCCGGCCCCGAAGATCCGCTGCTGGTGCGCTGGCAATATGGCCTGGGACGCGCGGCCGTGTTCACCTCCGACGCCAAGAACCGCTGGGCCGCAAGCTGGGTCGCCTGGCCGGGATTCGACAAGCTGTGGGCCAACATCTTCCGCGACCTGCTGCCGCACGCCGAATCGAGCGAGGCCGGCGCCGAATTCGACCGGGCCGCCAACGAACTGGTGGTGGATTATCACCTGGGCCGCAATGTGGCCGAGCCGGCCGCGATTCCCGATATCTTCGTATTCGGGCCGAACGGTTTCCAATCGCCGCTGAAGGTCGTCAAAATGGCGGCGGGGCACTATCGCGCGCGAGTGGCGATCGGCGAGCGGCAGGGATTATTCCGCGTGCGGCCCTTGGTGGAATCGCGCGCCTTTCCCGAAGTGGGCTTCTACCGCCAGGAAGACGAACTGCAGGAGTACGGCGCCAACGACCAGTTGCTGCACCAGGTGTCCGAGGCTACGGGCGGGCGCTATAATCCGGCGCTGAACGCGATCTTCGATACCACGGGCCGGGCGATTCCAGCGACTTTGGAGCTGTGGCCCCTGCTGCTTGCCCTGGCCGTCGCGCTGAATGTGGCGGAGTTGGTGCTGCGCAAGTGGCGCGGGTTGTGGGAAGGCTTGAATGTGGGGCAGGCTCGCAGCCTGCAGCGGCCTCAAAGGCCGCCTCACACGATCAACATGCAATCGCCGTAGGAATAGAACCGGTAGCGCTGTTCGATCGCATGCCGGTACGCGGCCAGCGTCAGATCCTTGCCGGCAAAAGCGCACACCAGCAGTAGCAGGCTGGTGCGCGGCAGATGAAAGTTGGTCAGCATCGCGCCGGTGGCGCGGAAGTCGAAGGGCGGATAGATGAAGATCTCCGTCTCGCCGCTGGACTCCCGCAGGCCCCCGGCGCGCATGGCGCTTTCGATGGTCCTTACGCTGGTTGTGCCTACCGCCACCAGCCGGCCCGCGGCCCGCATGCGCGCTGCGTTATCCGCCGCGATGCGGTAATGCTCGGTGTGCAGCCGGTATCCCTCGATCTGCTCGCCATGAATCGGCTGGAACGTGCCGAGACCCACGTGCAGAGTCACAAACGCGATATTCGCGCCGCGCGCGCGGCAGGCGTCCAGCACCTGCGGCGTGAAATGCAGGCCCGCGGTCGGCGCGGCGGCCGACCCTTTCTCGCGGGCGAATACGGTTTGATAGCGCTCGCGGTCGGCGGCTTCGTCGCGCCGCTTAATATAGGGCGGCAGCGGCACGTGTCCGATCTTCTCGAACGCTTCGTAGATATCCGTCTGGGTTTCAAAACGCAGCGTGCGCTCGCCGAACGAGCGGCGCGCGACGACCTCCGCCTCCAGGCCGTCCGCGAACCGCACCCTTTCGCCGACCCGCATCTTCTTGCCGGGATGCACCAGCGCCTCCCAATCCTGGGCCGCGCTGTCGACGGGCCGCAACAGAAGAACTTCCACTGCGCCGGTGTGGCCCACGCGATGCCCGAATAAGCGCGCGGGAAACACGCGCGAATCGTTCAGCACCAGGCAGTCTCCCGTGCCCAGAAAGAATGGCAGATCGCGAAACTGGCGGTCTTCCCAAGAGCCGCGCGCGCGATCAACCACCAGCATGCGGGAGGCGGCCCGGTCGGCGAGCGGCGCTTGCGCGATCGACTCCTCGGGCAGCGTGTAGTCGAAATCGGCGAGCGAGGCCGCCATTCTGCCGCCGGTCTAACGCTGCTTACGATCCCCGATAAACCCGGCCGATGCCTTACCGTCTTCCGTTAACGCATATTCGCCGGTCTTCCAGTCCCAGACGCTGGCGGTTAGTTTGACGGTGCGTAGCGCGTCATTTCCCGCCACCACCAAGACCATATGACTCGCGTCCAGTGGGTTCGTCGCCGCAAACAGCAACGCATCGCGTTCGGATGCATGCGCCTGGCCGTCCAGCCGGAACACGTTTTCGCCATAGTCCAGACCCAAACGCCCGCTCCAATCTGCCAGAGCTGAGTTTGCTTCCGGGCGGCCGACAAAAACCACATCCCGCTGCCGCAGGTCCGCATCGGTCACTTCGAAATCCTTGCGGATCGGAACGGCGCTTTCATAGATATCCAGGAACCGCTTCTGCAGTTGCTCGGCCGCGTACCGGTTGGCGCCGGCTTCGCGCATGGTGCCGTAAACCAATATCGCCGACCGCAACCGGCTCCGGATATCGGTCGTCTTATATACCGGCCCGTCGCCCGCATCGACCGCGAACGTCGCGCCCGCCTGCTGCAGGAACGACTGCGCCGTTACCGTCTTTGTACTGTTGGCGGCAAAGTAATCGCGCATGAGTTTCAAGAAGGCGTCGTCGCCCATGCGTTTGCGCAGCGCATCCAGGAATAACACGCCCTTCGTCGCTTCCAGCCAGTGGCGCTCCTCGGGAGCGGCCGCAATCTGCAAGCGCCGGTAGGCGGCGCGATTCGAATTCATCCCCAGCTCCGGATCGTCCGACGTGAGAACGCTATAATACTCCGCCGCGCCCGCGGTGAACCATACGTCCGCATCGCTAGCCGGCAGAATCCAGCCCTTCCAGAGACGATCCGTATCAAACGCCTTCTCGTGCGTCGCGTTGTCCTTCTTATGCTCCGCCGGCCCGGCAGCCAGGCGCGCCTTTTCGTTCGCGTCCACCGCGGCGCGCAATCCCTCGGAGGCTTCGCTGCGGAACAGGCGATAGCCGGAGGGGAACAGTCCGTCATTCTTCGCGTAGCTATGCCGGTCCTCCCTGGCCTCCCATTCGCGCTGGTTGGGTTTGCCGATCGCCGCCCAAACCATCAGGTTCTGCGCCATATCCGCCGTCGCGATCTTGGCATCCATGGTGGAGGCGCTCACCAACGGCGCCGTGCGGAACGCCAGGAACCCGAACTGCTCGTCGATCTGCCCGCGATACTTCTGGTACAGATCCTGCCACGCCGTATCGCGCGTCCCCGGGAAATACGGCACGTCCTCAGGGTCACCCCGCGGATCTGGCACGTATTCCAGCCGGACTTCGAGATCCTTGGCGTTGTTGTCGCCCCAATAAAAACCCTCCGTGCCGCCGAACCATTCGTTCTTGGAGCTGCGCCACAGCTTGGTGTGGCCGGTGCCCAGTTCGTACATGGCGATCTCGTTGTTCTTGCCGTCGCCGATCAGCCACTCGTTGGTATAGAGGCCGTTGTTACGGGTCCCCAGCCGTTCCACGACTTCATCGACGTTGCCGCCATATTGGATCGCTTCGCGCGCGCGGAACGCCACCGGCGTGCCCTGCATGTTGAATGGCGATTGGCGGATGGTGGTCTCCGTAAGCACCATTCCGGCGTCGTTCTGATACCAGTCGGTGCCGCTCTCGATACCGCCGGGATAGCTCTGCATGACGATGCGATGGCCCTTGGCCGGCTGGATGTCCAGCATCACGTTGGTCTGCTCGGCCAGCGTCAGCGGCCACCACGTGACGTGCCCGATCACCATCTTGCCGTCGCGCGTGGCCGGGCCGGTAGCCGCGAAGGCGCTGCAATGATCCGTTGCCGCATCGCGCTTGCGGTCGAAGTACGGCGGCCGATTCAGCGACTCACCCTCCAGTCCGGTGGGTGTCATCTGCATCGCCCAGCGCAATTCGCCCAGCTCCACCGTGGTGTTCGCGGCCGCGATATCCACCAGGTCGATGCGCCGTCCCAGCCACTTCGCGCCGGCATCGGAGGCTCCATCGGCGATGCCCTTCATTTCTTCCAGGATTTCGCGGTCGAAGCCGCGCAGGAAAAGCGCGTCGACGGTGGTGCGGACTTGCTGCCAGCTCTGCTCGTCGGCCTTCACCCCGAGATCCGCGGCGCAGCGCTCCAGATACTCCGGAATCTCGCGCGCCATCAAGTGCCCGTGCTGAAAGCCGCGCTCGTAAGGCTCGCCCTCAATATGCAGATAAATCCAGCCGGCCGATGGATAGCGGTACGCCGGACCGAAGGTGGTGACGGTGGCGGCGGGCGGGTCTCCGGCTGACGAGGCTTCATCCAGCGTCACCCCCGAGAACCATGCCTTGCCCGTGAACGCGCCGCCATTGCCCACGGTCAGCAGGATGCGATCTTCCGCGCGGCTGGCCACGAAACGCAGCGCCAGGTGGGTCCACTGCCGCGTACCTCCGAGCGCGGCCGAGTGTACATCGAACGGCATGGAGGCCATGCTGAGCGTAGCGCCGATGGCGATGGGAGACCGGTCCAGATCGCGTACTTGCACGTCTTCGGTGCGCACCCAGCCGGTCACTTCATAGCTCCTGCCGATCCGCAGGGAAACGGGCGCGGAGCGTATGCAGGCGTCCGGCGAACTGCCCGGCTCCACCCGCAGCGATTTGCCGCCCTCGTGCGATACGGAAGCATCCGCCGCCAGTACGCCGCGCTCGGCGGTCCAGCCGGCGGCGCCACGCTCGGTGGTGGGTCGAAACAGGGGTGTTCCGGCGTGCAGCAGGGCTGTCGCCAGGAACAAAGAAAGTACACGAATCACAGTCAGCCTCCCTTAGTCCTTAGATACACCCAAGTTTATAATAGTTCGAGGCAAGCGAACAGAACGCTGCCGCTACCACCGAGGCGGAGGCCGGCGAGCGCCTAGGCGCCCTTGACAGCCCGTTCCCCAAATCCTTACCTTAAAGATATGGAAGTGCAGCTCACCCCCGGCCAGCAAGCGTTTGTCCGCCAAGCTATCGATAGCGGGCGGCTGCTGCGCGCGGAAGACGCGGTGAAGGAAGCCCTTTCCCTGTGGGAAGAGCGGGAGCGGCGCCGGTTGGAATTGCTCGTGGCGGTCGATCTGGCCGAAGCCTCATTGGCGCGTGGGGAGGGGCGCAGAGTTACGACGCGTGAGGAAGTGACCCAGCTCGCCGCAGACATCAAGCGGCGTGGTATTGCGCGGCTTGCCACCGAGCAGAATCCCCGCTGATGAGCGAGTTTCGTCTTTCGCCCGAGGCCGAATCCGAGCTCGACAGTATCTGGATTCACATCGCCCGCGAGAGCGGCAGCACTGATATCGCCACCCGGGTAGTGGAGGGCATCGCCGAGCGTTTCTGGTTACTGGCTCGGTATCCGTATGTGGGGCGTCGCCGAGATGACGATCTGCGTACCGGCCTACGCACTCTCGCGGCTGACGACTACATCATCGTCCATCGTATCGTAGAGGAGGACGTAGTGTTGATTCTGCACGTCGTGCACGGCAGTCGTGATCTCGTGGCGCTGCTCGGCCTTTGACGAAGCTTGACAATCGTCTAAGCCGTACGGCGACAAATAGCAATCGATTCTTGCCGCGGGGCGCTCTGCATCCATTCCGGAACTCGGAAAACTTGGACATTATGACTGTCGCAATACCTGCTATACTGCCCGCTTGCCTTCTACTATGCCAGCTAGGGGCGGCTGCTCGGTGTCGATCGTCGCTTCCCGGCAGAACGCCAAGCTGCCATGGACCCGCTGACTTTCCTCTGCCTGGCGAGTTACGAGAAGGGCCACGACTTCATGCGCGAAGCCAAGCGGCAAGGCGCGCGCGTCTTCCTGATCACATCGCTCAGCCTGCGGGACACCGCGCAGTGGCCCCGCGAAAGCATCGACGACATCTTCTACATGCCGGACCAGGACAAAACCTGGAATCGCAACGATACGCTACTGGCCATCAGCCACCTGGCGCGCACCGAGGTCATCGACCGGGTGGTGGCGCTCGACGATTTCGACCTGGAAATGGCCGCCTCCCTGCGCGAGCACCTGCGCATTCCCGGCATGGGCGAGACTACCACGCGCTATTTTCGCGACAAGCTCGCCATGCGTATGCAGGCCATGGAAGCGGGCCTGCAAGTGCCTGAATTCGTGCATTTGCTCAACGACGCAAAGGTCGCGGAGTTTACCGAGCGGGTGCCCCCGCCGTGGGTCCTGAAGCCGCGCGGAATGGCGGGCGCCATCGGCATCCAGGTGGTCGAGTCGCGCGACGAGCTGCGCGCGGCCGACCGGCTGCTCGGCGACCGCCGGTCGTTCTTCCTGGTGGAGCGGTACGTCGCGGGCGACGTCTGCCACGTGGATTCCATCGTCTACGGGAACCAGATCCTCTTCGCCGTGGCCAGCCAGTATGGTTATCCGCCGCTGGATGTCTCGCACCGCGGCGGCATCTTCACCACGCGGCTGTTGGAGCGGGGCTCCGCCGATGCGCAGGCATTAGTGGCTGGGAACCAGCGCGTGTTGGCCGCCATGGGCCTGGTGCGCGGCGTCTCCCACACCGA
>Ga0187867_10000327_pt1 | contig 42716 bp, 33 predicted proteins | sample June2016WEW_13_1_FD_132976 | JGI IMG/M metagenome (GOLD analysis project Ga0187867, IMG submission 132976) | Peatland microbial communities from SPRUCE experiment site at the Marcell Experimental Forest, Minnesota, USA - June2016WEW_13_10 | ecosystem: Environmental > Terrestrial > Soil >...
CGGTCCATCAGATGCTACTGACGCTGGAACGAGGCGGATTGATCTCACGGCGCCCGGGGGGGCCGCGGAGCATCGCCGTTACGGTCGATCGCTCCGACCTACCCGTGTTGCAGCCGGGGCGCATTCAACCGGTCATAATCACTGTGCCGAGGTACTAGCGGAGCACCAACTGATCCCACATCTCGGGGCGCCACTCTTGCAGAAACTGCGCCCCGCGCAGATCGCCGACTGGCATAAGATTTTGCTGCGGTCCGGTGGCCGAAACGGGCGGCCTCTCGCAGCAGCAGGAACCGTCGGCCATGCACACAGAGTTTTACATTCGGCGTTAGCCCACGCCGCGAGAGTCGAGACGGTGTCGAGGAACGTCGCCAGCATCATTGTGCCTCCGAAGGTTGACGCCGGACAGGTCGTGAGCCTGATAAACGGCCAAATTGCCCAGGTTCTCGCCAAACTCGAAAAATATGCGATTTACCCGATCGCTGTTGCCGCTTTTGGAACAGGCATGCGTCGCGGCGAGTTGTGCAGCCTGCGATGGGGCGCCGTCGATCTGGATTCGGCGACTATCAACGTGGAGCGCAGCCTCGAAGAGACCAACGCAGGCACACGCCTGAAGCTGCCAAAATCCAGGCAACGATTACGGCAAATTGTGTTGCCGGCATCGGTCGTCGACATACTGAGGGCCCACCGTGTCAAGCAAATCGAGTTGCGCCTCGCTTTGGGCATTGGCGGCCCGAGCCCCGACGATTTCGTTTTCTGCCAAGTGAACGGCTCACCCATTCCCCCTGATCGCTTGAGCCAGCAATGGAAGCGGACGGCAAAGGCAATAGGCCTCCATGTCACGTTTCATGCCTTGCGCCACACGCATGCCAGCGCATTGATCGGCGCTGGTTTTGATGTTGTGACAGTAAGCCGGCGTTTAGGGCACAGCAAGGCGAGCACCACCTTGAACATCTACGCCCACCGTTTCGCGGACACCGATACCGCCGCGGCTCAGGCAATGGACGCCGCCATGAAGAAGGCATAGTGCCTGGGTGACGATCGGGTGCCAATTCGGTCTCATCCCCTCGTTTTGTTCTGCGCGGGAGTGTGGTAGGCGCCTGATTTCGTTGGTTTGGATGGGTGGCCGAGTGGTTGAAGGCAGCGGTCTTGAAAACCGCCGTACGTGCAAGCGTACCGTGGGTTCGAATCCCACCCCATCCGCCACAATATTCAATTATATCATCGATTAATCGCGTGTTCCCGCGCAGTAGGCATATCACCCGTGCGCAACCTCCATCGACCGCTCGGAAGGCTCTCTGTCCAATATCGATTTCAGCCGGAAAGGCCGACATGTTCTTACTGACCGGACGCGGATGTGTCACAGCGACCGAAACGCGGAAAATGCCTCTGCGATCATCATTGAACGGACAGGCGGTCTATACCGATCATCCCTGGGCAGGGCTTGACCATGATTCACGACGCAATCGCAACGCCATCCCAGGTTGAGGCCGGCAAACATACGGCGCGATTACACACGCGCTGTCCGCCCTTATTGTTCGGAGGCCGGACTGGGTTTGTTGTGTCGGTTGCAAATCGGTATACTAACGTGATCAGCGGGCAGGCCGGCTGCTCCCACGCCGTAGTCATTGGACATCCTATTTGCAGAATGCTGCAGACGATGCGGCAAGCGGAACCTGATCAATATGCGAAGCCTGTCAGCATCATGCATTGCTCGCCAACCAAGCTGTCGATGGCAAATCAAGTGGGCCGGCTTGCGTGATACATCATACGGCCGCAATGCCCGTCATGGAATTACGTGTTGCGCGTCAGTGCGGCTGGTTTCCTTCAACGCTCCTGGTCAGATGCCCGCAATCGGTAGCCGACACCAATTTCAGTCAGGATATAGTATGGCCGCTCCGGATGGAGTTCAATTTTCTGCCGTAGCAAGCGGATGTATATCCGTAGGTACTGCACATTTGAGTCGCCGCGCCAGATCTCCCGCATAATCAAGTCACGGGTCAGGACCTTGCCAGCATGCCGCACCAGCAGTCGCAATAGCTCGTACTCGCGCGGCGATAAGTGAACCACTTCCCCTCGAACGGTGACAAGCCGACGGACGAGATCCACCGTCAGATCACCGACCCGAAACACGGGCTGCTCGCCTCTGCTCATGAACTGGTGCCGCTGAGCGACGCGAACCCGTGCGATCAACTCGTCCATTCCGAACGGTTTGGCCAAATAATCGTCCGCACCCAGTTCGAGCGCCTCGACCTTGGTGCGTTCTTCGTTTCGGCTGGATAACACGATGATTGGAACCATGATCTGCGCCGCCCGCAGTCGCGAGATGATATCGAGCCCTTCCATGTCCGGCAGGCCGAGATCGAGCACCACAAGATTGATCTTTTCGCGCTCAAGCAGGTCAAGCGCCGCCTTGCCGGTCCCTGCGGTCAGCACCTTGAAGCCATGACCGCTGAGCCCGGTCTGCAGGAAGCGTAGAATCGCAGGCTCGTCGTCCACCACCAGAATCTGCAGCGGTGCAACGGCAGATGTCACGTGGTTTGTCCTGGTGGGGCGGAGCCAGCCGGTATCGGCAAAATGATGGTGAATACTGCGCCACTACGGTCGGTTCGATTAGCCGCCGTGATGCGGCCTCCCATTGCCTCGACGTAGCCCCGGCAGATTGCCAGTCCGAGTCCGATGCCCGAACGTTGCGGCCCGTCATGTTTGGCGCGGTAAAACTTGTCGAAGATCCGTTCGAGGTCCGCTGGGCGCACACCTTCGCCCTCATCAATGACCTCGATCACCACCGTGGCTGACTGACGCAACGCGCGAACTTGGACCAATGAACCCGGTGTTGTGTATTTCGCGGCATTGTCGAGCAGGTTGAACAACACATGCTCAAGCGATACCTCGTCGCCGGCGAGAAACGGGAGGTCGCTGTCGAGCTGGACGCTGATCCGGTGATTGGACAGCGCGTCCGCGGAGCGATCCAGCGCGACGCTCACGACGTCGGCCAGATCAATGCCGCCAAACGAAGTCCCTGCGACGCCGGCTTCCAGACGGGTCATGTCCAGCACGTTGCCGAGATAGCGATTGAGCCGCCTGGCGTCCTCCTGAATCGCCAAAGCGAGGCTTTCACGTTTCTCGATGCCGACCGCAGGGTCAAGCGCGAGCAAGGTCTCGGTAGAGCCAAGCACGGATGCCAACGGCGTCCGCAGGTCATGGGAAAGCGAGGCCAACAACACCGCGTATAGTTCCTCCCGTTCGGCCGCACGGCTGGCCTCATTCAGGTCGTTCACGAGTTTGATCCGATCCACGGCCTGAGCCAGCAGGTCGGCCAAGGTGCCGAACAATGCCTCGGGATTAGGCAACTGAATGCCACCGACATCGTCACGGGCGATTGCCAGGACCCCCGCCTTACCTCGCGCGGTCAGCATTGGAACGAACAACCAAGTCTCCGAGACCGGCAGATGAGGCGAGTCGGTATCTGACGTGGCTCCAGTCTGCAACCACGATTTGATTTTCGCAAATTCCGTGCCAGCGATGGCCGGCCCGCCAGGCCCATTCCCCTGCCCGCCCTCCGAACCCCCGTCGCGATCGCCCTGGGCCGCCAACACGATCTGGACCCGTGCCTGCAGGATCGTCCGCAGCCGTGGCAATGCGGCATCCAGTACCTCATGCAATCTGGCTGCACCGGCGAGTTGCCGGCCAAAGCGGTAAAGGTCTTCGGCGATTTCCGCCCGGCGGCTCGCGGTTATCGCCTGACGCCGGGCGTAGCCAGCGAGGTTGCTCACGATCAACGCGGTCAATGCGAAAATTGCCAGCCGCACGACGTCGTCGGGCTGGGCGACATACAGAGTGTAGTACGGCACCAGGAACAGGTAATCGAACGTCACAACGCTCAGTACGCCGGCAAATAGCGACGGCAGTAACCCGTAGGCAACGGCGGTCAGCACGATCGCGATCAGGTAAGGCAGGACCAGGCTGCCGGTCTGCAAATATGGTTGCAGCACCAGGCACGCGCCGGTCGCGATCGCGACCAGAAGCGCGCCGCTGAAATAGCGCGCAGGCGTTGCGTGTTCGCCTGTCCAACGGTCCAACACACCGAGTGACAGGCGGGCTAAACCGCGTGGCACATCCGCCCGCGACCTGGAACGGCCGAGGAACGGCGCCATCGCCATCGCCCGCACATTGGCGACGAAGCCGCGGGAACCATTCTCACGCCTGAACCAAGGCGGCTCACCCATCAGCCCCACCATCACCAGAGAAACCGGCGTACCGGACAGCTCCGGCTCGGCAAATGCTGTCGTCAGTGAAGACTTTGCAAGAGCGTACCACCCTCGCGCCTGCGGGACGGGCGTGTCAGGCATCCCGACCGCAAGCTTGCGAGACACGGCGCGACTCGTCTTGTGAGTCGACGGCGCGCTGGGCCGCGACCCTGGCATCGTGGAACGGCTGCGATCCCTGATCGACGACGGATTTTACCCAGTGTACGACCTCGGTCCGGGTGGCATCGTCGAACCCGGTGGCTCGCTCTGCGGTGCCTACGAACGGCGCAGCATGCAAAGCCGCGGCGATCGAATGAACATAAGCGGCGAACGCTGCTTCATCTGCTGCGGCCTTCCTGCGGTAGTGTTCCAGGGCAGCAACGTAAAGGCACGGGGTCTTTATCAGCTCCTGACCGATTTCGATGCGCCGCCGAGCGAGTTGCAGATGCAGTTGCACCTGTATGTGCGGCAGACAGGCACCGGACACATCGTGGTCCAGATCGACCTGGATCTTGTCGTCGACCTGAGCCGTATAGAAACCAAGGGGCGCGGTATCCTGTGTTGAACCGGACCGCTTCGCCAGCTCGGCGATCTGATCGAGCCGCAAGTCCGTCGCAGAGGCTACCTGTTCTGGTTCCGCAACCACATGAGTGTCGATTTTCAACTCGTGATCACACTGCGCAATCGCGGGCCGGGCGATACCAAGCACCAGGATAGCCAACAACAAAGACCGCATACTTCATGTCCCTGCCAGGGTCGTGCGTGCGACAGGGACCCGCACCATGAAGTGAGCACGTCCCGGTAACTATGCATCTGTATGCGGCAGAGGTGCATATAAAATCCATTCCTTGAACCGCGTCAGATAATATATGACTCTTATATCATCGCCGTAAAAACGTCGCCCTGCCGGCAATTACGGGCGTATATGACGCGGAAATATGCAGGGTGAACGCCAATCGACCATCAGGTTGTCCAAAACGTACACAGATATATACGTGTCATCAAGGCGGTTATATATGAATTTATATTCGGTGCGGTTTAGCACCATATAGACTCTATATCTGTTTACGATCTACAACGTTTCGTATGGTAACGTTCGTCTGATCCGACACCATGGCAACGTTGGCCCGACGTTTGCAAAGAGCAGCCGGGCAACCTGCGGGCGCAATCCCGCGCAAGCCATCTGAATTTTCACGACCGGGCGATCGAAACGTGATCGCTCCAAAACGAGGAGATGATGCTGATGCATCACCTGTTAAAAGTCGCCGTCGCCGCCTTGGGATCGGTCGGTGCGGCGTCAATGGGGGCCATGGCACAAACCACGACGGCTCCGACATTGACGCCGGCAGCAACCACCACCACGACCGCACCACAGCCTTGTACCGGAACCCCGGATCCATATAAGAACTACGCGTGTCTCGATCCCTATCTCGGCGACAACCCCTTCGTGCGCCTGTTCAACTATTATAAGTTGGAATGGGGTCAGTCCGGACCGCCGGTTGATCCGAACGCGCCACCTTCGCGAGCCCCCGGCTTTCACGATAGCTCTGTCGAGAGCACGCCACCAATGCCGTTCACCGAGTGGCCATATGGTGGTGTCACACCGCTTGGTGTCACTCGTACCGGTTCGGCTGACAGCCCGTTGATGATGGCAATCGGCAATACGACAATCGGCCAGTGGTTGAACTCGGCCGGCATTCAGATTTACGGCTGGATTGATCCCGGTGGCAATTTCAGCAGCAATACGCTGCGCAAGCCAGGCGGCAACGCTCCGATCAATTACGCGTATATTCCGAACACCGTCCAGCTCGATCAGGCCGTCATCTACTTCGACCGGTTTCCCGACACCGTGCAGAAGGATCACATTGACTGGGGCTTTCGGGTCTCCGCGATCTACGGTGAGAACTACCGTTATACGCAGTCGTACGGTCTGGGCAGTTGGCAGTTCAACGGCACCAATCAGGTCAACGGCTTTGACATGCCAATGGTGTACGGGGAACTCTATATCCCTTTTGTGCTGGACGGTCTCATGGTCCGCGTCGGGCGCTATATCTCGTTGCCTGACATCGAGGCACAGCTCGCGCCTAACAACTATATGTATACGCACTCGTTCACCTACGGCTACGACAACTATACCAACGAGGGCATCCAGCTCTCGATGGCCGTCAACCCGAACCTGATGGTCCAATTTGGCGTCTCGGCTGGCACCGAAGCGCAGATATGGAATTATAACACATATCGACCCAATCTGGCCCAGACCGTGATACTGCCCAGTGGCGCGACGATTGCGAACCCGCTGTATTCCGGTGCCAAGTTCAAACTTGATCCTGGCCTGCAACCATCGTTCACCGGGTGCGTCCGTATCGAATGGAATGAGGGCAAGGACAATCTTTACCCCTGCGTGGACGCACTCAATAACGGCCAGTGGGGCTACAACAACCTGCAGTGGTACGGGTTCACCTACTATCATAAGTGGAACGATCAATGGCACATCTCCTATGAGTTATACGACATCGTTGCCTATGGCGTGCCGAACATCGCGGGCAGCAACCCGAGCCAGGCCGCGGTGGCGACCTTCCAGCAAGGCGGCACGCCGTTCTCGCCGCAGTTCCTGGAATTCAATCCGCCGAACGGGGCGAACTGTCACAACCCGAACGTGGTAAGGTGCAACACGAGCACGATCGGCACCACCTTCTACCTCGCCTATTCGCCGGACTCGATGAACAACATCACGTTGCGTCCGGAGGTTTACTACGATCCGCAGGGCTTCCGCACCGGGACGGCGGCGACCTACACGAACATCTCGCTCGGCTGGCAGCATTGGTTCTCGCCACAGGTCGAGATGCGGCCGGAGGTCGGCTATTACCGCTCGCACGGCAACAACGCCTTCAATGGTGGCACCAGAAACTACACCTGGCTGATGGCGGGCGATGTGATCTGGCACTTCTGATACCGGAACGATCAGGGCGACTTGTATCTTTACGCGTCCGTCCCCTGATCCAGCGCGTCTGACTGTTCGGCTACCCGGCTCCATCAGGATCGCCTGATGGGGCCGGCTCATTCCACTGAAGCGCAAGGAGTTAAAACGATGTCCAACTCGAACAAAAATCGGTCGTTGTGCCGCTTCCGTAAGGCAGCAATGCTGATCCTGCCGTTGGGATTGGCACTGTCCGGCCTGGGTCAGCATGCCCAGGCGCAACCACAGGCTTCGGCGCCATCATGCAGCGCCGCGCTGGCTGACCTGATGGCTGAATGGAACAGGGTCGGCTACCAGGAGCCCTCAAAGCCGTCACAGATGGTCGTGTCCGGTCGCAATGGCCAAACGACGACCGCTGGCCGTTACTATTTCCTGCGGGCGGAAATCCAGGCCAGCGCGCGCAGCTGTGAGGCCAGCCGGCAGGAAGAAGCGATGCAACACATCAATACGGTTCGTGTTGCACTGGCAGGCCGGGGAACAATGGTACAATCCGGCAGTTGACGGTTGATCGACGGCACGCTCTGCGAGAAAGCGCGGGCCGTCGCTTCCGCGCCTATATGGTTTCCTTATGAAAAAACCTTGATTTTATACGACTGGCAGAATTGTGCGCCGCAAGATGATTGCCATATGATAAGTGATCCACTGCCGAAACTTAAGTGCGGCAACGGCATGCGGACAGTCGTCGGCCAGGAAAACACATACCACCGGATTGTTCCGCCACCAGAAATGTAGGGACTGCGTTCGCGCATTCCGATCGCCGACTGAATCCTGCCGACCAAGGGACCAAAACCGTGGACATGCCCGTAACCGACCCGCACACCGATATGGCACAAGCCGCAACCGCTTCGCCGGTTCGTCTCACGCGCAGACGTCAGTTCATTTTGCTGATCGCCGCCACAACGCTGGTAGGAGCTGGCGTGTTCCTTGGTCCGCGTGCCCTGCGCAAGCCGGAACAAGCCGTCGCGCCAGCCGAATCCCAGGTGACCGCTGATGGCGGCTTCAAAGCAACCAGCACGCAATGGGCCGACCTCAAAATCGAACCGGTGAAGCAGATGGATTTTCCGCAGGCCGAAGATACCGACGGTAAGATCGCCAACGACGACGATCTGACCACGCCGGTGTTTTCTCCCTATACCGGTCGCGTCACGAAACTCTTTGTCCGCGCCGGTGATACCGTGCATCGCGGCGATCCGCTGTTCGCCGTGCAGGCAGCGGAGTTCGCCCAGGGCCAGAGCGATCTGATCTCCGCCGTCGCGGCGTTGAAAACGGCAAAAGCCCAGTTGGCGCTGACCGAAGCGAATGAGAAGCGGCAACACGAGTTGTTCCTTGCCCATGCCGCCGCACAGAAGGATTGGCAGCAGAGCCAGGTTGATCTGGCCAACGCGCAAGGCGGCCTGAGTTCAGCCCAGATCGGGCTCGCTGCGGTACGCAATCGGCTGCGCATTCTGGGCAAAACCGATCAGGAGATCGATGCCGTCGAACAAGCCGCCGACGTGCAAAAGCTCGATCCGATCGGCATCGTATCGGCGCCGATCGATGGCATCGTGGTCCAGCGCCAGGTGGGGCTTGGCCAGAACATCGTCAGCGCAGCCAGCGGTGGGGGGGCAGGACCACAGTTCCAGATCGGCAACGTGTCGAAAGTCTGGATGCTCGCCAACGTGCGCGAAGAAAGCGCGCCAAAGGTGCATCTTGGCGACCCGGTGGAAGTGCGGGTGTTGGCATTCCCGAACCGTGTGTTCACGGGGAAGATCACGCGCATTTCGCCGACGATGGATCCGGTCCTGCATCGCCTGCCGGTGTGGGCCGAAGTCGACAATCCGGACGGACTGCTGAAGCCCGAGATGTTCGCCAGCTTCCGTATCATCAGTGCAGCCGCGCGCGCGCCGTCTCCGGCAATTCCGGACCGGGCCATCGTCTATGAAGGGGCCAACGCACATGTCTGGCTCGCCAACCCGACCGACAAGACGCTCGCGCTGCGTCAGATCAAGGTCGGCCGCGAGATTGACGGTACGGTTCAGGTGTTGGCTGGGCTCAATCCCGGCGATCACGTCGTCACGTCCGGAGCGGTATTCATCGACCGCGCCGCCTCCGGAGACTGAGCTGTGAACGCCCTCATTACCTTCGCGCTCAAGCAGCGCGTGCTGATGTTTGTCGTTATGATATTCGTGTTTCTGGCGGGTATCGTCGGCTTCCGGCACCTGAACATCGAGGCCTATCCGGATCCGGTACCGCCGCTGGTCGACATCGTCACCCAGAGTACCGGTCAGTCGGCTGAGGAAATCGAGCGCTACATCACGATCCCCATTGAAATTCAGATGGCGGGGATACCGAACGTCTCCGCCGTTCGCACGATTTCGCTGTTTGGGCTGTCGGATGTGAAGGTGCAATTCACCTACGACTTTACCTATGAACAGGCCGAGCAATGGGTGATCAACCGGCTGGCGCAATTGCCGCCGATGCCGAACGGTGCGCAGCCCGGCATTTCACCGGAAAGCCCAATTGGCGAGATTCTGCGTTACCGGGTGGTCGGGCCGCCGGGCTATTCCGTGCAGGACCTGAAGACGATCGAGGACTGGATGCTCGAGCGGCGCTTCAAGGCAGTGCCGGGCGTGGTCGATGTCAACGGCTGGGGCGGCAAGACGAAGGACTACGCGGTCACGATTGACCAGAGCAAGTTGGTTCACTATGGACTGACGATTCCCAATGTGATTTCCGCACTGAACAACGCCAACATCAATGTCGGCGGTCAGACGGTGGATTTCGGCCCTGAGGCGGCGGTCGTGCGCGGCGTCGGCCTGATCCACTCTTTGGACGACATTCGCAACACGATGGTGAGTTCCACCAACGGAACTCCTGTGTTGGTCGGCGACGTCGCGACGGTCAGCGTCTCCAACCTGCCGCGTCTGGGCATTGCCGGTCAGGACGACAATAACGACATCGTCCAGGGCATCGTGCTGATGCGCCGCGGTGCGGAGAGCATGCCGACGATCGAGCGTGTCGAGGCACTGATCCATAAAATCAACACGACGGGCATACTGCCTCCTGGCGTGCATATCGAGCGGATTTACGATCGCTCCGAGTTGATTGAGCTTACGACGCATACGGTCCTGCACAACATGGTGGAGGGCATTGTTCTCATATTCCTGTTGCAATGGATTTTTCTGGGCAATTTGCGAACCGCGGTGATCGTCTCGGTCACCATTCCGTTTGCGCTGGCTTTCGCGATCGGGTTGATGCTGATCAGGGGCGAATCGGCCAATCTGCTGTCGGTCGGTGCCATCGATTTCGGTTTGGTCGTCGATGCGACCGTGATCATGGTCGAAAACATCTTCCGGCGATTGTCGCAGCCGCCCAGTCAGCGATTCATGCATTCGGCGCTGGTGCAGCGGTCACAGTCGCCCGTCGAGTTTCGCGGCAAGTTCCGGGTCATCGCCAACGCGGCAACCGAGGTGAATAAGAGCATCTTCTTCTCCGCCGCCATCATCATAGCCGGGTTCGTACCGCTGTTCACCATGAGCGGAATCGAAGGCCACATCTTTGGTCCGATGGCAAAAACCTACGCCTACGCGATTTGCGGCGGCTTGCTGGCGACATTCACGGTCACGCCGGCGCTGAGCGCCCTGCTGCTCGACGATCATATGGAGGAAAAAGATACGCTCGTCGTACGCGCCATGCACAAGGTCTACCGGCCGGTGCTGGAGTTCATGCTGGTCAATAAAGTGCTGACCCTCGGCATGATCATCTTCCTGCTGGTCGGGGCCGGGTTCGCGGTGCGCACGCTCGGGCTCGAGTTCCTGCCGAAACTGGAGGAGGGCAATTTCTGGATCCGCGCCACCATGCCGACCGCGATCTCATTGCCCGAAGGTAACGGCTATGTGAACAAAATGCGGAAGATCATGGACAGCTATCCGGAGGTCGTGACGGTTGTATCACAGAACGGGCGACCGGATGACGGTACCGACGCCACCGGCTTCTTCAACGCCGAGTTCTTCGTGCCGCTGAAGCCATTCGACACCTGGCCGGCCGGCGTCGACAAGGAAGCACTCACCGAGGATATGACCAATAAGCTGCAGGCAGCGTTCCCCGGCGTGGACTTCAACTTCTCGCAATACATCGAAGACAACGTCGAGGAAGCCGCTTCCGGCGTGAAAGGCGAGAACTCGGTCAAGCTGTTCGGCAACGATCTGGAGATTCTTGAGCAGACCGCCAACAAGATGAAGGACGTGATGGCGAACGTCCCGGGCATCGCCGACCTCGCGGTGCTGGCGTCGCTTGGCGAGCCGACGGTACGGATCGACGTTGATCGTGCGAAAGCCGCGCGTTACGGGTTACAAACGGGCGATGTGAACGCCACGGTGACGGCGGCGATCGGTGGTCAGGCGGCCGGCAATCTTTACGAGGACGGCAGCGACCGGAACTTCCCGATCATTGTCAGGCTGGCTCCCGAATATCGCCAGAGCCTGGACAGCATCCGGCATATCATGATTGGAGCATCCAACCCGGCTGGTGGCGTCGTCCAGATTCCGCTGACCGATGTGGCGGATGTGCACCTCACCTCAGGGGCGGCGTTCATTTATCGAGAAAACCAGGAACGCTACATTCCCGTCAAATTCAGCGTCCGCGGCCGCGACCTGGGCACCACCGTGTTGGAAGCCCAGAAAAAGATCGATGAACAAGTGCAAATTCCTGGCGGCTATCACCTGGAATGGGTCGGTGAGTTCGGCAATTTGCAGGAAGCGATCGGCCGGCTTGAGGTTGTGGTGCCGCTGGCAATCGTACTGATCTGTCTGCTGCTTTACATCAACTTCGGCTCGCTGGTCGACATGTTGCTGGCGGCCAGCGTGATCCCAATGGCGCTGATCGGCGGCATCTTCACCTTGTACTTCACCGGAACCCCATTCAGCGTTTCGGCAGCGATTGGCTTCGTTGCGTTGTTTGGCATATCGGCGATGGATGGGATCATCGTTCTAACCTACTTCAATGCCGCACTTGAAGGCGGCCTTGACCGCACTGCCGCAATCCTGCGAACGTGCCACGTGCAATTTCGGCCGGTGATGATGACCTGCATTGTCGCCGCGGTCGGACTAGGGCCCGCGGCAATGTCGAATGGCATTGGTTCGCAGGTGCAGAAGCCACTTGCGCTCGTGGTCGTCGGCGGCATAATGTTGGCACCGATATTAATTTTGATCGTGCTGCCAGTGTTGATCGATCTGTTCTCCCGTCGTGCTGTCGAAGAGCCTGAGCCCGAAGCCCCGCTTGAGCTGGCGGAATAGATCATGCGCAAAGCATCGTTCGCGGTTTCCCTGCTGCTGGCAGGCTGCGCCGTCGGCCCTGACTTCAAAAAGCCCGAGCCGCCCACTGTTACCGGCTACATGCCTGGTGTGGCCCCGGCGCAAACCGTGTCCGCTAAGGGAGACTTCGGTGCCGCGCAGCATTTCGAACCGGGAGCGGACATCCCGGGGCAATGGTGGACACTGTTCCACTCCCAGCCGCTCAACGACCTGATCGAGCAGTCGATCAAAGCCAATCCCAGCATGACCGCGGCGCAGGCTGCGTTGCGTCAGGCTCGCGAGAACACCCTGGCGCAGAAAGGTTCATATTTTCCCCAGGTCTCGGCCGGACTTTCCGCCAGTCGCAATCTGACCCCGACGGCTGCCGTGTCGCCTGCCGGGCCGACAACGAACCCCTACTACAGCCTGATCACGCCGCAGTTGAGCGTGTCCTTTGTGCCCGACGTGTTTGGCGCGAATCGTCGTGCTGTCGAGTCGCTTGCAGCCCAGGCGGAGAATTTACGCTTCCAGCTGGAGGCCACGTATGTGACTTTGACCTCCAACGTGGTGACCGGGGCGTTCCAGGAGGCGTCGTTACGCGGCCAGATCGCCGCCACACAGGAAACGATCAAGGTCGAGTCCGACCTGCTGGCCATATTACAAAAGCAGTACGACCTGGGTCAGGTGTCGATGGCCGACGTCGCGGCGCAGGAAGCAGCATTGGCGCAGGCTAAGTTGGCGCTGCCGCCGTTGCAGAAGCAGTTGGCGCAGCAGCGTGACGCGTTGACCGCCCTGGCGGGCCGCTTCCCGAGCGAGGATGTCGCGGCCCACTTCCAACTCGCCGACCTGAAGCTGCCGGTGGATTTGCCAGTCAGCTTGCCGGCAAAGCTGGTGGAACAGCGCCCCGACGTCCGCGCGGCGGAGGAAACGCTGCATTCGGCCAGCGCGCAAATCGGCGTGGCAGTGGCGGCGCGGCTGCCGACGATCACCCTGACCGCCAATGTCGGCAACAGCGCCAGCGCTTTGTCGAATATGTTCGCACCGGGAACGAACTTCTGGACCCTGGCCGGGGGACTTGCCGCGCCAATCTTTACCGGCGGCACATTGTTCCACAAGCAAAAGGCCGCCGAGGCAGGGTTCGATCAGGCCGCCGCGCAATATAAAAGCACCGTGATAGCAGCGATGCAGAACGTGGCCGATGCGCTGCATGCCTTGCAGTCCGACGCGGATGAGCTGGCTGCAGCACTCGCATCCGAGCAGGCTGCTGGCCAAAGTCTCACCATCGTCCGTAAACAGCTGGAACTGGGTCAGGTTGCCTATTTGGCGTTGCTAAACGCCGAGCAGACCTATCAGACTGCGAAACTGGCCCTGGTGCAGGCGCAGGCTGCCCGTCTCACTGACACCGCAGCACTGTTCCAGGCACTTGGCGGCGGATGGTGGAACCAGACGTCGCAGGTGGCAGAAAAATAGCAGTGCGGCCGAAATTCCTGGCAATATCCGGTGCAAAACATTCCATATTTTGACTGCTTGCTGGCGGCCACGGCGGTAAGATCTCGTTGCTGTTGGTTGACGCAGGTTCTGCTGCTCGTCAGCTGTTCCGGGTCGCAAAGTGACCGCGACCTGCGCAATCAATTCATGGCCAGCACTTCGGGCAGGCACACATTTCTTGGGGGGCCACCAGACCCGGCGCGGGCTGGTTCAGGTGCGTGACTCTGGCCATCGGGCCTTGCGCCATGATGCTGCGATCCAAACCATTCGCCGCAACGTAGCCTTAGGTCTGCGCATGCAGCCGAAAACGAAACAGACGCACCGGCCCGCGGTATAGGCGGGATGGCTCGCGCGTCGCTCATCGGCCATCACATCCGCCATGTGTCAGCGGACCGTTGTCCCACTCACCAACCGGACGGCGGATCGTGCGGCAGGAGCGGTGGCGTTGCGCACAAACTCGTGTGGCTGGAACAGCGTCGCAATCAAATGCTCGTCCACCGGCAGAATGTAGAGCGGTATCCTGGCCATATGGGGCAGATGCCGTAACAATTGCCGAACCGTGTCCGGCTCGACATCGATGCAGCCATAGGTGATATGTTTGTCCTGCCCGGTGGCGGTCCGAAGCCGCACATCTCGGTGCTCAGACGGGGCACCCAACCAGACCCTGTGGATCGAAATATCCCAGTCCTTGCCCTGCACCTCATTGACGTCGAGGGTTTCGCCATACGCTGGGTCATAACCGGGCGAAACAGTAAATCGTCCGGCCGGGGTGACCTTATATTTCAGCCCCCTGGTCTCGGAAAAGGACTTGCTGAAGGCGTCCGGCGGAATGGTGTCAGTGAGGCTCTCTCCGGTCAGTGCTGCGCCGCTGAACGTTGCTCTGCCGTGTTCGAACGCGATGATCCGACCCTCGAGCTTGTCGATCATGAGAAAGTCCTGGTCGCCGTTCTGAGCCGCAATCCGGCTGACCCGCTGCGCGGCCGCTGACAACTCTGGTGCAGGTCCGGTGGAAAGCTCAACGGCGACATCATGGGACATAAGTGTGCCAGCATTCCGGCCGGCACTATGAGGTGCCGTGTCGGGACCTGCCGCGAATGCCGCTGCTGGATAAAGCAGTTGTGCGCTCAGCATCACTGCCACGCCGGACGCAATGACACTGCGGTGTAACTGACGACAAATCAGACGATCAAAAGGCACGTAGCACCCCCTGAGTTGGTCCCTCCCATGGACGGAGACAGATGTGACAAACCAATATCGAGGTCGATTTTTTACAACAAAGTTCCATCGATGTCACGTATTCATCTGACCAGGTGGGGAACTGCCGCAAGTGGCACGCCCGAACCCATCCCGAACCGGTTGCTGGCCGAACTTGCCCGATTGCACCGGTCACCCCGCAACTCAGGACTTGTTGATAATCTAACGCTTCATCATGGTGGTCTTGGCGAGATGGAATAGTTCCACTCGCCGTGAAACCCGTGCGGCGCGATGTTGATCTCCGCCATTTCGGCGTCGGAGACCTTGATGCCGGCCGGGTAGAGCTTCGGATCGATGCCACATTTCACGTTGCGACCGGTGCGCGTGGTTGTGCTGGCAATCAGTTGCACGATAGCCTGATAACTGACCAACAGCTTGCCCCGCCAGTTCTGCGTGATGAACGAGAACAGCCGGTGTCCGATCTTGTTCCATTTGCTGGTGCCTGGCGGCAGGTGACAAACCGTGACGGTCAGATCCAGGTCATCGGCGAGATTTTGCAGTTCGCGCTTCCATAATCTCACCCTGACACCGTTGCTGCCGCCACAGTCGGCGGTGTTCAGCAGAGCTTTGGCGTCCGGATAACGAGCCCGCCCCATTTCCAGCCACCATCGCCGGATCGCGTTGACCGCGAAACTGGCCGTGTCGTGGTCGATACCGACACTCACCCAGCCCGTGTTGCCCGGGATGTCCCCGTGTTGCCCGCGATGTCATAGATGCCGTACGGTGCCGCGCGGCCGAGTTCCGGGATTTTGAAATCGTGTACCCGCACCGGTTCGGGTTGCCCTTTCGGGCGCAATTCGCGGCCGGCGTTCTTGAAGTCGCCAACAAGTTCTTTCTTCTTGGTGTCCACGGAAATCGCGGGCTGGCTCGCCGCCAGGGCGGCCGTCACCTGAGTGTCGATGTTGCCGAACAGCGCGTCCCGATCAGGATTATGGGCACCTTCTTTGGTTTTGCGGTTCAATTGCAGGCTGAAATTCAACTGCCACAACAGATCGCCGACGACATTGTGTCCGATCTCGTGACCCAGGGCCCACAATGCGTCGGCCAGATTGCGCGGGCTCCGGCTGGTCCACGACAGAGGCGCCTCCGGATCGCCGCGCGTCGCGGGTTCGACGAGGTCCTTCAGGTCGCTCAACAGCGTGGGATCGACCTTTGTCGCCTTTTTCCGCCCGCCACCCGGCCGCCGCACCCGCCCGGAGAGCGCATCGCCAGTCGCCCGCTCAAGTTCGTCCAGGCCACGCCGGATGGTGCTTCTCGCCAGGCCGGTGATGCGGGATGCCGCCGAGACGCCGCCACGTCCCGCCATGCGTGCCTCGGCCGCAGCGAACCGCCGTCGACACCGCTCGTCCAGAACGGGGGCAAGCGCCGAATGGCGAAACGCCATGGCCGCTTCATCGATTACACGCCGAGTCTATCGATCACACGGCAAGTCTATGGTACCTTCGGACCGCGCCGGAATCGTCGAAATGCCGGAAACGCGATTCGCTTATTTATCAACAGGGCCTAAGGACCGTCCGAAAACCCGCCAGCATGGCGTCCGAGGCAGCAGCGATGAAGGACGGCGGCGATTGATAGCGCACCCGGCCCAGTTCCGCGGGGTGGAACAATCCGACATTGTCCGGGTCATCATGGAAGCTGGCGCCATTAGCGCCGGAATTCGCGCATGGCGTCGCCGCCGTCCGGATAGATTCCGTCCCGCGGGCCGGACACGACGATCGGACGTTCGATGCGCAGTAGCTCGGTGGGATTTATCGGCTCACGGTCTCGGGCCAGGGCGGTGTTGAGAAACGCCACGTCATCGACGGACATGCGTGCTCCCTGCCGACTGGCCTCTACTGTAGCTTAATGCGCATCGGCCGGCAGCGAAACATAGTTCCGACGGCCAGACAAGGCAGCAACCTGAAGTAGCAACGACGTTCCACTTTGAACGCGCCTGGCCGAATTTGGCCAGTGTCGGTGCTGGTGCCAACGCACGCGACGATTGGCTTCGTTCCGCCATTTGTGCTAATCGCTGAAGCAGAACACAGACCCACTGGCGATCGGTTCCCGGGGCCAGGCGCGGACCGGTGAGACCACGGACAACGACAACGCCGGTGCACTGACCAAGGGAGGCAATAATGACCATCGTGCTCGACCACACCATCGTTCCGGCGCACGACAACGAGGCGTCTGCCGGATTTTTCGCCCGCATCTTCGGGCTGCACTATGAAGGACCTGTGTCACACTTTGCACCGGTCAGGGTGAACGACACCCTGGTCATGGATTTCGACACCTGCGCTACGTTTGAACGGCATCACTACGCGTTCAAAGTCAGCGATCCGGAATTCGACGCGATCTTCCAACGGGTTCAGGAGGCAGGCCTTGCCTATGGCAGCGGTCCCCGCTCACCCGACAACATGGCGATCAATCACCGAGGCGGCGGGCGTGGGTTCTACTTCAAGGATCCCAACGGCCATTTGCTGGAGGTTCTGACCGTCTGATTGCGGACCGCAATACCAATCGGGTGCTGCAACCAACACCGATGCGCACCGACAGTGTACTTGCCAGACAGCATCACGTGGCGCGCAGGCCGAGACGTTGCAGCCGCGGCAGGACCTCATCGCAGAAATACGGCAACTCGTCGGTGTAGTTGACGAACGACAGAGCGATGCCGCGTGCGCCGGCCGCGGCAAGCTCCGCCAGATCGTGCGCGACGGTATCGGGGTCGCCGGTAACCGGCACGCCGCCCATGCCGTTGGCCTGATGGAGGCGCCGTTCCTCGAAGTCGTGCGGCCAACGCTCTCTTGTGTCGCCGCGCATCGCCATGATGCGATCGACCGCGGCCCAATCGGCGTTGTCGATGACGCAGTGCCGGTAATACGCCTCTGCGTCGGCTTTGGTTGGGCGGCAGGTGATGACGGCGACGGTGTAGACGTCGAGCTCACGTCCCTGCTCACGCGCCAGTGCTTTGGCACGCGCCACGTGCGCAGCGAATTCGGCCAGCTTGCCGCGCGGCGTCATGGAGAACAACGCATCGCAGTTGCGGATGGCGAACGCCTGGCCGGTGGGGGAGGCGCCGGCGTTCATGATGATCGGCCGACGGGCGCCGAACGGTTTCGGTTTGGCACGAACCTGTTTGAGCTGGATGAATTTGCCGTCGAAGTCGAACTCGGCCTCTGCTGTCCAGGCCAGTTTAATAACATCCAGCCACTCCTGGGCGTGCCGGTAGCGCGCTTCGTGGTCGCGCAGATCGGCGCCGAACATGGTGAACTCATCCTGGTTCCAGCCGCAAACCACGTTCAGTCCAAAACGTCCGCCGCCGATATGATCGGCGGTGACGAATTGTTTCGCAGCGACAAGGGGATGGAACATTGGTGCGTGGACGGTGCCGAACACGGTGATCCGTTGCGTCACGGCGAGCAGGCCGGCAGCCCAGGTGATGGTTTCGAGGGTCTCACCTTGGTAGTCGGTGTCGCCGCCATAGCCCTTCCAGCGGCCAACCGGCAGCATGAACTCGATGCCGGCAGCATCGGCCATCTGCGCGAGGCGCAGACAGTCGGGCCAACTGCCGCTCCAGCGTTCGGGCACTTTTGTTACCGCGCGGCCGGAGGAGCAGTTAGCGCCGAACAGGCCGAGCTTGAGGCGATTTTCGGAATAGAGGGCGCGGCGGTTGGCGAGGGTTGGTTGCATGGCGGCTCTGGGGGCGGGACGAGATTGGGCGAAGGTAGGAGGTGGTTCGTGGAAGGGGCAATGGGACATCGCCGCACGTGAAGGGACCGTCCGGAAAGTGCTAAAGCGCCAATCGCGGGCGGACGCAACCCGTGCCTTCCGGTGGCGCAACGATCGACACCGTGCATGACGGTAGCTCCAACTACAACTGCGACAGGCCGCATCGTCGGGGCTTGGGTGTATGGCAACGCACCGGCGTGATAACTTCCGGCAACGCCGACACCGGCCATTCAGGGAGAAACACCATGACAACCCAACCCGGTAGCGTGCTGCGTCTTGAACTCACCGAACGTCTGACACCGGTGTTCGACGGCAGAAGCTTCGGTCCCATCGGCACGTATGAATCGCTGAGCGGGACGGTGCACGGCGAACTCGATCCGCTGCACCCGTTGAACGCCCGCATCATCAACCTGGACAAAGCGCCGCGCAACGTTGCCGGCCGCGTCGAATACCGCTCGGACTTCACGTTGATGACGCCGAGCGATCTGGCGAAAGGCAACGGCTGGCTGCTGTACGACGTGCCAAATCGCGGTAACAAAGTCGCACTGACCCGGCTCAACCGAGGCGCCGACGGCAATCGACCGACAACTGAAGCGCATGCCGGGGATGGGTTCCTGATGCGGCACGGGTTCTCGTTGATCTGGAGCGCGTGGCAATCCCGTGTCCCCGCGGGAGCCGACCGGCTGAACGCGGTTTTCCCCACAGTCGCCGCCACCGGCATCAATCGCGATGAGTTCATCGCCGAAGGGTTTGGCCCCGGCGATGCGTTCATCCAGGAAATCTCTGAGACGACCTTCGTTGGCACTTTATCGTATCCGGCGGCCGATCTCGGCCGTGACAAAGCCACGCTGACGGTGCGGGAGCGGGAGCGGGATCCACGTGCCACACCGCCGGGTCTGGCGTGGCGCTATCTTGATGACACCCACATCGAAATTACTCGCCCGCCGGGCTTCGATCGCGGGGCAATTTATGAATTCATCTATCCCGCCAAAAACCCCGAGGTCATGGGGATCGGCTTTGCCGCAATCCGCGACCTGGTGTCGTTCCTGCGCAACGATACGTCTGCGAACAATCCGATCCGCGGCAGGGTGCGCCATACTCTGGGCTTTGGCATTTCGCAAAGCGGGCGCGTGTTGCGCGACCTCGTGCATCTCGGGTTCAACCAGGACCTGAACGGCAACAAGGTATTCGATGCGATCTTCCCGGTCGTGTCCGGTTCTCGGCGCACCTTCATCAATTTCGCGTTCGCTCAGCCGGGACGGTATTCAAGGCAGCACGAAGATCATGCGTTTCTGGATGATCAGTTTCCGTTCACGTATCCGACGCTGACCGATCCACTTAGCGGCAAGACTGATGGCATCATGCGGCGCGCAGCGGAGGCCGGGGTCAGGCCAAAAGTCATACATTTAGACGCGGATTCGGATATGTGGGCAGCGCGGGCCTCGCTGGTTGCAACCGATCCCGCCGGCAAGGATGTGGCGATGCCGGAGGATGTGCGGATTTACCTTGCGTCCAGCACGCAGCATGCGGTGCACAAGCCGGCGGCGAAACATGCCGGCCAGTTGCCGGGCAATCCGCTTGGCTACAGTTCCTGGATGCGTGCGCTGCTGATCGCGCTGACCGAATGGGTGGAAAAGGGCACGCCGCCACCAGCCAGTCAGTTTCCCTCGCATGCGGCGGGATCGCTGGCAACGCGTGAGGCGGCCGAACACGCGTTTCCAAAGATCCCCGGCGTGCGGTTTCCCGATGTGCTCAACGCCTTGCATCTGCGCGATCATACCGTGGAGCCACCGGTCGACGGGCCGGAATACAAGGTGTTCGTCAATGCGTTGGATACCGACGGCAACAGCCTGGGCGGCCTGCGTCATCCGGTGCTTGCCGCGCCGCTTGGCACCCATACCGGTTGGGCGATGCGGGTGCCGGGTTACGCCGAGGGCGATCTGTTCACCGTGCAAGGCTCTTACATTCCGTTTCCGGCAAACGAGGCCGAACGTCGTAGCGCCAGCGATCCTCGGCGTTCAATCGAAGCACGCTATCCTTCGCACGCGGCATGGGCGGCGCGAGTGATTACGGCGGCAGAACAGCTGGTTGCGGAACGGTTGCTTTTGCGCGAAGACGCCGATCGATTGATCGCAGCGGCCCGGGAATCTTTCGATGTGGTGGCGGTTTTGTAAAACCCGCCCTGGACCAGGACGGGCCGGGTCCAATGGGCAATTTGCCCGATGGAATTGCGCCGGACGTCGCTGCGAAGAAGAGCTGTGACGACGAGTTGTAACTCGGCCGACTGTCACAACCCCTGGGCTTGTCAGACGACCGGCGCCTGACGGCGCTCGACGACGTCGACCCGGCGCGCTGTCGCGCGCAGCGGGAGGCAGGATCGTGGCTACGATTACTGGGACCAACAGCAACGGCTACAGGAGGCCGATTTCGACCCGGCTCAATCTGATTGGACAGTGCCCAAACTGTGGGCGTCGACCGAATGCCGTTCTGTCGTTGGCAAAGGCAGAGACAGGCTGCACCACAAATCCACCTACGCCCCAGCAATCCCCGGTCGATACTCGAACCTCTCCCCCGCCTCCCGCCCGGAGTTAAACGCATCCGGGATCACCTTCCGCCGGGTCGCGTTCAATCGCCGCAGCGTCAACCCAAGTCTTTCTATTTCCTGTTCGATGATCGACTGCTTGACCGGCACCAATGCGCGTCCGCTCGTTCCACCCGCAGCCGCATCACGCGCGCACCGCAGCGCATTCAGCTTAGCAATAATCCCGCGCGCAAGGCCCACCTGAAACGAGTTCGTAGCCGACCTCCGGTCGCCGGAGAACAGTGACCCATAAAATTTCCCCGCCTGAAACGCCGTTGTCTCAGCCACAAAAGCCAGCGCCACGAGATCGTGCAAATATACCGCTGCCTGCACATCGCCAGGCAGGCCAAAGAAAATATAGCGTAACGCCCCGCTCTCGCCGGTTTCCGCCCACACGCGGCAATCGAAAAATACCGCGATCGTCCCCATGCAATCGTCGATCGGCCCTCGCCGTTTGCGACCGGTTTCCACGCCGATCCCTTCGCAACTTTGCTTGCGCAGATCGAGTTCGCTGACACTTAATCCATAACGATCCAGCAACTCGGCAACCTTTTCGGCCGCCGCCATTGCTTCCTGTTCGGTACAGCCTTGCTCGACCGTCTTCTCGCGCAAAGCGCGAATCCGCTGCACCAGCTTATCGAGATCGCCGCTCGCACCCTGCGCCCGACCGACAGCCAGCCGTGCCCGCTCACGTAATTCGTTGAACAGCGCTTTCGTGGCAAATCCGCAGCGGCCGTGTTTAATCGCGGCATCCACCTCGGCCGCAGCGCGATCAAGACTGAACCGTGATGAACCATACGCCTCGCGCGCAGCCATGAACTCGATCAGCGTTGCGGCGATGCGCCGATACGCCTCGGCCAGGCGCTGCGCGCCGGCATCCCGCGCAATGCTGACACTGATCAACGCATTCAGCAGCGGCTGCACTCCGATCAACGCCCGCACCTGGGCGAACTCCTCCGGCCCAGGATCGCGATCGAGCAGAGCCCAATTGGCAGCGACGGCGTCGAGCGGATTGTGCTCGGGGTCGAATGGCAGCTCCGGTTCCGGCTCGCGCCAACCGGCGGCAGCCGCGCCACGACGGACCATGTACCGGAAAAGTGAGTCGGCACAGCGGATCGGATTTGTCAGTCCGCGTACTTGCGGCCGGACGAACCCTTGCGCCACGGCAAGCCCCTCCTGGTCCAATGGCAGCAGTGCGCCGGTGGCAATCGCCGACCCGTCGACGGTCACGGCGAAACGACCGAACACCACGCCATCCGAGGTGGCGGACGCGAACGGCGAGGGCAGCAAGGTCCGGGTTTCGCCTGTTGCGAGGTCTTCGAACCGGTCCCCGGCCAGTCGTGCAACGCGCGGCTGGCTCCGACGCAGCAGCGCGACGGCCGCGAGGTCGTTCGCCGGCCGCTCGAGCATCCCGCGTGCCAACCGGTCAAACGCTGTCGACCCGCTCATCGACGGCGTAATCAGCGCCAGTTCCAGTGCCAGCGACCGGGCGAACGCCAAATGCCCGTCGTGCACGATCCAGAGCACACCGGACAGCCAGGTTCGCGCCTGGTGCTCCGCTTTATCGCGAGCGACAAACGCCAGCGCTTCGTCATTCAACGCCGGCAGCCTGGCGGAAATTGCGTCCGCCCCGGCGGTGCCGAGACCTACGGCGGCGTTCCCTCGGTTCATCGTCACCTCGCACGTTGGCCATAGCAACGGAATGCCGGCAGTCGCGCCAACACGGCATTGAACCGGATGGCCATACGCACATATCAAAGGCGCACGAGTCGCAAGAATTCTGCACTGAGGACCGGCAGGTTTCGACGGGACGTCTCGGGCCCAACGAGATGCGCTGTTGCAACAGGGCGACCCTGACCAGAATCCTCGAACCAGGCATGACCGCAAACGCGTAGCGTGTGGGGAATTTACCTGGTCTGCCCAGACGGACTCGGGCATCATCTCCCGGTCCCGGAACCGCAACCTGATCGGCAAGTGAGTGGCCAAAGCCTTCAAGAAGCAACCACGTCCCCACAAAGTATCCCGCAAAGGCGACCGCTTCCGCGAACCGCGCGACGGACTGCCGGACACCACGATGATTTTGATCACCGGCACCGATGCCGACGGCGATCCTGTCGGCCGGCCCGCATCGTGGGATGCGAACGATGGCCGCGCCCCGGTGATCCGTATGCTCGCTGAACGGCCTGGCCAACCGGGCCTCGCGCCTGGCGATCGCGTGCTTGCCCGGCTGCGGCCGTCCGGCCCGGGCCATTACCAGGGCCGCACGATCCACCGCCTGAGCGAGGGCCCGTCACGGGTCCTTGGCGTGTTCCGGCCCGGCCATCCTGACGGCCGCATCATCCCGACCGACCGCCGCGCCAAGGCCGAGTGGACCGTTCCGCTTGGTCACGACGCCGGTGCCGCAGCCGGCGAACTCGTGCTGGCCGAGCCTTTGCCGCACCACAGGCTCGGCCTCAAACCCGCGCGCGTTGTCGAACGCCTCGGCCATATGGGCGAGGCAAAATCGGTCAGCCTCATCGCCATCCACACCCACGACATTCCCGTCGCGTTCCCCGATGATGCGCTGCTCGAGTCAGCCCATGCGCAAGCCGTTCCTGCCAGCCAGCGGGAGGACCTTCGTCATATTCCCCTGGTCACCATCGACGGCGAAGACGCCCGGGATTTCGACGACGCGGTCTTCGCGGAGGCCGACAGCGACGGTTTTCGTCTGATCGTGGCGATCGCCGACGTCGCCTGGTATGTGCGGCCGGGCGCTGCCCTTGACCATGCGGCGCGCAATCGCGGCAACAGCGTGTATTTTCCCGATCGCGTTGTCCCCATGCTGCCGGAGGCCTTGTCCAACCAATGGTGCAGCCTGCTGCCAAACGAGGACCGCGGCTGTCTGTTCGTCGAAATGCGGATCGACAGAACCGGCCGTAAGCGCTCGCATCGTTTCGGTCGAGGTCTGATGCGCAGTGCGGCACGGCTGACGTACGAACAGATGCAAGATGCGGTCGACACAAATGCCGATCTCATCGTCAACCCGCGCCCGCTTTATGATGCGTTTCGTGCGCTGCTCGGAGCCCGCATCGACCGCGGCACTCTGGACCTCGATTTGCCGGAGCGCAACGTGGCGCTCAGCCCGTCCGGTGAGGTGCTGGCGGTGGTTCCGCGGCCACGGCTCGACAGCCATCGGCTGATTGAAGAGTTCATGGTGCTGGCCAACGTTGCGGCCGCGGAAGAACTGGAGCGGCTGACGCAACCTGTGGTCTATCGCGTGCACGCACCGCCGTCCGATGAAAAGCTGACGGCGTTGCGCGGCTTCCTGAACGGGTTAGGAATTTCGTTGCCAGCCGGCAATCAGTTGCATCCGCGCGATCTCGACCGCGTGTTGCGCAAGGCCGCCGATACGCCGGAAGCCCAGTTGGTCAATGAGGTGATGTTACGAACCCAGTCGCAGGCGGCGTACAGCCCGGACAATATCGGGCATTTTGGTCTCGCACTGACCCGCTACGCGCATTTCACCAGTCCAATCCGGCGCTATGCCGATCTGCTGGTGCACCGGGCGCTGATCAGCGGATTGCGGCTGGGTGCAGGCGGACTGGCGGAGGGGGAGGCGATGCGGTTTGCCGACACCGCCTCTCACATCACGGGAACCGAGCGGCGTGCGGCACTGGCTGAACGGGACGCGATCGACCGCTACCTCGCCGCGTTCATGGCGGATAAGGTTGGCGTCCGGTTCGCGGCGCGCGTTTCAGGGGTGACCCGTTTCGGCCTGTTCGTTACCGTGCCCGCCAGCGGGGCCACCGGGCTTGTGCCGATGGCCGCGCTCCCCGACGATTATTGGCATCATGACGAGATGGAACAGACCCTGACCGGAAGCCGGACCCGCCGGGTGTTCCGCCTGTCACAGGACATCGAGGTTCGGCTCGCGGAAGCGAACCCGGTGACCGGCAGCCTCGTCTTCCAAATTCCGCGGGCGGAGCAGCCGAGGAAGCGGTCGCGTTCCCGGTGATCCGCATCGTCTTCCTGTTGTGCGTTTGCCTCGCCCGGGTGGCGTTTGCCCAGGGCGCTCCGGCGGGGAGCGGGTTCGACGTCGAGGCGCTGGCGGCGGTGCAGACCGAAGCGATCGATTTCATGGTGCCGCGAACCCTGGATCCAGTGACCGCAGCGCAACTGGCAACCTGGGGTCTGAGCGGTCTCACCACCATCGATCCGGCACTGACGACGGTTGTCCGGGATGCCAATGTCGAGTTGCTGCAACACGGCCAGCGCCTCCTCATGGACACCGCATCCGGTTCGGACGCCGCGTCCTGGGCGGAGGTCGCAGCGAGGATCGTGGCGGCGGCCTATGCCGCTTCGCCCGCCATGCGGCAAATGGGACAACCGGCGGTAACGAAAGTGCTGTTCGACGAAATGCTCGCCCATATCGATCCGTATTCCCGCTACCTCCCGCCGATCGAGGCATTGGGCGATCGGGACCGGCGTGTCGGGCATGCCGGTATTGGCGTGACATTCGTGCAGCACGGCCGGTCAGTCGCCGTGCGGGACGTTGTCATTGGCAGCCCGGGGGCGTTGGCCGGGATCAGGCCGGGCGATGTGATCCAGTGGGTCAATGGCCGCACCGCACTCAACAAGGATCGCGAGGCCATTGACGCGATGTTGAACGGTCCGGAAGGTACCGAGGTTCGGATGGGCTGGGTCAGTCCAAATGGCACCACGCGTGGTGCGACTTTGACGCGCGTCATGATCCCGCCGGAGACGGTGTTCCCCTGGCGGAGCGGCGATGTCGAAATCATTCAGATCACCGGATTCAGCCAGACCACGGATCAGCACGTCATCCGGGTGGTTCTGGCCAGCCTGCAGCCGCCGCGCCCGGTCACCGGCATCATCCTGGATTTGCGCGGCAATCGCGGGGGCTTGCTGCGGACCGCAGTGGCAACCGCAGAGGTGTTTCTGGCTCCCGGCGTCGTCGTGCAGACCGCCGGCCGTGCTCCGGAAACCAATCGCATCTGGAAATCCCGCGGGGGTGAACTGGCGAAAGGCGTGCACATGGTGGTGCTGGTCGATGGAGGCACTGCGAGTGCCGCGGAAGTGCTCGCCGCTGCTCTGGAGGATCGCCGCCGAGCGGTGGTGATGGGCAGTTCGACCTTCGGCAAGGGCGTGGTGCAGACCATCGACCCGCTGCCGGACGGCGGCGAGCTGTTTCTGACGTGGAGCCGCATTCTCGCGCCACGGGGATGGCCCATTCAAAGTCTCGGCGTGATGCCGCAGATTTGCACGAGCAAGGGGGATGACGCGGTGCGGCGGCAACTCGCGGCGCTGGCCGATGGGAAATGGCTGATGGAGGCTGCGGTTGGCCGGCATGACGCGGCGCGGGCTCCGCTGACGCCGGATCAGATCGTGGCGATCCGGGAGCCCTGCCCTGCGGCCGATCCGCGTAAAGCGGATATGTCGGTTGCGGAGACGTTGGTGGAGACGCCTGCGAGTTACGCTGCGGCGCTTCTGGAGCCGCTGGAGAACGATCCGTAGAGCGGGGTTCGCGTGTGGGGCGGCCTACGGGTCGATACCGCTCACAGCCTGGGCTGCAAACGCTTCGGTTGTCCTATGGTAGAGCTTCAAAGGGCCATTACGCCAGGACATGTTCTTCGCATCTCACGTTCATGGCAAACGCAAGCAGGCCTCGCACGCTGAACCTGGATACTCTCGTCGCGAGGCAGAAGGTCCATTCAGCACCGTGTATAGCTGCGGCTATTGAGTTCGAACACGGCGTACTGCGTTCCTCGCCAGGCCGCGATGAAAAACCCAGCCTCTTCGCGATTTGTTAACGCGCATCCCTCAGGCTCGCGCGATGAAGCGGCTCGAATGCCTGGACGGACTGCGGGGCGTGCTGGCCGTCTACGTGATGCTCGGCCACATGGCACCGTTCGCCGCATTGCCGGCCTGGATCGTCTCGCCGCTGGCGCATGGCGGCGCGGCAGTCGACGTCTTTTTCATCCTGAGCGGCCTGGTCATCTTCCGCTCGCTGGAGAGTTGCCGGTTCCAGGCGAGACCTTTCCTGATCTTGCGCACCACGCGGATTTTTCCGGTTTTTCTGGCGATGCTCGCTGCCGCGATCGTGCTGCAACCGCTGCCGCCGCCGTTCGCCGCCATGCCCTGGATCGCCCCTGACGGCCTCGCCCACGACATCCTCCCCCAAGGCTGGCCCGCCAACTGGGCGGTCGAGATTGCGGCACACCTGACCATGACACACGGGCTGTTCCCCAATGCCCTGCTGCCCGATGCCTGGAACAGCTTTCTCGCCGCTGCCTGGAGCCTGTCCACCGAGTGGCAGTTCTACGTCCTGGCACTGTTGCTCGGGCGCACGCGGATGAGCGTCGAAAGGCTGGTGACGGCGTTCCTGTTGCTCGCGGTCGCCGGCCTCGCCTGGGACATGTCTGCCCCCGAGGCGTGGCGGTTCAGCCGCGCATTCCTGCCAAACAAAGCGCAGTACTTCGCCCTGGGGATCGCCAGTGCGGCCTGGACCGCTCGCCGGTCGTTGCGATCGTATGTTGTGGTGCTTGGCGCGACTCTGCTGCTGAGCGCTGCGCACGGCAATGTTGGAAAACTGGTGCCACCGCTGATCTGGACGCTGTGTCTGGCTGCGCAATTACAGCCCGTCCGGCTGGCCCTGATCGCGGTGCCGTTGCGGTCGCGCATCATGCAGTGGCTCGGCGCAATATCCTATCCGGTTTACCTGGCGAACGAGCCGATCCAGAAGGCGCTGGCCTACGCGCTGGTTTGTGTCGTGCCCGGCCACCCCGTGACCTTTGATGTCGTGTGGCTGCCGGCAGCGATCGCGCTACCGATCGGTGCCGCGGCGTTGCTGCATCGGTATGTGGAAACGCCGGCGCACCAATGGGGACGGGCACTGGCGCGTCGCAGTAGCAGCCTTGGCGTGACAACGGCCGGGGCCAGATCCTGAACCGGGAATTGCGGCGCAACGGCGGTGGTTGCCATCGACCTGACCAGGCAAAATCAGCCGCCGCAAGTTAAATTCCGAAACGCCGGGAACCGCCACGGGGTAACAACGATGTAACTTTTGTGGGTCCATCGTAGCCGCGTTGGTCGTTCGGTCTCTCCCGCGACCGACTCTATCCCCCGGCAGGCGCGTCTCTTAGGTGGCGCGCCTGTTTGCGTATTTTTGGTAACTTTCTGTTAACCTTCGTCGGCTATTGTGATTTGCCGGCTGTGGTGTCGCCCACGGGCGTTCTCATGACTATCGAACAGGCACGTTCTCCCCGGAACGTGCCTGTTTGGCATTGGAGCGCGACGGCGTAATCTTGGCACCCGTCAACGCCACTTGCCTCGAAATCGCCTGGTGATTGCGCATAATTCGCGCAAGTCAGGCCGCGCCGGCGAACGCCCGTGCCACCGCCGCCAGTTCCAGGTCGGCACCGCGCGCCCCGACAATCGACAATCCCACCGGAGCACCGCCGACCTGCGCTCCGGGTAGGTTCACCTGTGGCGAACCGGTCAGGCCGCCCAGACAGGTCAGCGACGAAATCCGCTCGCGCGGGAACGCCAGTTCGGAAATCGACAGGCCACGCCTTGGCGCGGGGAATGGCGTCGTCGGCAGGCACAGGATCGTGCCCGGTGGCAGCAACGAACGCAGCCGGCCGCGCGCTTCCTCACGCATCAGAGCTGCGCGCGTGCGTTCGGCATCGGTGATCAGCGAACCGATGGTCAGTCCGCGCGCAACATGAAAAGCGAAGCGCGGGCTGATGGCGTCAATCCAGGGCTGGAATGTTTGCCACGCCTCGCTCTGTTGCAGACAACGTTGCGCGGCCTGCCAGACCGACAGACCTTGCGGAGCCAGGATGCGGTCGCGGCGGTCGCCTATAACGGAGGCCAACCGGTTAACCATCGGCTCCAGCGCGGCAGCCACCTCGGGATCGGCAAAAGCGAAGGTATCGCTTGTGACGATCAGCCGGTCCGGCAACGACGTGGGGGTTGCCGCGCCGAACACCGCCTCGCAGACGCGGGCAAATGTTTCGGCGTCTCGAGCGAACCAGCCGACCGTGTCCGACGATGGCGCCTGCGCCAGCACGCCGGAGAAGTCGACCCGTCCATGCGTTGGCCGGATCCCGAACAGGCCGCAGAAACTGGCCGGCACACGCACCGAGCCGCCGGTATCCGTGCCCAGAGCGAAGTCACATACGCCCGCTGCGACAGCCGAGGCCGACCCGGAAGACGAGCCGCCCGGCACCAGCTCCGGTGCTGCCGGGTTCAATGGTGTCCCGGTGAACGGGTTTTCGCCCAATATGCCGAGAGAAACTTCGTCGGTGGCGGTCTTGCCGATGACGGAGGCGCCGGCTTGCATCAATTGCTCAACGATCCAGGCATGCTGCATCGGCACCGGATGGCTGCTCTCCCAGTCCGGATTGCCGCCGCCGGTTGGCACACCGGCGACGTCGATGAGATCTTTCACGGCAAAGGTGAGACCGGCCAGAGCACCATTCGCAGCGCCTGCGACATGGCAACGCGGACCGGGCACGAAGGCGTTCAGGCTGTCGGCGTCTGTCATTGCTTTTCCAGTCCGATTGCGGGCCGCCCTCTGGCGTTGAGGGCAGGATTGATCGTACCGTAATGGCCTGGTTTTTGCTGGCAGGTCCAGATGACCGACCGTGAGGAGATCCCGAAAATGCCACCCACGCTCACCGACCCGGCCCTCGAATATCTGTTGCAGAGCGCCGGTCTGACCTTGACCGACGCAGAAAAGGCCGAACTGAAAAGCATCCATGATGGTTTGGCGGCGATGAAGGCGCGGGTCCGGCAGAAGCGCGGGCACATGGCCGAGTTGGCGCATACCTACGATTTCATGCCGGAGGACCTCACATGAGTATTCCGACCATTGCCGAAGCGGCGTCGCTGATTGCGGGGAAGAAGCTGTCTCCGGTCGAGCTGACCAAGGCCTGTCTGGATCGGTTGCACGCGACCGAGGCGACGTTGCATGCCTTCGTTCTGCCGACTGAGGATCGCGCGATGGCGGATGCCAGGGCAGCCGAGGCGGCGATCATGAAGGACGGCCCGCGCGGGCCGATGCACGGTATTCCGATTGGCCTGAAGGACATCGTCGATACTGCCGGTATCGAAACGACTTGCGGGTCGAAAATCCTGGCCGGCAATGTGCCGGAACGGGATGCAGCCTGTGCGGCGCGTCTGGCAGCCGCTGGCACCGTGCTGATGGGCAAGCTGACAACGCATGAATTTGCCGACGGCGGCCCGTCGTTCGATCTGCCGAAGCCGCCCGCGCATAATCCTTGGAACCCGGAACACTTCACCGCCGGTTCGAGCAGCGGCACCGGGGCGGCGGTCGCTGCCGGCGTGATTTTGTGCGGCATTGGCACCGATACCGGGGGCTCGATCCGCGGGCCGGCGGCGTTGTGCGGCATCGCCGGGTTGAAGCCGACCTATGGGTTGGTGTCTCGCGCGGGTGTCGCGCCGGCAGCGTTCAGCCTGGACCATATCGGCCCGATGGCGTGGACCGCCGAGGACTGCGCCATCATGTTGCAGACGTTGGCCGGTCACGATCCCAGCGACCCGGCCAGTGCGACGCATTCGGTGCCGCATTACCGCGAGGCGCTGAGCGGTCATCTGAAAGATGTCCGGGTTGGCGTGATCCGGCATTTCCATGAACACGACTACGTTGTTGAACCCGCGGTGCAGACCGGGATCGACAACGCGCTGGCGGTGTTCCGCTCGCTTGGTGCGACAGTCAGCGATGTTGCGGTGTCGCCATTGCAGGACTGGCACGCCTGCGGCTCGTTGATTTCGATCACCGAGCGTGCCGCGGCTTATGAGGAATGGGCGCAGACCCGGCTGGGCGATTTCTCCGAGCGGGTGCAACGGCGGCTGCATCTGGGGGCGCTGGTGTCCGGCGTCGATTATGTGCAGGCGGTGCGGCGGCGGCGCGAACTGCGGTCAGAACTGCAGGCGGCGATGCGGGATCTGGACGTGGTGATCACTGCCGGCGCGCCTGGCGAGGCAGCGCGGCTGGATGCCATTCCGAAATGGGATCTGTTCGACAAGCCTAACTTCACCATGCCGTTCAATGTCACGGGGTATCCGGCGTTGTGCGTGTGCTCGGGTTTCGGCCCGGGCGGCTTGCCGGTAAGCGTGCAGATCGTTGGCAAACCGTTTCAGGATGCCATGGTGCTGCGAGTCGGCGACGCTTTCGAAAAGGCCACACAGTCGCGGTCGCGGCGGCCGGCGATGGTGACATAAGGGGGCCGGCGCATGACAACTCATACCTTGCGGGCCAGCCCGGAGACCGTGCGGATTGGCGTGTTCAACGCTTTGTTCCCGCCGGTGATGATCATAGAGTCAGGCGATCGGGTTGAGGTGCAGTGCGTCTCGGGCCGTGAATCGGTGATGCCACCGGCAGATGCGCCGTTCACCATCCCGCCGGAACTTTCGGCGATTATCGCAGCCAATCCCGGGGTGCAGGCCGGTCATATCGTCACCGGACCGATCGCCATTGCCGGCGCGATGCCGGGTGACATGTTGGAAATCCGCATTGAAAAGATCGTTCCGGGTGCCGATTGGGGCTACAATGTCATCCGGCCGCTGGCAGGTACCTTGCCGGAAGATTTTCATGAAACCAAATTGATGCACATTCCGGTCGACGCCGGCCGCGGGGTGTGTTCGCTGCCCTGGGGCACCGAACTGGCGCTGGCACCATTCTTTGGTGTGATGGGGGTGGCACCGCCGCCGGAATTCGGCACCATCGCGTCGAAGGAGCCGCGCATTCATGGGGGCAATCTCGACAACAAGGAAATGACGGCGGGTTCGAGCTTGTTCCTGCCAGTCTGGGTGCCGGGGGCGAATTTCTCCGTCGGCGACGGTCACGGCGTGCAAGGCGATGGCGAGGTTTGCGTCACCGCGCTGGAAATGTGCCTGACCGGAACGTTCAGCTTCATCCTGCACAAGGCTGTGCCCCTGAAGATGCCGCGGGCCGAGACGCCGACACATTTCATCAGCATGGGGCTGAATGAAGACCTGGATCAGGCGATGAAGCAGGCGCTGCGCGAAATGATCGCATTCATTTGCAGCCGGACCAATCTGTCACGCGAGCAGGCGTATTCGTTCTGCTCGCTGGCGGTCGATTTCCATGTGACGCAGACCGTGAACGGCGAAAAAGGCGTGCACGGGATGTTGAAAAAGGGCCTGTTGTTCTGACCGCCGAGGAGTTTGAACATGGAAACCGAACCCGCACGGATGACCGCGGCCGAGGCATCGGCGCTGATCCAGTCGCGAAAGATGTCGTGCGAGGAACTGGTGCGGTCGTGCCTCGCCCGGATTGCCGCGCGCGACGCGGAGGTGAAAGCGTGGCTGCGGCTGGATCCGGATTACGTGCTAAGGCGCGCTCGCGAACTGGACAAACTGCCGTCGAAAGGTCCGCTGCACGGCCTGCCGTGGGGCGTAAAGGATGTGATCGACACCGCGGATTATCCGACCACGCAAAACTCACCAATTTACGACGAATTCCGGGTCGGCCGCGATGCTGCTCCGGTCGCAGTGGTGCGCGGCTCGGGCTCGTTGATCCTGGGCAAGACCGATACCGTCGAGTTCGCGTCGTTCGGCCGCAAGGCGCTGACCCGCAACCCGTATAATCCCGCCCATACGCCGGGTGGCTCGTCGTCCGGCTCGGGCGCGGCAGTGGGCGATTTCCAGGTGCCGCTGGGCTTTGGCACGCAGACCGGCGGCTCGCATATCAGGCCGGCGTCATTCAACGGTATCTACGGCATGAAACCGACCTGGAATCGCGTCAGCCGCGAAGGCTTGCGGATGTCGTCGATTACGCTGGACACGATCGGGTGGTACGGCCGTTCCGTCGAGGACCTGATCATCGTGGCCGAGGCGTTCCGCATTCCGCGCGACCCGATCCCGGTGTCGGTCAAAGGGCTGCGGGTTGGACTGTGCCGCAGTCCGGTTTGGCGGGAGATCGAACCGGCCGGCGAACTGGCGTTAAATACCGCAGCCAAACGTCTGACCGACGCCGGCGCCATCGTTGAAGAACTGGAACTGCCGGAGCCATTTTCTCGCCTGCACGCCGCCCATATGGTTATCGCGGAGAGTGAGGGCGCCGCTGCGTTCCTGCCGGAATACATCAACGCCAACGCGCTGCTGGCCACTCCGTTGCGGGAACGCGTCGAAAACGTGTTGCAGATCACCGCAAAGCAGTTGGTGGAAGCCTATACTCTGGCGGATCAGTGCCGGCCGGTGCTGGACGGAATGTTCGGCCCGAAACTCGATGTCATCCTGACACCCAGTTCCAAAGGCGAGGCGCCGGAAGGCCTACATACCACTGGGGACGCGGTGTTCAACAAGATGTGGACGTTGATGCACGGTCCCAACGTTGGCATTCCGGTTTGTTTTGGTTCTACCGGATTGCCAGTGGGTGTGACCTTGCTTGGCCCGCAAATGGCGGATCAGCGTCTGTTGGCGATCGCCGCCACCTGTGCACCGGTGATCGACACCGAACCGGAAGCGAGGAAACGCCGCCTGTGGCCAAACTGACCGGTCAGGCCATGGCACCTCGCGCGGCCACTGGCCAGAGGCTTTCCACCCGTCCGCCGCGCACGCCGACATACCAGTCGTAACGGTCGACCGTCGGATCGCAATGCCCCGGCACCAGGCGCAGCTTTTCGCCCAGTTTCGGCATCGTTGTTTCGCTGCCGACAATCAGCTTGCCGTGTTCGTCGGAGGCGCTGACGTAACGAATATCCGGCTTTTGCCAAACGACCGGCATGCCGGAATCAATGGGCACCGCCTTGTGGCCGGCATCCAGCACGGCAAGCCCGGTATGCGGTGCGCTCATGACCGTCGCCAGTACGAACAACGCATGACGGAATGTGCTGATCGGGTTGCCCTCTGCATCCAGGTTCCGCGCATAGTCGGCATCCATGAACACATAGCTGCCGCATTGCATTTCCGTGTAGATGCCTGACGTCGATTCAATCTGGAACGTGCCGGTCCCGGCGCCGCCGACGATCGGACAATCGAGCCCCTGTTGGCGCAATTGCTCCACAGTGCGGCGCGCGGCGTCCACCGCACTGCCGATCAAGGTCTGCCGTTCCGCCACCGTGCGCTTGTGTTGCGCGCTGCCCTGATAGGCCTGCAGGCCACCGAAAATCAGATGTTTTGACACGGCAATGCGTTTCGCCAGTTCGACCGCGGCGGGACCCGGGGGAACGCCGCAGCGGGCCGCTCCGACATCGATTTCCACCAACACCGTCATGCGCCTTCCCGAATTCGCCGCCGCCTGTTCGATCCACTCCACCTGGAGCGCATCGTCGACACAGACAGCGGTTTTGGCGATCGAGGTCAACGCACACAACCGGGCCAGTTTCGCCGCACCGACAACCTGATTGCTGACCAGAATGTCGGGGATGCCGCCCCAGGCCAGCACCTCGGCCTCGGCGACTTTCTGCACGCACTGACCCACCGCACCGCGCGCCATTTGCAGTTTGGCGACCACCGGAGATTTATGCGTCTTGGCGTGTGCGCGCAGCTTCACGCCGGTCGGCGCCAACAACGCCGCCATGTGGTCGAGATTGTATTCGAACGCGTCCAGATCGATCACCAGAGCCGGCGTATCGATTTCTTCTTCGCGCATGCCGGGAATGGCGGGGGGTGTCTGCAACATCGTCTCATCCCTTCCTGGGCTGCCGACGGTTTAGGCTTTGGGCTGCGCTTCGACAACCGGGGCGTTCCGCGGTATCAGCAGTGGTCAGCATGGGGCACGTCTTCACATCGTTACCAATGCGCCGCATTCTGACGGCCTGCCTCGCCGCTGGCGTGTTGCAGATGCTGGTGGGATGCCAGAAGGCGTCACTACCGGCCAGGCCAATACTGCCACGCGGCGATGTTACCGCTTACGTGATCGCCGCCGGTTGGCACACCGAAATCGCGCTGCCGGTGAGCGCGATCACGGGTCCGCTGCAAGCCTTAACGCGTGACTTTCCGACTGCGCAGTACCTGCGATTCGGCTGGGGTGAACGCGAATATTATATGGCTCGGCAACCCACCGCGGGCGACGCCTTTCGCGCGCTGTTCCCGGCGCCGGCGGTGTTGCTGGTGACCCCGCTGGATCGCGCGCCGTCATCGACGCCGGTCGGCTCACGGACCTTTGCGGTTGGCCTGACGACGGCCGAGGCCGGCCGCCTCGCGGATTATATCTGGGCTGCGTTCGGACAGCCAATCGATGGGACGCCAGGTCGCCTTGGCTTCGGCCCGTATTCCGGCAGCGCATTTTACGCCGCGAGCGGTACCTATAGCGCGACATATACCTGTAACACGTGGACCGCGGATGCGCTGCGTGCGGGTGGAATCCCGGTGGACACGGTTGGTGTGGTCATCGCGAGCCAGTTAACCAATCAACTTGAGGTGCTGTTCGACGCGGTTCACTGATGTGCCTGCGATACTCCGGGCGTCCCGCTTCACAGGCCGTGGTGAGCCTTAGATCAACCGCGATGTCGCCAGGTTACGGAGGAGTTATACCATGCGGGCCACGCTGATCGGTCTCGGTGTGCTGTTGGTGATCCTCGGCCTGGCCTGGCCGTGGATCATGCGTCTGGGTCTCGGGCACCTGCCAGGCGATATCCGAGTCGAACGGCCGGGCTTCGGCTTCTACTTCCCGTTCGGCAGCAGCCTACTGGTCTCCGTGGTGGCGTCATTGCTGCTCAGCCTGATCTTCTGGCTGTGGCGGCGCTGACCGGCGTTATTTAAACGAATACACCGCCAGTGCATTATCGTGCAGCAACCGGCGTTTTTCCACCTCGGTCATCTGGAACCGCCACGCGAGGTGCGGATCGTCGAAATCCCAGTGCGGATAGTCGCTGGAATAGACCATGCGGTCCCAACCGATCCACTCGAACACATTTCGTAGATCATCCGGATGTTCGGGTTCTTCGACCGGCTGGGTTGCGTACCACAGGTTGGTCTTCAGGTAGTCCGAAGGTTTCCGTTTCAGGTCCGGAACCTCGTCCCGCATCTTCGACCAATGCGCATCGAGTCGCCAGCCGAGTTGCGGCACCCAACCGAAGCCACCCTCGATCATGACAATCTTCAGATCGGGGTAGCGGTCGAATACACCTTCGAGGATCAGACTGACCGCCTGATTCATCATCGAATGGGTCAACATCTGATGATCTTCGATATAGAACTGCGGCCAACCGCTCGGCGACGGCGCGCTGGTCATGGTGCCACCAATGTGCAGCCCGATGGAAAATCCGTGTTCCAGCGCAGCCTCGAAGATCGGCCAGTAGCGGCGGCGGCCAATCGGCTCGGCGGTCTTGGAGCCAAGCTGGATCTGGCAAAACCGCCAGTCGCCGGCGCGTTTTTCGATCTCCCGAACGGCCGCCGGAGGATCTTCCGCCGGCACCAAAATCGACGCCCGCAACCGCGGCTCGGGATCGACGAATTCCTGCGCCTGCCAGTCGTTCATTGCGGAACACAATGCCGCCGCCTCGTCCAGGTTCCGAGAAGTATTGCCGCCGAGAAGCGGTTCCAGCACGCCATAGGTGATATTGTATGGATCCAGCAATTGCTGCCTGATGAAATCGACGTCGGACCCTGGCGCACCACCATTCGGTGGCCATGAATCCCGCCGCGAGGTGTTGGGCGAGAACCGCGGATACGTGCCGCGCGCAGCATAAATGCCGGTCGTCATCTGGCCATATTCGGCAACGTGCTTGCGCCAGCGTTCCGACAGATATTTGTTCAGCGCACCCGCCTTGGGATACGGATGCACGTCGCAATCGATGATGCCGTATGTGCTGCTGGCATCTTCACGGTGTTGCGCGACATCGACGGGCGCATTCATGACAAAGTCTCCTTGAGCCGAGGATAGGTAGCGAGCGGATTGTCCACCCTGCACCGTTGCAGAACCGCGGCGGACAGACCGGGCGGCGTCACCGCATCGCCGTTAAACTGCCAGTGCGGATAATCCGACGAAAACAGCAGCATCTCATCGCAATCGAGTTGTTCGACAATGCGCTCGACGGTTTCCTGGTCTGGCGCGTCGAACGGTTGCGTCGTCAGGCGGATGTTGGACCGGATGATATCGGCAGGCGAGCGATTCACCCACGGCACCTCGGCACGCACGCCGCGCCAGGTCTTGACGGCACGCCATAAGAACGCCGGCAGCCAGCTGACGCCCGACTCAATGAACACAAACTTTAACGCCGGGAATTTCACGAACACGCCGTTGGAGATCAGGCTCAGCAGCTGATCCTCGAACAACTGACTGTTGGCGACATAATCATGCAGATAATGCGAGGGCCAGCCACCTGACGTCGGCGCGTAACGATACATGCTGCCGGCGTGAATGCCGATCGGCAGTCCGTGCCGCATTGCTGCTTCATAAATTGGCCAGTAGTAGCTGCGGCCCAGTAGCATCTCGCAGGCGGCGGGCAGCAGCACCTGGACGAAACGGCGATCGACCGCGAGGCGTTCAATTTCCTCCACCGCCAGCAATGGCGCCTGTGCCGGCACCACGATCGAGGCCCGCAGGCGCGGTTCCTGGTTCAGCCACTTATCGATCATCCAGTCGTTGACGGCGGCACAAATTGCCGCGCCCATCGACTCGCTGGTCGCAACCTGGCCGCCGGTCAGCGGGTTGCAGATCGCCAGACCAATGCCAAACCGATCCAATGCCTGAGCGCGCATTGCATCCAGGCTAGACCCCGGCCGTTGCCCAGAGACCCGCCAATCGGGCCGGCAGGTGATCGGTGCGCCGAGCGGGTAACTCATCATATCGAACCCGTCGATGCCGCGATCGACAAACGACGTGCGCCAGAAGTCGCTCATATAGGGCAGCAGCGCCTTGATATCCGGCACGCCCGGATGGATGTCGCAGTCGATCACCGTCATTTCAGTCCCGCTCGTTTCAGGGTGCGCTGCCAGTCCGCCGCCACCCCGTCGAGCGCCACGTTAGCCGATTTCTCGCCCAATAGCACGGCCGAGATTGCTACGCGCAATTGCAGCTCCAAACCAGGCCAAATCGGATCGCGCGGTTCCAGTTTCGCAGTTTTCATCGTCTGCGCCAGCACCGGTGCCCAACCGAAGCGTTCGGCGACCGTTGGGGCATTCAGTACCGACACGCGTGGCGGCGCGTTGCCGCGTTCCAGCGAGCGTTGCATCCATTGCTTGCTGCAGGCCATTTGGATGAACTCGAACGCCCATTCCTGATTCTTGCCGTCCTTCGGCACGCTGAACGTCCAACCGCCCATCGAGGTGCAGCTTTCGGCAACGGAATGATGGCCGGGAGGCACTGCCCATGCCCAACGATTGCCGGTGTGCGACAGTTTCGGGTCATTGATGAGCCCGCCATAGGGCGCCAGTGTGATCGTCATCGCGTAACGATCATTTTGCCCGCCGGCGATGATTTCATCGAACTCCCAGGTGATAGAGTCGGGCACCACCACTTTGTATTTCGTCATCAGATCGCCGTAATATTCCAGTGCCTCGACCGCCTTGTCGTTGTTGATAAAGATTTCCCAGGTTTCCGGGTCGAAATAATCGCCGCCGTTGCCGCGCAGGAATGGCGAAAAGCCGCCGACGATGGCCGGCCCTTGCCGACCCCAGATTCCCAGACCGTAACGTTCTGGCGGCTTTGTGGTGGCTTTGCACGCGGTGAGGAACTCATCCCAGTTGCCCGGCGCCGAAGTGATCCCGGCATCGGCGAGCAATTGCTTCTGATAATTCAAAATGCTCGCCGTCACGCGATAGGGGATTCCGAGAATCCTGCCCTTGTAGCTCGCCATGTCACGGACCGACGGCAAAAAATCGTCCCAGTCGAAATCCGGATGCCTTGCGGCAGCTTTCGCCAGCAGCTTCTCGTGATCCTCAAGATGCGGTGCGAGCCAGCCGGCAAATGGCGCAGTCCACTGGATAACGTCGATGCCAACCGTGCCGGAATTGAGTTCCGCTTTCAGGCGCGCGCTCAACGCGTCGATCGGCAGCAAAGTGAAATCAATCTTGATGCCGGTCTCTTTTTCAAAGGCCGGCGCGACCTCTTCGACGAGGCACCAGTGCCACGGACCATTATCGCCGACAAACACCAGCTTGTCCGGCTTGCTTTGCGCCAGAGCCGGCATTGCCAGGACGGCGGCCGTTCCCGCCAACAACTCACGCCGTTTCATCCCTTGACCGCTCCTGATGACAGGCCCGCGACCAAATGGCGTTGGGCGAGGAAAGAGAACACGATGACCGGCAGGATGACCAATACGCCGGAGGCTGTCATGCCGCCCCAGTCGACACCGGTATCGCCGCCGGAGAACGCTGCCATCAACACCGGCAAGGTGCGCGTCGCGTTGTTGGTCAGCACGGCGGCAAACAGAAAATCGTTCCAGGCCAGTTGCAAACACAAAATGCTCGCCGCCACCAGGCCAGGTCGGATCAGCGGCAGCACGACATGGAAAAACGTCTGGTAGCGGCTGGCGCCGTCAACCCAGGCGCTCTCTTCCAGTTCCCGCGGCAGATCCTCGAAGAAGCCGCGCATGATCCAGACCACCAAGGGCAGGCTAAAGGTGGAATAGGCGAGGACGACGCTGGTTCGCGTCGTGGTCAGGCCGATTTTGCTGAACAGCACATACATCGGCACCAGTACCGCAATCGGCGGCAGCATGCGCATGGCAAGCAGGCCGAAGAACATGAAGTTGCGGCCGAAGAAGGGAAAGCGCGCGAAGGCATAGGCCGCAGGAACGCCGACCAGCAGCGACAAGCTGACCGCGCCACACGACACCAACAAGCTGTTGACAAAAGCCTGCAGGAAATCCGCGCGACCGAACACCGCGACATAATTCTCCCAGGTCGGCCACCAGACGAACAACGGCGGATTGGCGAACACCTGCAACCGCGTTTTCAACGACAGTCCAATGATCCACAGCAACGGAAACAAAAACGCCATGGTCAGCGCAATCAGCGCGGCATAAACGCTGCCCGCAAACAACAATTTGCCGCGGCGCGAGCCGACGTAATTCAGCGCTGCCATCAGCTGACATCCCGCCGGTGCACCGTCGACATGAACACCAGACACAGCAGCATTGACATCAACAGCATCAGCCACGAGGCCGCCGCACCCAGCGAAAGATCGAACCGCACGAACGAGGCCAGATAGGTGAACTGCGACAACGTCATCGTTGCATTGGCAGGCCCGCCGCCGGTCAGCACGTAGATGTTATCGAACGCGCGGAATTCGAAAATCGTCCGCAGCAGGAGTGCCACCAAAATGTATGGCCGCAGCAACGGCAACGTAATGTGCCAGAACATTTGCCAGACGCTGGCGCCATCGATGCGCGCTGCCTCGACCGGCTCATGCGGCAAGGACCGCAGTCCGGCGAGCAACAGGATCGAAACATACGGTGCATTCTGCCAGACATTGACCAGAGCGACGGCAAACAGCGCAGTGCCGGGCTTACCCAACCAGACGATGTGCTCGCCGATCCAATAGTTGATGACGCCGTGATCGGGATCCAGCAATAATTTCCAGCAGAACGCGGCGACCACCGGCGTGATCATCATCGGCACGATCAGGAGTGTGCGGAAGATCGCGATATAAGGCAGGTCGACGTTCAACAGCAGTGCAATGCCCAGGCCGCAGATCAGCTCGGCCGAGACGGTGGCGGCAGTATAGATCAGGGTCAGCTGAATGCTGCCGAGAAAATCCGGATCCGTTAGCAAATCCTCATAATTCGCCGTGCCAACGAATTTCCCATCGAAGAGGCCAAGTTCCGGCGCCCAACCTTGGAAGCTGAGAAATCCCGAGAACAGCAGAGGCAGGCCGAAAATACACAGCATCAGCACTGTGGTCGGCAGCACTGCGAATTTAATGAAGTGCCGGTCCAGCCAACGACCGGACGCCCCGGGCCGAGCCGACCGGGTCCGGGCTGCAGAAACAATGCCAGCTTCAGCGGCAGAGCTCGCCGTTCCTCCCATGACGCGTTCGTTCCTGTCGCGGGTTAATCCGACCCGGACCATAACCCGGCCGTTGCACCCCGTCACTCTGGGCAAGGGGCACTCTGGGCGAGGGGCACACTGGGCTTGGGGGTTCCAGCCCGGGCGCGATTACGGCACAATTGATATATGCACTTCGATCTCAAGCTCTGGCGTCTCACCGCCGGCCTGCGAGGCCGCATTACCTGGTCCGTGTTCCTGGGCCTGGCCGCATTGTGCGTCGGCATCACCCGGTTCGTATTCCTCGGCCGCTTCCTGGCCGGGGTGTTCCGCGGCGATCCCTGGACTGACCTCGCGCCGTGGCTACTGGCCACCGCGGGCGCGATTCTGCTCCGATCCGCGCTCGATCACGCTCGCACCATGGTGGCGCACACCACTGCCACGCGGGTGCAGGAGGTGTTGCGCGCCCGGCTGTTCGACAAAATCCTGGCGCTGGGGCCCGCCTGGTTTGGGGCGGAACGAACCGGTGGCGTCATGCTGTCGATGGTCGACGGTGTCGAGCAACTGCAAACGTTCTTTGGTCAGTACCTGCCGCAGGTCACGATCGCTCTGTGCGCACCGATAGCCATCTTCGGTTTCATCGCCTACTGGGACCTTCCCGTTGCCGCCGTCATGCTGGGCGCAGCGCTGTTCACTCTGTTTCTCCCCGCGACGGTGCATCGCCGGACCAGCCGCGCCTCCAAGGGCCGGCACGATGCGTTCAAGTCGTTCGGCGAGGAATTCCTCGATGCCGTGCAGGGCCTGCCAACCCTGAAAGCCTTCGGGCAGAGCAAGGCATACGGCAAGATGCTCGGCGACAAGGCGCGCGCTCTGTCGGATGCAACGTTCTGGGTGCTGGCGCTGAACGTCATGACCCGCGGCTTCACCGACCTCGGTACCGCAGTCGGCGCGGCAGCAGCAATGGCACTGGGCGCGTGGCGGGTCGAGCATGGCGACATGTCGCTGACCGCGCTGCTGATCGTGTTGATGGCCGGCACCGAAATCTTTCGGCCACTACGCGACCTGCGCACCGTGCTGCACTCCGGCATGAACGGGCAAGCGGCAGCGAACGGCATCAACGCGTTGCTGGATACCCCGGTCACCGCGCCGACCGCGCCGCCGCATCCGCAGCCGATCGCTGGGGTTCGCCCGGAAATCGAATTCGACACAGTTTGCTTCGCTTACCCTGGAGGACGGCGGCCCGCGCACACCGGCCTCAGCTTCACGATTGC
>Ga0187867_10000330_pt1 | contig 42495 bp, 40 predicted proteins | sample June2016WEW_13_1_FD_132976 | JGI IMG/M metagenome (GOLD analysis project Ga0187867, IMG submission 132976) | Peatland microbial communities from SPRUCE experiment site at the Marcell Experimental Forest, Minnesota, USA - June2016WEW_13_10 | ecosystem: Environmental > Terrestrial > Soil >...
GGAATGGCCGTACTTCAATTTGGCTTCGGTGACGAGGGCGCACACATGTACTTGCCCCATCGTGCCGCGGGCAAAGTGATCTATACCGGAACGCACGACAACGATACGACCGCTGGCTGGTTCAAGTCGGCGGCCGCCGATCACGAACGCCGCAACGCCGAATGCTATGTCGGCCGCTGCGACGACGGAATTCACTGGGCGTTTATCCGCGCCGCGCTCAACTCCGTGGCTGATCTTGCGCTGATCCCGTTACAAGACTTGCTGGGCCTGGGAAGCGAAGCTCGCATGAACACTCCAAGTATGGACGGCGGAAACTGGAAGTGGCGGCTCGCGCCGGGACAGCTCACGCCGGAAATCACTACGAAACTCGCTCATCTGGTTGAAGTCACAGACCGGCTCCCGCAGCCATTTCCAGTCATCACCGACGAAAACTTTGCGGCCTGATTGACCACTCTAAGTCTCAGCGACGAACAGCCAAGTTGTTAACAGAGTGTAAAACAGCCTGCGAAGCTTTGCGCCTTGCGCGGGATCGTGTATAGAAGTTACGGAGAGTTTTTCTGGCGAGCGCACCCATCATCGAAGCGCGGGCGATCGAGAAGTCCTATCCCCAACCGGATGGTACGCGCATCCAGGTGGTTGGGCTCACAGACTTCTCGATTGAGCCCGGAAAGATCATTGCGCTGCTCGGGGCTTCTGGTTGTGGCAAATCTACTTTGCTGCGGATCCTGAGCGGCCTTTCCAAACCTTCCTCGGGAGCTCTTTTCTGGCACGGCAAGCCCCTCGCCGAAGCATCGCCCAACGTGGCGATCGTTTTCCAAAGCTTCGCACTATTTCCTTGGCTTACTGTTCTGGAAAACGTGGAGGCTCCTCTGGAAGCCCGTGGCATTCCTGCTGTCGCGCGGCGCAAGCGCGCACTGCGCACCCTGGATACGGTAGGGCTCGATGGATTCGAGACTGCCTATCCGAAAGAGCTGTCCGGCGGAATGAAGCAGCGCGTGGGTTTCGCGCGCGCCCTGGTAGTCGAACCGGAAGTGCTGTTCATGGACGAACCATTCTCCGCGCTCGATGTACTCACAGCGGAAAATCTGCGCGGCGAACTGCTCGAGCTGTGGCTCAACAAGAAGATGCCGACCAGCGCCATCTTCATCGTCACGCACAACATTGAAGAAGCGGTTATGCTGGCGGACCGCATCGTCGTGCTGGGAAGAAATCCGGCGCGCGTTCGTTCGGATTTCAACGTGCGACTGTCCCATCCTCGTGATCGCAAGTCTGGGCGCTTCGTCGAGTTGGTCGACTACATCTACAAAATCATGACCGAACCGGACGTCGAACACGCGCTGCCTGATCCGGAGAGCACGGGAGAAATCGTGGTGCCGCCCGGTGGTCTAAAGAAAGCACCGGTGAGGACGAGCAGGTATCAGATTCTGCCGCATGCCCGCGTAGGGGGCGTCGCGGGCCTGCTGGAATTGCTGCACGATCGCGGCGGACGCGAAGACCTTTTCCGCCTCAGTGAAGAGTTGGTGATGGACATCGAAGACCTGCTGCCGATTCTCGAGGCCTGCGTCCTACTGGGTTTCGCCTGCTTGAAGGAAGGCGATGTTCAACTCTCGCCGCAGGGGGCGGCGTTCGCTGATGCTGACATCCAACAGCGCAAAGTTTTATTCCGTGCCGCCGTTTTGGAGCACGTGACGATCCTGAAGCAGATCGACAGTATTCTCAAACGCAAGTCGGACCGTTCCATGAACGATGAATTTTTTCACGACATCCTCGATGAGCATTTTTCCGAGGAGGAAGTGCAGCGCCAGCTGGAGACGGCCATGAATTGGGGGCGATATGCGGAAATTTTTGATTACGACCGCGAGAGCGGCCGCTTGACGCAAACCGAACTCACGCCCATCGAAATTGCGGAAGAGAACCCGAGCTCAGCTCCCGCTCCTAAAGTTTGATCCAGAATTCAAGTTGAGAGAGAAAGCCGGCGCATGAAGAAAAGCATCAGCCTGCGGGGATTCTCGGCGTATCGCCGGTGGTCGCTGCTGCCCAGTCTTGAAGTCTCGCGCCTTCCCGATGTCATTATGTTTGCGGCGGCAATCGCGCTCTTTTATGGCGTGGTCAGGGTGGGGCGCGGGTGGTTCGGTCCGTTCACTCCTTCCGTGGAGATTTCGCGCAGCCTGCACGCGCTACCCGCCTACGCCGGCTATTCGCTGCTGCGCATCACCGTCGCCTACGTCCTGAGTCTGGCATTCACCCTGGTATACGGATACGTGGCGGCCTACAACCCGCGCGCTGAGCGCTTCATGATCCCGCTACTGGACGTGCTGCAGTCGATCCCCGTGCTCAGCTTTCTTCCCGGGGTGATGCTGGCGATGGTGGCGCTTTTTCCCGGAAGGCAACTCGGCGTGGAACTGGGAGCGATCCTGCTCATTTTTACTGGGCAAGTGTGGAATATGGCGTTCAGTTTTTATGCCTCGCTGAAAAGTATTCCGAAAGACATGCGTGAGGCTGCCACGATTTACAGCTTTAGTGGGTGGCAGCGTTTCACGCAACTGGAGTTGCCTTTTTCCGCCATCGGTCTGGTTTGGAATTCGATGATGTCGGTAGCCGGAGGATGGTTTGCCCTCATGGTTTGCGAGATGTTTGTACTGGGCTCGCGCGACTTTCGTCTGCCCGGCCTGGGTTCCTATCTGCAAACGGCAGCCAGCGCCGGGGACACCACTTCGATCCTCTGGGGGGTGGCAACCATGATTGCAGTGATCGTGTTGCTGGATCAGTTCATCTGGCGGCCGGTCATCGCGTGGGCGGAAAAATTCAAAGTGGAGCAGGTGGAGAGCGCTGATGCCCCGCGATCGTGGGTGCTTAACCTCGTCGAGCATTCTACTGCGCTTGCAAGAATTCGTCAGAAAACCCTTCGGCCCTTGAGCGAGGGCCTGCGATTGCATTTCGCGAGGAAGAATTTACGAGGCCATGTCGAGAAACCTTCATCGCCATGGCGAGATTGGACGTTCCGCGCGCTGGGTCTGCTTGCACTGCTTGCAATCGGGTACGGAGTTGTGCGCGTCGCGATCATCCTCAGTGGGTTGCAGAAGGCTGAATTGCAGGTAGCCGCGTTCGGATTGGGCGCAACTTTCCTGCGAGTGAATCTCGCTTTGCTGATTGGCACGCTGTGGACCGTTCCGGCCGGAGTGGCGATCGGCTTCAACCCGAAACTGGCGCGGATTGCGCAACCTCTGGCGCAGATTGCGGCTTCCGTTCCGGCCACCGCCTTGCTGCCCGTCATTCTTCTCGTGCTCATCCGCATGGGAGGCGGCCTCGGCATCGCCTCCATTGTCGTCCTGTTGCTGGGCACGCAATGGTATGTGCTGTTCAATGTGATCGCCGGCGCAATGGCCATACCCACGGATTTGAAAGAATGCTGCTCCGTGTTCCATGTGCGAGGCATTCAGCGCTGGAAGACGCTGATCCTGCCGGGAGTCTTTCCCTACCTTGTCACTGGGCTGGTGACGGCCTCCGGCGGGGCGTGGAATGCCAGCATCGTCGCCGAATACTTTCACTTCAAGGGCCACATCTACACCACGACTGGACTCGGCGCCATCATCAGCCAGGCCACCGATAGCGGCAACTTCGATCTGCTGCTGGCTGCGACCATGATGATGGCAGCTACGGTGGTGACGATCAATCGTCTGGTTTGGCGCAAACTTTATGCGCTGGCCGAGACGCGCTTTCGTCTTGAAACGTAAGCTAGGAGCAAGATTCAAGCTGTGATCCAGCTATCGCGTGGCTTTTAATTGAGTCGCTCCGTTTGGAAGAATGCAGGATTGTGAAGCACCTGGCAGAGCCTCTTTCAAACGTACTCCGAGAGTTGCAAGTTCCTCTGTCTTCATCAGCCGCTGCATGGCCTCGAAAAGCTGGCGCTCTTCTTTGCGGATGTGGGCCGAAAGGTGTTGGCCAAAGTCGCGGACCTCGACCGCGGACATGCGTCGAGCCTTTGCTTGAGAGAATAATTCGCGCAGCCAACCGTGCTCCGCAAATAACTCATCGAGGAGCAGCTTCAACTCTGATAAACGACGAGCCGCCGGAAACAGCACATCTTCTTCTGCGGTGAAATGAACATCGAGCTCATTTTCGAAGAGCCACTCAATCTCCGCTTGCCAAGACGGCAAGTCTGCGTCAGGAATGGGCTGCGCGCGGGCGATGCGTACGCACAACGCCAAAGCCCGCTGGTGCTGGTGAGACAACGGAATTAAGTTCTTTTCGCGCAGCATGGAATTTTACAAAGCGCAGCCGGATCGTCAGGCCACGCCCACCGGCTCGGTCTCGTCTGGCGCGACGGCTGGGCGCACCGTCAGCCAATCCGTGCGGACGCGCTCCCACTCCTGAATCAGCATGCCGTTAGCCTCGAAGAAGGTGCGAATGCGCGAGCGCGCCCAGCCGACTACTTCTTCGAGAATCGGAGCCAGCACCGCCAGAGCACTGGTGCTCAGCACGGTCCGCTTCGCAATCTGCGAAACATGAGGCGACTCCGAAACCGCGATCGTGAGGCCATCCCGCGCATTCAGCTGCAACATTACGTGAATGTCCGAGCTGCCGTCGCCCGAGTAAATCACGTGATCCGCTCCCATGACGTGTTCGGCCAGCAACTGGTTGAGCACTGCAACCTTTCCATAGCCCGCGGTAGCCCGGACAATACTTTCGATCTCCCCGGATGGCTTATAGAGGAACTCCGTTCCGAAGATGTGATCGCGTGGAACAATGCCTTCGAGCGCAGAATGAATCACCTCGACAGGCGCAGCGGAGAGAACATAAAAATCAAAAAAGTGTCCGTCCACGCCGTTTGCCAGGATCTGGTAAAGCAGTTTAATGTCACCCTTCAGCCGGATGCGCTTTCCGACTTCATGAAGATGTTCTTTCCGCACCTTTGCCTTGAACTCCGGGTCGTGAAGGAGAAGATAGGCGAGCTCCGCTCCTTGTTGCACCAAATTGATCTTCGCCATGCCTTTGGCTTTGCGTTCGAACTCTCCTGTTGAAATGCCAACCAGTTCGGCCAGCACGTAGCCGGAGTCGTTGAAGGTGAGCGTCTGATCAAAGTCGCTCGCAAAAATGTAGCGTTTCAAGGGCTTGTCTGCCATATGATCCTTAGATTCGCGGTGCAAAGCCTAAGGCCCATTAAAAGAATCGATAGGAATTATAAGCGGTGCTGGCTAAGTCGTTGTCAATAAACGAAGACATGAATCCGTGGTTCAGATTGATCATTCTCGTGGTTAGGAAAGTCAACCTTCGGCCCGTCTTTACTAAATTCGCTGAGACGTCCAGAATAGAAGTTCGTCCCGCGAAGTTGGTTCTACTCGAAGCGGGCGAATAGCGCCAAATATACAGGAGCCCTCATGCTTGCCTCTGGTGAACTTATTCGTTCGATGAATTACGTGGACGACATCACGACCACGTTGCGCCGCATCTGCATTTCGATTCCCGCCATGAACGTCGAGGAACGCAAACGCCTCGCCGACAGTTTGCGCGCCGCTGGTGTCGCGCTGAATGATGCGATCAAAGATCTGGAAAAGGAAAGAGTGGTGGCACAGTAGTGGCAGCGATTAAAACCATCGCTGTGATCGGCGCCGGAATCATGGGCCGGGGAATCGCGCACGCCGCGGCCCTTGGCGGCTACCGCACGATCCTGGAAGATCTTTTGCCAGGCGCGCTGCGTCGAGCCGAGAGCGAAATTCGCACCAATCTCGACAAGGCGGTGGAATTGGGCAAAGTTTCGTCGCCCGAAGCAGATGCAGCTTTTCATCGTTTGGAGTATGCGGGCTCGGTGGATGAAGCGGCACGCGAGGCCGATTTGGTGATTGAAGCGGTGCCGGAAGAGATGGAATCGAAGATCGAGATCTTCACGCTGCTCGACAAAATCTGCCGTCCTGCGACCCTTCTTGCATCGAATACCTCCTCCCTTAGCGTCACCGAAATTTCCGGCGTAACCTACCGCGCGAAGAAATGCGTAGGCATGCATTTCTTCAATCCCGTGCACAAGATGAAACTCCTCGAAGTGGTTCGGGCTTTGGAAACAGACGACGACACGCTAGCTGCTGCTGTGGAAGTGGGGAAGCGGATGCGCAAGGAAGTGGTGGTGATCAAGGAGTCGCCCGGCTTTATCACCAGCCGCATCAACGCCATGATCGGTAACGAGGCGTTTTACATGCTGCAGGAAGGCGTTGCTTCCGCGGCGGACATCGACAAGGCACTGAAGCTGGGGCTGAATCATCCCATGGGCCCGTTTGAGTTGGTCGATCTTGTGGGGTTGGATACGCGGTTGAACATTCTTGAATCTCTGCAGAAATCGCTGGGAGAGAAATTTCGTCCCGCGCCGCTCCTGGTTCAGTATGTGAAGGCAGGCCGGCTGGGGCGCAAGTCGGGCCGCGGAGTATATGACTATCCTGAGGTTGCGGCCGAAAAGAGCAAGATCGGGGTTTCTGCGCCCGAACCGGCAAGCACGCTGACCGGAGTCAAGCGCTAACTTCCGGGGCAACGCCCAATTTGCCTGCGGCCAAAATTTAGACCCGACAGAGACTCCATTATTTCCTGCTCCACTCCTTTACCTCCAATCAGCACGTGAAAGCTTTCGCCCATGCCCGCAGGGGTGACCAGATGCTTGAGTTGCAAGGCAACTTTTGCCCGCTCCTGCGGTACGCGGCATTCTTCAAAGGCATCGGCAAACTGATTCGCTTCGCCAACGCCCATCAGGAATTGTGACTGGGTTAGAAGTTTGTGCGTCTGCATTTCATGCTTTTCGGCGACCGCAGCCAGGGCGCTGAAATTTACCTCAGCGGTGATGTCCTGTTCGCCCGGAGCTTCATAGGGATTAGCGCTGACCGAATGCTGGCGTATCGCTTTCAGTGTTCCACGATGGCGCCCGGCGAGTTGTTCGTCGCGCGTGTAGCCGTAGTCGATGGCGATCATAAATCCATGTTGAATGCTCGCGGCGACGCGATCCATACATTGTTGAGCGGCCAGATTTATTTCGGCCCGTTCCCCTGGTTCGGGATGGACGGAATAGCGATCAATAAATATCAATTCTTCGGGAGAAGCTTGTGCCCAGGTTTCGAGAAAGCGCCCATCGCGGGAGTCGATGCGCAGGGAGCCTTTCGCGCTGAGTATTTCGACCGGAAGCGCGTCGAAAAATTCGTTGGCGAAAAGGATGGTGTGTGCGCCCCGGATTGATGGGTCATGGTGAGGATAGACTTCCGCGATTTCCACTTTGCCCGACTCCAGATGGCGCGCGAGAGTTTGGCGAATTCGCTCGCGCAGCGTTTTTGAACTCTCGACGAGGACGTAGCGCAAAGCTCGAAAGAAATCCGGAAATTTCTTTTCCGACCAACCGAGCACATCTTGGCAGAACAGGCCGCGGCCAGGGCCGAGTTCGATCACTGCGATTTGATTTGGCGAGCCCAGGGAGCGCCACATCTCTTCCCATTGGCGGGCGAGCAGGCGACCGAAGACTGCGTGCACGTCGCTCGATGTGTAGAAATCGCCAGCTTTGCCAAATTGCTCAGCGCTTCGCGAGTAGTAACCAAGTTCCGAATCATAGAGACAATGTTCCATGTAGCGCGAAAAGGGCATAGGTCCAAGCTCGCGAATCTCCTCCTCGATCTTTCGACGTAGAAGGCTCACGACTCCTGCTGCCGGCGCTCGGCGCGATCCTGCGGGGTGCGGATAAACATCTCGACGAAGTAGTCGTGCAATGCGTCGTAAAGCTGGCGCTGGAAGCTCCACTCAAACTGGGGATGATCGAGGTCGCGAGGATGCAGGTCGAAGTAATAAGTGTGCACTGGCATAGACTCGTCTTTGAAACGGATGATGACTTCCACTCCGTCTCCCTGGGCGCGCGCAGAAAAATTCAACAGCGGATGATCGTACAGCCGCAGTTGCTCAAGAACCCGGTCGAGGCGAGCGTTGGTGATTTCCGACATGGGAGGATTCTAGCGGAACCGAGGAGATATTTGGCAACCACAGACACAAGCAGGCGATTGCTGTTGTCTCCTCTCACTTGGAGAGAGATCAAGACATGTTTTGTTTAAAGTACAGCTTCCGTACAGTCATGCAGCCATGATTGAGACTACCTATGCGATCTTCGCCAGCGCTTGGCCTCCATACTCGATCGCGTGGCCAGCGATCACGAGGTGGTGATCGTGAGCCGCAGGAGCGGGAAGAAAGTCGCCATGGTTCCGGCGGATGAATTGGCCGGGCTGATGGAAATCGCGCATCTGTTGCGGTCGCCCGGGAATGCCCAGAGACTGCAGTCTGCCTTACGGCGGGCGACTGGATCGAAGGGGAAGCCGGAACTGCTGGGCAGACTTTGGCGGGAGATGGGCTCTGCCACGGAGCGTTGAGCGGGAGGCGATGTTTCACCCCGAGTTTCGACAACACATGCGTTACTGGGTGGAGACCGACCGAAAAGCCGTTCTTGGTAGCTTCGAGCTCATCGAGGCAGTTCTGCGTGACCCGTTGGTTGGAATCGGAAAACCTGAACCCTTGAAGTACGTGCTTGCAGGATGTTGATCGCACCGGATCGCGCAGAGCACCGCCGGGCTTATCGCGTAACGGAACGGCGTATTGATTTCTTACAGGCGCGCGACCACTCCTGAATGAATCCGATCTACTCGTAACGCAGAGCCTCAATCGGGTCGAGCCCGGCGGCCTTGAAGGCGGGCAACATGCCGCTGATAACGCCGACGAAGGTAAGAATGGCGGTCGACCAGATCAGCGTCGCCGTATCGATGTAGAGATGAATATCACCCTCGCTGGCATCTTCGATGAACGCGCTCCACAGAGTCAGTGAGCCGACCGACCAGGAGACAAGATAAGCCAGCACAATGCCCAGCATTCCGCCCAAGGCCGTAATCACCAGGGCTTCAGCCAGGAACTGAAAGAGAATGTGCCAGCGGTGCGCGCCCAGGGCTTTCTCCACGCCGATCTCGCGCGTACGCTGCGTCACCGAAACCAGCATGATATTCATCAGGCCTACGCCACCGATCCCCAGCGTCAATAGCCCGATAAAGCCCAGCAGCAGCTTGATACCGACGGTGATCACCGTGAGGTCGGCAAGATCTTTCACTGCATCGAAGACAAAGATGGCGCGATCGTCCTTGGGATTGAAGTTGTGATGGAACGCCATCGAGTTGCGCACTCCCGCTACCATCTTGCTGTGATCGCCCTCGTAATCCATCATGATACCGTCGAGATAGTAGCTGTTCTTGAGGTCGCTCATGGCGCTATATGGCACATAGACGAGAGAATTCATGTCCTCATCGCCATTGGAAATGGTGTGCCGGAGAACCGCGACCACCTTGTAAGTGATGCCGTCGATGCGGATGCTTTCACCCATCGCATTCTGACCGGAGAAAAGTTTCTTCTTCACCGTGGACCCAATCACGGCCACGCGGGTATGGGTGAAGTCTTCCCGCTCGCCAAAGAACGTGCCTTCGCCCACATCGAGCGCGCGAATTTTCTCATAGGTGGAGTAGACGCCGTGCACGCCGTAGCTTCCGCTGCGAGTGCCAAACGCCACCAGGCTCTGCTTGTCGACCTCGGGCGAGATGCGGGTCAGCATGGGGCACTCGGCGCGGATGAACTCGAGATCGTCGCGAGTCAGCCGTACCTGCACGCCTGCTTTAGTGCCTCCCGCCTGGATCGAAGTGCGTCCTGGAAAAATCGCGACCAGGTTGCCTCCGAAAGTGCGAAAGGCAATCATCAAAGCATTCTGAAAGCCGGAACCGTAGGCGAGCAGCAATACAACCGTGGCAATGCCCCAAGCCATGCCGAGCATGGTGAGCACCGAGCGGCGGCGATTGTGTTTCAGTGCGTTGAATGCCTGCTTGCCCAGTTCGCCAAACATAGCGTCCTCAACTACTCTTGCCGCAGCGCTTCCACCGGGGGAAGCAGTGCCGCTTTGCGCGCGGGATAAAGGCCAGACACAATGCCTGCGATAGAAAGCGAAATAATAGCGACGATAGCGGAGGCAGGCACAATGCGCGGCGTGTCGAATCCCTCCGGCGAAGGCAACTGCGCCAGCAGAGCGACAAACGCTCCAGAAATTGCCAGGCCGACGCCACCGCTGAACACCGTGAGGAACGCACCCTCGACGAAGAATTGCGTCATGATGTTGCGATGCGTGGCGCCTAAAGCCTTTCTGAGACCAATCTCCCGCGTCCTCTCGGTTACCGAAACCAGCATGATGTTGATGATGCCGATGGCGCCCAAGCCGAGCGTGACCAATCCCACGACCCCCAGAAAGTAATCCATGGCGTCAAAAATCTTAGCCACACGAATCGCCCCATCGATGGTGTCCCAGTCCATGAAAGCATCGTCCAGAGTGGAATCGAAACCATGCCGCCGCGCAATGATGGAGTGAACTTCATTCTTGGCTTCAACATGCAGCTCTTTCTTAATGGGCCGGTAATTGATGAACGAAATCGCATTTTCTGAATTGAGCGCCTTCAGGGGAAAAAGCATGCGCATCGTGTCGAAGGGCACGAAGATGCGGTGGTTGGTACCGTTCTCCCCCTCTTTGCCGATTTTCGGAATGACCCCGATTACCTTGAAATCCATGTCGTTTAGCAGAATGGTGCTGCCCACGGCAGGCTCTCCCGGAAACATATTCTTGAGCAGTTCCCATCCCACAACGGCGACGCGCCGATGCTGCGTGTTATCCTCGTGGTTGAACCAGCGTCCCGGCTCAGTCGGGATGTTGCGAATCTGGTTGTATTCGGGGACGACGCCGAAAACCTGGCCGTTGGTTGACCCGTAGTCGCTGACAGCGCGGATGTCGTCGCGCTCCAGCACCGGAGAAACGGCGCGCAGAAATCTGTTCTGGTCCCGAATCGTAAAGTAGTCCGCATAGGTCAGATAGTAAGGTTGTCCTGACTGGTAACTGCCGGCCACCGCCGGGATGCGCCCCGGGAAGACAAACATGATGTCCTGACCCAGTTCTGCCAGATTCTTATCCTGCCCGCTGCGAAAGCCTTCCCCCAGACCCACCAATAGCAGCAACGAACCCACCCCCCACGCGATTCCAAACATGGTCAGGAACGAGCGCAGTTTATGCGCCCACAACGTGGAGAGCGACTGCCGGACGATATCAAGCAGCATGCGCATACGTAGAATGGACCCCACGCCTCCGGCGTGGGGCGTGGGGGTCCCGGGTAAAGTTCGGGCGAGGGATCTCAATCCCGCCCATCACGTGATCCGAGATACGCAGCCGGGCACAGCGAAGTTCCCTGCCGTCGTTATTTCCTTAGACCATGGCGAGGGGAAAAAGGTTAGCCAGGAAGAATGAAGAGTAAGAACGATTCCGTGAAGGAGAGTTTCGATTGTTTCTCAGAACTCGAAGTATCCGCCGGATTGTGCGGAAAGCCTGGCTCCAGCCGTGCCGGTTGGCGGCAGCGCAGTCAATACTGCACTCAGGTTCTCCCAAGCTGCCTGATTTAGAGCCGGGTCTGAAGATACGAGCTCTCGAATCATTTCCCAAGCTGCCATATTGAGTGCACCCTCCGGCGGAGGCCCCATGGCCAGCGAGACCGAGCATTGTGGACAAAAGCAAATGCGCTGTGCCGCGGACTTTTGCCTGGGCTTGATTCCGACTGTCTGCGCAAACAAATAAACAGCGACTGATTTTTGTCCGGTCTCGATGGGCCGATTGCAACGCAGACAATACATGTTCTCCAAGAGACGCTCCTGAGTCCGACTGGGGCACTCGCCATCCATACTGTATTTTCTGTTGAAGGGGATGCAAGTATGCAGAAAGATTCTGGCAGCTGCAGTTTGGGAGGAAGACAGGCGAACCCTTCTTCCATCGAGAACCAACCTTTGCTCTAGGCAGAGGCCGACGTCCTCGTGCACTCTGTAGCGATGACTGCCGGCGCGAAAAATCGCCGAATCTTGCCCTCGGCCCTGATCTCATCGAGGGTCCGCCCATCCGCGTTGCGCGCTAAGGCCGTTCGAGTCTCTCAACTCCGGAGAGTGCGCGACTGCGAACAGGTTGCAGCGGTATGCTACCGGCTCCGCCGCGGCGTCATCGAGTTCCTGCTGGTCCAGACCCGCGGAAGCGGGCGCTGGACTTTCCCCAAGGGCAGCGCCGAACCAGGCCTGACCCATGCTCAAGCCGCCGCGATCGAGGCTTTCGAGGAAGCGGGGGTGCACGGGCGGATCGAAGAAGCTCCATTCATCCGTTACGGTTGCCGCCGGCCAGCCGACACACAGGGAGTCTCACCATCCGCTGCGAAAAGCCTCATGGTTAGCGCCCATCTATGCGAGGTGGTACGGCTCTGCAAGCCAAAAGAGTCAAACCGGAATCGTACATGGTTCTCCGTTGAAGATGCGAAACTGCGCCTGCGGGAAGGGCGGAAAAAGGCAGACGGGGAGGAGTTTGGCCGAGTGGTGCAGCGGGCCTTAGCCCTCATCAGTCAAGCCCTCGATGATCAGGCGCGCAACAGAATGAACGACGAGGTTGATCGGTCGCGACCGGCGGCGGCGCCGGCAGAGCCACTGCAAGAGGTGCAGTTCGAGCCGTTTGCGCAGGCTCAACGCCGGTTAGAACAAAGTTCTTTCGGGCCCTCTGTGCCTCGTATGCCCCGCGGGCTTGCTGCAGCGCGCAAAGTTCTTGCTCCCGCTCGTGACAGCCACCTTCGCCATCCCTTACGGGGTGACGTTTTGTCCTTCAGCCCTTCACAGCAATTCATTCAAAGCTCCAGGTTGCTGACCGGTGCTAAAAAGGTCAAAGCTTAAAGAACAGGCAGTTACAAGAACGTCCAAGAGTTCTGACTACTCTTTGTTCTTCGGCCGCGCGAAAGCTTTTTGAAGATACCTGCGAGCCTCTTCAATAGCGCCGAAGGTATCGTCGTTCGTCTGGATGGCTTGCCGGTATTCGTTGATGGCGCGCTCGCGCTGACCAGTGATGTCGAAAATCTTTCCTAGCTGAATATGGCTCCAGACTTCTGTCCACCGCGGATCCCCATTGCCATTGATGGAAGAACGGTACGAGTTTGCCGAGGATTGGTAGTTTCTCTGGAGGAAGAAAATCTCCGCAATCCGGTAATGGGCCAGTGAGCTATTCTTGTTTTGATCGAGTGCCTTGTTGAACTCCGCCAGTGCCCCAGCAAGATCGCCCTGCTGCTGCAAAGCCTGCCCGCGCAAAATCGATGCCCGCAGCTTTACATCCGAAGAGTTGGTAAGTACGTGATGGTCCGGATCGACCGCAATCCGGCGCGGTCTTCCGAAAGTTTCTATCGTAAACGGCGAATTGGTGCCGACAACTTCAATTTGCTTGTTTTCCGTTTTGCCGTCCGTGTCGATGCGCACGTCAACCGGCATGCGAAACAAATCCAGATCCTGGGAAATCTCGCCGGTCACGCGGAATCCCTTGTTGTTGCCTAAACGATAGGTCGTGTACTTCAACTTGAACTCCGGAGCTCCTGTCGAATCGAGCCATTGGGAGAAGAACCAGGTAAGCTGATCTCCGTAATATTTTTCCGCGATAGCTTGAAAGTCCGCGATGCTGGCGGATTTCCCCGAATAGGTCCCGGCGAATTCCCGCATCGTCTTCAGATATTTGTCTTCCCCTAACACCCAGCGCAGCATGTGCAGAATCATCGCGCCCTTATCCGTTACCAGCGATTGGAATTCGGTCGAGAAAGGATCGAGCTTGCCGGCGCTGGAGAGCGGGATGTTGTCATAGGCCAGCGCTCCGACCGACATATCCTTCACGGCCTCTTCCAGACCGGCAGCTCCGGCGGCGTTCTCCACGTACATGGCTTCGGAGTAACGCGAAAAGCCATCGATCAGCCACCAGTCATCCTTGGTTGCCGGACTCACCGACACTCCCCACCATTGATGGGCGATGGTGTTGGCCAACAACCGATAATTCGTCTTTTCGGTGATCGAGGGACCCGCAATGGCGGCGATCTCCGGCGCCCACGCGTAGGGTACGGTGTCGCCCGGAAGCTCCACTACGTTCAGCCGCTGCGAAAGTGGGGTCCCATAGAGAGTGACGAAGTAGGTAAACTCCTGCACTGCTGTGGTCGTGTATTCGGGCGCCAGCTTCTGGTGATCAGGCTTGAAGAAGACGTGTAAATCCATGCCCGCTTCATCGCTCTTATATTCCTGGAAGATGCCTGCGACAATCATGGCGGGAAAGCTGGGCTTTGTATCGACGAACGTAAATGTCTTCGTAGGAAGTCCGTTGCTGTTCGGTTTTTTCGACGGCGGATTATCCGTAACGCTCGCCTTTCCGCTGCCCATCACCAGCATGTGCGCCGGCACGGTTACGGTGATGGTCGAAGTGAAGCGGTTCAGTCCGTAGCCACTCACCGGAAACCAGCGGCCGGCGTAAAGCAGGTAGCTCGTATCATCGCCGATATAGGCGAGACTGAGCCCCGGTACCGGGCTGTCGTCGGCATTCCCGATTTCGCCTTCATATTCAAAGGTCAGCGTAGTAGTAGCATCCTTGGAAAGTCCGGCCGGCAGCGGGACGCGTATCGTCGAATCCTGCGTGACACGTTCGGCGGAAAGCGGCTGGTTTTGGTCGTCGAGAACTCTGGTGACGCGCAGGCCGTTATGCAGTTCGAAGATAGCGGTGTTCAGATCCTGGAGGGCGGTGAATTTTACTTTCGCCCGCGCCGAAATCTGATGCAGGTGTGGTGTGAGCTCGACCTCAATCTGGTAATCCTCCACCCGCAAGTGGGCTTTCTCCGCAGCCCAGGAAGGCATCGAGACAAAAATCAACAGCAGCAGGGCACAGGTGCCGCACAGGACGCTCTGCGCGCGCCGAAGTTGTATCTGCATTTAGGGAATTCTCCAGGAAACGGGCCAGCTATTTCCTATGATGAAGATTCTCCTCTAAAAGATGCTGGGAGCACAAGGTTTAGGAAGCAGGTTTAGGAAGCAGACTCTGGGCTTCTCCTTCTCGCATTTTCAATTCTTGGCGGGATCCTGATTGGGAACCTGCGGCGTGAGCTTACGAAGGAAAAATTCCTCGATGAGATTGCCCGCCGCGCCAAAACCGGTTCCGATGGCCGCGTTCTCGAAGGTTAAGCTCGCTCCATTGCGATTTTGCGGGGGATAGTAAAGGTTCGAAATTCCTCCTGCGCCTAAGCCTCCGATGATAGCGGAGTAATTCGGCTGCCATCGCCCATTGTCGCCCTTGCAGATGACCGAATTCGCGATGGCATAGAGAATTCTCGAGGTGCGGCTCCCCGTCCCCTTCCAGAAATACCGCGGGTCTTGCTTCAATAGCGATGGCAGGATCGCCCCGCCAATAAACGTTCCCGACACAAAGTCGGCATAAGCCGCACCGTACCGCTTGGCATAGCCCTGCGCTCCCTGTCCATATCCACGGTAGGCGTTTTCGGCCTGCTCAATGCCGGCAAGACCTCCCGTCATTGCGAACGCGACCGGTTCCACGGTCGACTTCCACGCCAACTGAAACTTTAGCTTCGTCGTTAACGGTGCGGCGTTGGGAACGTAGCTGACGTAATAGTTTGGAACGATGCCGAGCACACGCTGCTTCTCCTCCGCCCTAACCTGGTCTTCCGCCACCTCTTCTGGCAACTCCGCCACCTCCACATCTACATCGGCGCGAGCTACAGCCAGGGTGATCTCAGGAAGAACGACCTCCTCCTCGGCCTGCAGAACCCCAGATTTCTCCAGCGGAGCAAATCCGGCGGCGGAAAACGATAATTGAAACGGCCCAGGACCAGCGTCGGCAAAAACAAAGTATCCATCACCGTTGGAAAGCGCTTGTTTTTTCGCGGCGACGCCGGGCTGAGCCATCACTACTTTTACGTTGGGCACGACCGCCCCGCTTCCATCCACGACCGTGCCACTAACGCTTGTCGCCTGATTCCGTGGCGCCCCCTCTTGCTGGGATCGAACCGGTGTTTCGGTTGATGCCGCTGGGGCAATCGGCAGCGATTGAGCTAGCGCCGGCGTGCTCCTCCATATACCTGTGTTCACTACGAGTAGCAGGAGAGCCAACCTTGCCCTGCGAACCCCATACCGCAGAAGTTTCCCCAATTTATTGCTGCAAAAACTTGTTCCCAAACCCGTCAAATCGATCCTTATCAGAATGGCTTCTCAACTGCCTGAGGTTGCATGAGGATGATGGGCACTCGAGCAACCCAAAAATCCGTTGTCGTTTAGCTTAATCAAAATTCTCCCACCCCACAAAGTTACCTTTTGGCGGGTCTCTTCTGTCTGATGCATGAACCGGAGGCAGGTTAGCCTCACGATTTGTTTTTGCGGTCGGCGATCGACAAAATAATTGCGGCGGCGCGGTCTGCCGGGCTTTGCGCCGCTTTTCCGACCTCACTTTCAGGCGCCCGCAGCTTCCACTTCACCCGGGCGAGACCTTCCACCATCTTGTCCCGCGCGGCGCCATCGGGAAGGATTTCTTGCAAATGTTCGACCACGCTCGCAGCCGTAAAATCATGCTGCACCAGTTCCGGAACCACTTCTTCGCCGGTGATCAGATTGACCATGGCAAAGTGTGGAACCTTAACTCGCGGTTTTCCCAGCAGATATGTCAGAGACGATACGCAATAGACCATCACGAACGGAACTCGCATCAGGGCAGCTTCCACGGTTGAGGTCCCGCTGGCAATAATGCCGGCGCGCGAATGCCACAGCGCAGGCAGCGATTCGGGTACGAGCGTAATCCGTTGCCGGACGCCTGTTTCTCGGCCGGTCGTTCCCCGGTCGATTTTCCCCTGTTCCATCAGATTTTTCAGAAAGCTCGGTTCCAGGGTGGGTGCGACCGGCAGCAAAAATTCATAATCGCCGCCCAGCAGCGCGGCTGCTTCCAGTATGGTTGGAAGGTTCATCCGCACTTCCTTAACGCGGCTTCCCGGCATGATCGTGATCCAGTTTCTTGCCCGGTCCAGATGGAAACGCTCGGCATAGGTGCTGCGATCGATCGCCGGTTCCGGCAAATCAGCGAGTGGATGGCCGACAAATGTCGCATCCACTCCGCGGTCGCGGTAGAACTTTTCTTCGAACGGAAAAATTACCAGGGCTCTGTCCACGAAGTCTCGCAGCAGCCGCACCCGACCCTGCCGCCACGCCCAGAACTGCGGCGCCACGTAATAGACCACAGGAATGCCGCGCTTCTTCATCTGCCGCGCCACCCGCCAGTTGAACGCCGGCGAGTCGATCACGATCGCCAGATCTGGCTTTCGCCGATCAGCCTCGGCCATCAAATGCCGGTACAGCCCATAAATCTTCGGCAGATGGCTGAGGATTTCGGTGATGCCGACGACGGACAGAGCTTTCGCATCGACCACCGTGTCGCAGCCGGCAGCCCGCATTCGCTCTCCGCCGACCCCAAAGAATTCAAGCGATCTTTGTGTGGAGAAAGATGCCCGTGTAGGGTCAGCCGCCCTCGGCCGCCCGGGGGAGCGATGCTCCGCAGTCTCTCCCTCGGCAGACCGCCGAAGAGCTTCGATGAGCTGCGCCCCATACATTTCCCCGGAAGCCTCGCCCGCTGAGATGAGGATTCGCACGGTTCATTGTAATGGCGGTTGCCCTTGAGACAGTTCGCAACGCATGGGAGGCCGCCAAGCTTCCGTACTTCTAACGCCGATTGAGAAGGCCTCCAGCCTTTCGCCCTCTCGCCGGGCGACAGCGATTGCTTTGAACATTTTGGCCATATATCGGGACGTAGGTAACAGTGTAACTTATTGATTATAAATGCGTTACGATCAAACAATCTCGATTTGATTGAATCTGGATATCTGTCGGTCGGGGAGTGAGTCGTGGAACGAGTGTCGAACCCTAGTCGTCCGCACTGGCGGTGACCCCAGAACTGGCGGGCGAGCTCGCCGGCGAGAGGCTGAGCTCCTGGTCCTTGTACTGCAGCTGATACAGCTTGAAGTAAATTCCGCGCTTGCCCAACAGCTGCTGGTGCGTGCCCATTTCTCTCACTTTTCCCTTGTGCATCACGATGATCTTATCGGCGCGCTGCACCGTCGACAGCCGATGAGCGATGATCAGCGAGGTGCGTCCCTCCACCATGTGGCTGAGCGCATCGCGCACGCGGAATTCGGTTTCCGTATCGACGCTCGACGTGGCTTCATCCAGGATGAGAATTTTCGGTGCGTGCGCCAGCGCCCGCGCGAATGAGATGAGCTGCTTCTGCCCGGTCGAAAGAGTTGATCCGCGCTCACGAACTTCTTCGTCAAAGCCCTTGGGTAGGGCGCGGATGAAGTCGGCGAGGTTCACATCTTCCGCGGCCTTCTCGACGTCTTTATCCTGGATGCGCTGGGTGCCGAGCCGGATGTTCCCGCCGATGGTTCCGCTAAACAAAAACGGATCTTGCAGAACCACGCCGAAGCGGCTTCGCAAATCGGCGAGATTCATGTCTTTCACATCCACGCCGTCGATCCGGATCGCGCCTTTTTGCACATCATAAAAACGCAGCAGCAGAGAGATGAGCGTGGTCTTTCCCGCGCCCGTGTGCCCGACGATCGCGACCGTCTCGCCGGGCTCGATCGTGAAAGTTACATCGCGGAGAACCCAGTCGGTCTCCACATTGTCTTTACTTTCTGCCTCGGGCGCATCGCGATAGGCGAACCAGACCTGATCGAATTCGATGCGGCCCGCGCCTTCGGGGCGTTTGCTCACGGCAGGCGAAACCACCTGTACGGGCGTATCCAGCAACTTGAATATTCGCTCACTCGCCGCCATCGCTGATTGCAGGATGTTGTACTTCTCGCTGAAGTCCATGATGGGGCGAAAAAACCGCAGGGCATACTGGATGAACGCGACCAGCACGCCCAGCGACGCCACCGTCGGCACCAGACGAAATGTGACCAGCGTCTTCCAGTTAAAATGCAGGGAGACGCTGCTCGCGCGAACATTGCGCATGACATCGCCGCCCCCAAACCAAATGACGCACGCAATCGCAATCGCCGAGAGAACCTCAACGACCGGGTAATAAACCGAGTAGGCCATGATCGCGTCTTTGTAAGCGTCCATGTGATCGCGATTGATCTCCGAAAATCGCGTAAACGCCTTGCGCTCGCGATTGAAGAGTTGCAACACCACCATCCCGCTCACATGCTCCTGCAGGTAGGAGTTGATACGCGCGATGGCGACGCGGATGCGCCGATAGGAATCCCGTACTCGGTCGCGGAAAATCTTTGTAGAGTAGACGATGAACGGCAGCACGGCAAAAGTGATCAGTGCCAGCTTCCAGTTCATGCACAGCATTACGCCCAGAATGCCGAAAAGCACGAAGAGATCCTCGAAGATGGACACGACGCCCGAAGTGAACATCTCATTCAAGGCATCCACATCGGTGGTAACGCGCGTCACCAGCCGGCCGACCGGATTTTTGTCGAAGAATGCAACGTGCAGGCGTTGCAGATGGCGGAAGATCTGGCGGCGCAGGTCGAACATCACTTTCTGGCCAGTCCACTGCATGAAGTAGGTTTGCAGGAACTCGAGCAGAAAGCTGAAAATCAAAAGTCCAACGTAGATCGATGCGATCTGCCCTATTCCAGTGATCGGTCGCGGGCTGAGCCAACTCCAGAAACCGGAATTCAAACCCTTCGCGGGAGCCAGGTAACGGTCAATCGCCACCTTGGTAAGATAGGGGCCTAGGACGTCCGCGAAAGACTTCAGCAAGATTGAAACAAGAGCGATCGCCACCTGCCGGCGGTAGGAGTGCAGATATTTCAGCAGCCGCGCCATCAGGCGGCTGTCATAGGCTTTGCCTAATACTTCTTCTTCCTGCGACATCGGTTTTCTTTTTGATCCGTCGGTTGGCGATTCCCGCGAAAGCAGCGCCAAGAGCTGTGCTAACAGGTTAACCCAAATAGATGTCGGGCGCAGGCTGCGGGATGGAAAGGTTTAAGCCCCGCAGATGGGATAATGTTTCCAATGCCTCTCGGTGTTTACATTTCCGTTCCTTTTTGCCGCACCAAGTGCAGCTACTGCAACTTTGCCTCGAACGTGTTTTCGCGGGCGGTATTCGACCGTTATGGGGATCGAGTTTGTGCCGACATTGAAAACGCTACGAATGTGGCTGAGGAAATGGGTGGGCGGATGGAGCGAGTTGTGGATTCCCTCTACCTCGGCGGAGGAACTCCGACGGTACTCGACGCCGCGCGGTTGGAACGAATCTTTGCCACGATGCGATGCCAGTTCGAAGTGGCGCCTGAGGCCGAAGTCACGGTCGAGTGCGCACCCGGTACGCTAACGCCCGCGATGCTGGAGAGTTTGTTGCGCTGCGGCGTGAATCGCGTCAGCCTCGGAGTGCAGTCATTCGTGGACCGGGAAGCGTCGGCGGTCGGTCGTCTGCACAAGCGCGAGAACGTGCTGGAAGACTTGGATCGACTGCGAGCCGCGGGAATCACGAATATCAACGTCGATTTAATCGCAGGATTGCCGCACCAGACCTTGGAAAGCTGGGAGTGCTCTTTAGCCCAAACCATCGCGACGGGCGCCCCACATGTGAGCGTTTACATGCTCGAGGTCGACGGAGATTCGCGTCTCGGACGCGAGCTCTTGGCGGGAGGTACACGCTATCACGCGCACTTCGTGCCAGAGGAAGAAGCCATCGCGGATTTTTATCTCGTGGCCTGTGAACGGCTCGAAGCGGCTGGGATCGCACAGTACGAAATTTCCAACTTCGCGCGCGATGGTTTTGATTCGCAGCACAACTTGAAATATTGGACGCGGCAGCCCTACTTCGGCTTTGGCCTAGACGCCCACTCGATGCTGCTCTCTGCGACGACAGGGATGGACGCCGTGCGATTCGCTCCCACCGATTCTTTGGAAAAGTATGTCAACGGCGCCGCGATGCAGCGAACTGCTGTTTCGTGGCAGGCGGCGCTTGAGGAAAGCTTTTTCCTCGGGCTCCGGCTGACGCGAGGTGTGAACGTCCGCGAGCTCGAAAGGCAATTCGGCGACGACGCCGTCGGCAGATCTCATGCCACGATGGCCGAGCTTGTCGAAAACGGATGGATGGAGCAGCGGGGAGATTTGGTCTTTCTAACGTCTCGCGGGCGGTTGTTGTCGAATGAGGTGTTCGAGAGATTCATTTTGACGGAAGTACCCGTCCGCTGATTCACGTCTCGGCGACAAATTGTAAATCTCAGCCATACCATCCGGTCGGTTGGCCCAAACTCCAGGACGATGACAGTCTCCAGTGTTGATGCGGTCGCTAGCTCTCTCCACTGCACGTGTCCGCGGTAACTTCTCCCCTGTCTGCTGGCTATGGTGTAATCAAAGTTTAACGGCGGCGGGAGGAACCTTGGATTTTCAACTGAGCGAAGAACAGCAGCATTTGAAGAGAAGCGTTCGAGAATTCGCCGAACGCGAGATCGCGCCCAACGTCATGAAGTGGGACGAGGCTTGCGAATTCCCTCTCGCCACCATCAAAGAACTGGGCAAGTTGGGATTATTGGGAACCGTTTTTCCTACGGAGTATGGCGGCGCGGGCATGGGTTACGTGGAATATGCCACGGCCGTTGAGGAGTTGTCGCGCGTGGATGGCTCGGTGGGCATCATCGTTGCCGCCCACACTTCGCTCTGTTCGAATCATATTTTTCTCGCCGGAACTGAAGAGCAGAAGAAGAAGTACGTGCGCAAGTTGGCGACTGGTGAATTTCTGGGCGCTTGGGGATTGACCGAGCCATCGTCCGGATCGGACGCGGGCAGCGCTCGCATGACCGCCAAGCGCAAAGGACAGAACTGGGTGCTGAATGGCACGAAGACATTTTGTACGAACGGACACTACGCAGATGCGGTTGTGGTGATCGCGGTGACGGACCGGGCGGCCAACACTCACGGCCTTTCGGCGTTCATCGTGGACAAAGACACGAAGGGATTCCGTCCCGGCAAGAAAGAAAACAAGCTGGGTTTGCGCGCGAGCGATACGGCGGAGATGATTTTTGAAGATTGCGTGATTCCGGCGGAGAATTTGCTGGGGAAGGAAGGTGACGGCTTCATCGATGCGATGCGCGTGCTCGACGGAGGCCGCATTTCCATTGCGGCGTTGTCGCTAGGCATGGCGCAGGGCGCCTACGAAGCGGCGCTGAGATATTCCAAGGAACGCCGGCAATTCGGCAAGTCGATCGGCGAGTTTCAGGCGATCCAGTGGAAGCTGGCGGATATGGCTACCGAGATCGACGCCGCCCGTTTGCTTACCCTGCGAGCAGCGTCCATGAAAGACGCGGGCAGGAAGACGACTTTGGAATCTTCGATGGCGAAACTCTATGCCAGCGAAGTCGCGGTGCGATGCGCCAATGAAGGTGTGCAGATCCACGGCGGGTACGGCTTCATCAAAGATTATCCGGCAGAAAAGTATTACCGTGATGTGAAGTTGTGTACCATCGGCGAGGGCACCAGTGAGATTCAGCGGCTGGTGATTGCGCGCCAGTTGCTGAGGGATTGATCTGCCTCTCCTGTTTCTTCTTCTTCCCCGCTGCTTTACACTGGTCGATTGAACGGTCACATCCAGACTTGGATTGAGCAACTCCGTGCGGGCGATGTGCGCGCCTTGGCGCGCGCCATTTCTACCGTGGAGAATCGCGCGCCGGGGTGGTCCGAACTGCTGAAGGCGTTGTTTCCGCACAGCGGGAAGGCGTGCGTGCTGGGGCTGACGGGGCCACCGGGGGCAGGGAAGAGCACACTGGTCGATCAGCTTGCCCGTTTTTATCGAAAACAAAGCCATACAGTAGGTATCATCGCCGTGGATCCTACCAGTCCCTACACGGGGGGAGCGATTCTCGGCGATCGCATCCGCATGCAGGATCATTTCTCCGACCCTGGCATTTATATTCGCAGCATGGCGACGCGCGGATCGCTGGGCGGCCTGGCGCGCACAACAGCCGACGTCGCCACAGTGCTCGATGCATCCGGGCGCGACCTGATCATGATTGAGACCGTTGGGGTGGGCCAGGATGAAGTGGATATCGTGCGGCTGGCCGATGTCACGGTGGTGATCCTGGTGCCGGGGATGGGCGATGATGTTCAAATCATCAAAGCTGGCATCATGGAAATTGCGGACATTTTTGTGATCAACAAAAGCGACCGCGACGGCGCTGAACACGTGGAGCGCGAAATCCGTACACTGCAATCGCTCGCCATGCGCAGTGATGGATGGACTCCTCCGATCATCAAGACAGTCGCGAGCCAGGCACTCGGGATTGAGGAATTGGCCGACGCTGTTGCGAGTTACGAAGACTACCTGAAGAAGAAGAATCTGGTGATGAATAAAAGTGTCGAGAATTGGCAGCAGCGGCTGGTGGAGATGTTGCGCGATGCCATGCTGGAAAAAGCTCGGCAGCATATGGGCGATGGCGGCCTGGGCCGCTATGCGGCTGAAGTGGCGGAACATAAGCGCGATCCATATACGGTGGTGGAAGAGATTGCGGCGAACGTGGGGAAAAGTTGATGGCGCAGATCGATCATCTTGGCATCGCGGTGAAGTCGTTGGCGGCGGCGAAGTCCATTTACGAAAAGCTCGGCTTAGACGTATCTTTGGAGGAAACGGTGGAGCAGGAGCAGGTACGGCTGGTGATGGTCGCGGTGGGCGAGAGCCGGCTGGAATTGTTGGAAGCGACTTCTGAAACGTCAACGATCGCGAAGTTTATCGCCAAGCGCGGGGAAGGATTGCATCATGTGTGCCTGCGGATGCCGGATCTGCCGGCGGCCGTCGAGCGACTCAAGAAAGAGGGAGTGCGCCTGGTTTCGGAAGAAATCAAGACGGGTGCGGGCGGGCATCGCTACGTGTTCGTGCATCCGGCTAGCACCGGCGGCGTGCTGCTGGAACTCGTCGAGGGCTAGTCGTCGAGGGCTAGTCAAAGATACTTCAGCCACGAATCCGCGCGGATTTTCAAGGATCGTTCAGGTAATTTTCTTCATGCTTTTGCTCGCCATCGATACGTCCGGAAAACATGGCAGCATCGCGCTGGCGCGAGCCGGAGAACGCTCTGCCGAGGATGTCGAATTGATCGCGACGGTTCCGCTCACGGGCGGGACTTTTTCTGCGCAACTGGTTCCGCAGATGGCCGAACTCCTTTCGAGTCACGGGTTCACTCAGCTCGACATCGGAGCCTTTGCAGTGGCCACTGGCCCCGGATCATTTACTGGCCTGCGGATCGGCTTGGCGGTAGTGAAAGCCCTGGTGGAGGTATTGCAGAAGCCGATCGCCGCCGTCTCACTGCTGGAGTTGTGCGTGGTCAACAGCGGAGCCCAGGGCAAGGTGATGTCCGCGCTCGATGCGGGCCGGAACGATGTGTATGTAGGGGAATACGGAGTACCGGTAAAAGAGAACCAGGCCTCTCGAGAATACATCTCGACGCGCCGCGAGTTCCTGGCACAGGCTCAAGGATGGTCTGTAGTCACTCCTGATTCCACGCTCGCGCAGGCGGCGTGGGAAGCCGGATTGTCCGTTTCAAGGCTGGAGCCGATTTCTGCCGCGGATGTCGCTTGCGTGGGCTGGCGAAGCATTCAATCCGGCAGGGCGGTAACGGCCGAGGAGCTGGAAGCAAACTATATCCGCCGCACCGACGCCGAGATGCTTGAGAGCATTCGCTCCTAGCATGCGTGTACGACAAGCAACTCGCACCGATATTCCCGCTATGGTGGAGCTCGATTGCGAAAGTCCAACTTCTGCGAATTGGTCTCACGAACACTACGAGAGTCTTTTTGGAGCTAGCGCTCCCGAATTGTCCAGCAATCTTGTCCTTGGGGTCGAAGAACCATCCGAGTCGAAAAGCGTGGCTGCATCCGCTGCAACTCCTCCAATGGTTGCGTACGTGGCCGCGAACTGCGTCGACGGCGATTGGGATTTACAGTATATTGTTGTCGCCAAAAAATTCCGCCGCCGCCGTCTAGCAACTCTACTGCTGAACGAGTTGATCGCGCACGCGCGATCTATGAACGGCAAGCGGATATTCCTCGAGGTCCGCGAGTCGAATCAGAGCGCCCGCGCGCTTTACCGCAAGGCCGGTTTTCGCGAAACAGGGGCTCGCAAAGGCTATTACACCTGTCCTGCGGAAGACGCAATCTTGTACGGTCGGGACCTTTCTTAGAGAGTTTTTATCTTGAGACTGCACCAGAAATATGGCATTGAACCAATTTTGAGGCTGTGATACGTTGAGCTATAAATATCCCCGTTGGAGGTCCGCTGAATGCTGACTTCGAATGACGCTCTGTTGACCAACCACGATGAATTTCGCAAGCTGGCACAGGAGCATATGCAATATTCCACACGCCTAGATTCACTCACCCAGAAACGTTACCTCAGCGAAGATGAAAAGCTGGAAGAAGTCCGGCTGAAAAAGCTTAAGCTGCGGCTCAAAGATCAAATGCAGTCGATCGAGCGGCAGTACCGGGAGCAGTTCGGAACCCACGTAGCATAATCACTCGGGCGACCAGGAGGCCTTCGTCGCCGATTGAGGAATCTTGTTTCTGCTCCCAGGCGCGGATTAAGCGCGTTTCTTTGTCTAAACTTAGCGACTGCTCCTCGGCGTCTGAGCTTGGGGCCCCCCCCGCGAGCGACACCCTTCGCGACTGCTCTATAATTAAAACCTCATGGTTCGCGATGGTTATTTTTACGCGCTGGGTTGGATTGCGGCCGCGATCCTGATCGGGTGGTTTGCCCGGCCATCGTGGGCCCTTGTCCCCATGTTGCTCGCGCTATTTTTCTTGTGGTTCTTTCGCGATCCGGAGCGCGTCATTCCCGACTCTGCCGGTGCCGTCGTCTCGCCGGCGGATGGAAAAGTTACAGATGTTTCCTGGGTCACCATTGGCGGCGAGAAACAAGCTCGCATTAGCATTTTCCTGAGCGTTTTTGATGTTCACGTGAACCGATCCCCGATTGCGGGCGTAGTACGCGAAGTGCGTTATCGGCGGGGAAAATTCTTGAACGCGATGAATGAGGCTTCGGCCGAGGAAAACGAGCAGAATATTGTCCGTGTGGAAGGCGATGGGCAGGTGGTCGTCTTTAAACAGATCGCAGGGTTGCTGGCGCGAAGAATCGTTTTCCATCCGAAGGTAGGCGACCGCCTGCAGCGCGGGCAGCGTGTGGGACTGATCAAGTTTGGCTCGCGCACAGACGTAATTCTAGGCTCTGCGGTCAGCCTGCAGGTTAAGGTGGGCGACCGGGTTCGCGGCGGCGCCAGCGTATTGGCGTACCTTCAGCCTCAGGGCGAGCTCACAACCGCCGGCCAAAGTTCTGTGGCGGAAGGGGCACGCTGATGGTTTCCTCGGTTCCAACCCCCCCGCAGCGCCCTCGGCGTCGCATGCGCAAAGGGATGTACATTCTTCCTTCGCTGTTTACGACGGGCAACATGGCGGCAGGCTTTTACGCCATTCTGGAGGTCGTACACGCCAGCGCCGTAGCCTCCTGGCATTTAGACAACGCTGCCAAGGCGATCGGCTTCGCGGTTCTATTCGACGGGTTGGACGGACGCGTGGCGCGCATGACCGGAACCAGCAGCGAGTTCGGTAAGGAATTCGATTCACTGGCGGACGTGATCACGTTCGGGGTGGCACCGTCCATGCTGGCATGGACGTGGGGATTTCACCTGATGTCACCGGTCGCACTGACGGACTGGAATATTAAGCTCACGCAGTTGGGGGCAATTGCCAGTTTCTTGTTTCTGATGGCGGGAGCCAGCCGCTTGGCGAGGTTCAACATTACAACCAATCCCCAGCCTTCGAATCCTGGCCGCCCCGGGAAGAAGTACTTTGTAGGAATGCCCATTCCAGCAGGGGCCGGCGTGATTGCTGCCGTGGTTCATTTTCAGGGAGGTGCTCCGCTCGAATCCTGGTACACCGCGATCACCTGGCTCGCGATGGTTGCCGCCGTGGGTTATTTGATGGTGAGCACCTGGCGATTTTACAGCTTCAAAGATATCGATTTCAGTTCGCGCCGTCCCTTCCGGCTGATCATTTTCATCGCGCTCCTGATTGCCCTGATCTGGCAATTCTCGCGCCCGATGCTTTTCGCCATCGCTTTGCTTTACACGTTTTCCGGTGTGTTCTGGCGATTGCAGTGGATCTTCCGCCGCCGCACCCAGTCTCCTCCGCCGAGCTACAAGGAGGCTTCGCAGACCTCATGAGTAGTCCGTCTAAAATCGTAGGTTCGTCCGCTTCGCCTTCCATCCGCGGACAGCTTTATCGCACGGCGATTGTGGGCGCAGCCACGCTGAAAGGCAAGGAAGTCGCCGAGGTGCTCAATGAGCGCAACTTTCCTGCGATCGATGTGCGCCTGCTGGATGATGACGAGTCCATTGGACAGCTGGAAGCGACCGGGGACGAGATCAATTTCATTCAGAGCGTACGGGCTGAGCAGTTCGTCAAAACGGATTTCACGTTCTTCGCCGCCGATGCCGGTTGCACGCGGCAGAACTGGAAGCGCGCCCACGATGCCGGCAGCGCCATCATCGATCTTTCCGGAGCCTTGGAGGAAGAACCGGGAGCCACGGTCCGCTCCCTCTGGGTGGAACGCGAGCGAGGGCAGATCTGGCAGCCTGATCTGCAGCCGGCGCCATGCATTGTCGCCCATCCCGCCGCCGTCGCTCTTGCCCTGCTCCTGCTCCGAGCGCGCAAGGCGGGAGCCATTCGCAGTGCGGTGGCGACGGTTTTTGAGCCCGCCTCTGAACAGGGACAAAAAGGAATGGACGAGTTGCACCAGCAAACCGTCAATCTGTTGTCTTTCCAGACGCTGCCCAAGGACGTATTCGACACGCAGGTCGCCTTCAATCTGGTGGCACGCTACGGCCAGAACTCGAAGCTTTCGCTGGATTCGCTGGAAGCCAAGGTGCGCCGCCACTATCAGAAAATCGCCGGAGCGGATGCACTTCAGCCCGCTCTGATGGTCGTGCAGCCTCCGGTTTTTCACGGCCACGGACTTGCCATCTTTTTGGAGATGGAGCAGACCGTAGACCCGGAACGGCTCTCCCGCGCACTGACCGGCGATCACGTGACGGTAGCCGGAAGGGAAGAAGATTCGCAGCCGAGCAACGTGAACACCTCAGGTCAGGGGAACGTCCTGGTTTCGTTGAAGGCCGAAGCTTCGCGCTCCAATGGAACTTGGTTGTGGGCGGCCTTCGATAACCTGCGGGTCGCCGCCATCACCGCCATGGAATGTGCGGAGAGCATGATTCCAACCCGCCCGGTGGGAAAAATCCAATGAAGTGGCGGCGCGCCGCTGGGCTGGGATTGCTCATCGCGAGCCTCGGTTGCGGATACCACACCGCGGGACACACCGTACAGCTTCCGGAAAATGTCAGGACCATTGCCGTCCCCGCCTTTGCAAACTCGACAACGACCTATCACATCGAACAGACGCTGACCTCTTCTGTGGTGCGCGAATTCACCACCCGCACGCACTATCACATTCTCAACGACCCCAGTGAAGCTGCCGACGCCACCTTGCGTGGTACGGTGCTCTCCACCTCTTCGACGCCGCTTACCTACAATTCTTCAACCGGGCGGGCGGCTAGCGTCCTCGTCGTCGTGAGCGTGAAAGTTTCACTCACAGACCGGCAGGGCAAAGTGCTGTACCAGAATCCTTCCTACCTGTTTCGCGAGCAGTACGAAGTCTCGCAGGATCTGGCCAGCTTTTTCGAGGAAGATTCCCCCGCCTTCCGCCGGCTCTCCGATGATTTCGCCCGAACTCTGGTCTCTAACATTCTGGAGGGCTTCTAGTGCTAGAGTTTGAAGTGGCTATTCGTCGTTTGTCGTACGTCGTTGGCCAATGGCCAGCACCTAACGACCAGCGACTGAGCGCCGCGATCCGTCATTGCTCCGAGGAGAACTTCTAATGCGGGCGTTCGCTCAGGCCGATCGTTTTGTCGGCGAACTCGAGTCGCGAAAGCTGCGTCCGGCCTACGTATTCGTTGGTGACGAAGCTTTCTTTCGCAAGCGCTTCCGGGATGCGATCATCGAGCATCTCATTCCAGCGGATCTCCGCGACTTCAGCCTGTTCGAATTCGATCTCGCAGAAAGCGATCTCGCCGAAGTTCTCGATCGCGCTCGTACGCCGTCTCTGATGGCGCCTTTCCAGGTCTTCTTCGTGCGCGGGGTGAAGAATCTTTTTGGCCGCGGTTCGAACGAGGAAAAGCTCGCGGCCATCGAAAGTTACTGCAAAAATCCGAATCCCGACGCTCTGATCGTTTTTGTCGCCGACCATATCAGCATTCCCGCCGACGTTCGCCGCATGGAGATGCAAGACAAGGAACGCTACCAGCGCATCCGCGAAACCATGTGCGCATACTGCGGCATCGTGGAGCTGGCACGTGTGGAAGAAGGCGAAGCCGTGCGCTGGATCTCCGAATACTGCGCCAGCCGCAGCGAACCTGTGAAAATCGATCCCGATGGCGCCCGCGAGTTGGTCGATGCCCTCGGCGCCGACATGATGACGATCTCCAACGAACTGGAAAAGCTCATGCTCTACGTCGGTGCCCGAAATCGCATCACGCTGGGCGATGTAGAAACCATGGTGCTGGCGGCCAAGCAACGCTCGCTGTATGAGTTGACGGATGCTATTTCATCCAAGGATCGCGTACGCGCGCTGGAAGTGCTGGATGCAATGCTTTCGTCGGGAGACGGTGAAGAAGCAGCCATCGGGCACATCTACATGCTGGCGAAAACCTTTCGCCAGATGCTGGTGATTCTCGAACGCAACGTGCGTGATCAACGAATGCTCTGGGCGGCACTGTGGCAAGGTTTTCGCGTGCCTCCATTCGCTGCCGACGACATCATCAAACAAGCCCGCCGCTACAAATCCCGCCGCGAGTTGACGCGCGCGATTCGGCTGGTGGCGAAGGCTGACCTCGCTTTGCGCTCCAATCCCGTGAGCAAGCGCATGGTGCTGGAACGCCTGATCATGGATCTCGCCACCGAGCCCAAGCTGGAAGTTCCGGGATGGATGCAGGACCAGCTGCCGGTGTGAAAGTCAGCTTCTAGCTCCTGGCTGATCGCTTTTCGACTTCTGGAGACCGGTAATGCCCTGGAAATATCTCATCGAGGTACCGTGGATCGTCTTTGTCGCCTATTGGGCTCTAGGCGCGCTCAAGACGCGACGAACCGAGCGGAAGGAGTCGTTTGCGGCACGCTATGGAATTCTCCTGCTCGAAATTGCCGGTTTCGCCCTGCTCTTCCTGGACGAGGCGGAGATCGGCGTACTCGGTCACAGAGTCGTCCCGCGCACGTACGGCCTTGCCGTCACCGGCGTCGTACTCACATGGGCTGGCATCGCTCTGGCACTGTGGGCGCGCTGGCATCTGGGGCAGTATTGGAGTGCCCGGATTACGATCAAGGAGGATCACAAGCTGATCCGCACCGGTCCGTATGCCCGGCTTCGCCATCCCATCTATTCCGGACTCGATCTGGCGGCCTTCGGCTCAGCCCTGGCGATTGACCAGTGGCGATGCGTGGCGGGCGTCGGCTTGATTGTTCTGGGCTACTGGATCAAAGCGAAAAGAGAAGAAGCAATGCTGACCGCGCAATTCGGGGCAGAGTTTCAGGAGCATCAAAGGCACACGGGGTTCTTGCTTCCGCGCTTTTGATCTGCGTCATGCTGGACGTAAACGCCTATCTCGCGCGCATCAACTACGGCGACTCGACTGCTGCGACCCTGGATACTCTACGCGCGATCCAGCACGCCCACTTGCTGGCGGTACCCTTCGAAAATCTCGACAGCGCCCGCGGAAGCAAGATTGTCCTCGATCAAGAGTCTCTCGTCCGCAAGATCGTTCATGAGCGCCGTGGTGGTTTTTGTTACGAGTGGAACGAAGCTTTGCCGCGTTGCTGCGCTGGCTAGATTTTTCAGCCACATTACTTTGGGCTCGCGTTGCCAGAGACGAAGGCGGCGAGGGACCGGAGTTCGACCACCTGTGCTTGCAGGTCGATTGGGACGAGCCCTGGCTGGCGGACGTAGGCTTCGGGGAATCGTTTCTAGAGCCGCTGCGGCTCCAGACGAATGTTGCGCAGGCCGACCCGGCCGGCACTTTCCGAATCGACCAGCGTCACGATCGATTGCAGTTCGAAAAAGCAGAGCTTGATGACGGCTGGAAGAGGCAATACTCATTCACGCTGCAACCGCGCCGTCTGCACGAGTTCGCGGGCATAGGCCACCATCATCAGACTTCTCCCGAGTCGCCGTTCACGGGAAAGAGGATCTGCACCCGGGCAACCGACGATGGGCGAATTACGTTGGCTGATATGAAATTAATTGTCCCGAAAAACGACCGGCGGGAAGAAACCATGCTGTCCTCCGAGCCAGAGCGAATCGATGCCCTGAGGAGCAGTTCGGCATCCTCGGCGCGTAAATAGAAACGGCAGACCCTACGGGGGCCTGCCAGCCCAAGCTAAGAGCTCAATTCCAGCCAGGCGCCAATAACTACTTCATCGCATTGACGCGAGCGCCCAGGCGAGACTTGTAACGCGCGGCTGTATTGCCATGCAGCGTGCCCTTCTGGATGGCTTTATCGAGCGCGGACACGGTCTGGCGGTAGGTCTGATCGGCCGCTTGCTTGTCGCCCTTCTCGATTGTTTCGCGCAGGGTGCGCAGTGCTGTGCGCAGGCGCGAGGCGTTGGCCCGATTGGTGGCCGTGCGCTTGGTGGTTTGACGGGCGCGCTTGAGCGCCGAAAAATGATTTGCCATGGCTGGTTCGTTACCTTTGTTGCTACGAGATATTCCGGTGAATACCGAATTCACTATTCTACGGGACTAAGTCTCGCCGGGTCAAACGTTTGCCCTCGCCATTTCTCGCCATTGACTCTCATCCCGGCGCGGGGTACGCTTGATGCAATGGTAGTGACTTGCCCTCTGGGCATGAGCATCCCGGCTGGTCCCGTCTCCAAGCATAATCCTGTTTTGTCTGCAGATTCTGGGTTCATCCTTTCCCCACATCGTGCGTCAAAAGAGATTGCATGAAGAAAAATATCGGGGTAACTCCCAACATCGAGACTCTATTCGGCACGCGCGACGAAAATATGCGTGTGCTCGAAGATGGCCTGAACATAACCATCGACCTGCGATCGAATGCGATCGAACTGGAGGGCGCGGCGCGTGATGTGGCGCGCGCCGAGCAGGTGTTCACCGACTATGAAATCCTGCAGCGCACCGGGTTCAGCTTCAATAACGGCGACCTGAACAGCATGTTGCGCGTGTTGGTGGCGGATCCGACGGCAAGCTTGCGCGGCCTGGCCGATGCCGGTCGCCAGCGCTCGCTGGGACGCCGCATGGTTCAACCCAAGAGCGTGAACCAGCGGCGCTATGTCGAGGCGATCGAAAAGCACGACATGGTTTTCGGCATTGGACCGGCGGGCACGGGGAAGACTTATCTTGCCGTGGCCATGGCGATCTCCGCGCTGCTTGCCAAGCGGGTGAATCGAATCATTCTGGCTCGTCCGGCAGTCGAGGCTGGCGAGCGACTGGGATTCTTGCCGGGCACATTGCAGGACAAGATTGATCCTTACTTGCGACCGCTTTACGACGCGCTGTACGACATGCTCGATCCGGAAAAAGTGGATCGTTATCTGGAGAAAAATGTGATCGAGATCGCGCCCATCGCCTTCATGCGAGGGCGCACGTTAAACGATTCCTTTGTGATTCTCGATGAAGCGCAGAACACAACGTCAGAACAGATGAAGATGTTTGTCACGCGTCTCGGATTCAACTCGAAGGCCGTCATTACCGGAGACGTCACGCAGATCGATTTGCCGAACGCGCGCCGCAGCGGGTTGCTGGAGGCGATGGACATTTTGCAAAAAGTCGAGGGCCTGACCTTCGTCCACTTCGACGAATCCGACGTGGTGCGGCATCTCCTGGTCCAGCGAATTATTCGCGCCTATGACGAGCACAAAACTCACATTGCCGAGCAGCAGATGCTGCTGTTGGCCGGAGGGAAAAACTCCGAAGGCGCGGGCGGTAGTTTGAGGGGCACCGACGCGAACCACGGCGATGCGAAGGATCTGAAGGCCCGCTGAGTAGCGAGAGCATCAATGCGTGCAGGGAATCGGTGGTTATATTTCGAAAGAAAATTGCTGGACTGAGCGCGTCCACCCTCGAACGTTTTGCTTTGCGGGCAAGGCGCGCCGTCCGTTTGCGCCACCCCGTGAACGTGTTGGTGACCAGCAACCAGGAGTTGCGTTCGCTGAACCGGCGGTTTCGCGGCAAAGACCAAGCCACCGACGTATTGTCGTTCCCCGCGCCGCAGGTGGCGAGCCATCGCGCGAAGCAAGCCGCGGGCGACATTGCAATCTCCGCCGACATTGCGCGCGAGAACGCCAGGCGACTGGGACACACGGCAGCAGAAGAGATAAAAATCCTGCTGCTGCACGCCGTCCTGCATCTGGCGGGCTTCGATCATGAACGGGACCAGGGGGAGATGGCTCTCGAAGAGATGCGGTTGCGAAGGCAACTGCAGTTGGAAGTGGGTCTGATCGAGAGGTTGAAGTCGAGCGACGGGAATGCTGTGAACCGTCAAGGTCGCAGAAATCGCCGCTCCGCTGGAGAGCGGAACACCCCATGAATTGGGAAGTTGCACTTGCGCTCGTTCCTTTGCTCGGGCTATTGGCCTTGGCTTCCTATGTAGACCGCGTCTACCAGGAGATCGGGAAATTTCTGTCGCGCGAATTCCAGGACAACATCGATGTCTTCGAGCAGGAGGTCGAACCCATCCTGCGGGTGAGCAGGCCTCGCGCATCGCTCTCGATGGCAGTATTAAAGCAATTGACTACCGCGACCATTGCTTTGCTGGTGGGTTTCGCGCTCTTCGGGGATCAGCGCTGGAGCATCTACGAAATCGCGCAGTCGGCCATCAGCCTGATTGTGATCATCATTGTGTTCAATCAGTTTCTGCCATTCCTGTTTTTCTCGCGCACCAGCGGCGCTTGGTTGATCCGCTGGGTACCCCTCTTGCGAATTCTGATTTACCTGGTGCTGCCGGTCACGATCGTTCTTGGTTTTCTGCAATCGGTGGTATCCCTCACCCGCGAAAATACACGTGAGGAGCCGGAGACTGCTGCCGAGGCGGTGGATGCCTTGATCGAAGCGGGTCAGGAAGAAGGCATCATTCAAAAGGGAGACCGCGACCTGATCCAGTCTGTGGTCGAGTTCAGCGGCAAGACCGTCCGCGAAGCCATGAAGCCGCGGCCGGAAATGTTCGCGGTGCCGATGGAAACCACCGTCGAACGCTTCATCGAAATGCTGCGCACCAAGCACTATTCGCGGGTTCCGGTGTACGCCGATAGTATTCACAACATCAAGGGCATCGTCTACGCACAGGATGTGTTGCAGGTACCGGACAGCGAAGCTTCGAAAACTCTCGAAACCGTCATGCGGCGGGACGTATATTTCGTGCCCGAGAGCAAACTCGGCAGCGACCTTTTGCGCGAGATGCAAAAGAACAACATTCGTATGGCGATTGTGGTCGATGAATATGGCGGCGTCGCGGGTCTGGTCACGATCGAAGACCTGGTCGAAGAGATCGTGGGTGAAATCCGGGACGAGCATGAGAAGCCCGAGATCGTTAAGGAAAACCCGGCATCGTATATTGTCTCCGGAGGCATGGATGTCGACCGGCTTGCGGAGTTGTTTGGAACCCGACCCGAGGGCAGGGAGTCGGCAACCATTGCGGGCCTGGTCAGCGAACTGGCAGGACACATCCCACAGAAAGGTGAGTCCGTAGACGAAGACGGACTGCGCTTTGAGGTTCTGGAGTCGACCGACCGCAAAGTGGAGCGCGTAAGAATCACTACCGCACAGCCAAGCCAGTTGAAGCTGATATAACAGGTGTCAGGCCTTCGGTGTTCGGCGAACCCGAGACCCGAGAACCTAGGACCTAAGACCCGATAACAATTCCATCATGCCTTTCCGCTCAGGATTTGTTTGCATACTCGGCCGCCCGAACGCGGGCAAGTCCACGCTGCTGAACGCGCTGGTGGGCGAAAAACTCGCCATCATTTCTCCCAAGCCGCAAACCACGCGCAATCGAATTCAAGGCATCGTCAACGTGCCTAAGAGTAAAGGCCAAAGCGGAGCGCAGATTGTTTTGATCGATACCCCGGGCGTACATAAGCCCGACAGTTCTCTCGGCCGCAAGATGATGGTTGAGGTCCGAGAGGCTCTCGAAGGCTGCGATGTTGTGCTCTTGATCATGGACGCGACACGCAAACTGGATCCGCGCGACGAGTTCGCGATCCAAATGTTGAAGCACTCGGCGACGAAGGTCGCTCTCATCCTTAACAAAGTTGACCTGTTGCGTGGGGGCAAGAGCAAGCTGCTGCCCTTGATCGAGGAATACAAGAAGCTGCATTCGTTTCATGACATCATTCCAATTTCCGCGTTGAAGCGGGACGGTCTTGAGATCCTGCTGAAGCAAGTTACTGCAGCGCTGCCCGCAGGTCCTCCACTGTTCCCGGAAGACCAGGTCACCGATCAGCCTGCGCGATTCATGGCCGGAGAAATTGTTCGTGAGCGAGTCCTGATCGAAACCGAGGAAGAACTTCCTTACGCGACCACGGTAATTGTCGAGAACTTCGAAGAAGGCGCAAAGCTGACGCGCATTGCCGCGACCATCTACTGCGAACGCGAAGGACAGAAAGGCATTTTGATCGGAAAAAAGGGCGAGATGCTGAAGCGAATTGGGACTTCGGCGCGTTTGCAGATCGAGCGCATGCTGGGCACAAAGGTGTTTCTCGAGCTTTACGTGAAAGTGCAGCCCAGCTGGCGGGAATCACGGGGTTTTGTGGAAGAACTCGACTGGAGAAGGCAATTGGAGCATCTAACGGACGGGAGACTCGAACTTCCGAAAGCTCCCAAGAGTTAGAGTCGATAGGATGGATGCGCCAACCCCGTACGCAGCAGTGCTCGTGGGGGGAAGGCAGCCAAAAATTGTCGGACTAAAATTTCAAGGAAAGAATCAATCTCCAACACGAAACCGTCGACGGAAGCAGTCAAGAAAGCGAAAGAGGATTAACGAGCCCAAATCATGTCATTGAAGGATTCTCCCGAGCAACCGCGTCCCGAAAAAGAGTTTGATCCTGATCGGCTGAATTTGATTTTGCGTGTGACGCTTTCTGCCGAGCGCAAAACCGTGGATCCAGTCGTACAAGCGGTAATGGCCATCGTTCGTCAGATGAACGGAGTGGACGGCAAGGAAGACGCGATTGAGTTAGCCTTGCAAGAGGCTCTGGCCAATGCTGTGATCCACGGTGCCAAAGAAGATCCCACGCAAACGGTGGAGTGCGTGGTCAGCAGCGACGATGAGGCGGGCATCCTGATCGTGGTGCGAGATTCGGGGGCTGGCTTTGCGCCCGAAGCCCTTCCAGGCTGCACCGTCGGGGAGAACGTCTATTCCGACCACGGGCGAGGAATTTTTCTCATCAACCAGCTCATGGATACGGTCGAGTTCAGAAAGAACGGCACCGAAATCCGCATGGTGAAGCGATAGCAGCGAATGTGCGCCCTGTCTACTCGTTCACCACGATGCCGAGAGCTTTCATCTTGCGATACAGATGACTTCGCTCCAGCCCCAGCACTTCGGCCGCGCGAGTCACGTTCCCGTGATTTTCGTCGAGCTTCTTCAGAATGAAATCGCGTTCGTATGCGTCGCGCGCCTGATGCAAGGTAGAGAACTCGCTTCGGGCCGCGCGCCGGTGACCATCGCGGTACACCAGCGGAGGCAGATGTTTGCGGTCCAAGCGCGTGATCAATGGATTCATGATCACAATCCTCTCAATCACGTTGCGCAGTTCGCGCACGTTGCCCGGCCATGAATAACGCATCAGGCCTTCCACGGCATCGTCGGTGATTTCGCGCGGCCGCCTTCCATAGGTCGCTGCGAGATCTTTTAAAAACTGCCGTGCCAGCATCGGAATATCTTCCTTTCGGTCGCGCAGTGGAGGGACGAAGAAAGGAATCACATTCAAGCGGTAAAACAGATCCTCGCGAAAATTTCCAATGGAGATTTCTTCTTCCAGATCTTTGTTGGTGGAGGCGATAATGCGCGCATCCACGGTAATCGTTTCTTCGCTGCCCAAAGGCGCAACGCGCTGTTCATCGAGCGTGCGCAGCACCTTGGATTGTGTTTTTAGGCTCATGTCGCCTACTTCATCGAGAAACAGCGTTCCCCCGTTCGCCTTCTGAAACTTACCTTCCTTGTCGACGGCTGCTCCAGGAAACGACCCCTTGTAGTGGCCGAAAAGCTCACTCTCGATCAGGTCTTCCGGGATGGCCGCGCAGTTGACCTCCACGAAAGTCTCATCCTTGCGCAAACTTTGCGCATGGATTGCGTGCGCCACCAATTCCTTCCCGGTACCCGATTCACCATAGATCAGGACGCGACCGTTGGTCGGGGCCATCAGCCCAATCTGCTGGCGCAATGCTTTCATCGGAATACTGTTGCCGACAATCACACTTTTGGCGTGCAGCTGTTTCTTGAGGTCGACATTCTCATGGCGCAATTTCTTGGCTTCAATCGCGTTCTTGACCAGAATCAGCGTCTTGTCGATGGATAGCGGTTTTTCAAGAAAGTCATAAGCGCCGAGTTTAGTGGCGCGCACCGCGGTTTCAATGGTGCCGTGTCCGGAAATCATGATGACTTCGGGCGCATTGTCCAGTTCGCGAATTCGTTCCAGTGTCTCCAGACCATCGATCCCGGGTAACCAAATGTCGAGCAGCACCACTTCATAGGCATGTGCCCGGCGCAGCAGTCTGAGGCATTCCTCCCCGCTCGCGACCGATGCAGTGTCATAGCCCTCGTCGGCCAGAACTCCCTCAAGGGATTCGCGAATGCCGGATTCGTCATCCACTACGAGAATTTTATGCATGCTGGGCAGCGGGAGCGGCGGGGGCGGGCTCCGGAACTACAGGCAACTCCACGATGAAGCGTGTGCCAACGGGTTGATTTTGCTCGACGCGAATCGATCCATGATGCTCTTCGATGACCCGGCTTACGATCGCCAGTCCCAGGCCGGTCCCGCGCTTTCTAGTGGAAAAATAAGGAAGAAAAAGTTTTTCCTGCAACTCGCGACTCACGCCGTGCCCGGTGTCTGCGACAGTGATTTCGACTGCGTCGCGGCTGGCCACCAACGAAGTCGAAATATGTATCTCGCGCACCAAGGAATCTTGCATCGCTTCAGCCGCGTTGTCCACCAGGTTCGCCACCGCCCGCTTGATGGCCTCCGCGTCCGCCATCACTTTCGGCAGATCGGGAGCGAGCGATTTGTGCAGATCGATGCCATCCATCCTTCCATTGAACATCGAGAGCGCACTGTCGATCACGTCGTTGATGTCGGCTGGGTGCGGATTGGATGCCGGGAAGCGAGCCAGGCTGGAGAACTCATCCACCAAGCGGCGCACGGTTTCGACCGCGCCCGCAATGGTTTCAGCGCAGGACCGAACGATCTCAAGCGAGGCCTTGTCGGGAGCCGATGCGCGCTCCAAATGTCGCTGGATACGCTCCGCCGAGAGCGCGATCGGGGTAAGAGGATTCTTGATCTCATGCGCGACCCGGCGCGCGACCTCGCGCCACGCCGCCTGTTTCTGCGCCTTCAAAAGATCGGAAAGATCCTCGAATACGATGACGTATCCCGACTGCTCCTCCTCCCGGCGCAGGGTTGCCACGGTTACCGCGACGTTCAGTGACGTACGTTGCAGCGGCATTTCCATTTGGCTGGTCGTCATTCCCATGCGGTCGGCGCGGCGCAGAAGCGGTTCTAGGTCCCGCAGAACTTCGGAAGGAAATACGTCCACCAAACGAGCTCCTCGCAGCATGTTTTTCCCATCAGCATAACCTTCGGGGTGAAACATGCGCTGCAACGCCTGGTTCGCGTGCGTCACATTTCGGCCGGCATCGAGCGACAGGACACCCGTCGGAATACTTTCGAGGATGGTTTCCATCTGGCGACGGCGCTGGTCAAGTTCGGCGTTCGCCATGCTGACATCGCGGCTGGAGGATTCAATCTGCCGACGGCTGGTTTCGAGTTCCTCCGCCATGCGGTTGAAAGAACGAACTAAGTCTCCAATTTCGTCGGCGGCACTGACGTCGATGCGGTAATCGAGCCTCCCGCGAGAAATTTCCTGTGTCGCCTCAGCGAGCGCAGCCAGTGGACGCGTGACCAACTTCGAGAGAAACAGTGCCAGCCAAGTGGTTACAAACAGCACCATCATGGTCAGCAATAGAAGGAGGCTCATGTACGTCTGGCGCACATGCTTGCGCTCGCGGCTGAGCTGAAGATAACGTTGCTGGCTGGCTTCGATCTGCTTTACCGTCCGGGAGAACTCCAGCGGCAAGGGCATCGCCACCAGAATGGAGCCGTCTTTGCCGACGGGCGCGCTGCCTAGTGTGTACTCAGTTTGCTCCCAGGTAAACTGCGCTGATTGTCCGGCAGCCGCCTGGACCAGCGGCAACTTCTGCTTCAAAACCGCCCAGGGAGCGGGCGCTCCAAGGCTGGCCTCGACGACGCCATTCTGAATCGCAAGACTGAATCCGCCTTGCAAAGTGGGTTCGTGGAGACGAAATTCTTCGACCGTGGCAGCGAATCCATGGCCTTCGAAAGCACGCTGTGTTTCCGGTGCGGACGCAATGGCGAGAGCTTCGGAGCGCGCATTCTGTGCCGCGTAGTTGGCCAGCAGCGAAGCCATGGCATCGGTATCGGCGCGAACCTCCTCCACCGGAGTGGAAAACCATTTGTCAATCGAGCGGTTCATCAAGCCATAGGCGAACCAATACATCACCATGACGGGAACGAAGGACAGCAGTAGTGCTCCGACCACCATGCGCGTTCGGAACTTCGACCCCAACACGCCCAAACGTCGTTCGGCGAACAGCTTAAGCAGATTGCGCGCCAATACAAAGGTCAGCGCGATAAACAGAAGAGAAATAAGCAGCGAGAGGGCATAGAAAACTACCACCTGCTGGTTGGTGTCGGGACGGAGGATGGTTTGGTTAAATGCCGTTTGTGAGACCAGCACGGCGAACAAAAGAAATACAGCGATGGCGAGCAGCACGATGAGCCGCTTGCGGTTAGTATTCTTCAGAGGCCGGGTTGGAACCGTCTGCGGCACGCGAATTCGGAGGTACAGAGATGCAGTTCAAATACGACTGCATATGGTGCATGTACCGAACTCATTATAGAGGCTAGGGGAATGCGGGGAAGGGCTGGCCTTGAGCCGGCCGCTGGGGCGAGGCGCGTCCATGAGCGGGCCCGCGCCCTGCGCCCAGCTCATCCAGCACTGAGAAGTAGGCTTCTTCCGGCAGATAAGCTCGATCAAAAAGCACTGCCTGCCCTCGCGCGCCGCGCGAATGAGAACCGATCCATGAGCATTTGTCAGTCAAGCCCCGGGTGTGGATGGCGCTGCAGCGCGCGGTGTTCAAACCCGCCCTTACAATGTCGCGATCGACATCGGCTGGGCGCCCAAGGTCTTCCGCGCGAGCGTGGCCGCTGGAGTCGATGGGGACGGAAACATCAAGTTCGGTACTGTGGACTTGCAACCCGGGCGCCGAGCGAGGTTCGCTGCCACCGCTGGGAGATCTGCGTCGAGAAGCGGTATGTGCATCTGCAGTCCCACGCCCGCGATGAGCACACCTCGACTGCGAAAATCCTTGACCAAGGCGTAAATCGCCTTCGACTTGCGGTTCCGTCCTTCGCCCTCCGCTTCGTGGTAGAACAGGAGAGCCTTTGGATCGGCCTTGTGTGCCCAGCGAAACACCTGCTCCAGGTACTTCGTTCCTTGCTGGGAAAATCCAATGCCGGGCTGGTTCTACCCGAGAGAGTCATGCACATTTCCGTTCTCGTCCAAAGCTTCGTCGATGACGTCCCACGCGAGGACGTGCCCGGGGTAGTGTCGCATCACTCGATTGATGTGCTCCTGAAGAAGCGCCGCCAGTTGCCGTTTTGTAACGTGACCCTCCGTCGGCCCATCCGGATTGTAGCGTCCCCGGACCGGGCAGTGTCCCCGGACCTTCATTGGATGCGCCTGCGCGAAGCGAACCCCTTCATCGGCCAGCCGAAGATCAATCGGTGGCTTGATTGGGCCGCAATAGCCACCACTTCATCGCATCCTCTGCTTCCACCGTGTTGCACTCGCGGGCTAGGGCAGAGGCATACGCCGGCTCCGAGAGTTGCGCCGAGCCAACCGCCGTCCCGGAAGCAATCCATCTTCATCGGCAGCCTGGCGCAGGGTTTGGCCTCGCAGCAGGAGCGTAAAACGGCAGACCAGCAGAATCGCGTTCACCAGCCAATGAACTCTCATTTCCCAGGGTGTCATGGGACTTGCTGGATTCACTTGATTCCAAGAAACGGTTGTAAAGGACATCCGTCACAAAGGGGCTGTGATTTTTTGCAGTAGTTTTTTCCTACGCCAACCATCAGCCCATGCATCTCGTTATAGACCTGCGCCAGGGCTGTGCGCTTCGCCGCGCTCATCGCTGACGGCGGGTGTGGGGCGTCGGGAAGGCCGCTCACGAGATTATGAGTTGCAGGGTCGGCGGCGTTCTCCGCCACAGGTGGACATGATCTTGTAAATGCGATCAAGCATAGTGGCAATGTGGACTTGGCGATCAAGGAGTTTGAACACTTTGCCTTCACTCCAGAGCGGATCGAGGAGTACATCGAGCGCCCGGTGAAGGTCGTGGCCACCGAAGTCGAGAAAATGGCAGTACGGCTTTGCAATCTGATTGACAAAAATGACGACAAGCACGGTCAGAAGATTCTCGCCCTTGCTCGCGAACTGCTGACCATGGTGGCGGAACCCACGACCGTGCAACAGGTGCTCGCCGAAGAGAAAAAGCGCCCGCAGGGGGAGGTAGTGCGAAAGCCACTCGCACGCCGGGTGGCGTGAGCCTGACGATGTGGGGCAAGGTGCTGACCATTTCCACAGTAGCCCGTTGGAGCCATATACCTTGACAGCCAGTGTCCCGTAGAGTGGTGGTGAGCAGTTCTGGGGAGGGCTGATCGACATGCGCTCTTGACTCGAAAGAGTCTGGAGCGTTTTGTTTTGTGCCTTGTTTACGCTAGGCCGGGCTACTCGCGCTTCATGACGCGGCGATTTTCAACAACCAATGCTATGGTGCGTTCGCGGGTAAACAGTGAGCCGACAACAAAGACACAAATTAACGAAGCACCGAGTGCGAATGCTCTCGTAATGAACCGGAACGCGAAATGGGCTATTTTGGCTTCCACCACAGAAAATTACAGAATGACCATCGGTTTCAGGTGTTCAGTTTCCAATACCCCTTCAGCGGAGCCTTCTGAACTTTCTGCTCCGTCAACAGCAGATGGAGCGCCTTGGCAACTGCATCGGCACGTTTTCCAAGTTGCTCTGCCAAATCTCGCACGCTCACTACCACATCCCCGGTTGGGTAACGTTTATGCACGCCCTGCCCATATCCCGAAATCTTGTCAGCCAGCGAACGCAAATCCTTTTGCCTCTTCCCCTCGGCACGTTTGGCTCGTGCCTCGTCGGTTTCAAAAACCCGCATA